>WNGR01008658.1_pt1 | contig 10738 bp, 11 predicted proteins | sample 5407581 | NCBI WGS metagenome assembly WNGR01 (sample SAMN13153383, study PRJNA577476) | soil metagenome | isolation source: 80 cm soil or saprolite under Garry oak tree replicate 2 | place: USA:California | collected 2016-06-15 | reverse complement strand
GGTAGAGGGCAAGTCTGATCGAGAGACGCTGCACCGAAGCCCGCTTGGTCGCTCTCACGCGGGATTCTTCAGAAGGTCTGCCACCGTCTTCAAGATTTCGCGCGAAAGCGCCTCATCCGATACGGCGCGGGCCAGCGACATCGCTCCGACGAGAGCACTGAACGTCAGGATCGCTTTCGATCTTGCCGCACGCTTATCCCTGCCTGGTAGCAACCCGACAATCAACTCAAGATCCGACTTGACCTGATCAGAGGTAAGCGCACGAGTCCGCTTATCGCTGCGAGCGATTTCCGGGGCCAATGCGCTGAAGGCACAACCAGCCCCTGGATTCTTGCGGTGGACATCGCTCACATAATCGTCGATCAGGCTCGCGAAGGTGAGCGGCTGCCCACCGGATTCAGCAGCTTCCTTCAGGCGCTGCCAGACACCGAATGCATCGCCGAGCGACTCGGCCACTAGTTCGTCACGCGAATCGAAGTGCTTGTAGAAGCCGCCGACCGTGAGGCCGGCCTCCTTCATCAAGTCCGCAATTCCGAGTCCCGCGAGGCCCTTTTCGCGGAATCTCTTTGAGGCAATAGAAACGATGCGCTTATGAGTTTTCTCTTTTTGTGCCTGGGAATAGCCCATCCGAATCTCCAAGAAAATAATCTGCAACCAAATCAGGATTACGAATCTAATCCAGTAAAAGTGGATTATATCAATAATCCACGTGATCTGTTCAGTGATGGCTCGGGACTCCGTCAATTCTCGATCTGCTGGTGGTCTCGATCGACTTAACTATCTCCGGGTTGCGGCATAACGGCGCATGCCAGGAGCGACATGGGAAAAGGGAGAACCAGGATGCGTGCAATGAGGGCGGAACAATTCAGTGGTTATGAAGCGTTAAAGCTGGTCGATCTTCCCAAACCAGCGGTCACAGGCGGGAGAATGCTGGTGCGAATCACGGCAGCTGGCGTCACGCCGCTCGACCATACGATTCTCTCCGGCAATTTTCACATCCCGGAGGTGCCGCTAGTCCTGGGCAACGAAGGAGCGGGCGTGGTGGAGGAGGGAGGCGGAACGGACTTTCCTGCCGGCTCACGCGTGATGTTCTGGGGCACCTATGGCGCTTTTGAAGACGGAACCTACCGTGAGTGGATTGCCGTACGGAAGGAAGATCTTTGCCTGATACCTGATGGTGTCGACGATATAAGCGCCGCAGGCATTCCGGTTGCGTATCTCACCGCCCAAGTGGCTCTTACCCTCGCTGGTTTTCGTCCGGGCGAAACCGTTCTGGCGCCGGCGATCGGAGGATCGGTCGGCAACGCGGTAACACAACTGGCGCGCGCGCTGGGAGCTAAACACGCCATATCGAGCACCACCAACACTGCGAAAGCCGAGCAGGCGAGGGCGCTCGGATTCAATGAGGTCATCGATACTTCGTCGGAGAACTTGGGTGCCGGCGTACGTCGTGTCACGGACGGCTACGGTGCAGACATTGTCGTCGATGGGATCGGTGGTGAAGTCTTGAGCGAGGCGCTCAAAGCGCTCGCGCCGGGAGGAAGCCTCACGACACTGGGGTATTCCGCAAGCCGTAAGACGACCATTGACGTGACAGATCTCATCGTGCCACAAGCCAGCATCCGGAGTCTTAATATGTTCCGTCAGCCGCAGGCGACCGTTACTGACGCTTGGAAAGCTATTGTCTCTCTACTCCAATCCGGTGCGCTGGCCGGCGCCATGCAATTGCTGGATGCCGGGATCGGTCTGTTTGAGCATGATATTGGGAAATGCGCTGGGCCGCTCTTTATCGCCATCCTCCAATTCTTCGTGGTGTATCTGCTTCACAGATCCGTGCGGATCACGCCGCAAACCAAGCGCGGATAAACACACGCTACGGCCCGGCACTTCCAAGTTCGTTCCAGTTGCACGACGGCAGGCGTAGAGCAGACACAAGTTGTCAAACTAGCTCAACAACGCTCGGACGAGCTTAGAGGAGATTTCATGTTTATCCTCATCAACGCATTTCTTATTGGGACCGCCTCCGGACTAAGAGCCCTGATAGGCCTTGCCGCAGTCAGTTGGGCCGCCCGCTATGGCATCTTGCGTCTAGACCACACTTGGCTTGCTTTCCTGGGTTATGCGTTCACTCCGTATATATTGACCCTCATCGCGATCGGAGAGCTGGTCAACGACAAGCTTCCGAAGACTCCAAGCCGATTGATTCCTCCTCAGTTCGTCACCAGAATCGTGATGAGTGCACTGTGCGGTCTTGCAATCGGGACTCCTGGCAATGGAATGATTATTGGCTTGGTGGGGGGAATTGTGGGAGCTGTGGCCGGAACATTCGGAGGAACTAAGGCGAGGAGCCTTTTAGCAAGGACGTTCGGACGTGATCTACCAGCTGCTCTGATTGAAGATGCAGTCGCCCTTGGCATTGCGGCGTTCGCTCTCTTTCGGTAGATGGCAACAAAGTGACTGTGTTTCACACAAGAAGGGAAGAGCAAACCAAGATGACAAACGAAGAGATTCTCGGTGTCACAGTTCTCAACTCATGGAAGCTTGCTATTAACCGTTTAGGTAAGACTCTATCTGAGCTGAGCGACGAGCAACTTCAGCAACATGTCGCTCCAGGGAGGAACCGCGTGTTCTATCTTCTCGGCCACCTGACCGCGATGCACGATCGCATGTTTCCTCTGCTCGGTATCGGGGATAGACTTCACCCGGCGTTAGATGAGCCGTATATCGCGAATCCGGACAGAGTAGTCGCGGATCCACTTTCGACAACCGAACTTCGGAGAGTATGGTCCGAAGTCAATAACAGGTTAACTGCAGCTCTCGAGAGATTCACTCCAGAAGAGTGGCTAGAGAAGCACACGGCCGTGTCCGACGAAGATTTTGCCAAAGATCCAGGCCGCAATCGACTGGCGGTCGTGCTCAGTCGCACCAACCATATGTCTTACCATTTGGGGCAGATCATTCTGGCTCACAGTCGACACTGATGCTTTCCGGTCCGCGCTGAAATCGGCTGAACGCCGACGGCCTTGGACCCGGCAAGGTGTCGGATTGCCGGAAATTGTAGACGGAAAGAGGATGGTATCCGATGCATGCTGCAGCGTGCGAGAATCTAGGTTCGTAGCCCTATGAGCGCTAGAGAATCCAGCGAAACGGTGCCTGGTGAGATTCGGTACTCGCTCAGCGTACTCCGAACGATCATCAACACTATCCCTGCGCTCGCGTGGTCTAGTCGCCCTGACTGCTCCGTGGACTTCGTTAACCTGCGATGGCAGGAGTACACCGGCTTGGCTCCGGAACAGTCGTATGGCGCGAGTTGGCATAGCGCGATCCATCCCGAAGACCTCCACCGACTGCTGAGCAAATGGGCCGAATCTCGTGATTGTGACACCAATGCTTGCGAAGTGCGGTTGCGACGATTCGACGGCGTATTCCGGTGGTTCTCACTTCATCGCGAACCTCTACTCGACGAAAGGGGTTCAGTCACTCGATGGTTTGGAACGGGGATTGATATCGAAGCCATCAAGCAGCGCGAGACACTGCACGCTGCGGAAAAGCGAACACTGGAGTTGATCGCTGATGGAGCGAGCCTCAAGGATGTTCTAGATCAGTTGTGCAGCTCCATTGATGTGCAAGTCGCGCCATCAGTCACAACCGTTCTTTTGAGGGACCCTGATCGAGGGTGTCTTTGGCATGGGGGCGGCCTTGGTGTCCCACACGAATGGATTTCAGCGATCATTCCGGTTCCCATCGCTGAAGATGGATTATGCGGGAGAGCGGCATTCCTGAAAGAACGGGTCATCATCCCTGATGTCGCGACAGACCCAAAATGGCCCGATGAATATCGTGACATTGCGATTCGGAACGGTATACGGGCTGCGTGGTCTGAGCCGATCGTCACGAAGGATGACGAAGTGCTCGGCACTTTCGCACTCTATTCACATGAACTGCGAGTTCCAACCGAAGAGGACCTTGCTCTCATTCAAGGCGCAGGCCACATCGCTCGAATCGCAATTGAACGGCAACGGTCACAGGAATCTCTCACAGCGGCTCTGGAGAAAATAAAGAACTCGGAAGCCAGGCTACGTCAGGTAATCGACACTATTCCGACCCTGGCCTGGTGCAATTTACCGGATGGTTCGAACGAGTTCCTAAACCAGCGATGGCACGAATACACGGGCCTTTCTCCCGAGGAGTCGCATGGCCTGGGTTGGCAAGTAGCGGTCCATCCCGATGACGTTTCGCAGTTAATGGAGAAATGGCAGTCGGCACTACTTTCAGGGAAGGCGGGCGAGGTCGAGGGTCGTTTACGCCGCCATGATGGCGTTTTTCGTTGGTTTCTAATGCGCCTTGAACCTTTACGCGGTGAGGACGGCAACATTGTCAGGTGGTACGGAGCATGTACCGATATAGAAACCCTCAAACAGACTGAAGAGAAACTACGTGAAGATGAGCGGGAGCTTCGCCGAATCACGGACGCGATACCGCAGTCGATCGTGGTCCTTGACCCATCTGGCGCCCCAATGTATGCGAACCAGGCGACGCTCGACTATACAGGCCTGATCGCTGCCGATGTGTTATCTCCGAACTTTCGCGAACGAATCTTTCATCCAGATGATCTGGAAAGACTGCGCGACGAGAGATCGGCTGCTCTCAAGCTTGGAGATCCATTTCAAGTGGAACAACGCGCACGTCGGAAAGACGGCCGGTACCGCTGGTTTCTCATTCAGTACAATCCCTATCGAAACGAGCAGGGCCAGGTGATTCGTTGGTACGCGACGGGAACAGACATTGATGACCGCGCTCGCGCCGAAGAGAGAACACGCAACGAAAACCTGGCGCTGCGAGAGCAAATCGATAGGGACTCGATGTTCGAAGACATTGTTGGTTCTTCCGAGCAACTGCGTAAAGTTCTTCACCAGGTTGCCAAAGTGGCGTCTTCCGATTCCACGGTTTTGATCCTGGGTGAAACAGGTACCGGCAAGGAACTGATAGCTCGTGCCATCCATAAAAGATCAAATCGCGCGGAACGCGCCTTCATCGCCGTGAACTGTGCCGCAATACCGCCGTCGCTGATTGCTTCTGAACTATTCGGCCACGAAAAGGGTGCCTTTACCGGCGCGACGCAGAGACGGCTCGGGCGCTTTGAATCGGCAAATGGCGGCACCATTTTCCTTGACGAGGTCGGCGACCTACCCGCGGACATTCAGATTGCGCTCTTGAGAGTACTGCAGGAGCGTGAAATCGAACGCATCGGCGCAAACAAACCGATTCCTGTCGATGTGCGGATACTTGCGGCTACGCATCGGGATTTGAACGCGTTGGTCGCCGAAGGAAAATTCAGGCAGGATCTTCTGTACCGGCTTAATGTCGTCCCGATCAAGATGCCTTCATTGCGCGAACGCGCGGATGATATTCCATTGCTGGTAGAGTATTTCATTGGCCGCTTCGGAAAAAGAGTTGGTAAGAAATTCAGAACGATCGACAAGAGAACAGTCGACTTATTCGAAAACTACAGTTGGCCCGGTAATATCCGAGAACTTCAAAACGTGATCGAAAGGGCTGTAATCCTGAGCGACGGCGACACCATTTCAGTGGATGAAGCATGGCTGGCCCAGGAATCTCCGCAATTCCAAGATCCCAAGATTGCAATGAGCGACGCGTTGAACCGGCACGAGAAGGAAATGATTGAATCGGCCTTGGCCGAAACTGGTGGCCGCGTCTCCGGAACTCGCGGCGCAGCGGAGAAGTTGGGCATTCCAACACGGACCCTCGATTCGAAAATCAAGCGTCTCGGAATCAACAAGTTTCGATTCAAAGACCCTCAATCTGTTTGAACGAACCGCTCCCAGCCTCCTAATGGATCCTCGTATATCAGGATTTCCTGAAAACTCAGGACTCCGGTAAAGTGTAATCTGTTTCCTTTCAAAGCCTTCCCAACGGCATCCGGATTGCTCCTCAAATTGGCGGAGTCGGGAGCCGTCAATCCATGACCCTCAAGATTGATCGGTTCCGAACGCGGGTTCGGCTCAGCGGAGAGCTGCGGTCCGAGGATCTGGACCAGGTCAAAGCTGAGATCAACTGCTGCGGAACCTCGGTTGTTTTGGACATTGAGGAAGTCGATCTGGTCGACGTTGAGAGTGTCCGTTTCCTTAACGCGTGTGAGGCGAACGGCGTGCCGGTGGAGCACTGCTCTCCCTACATCAAAGCGTGGATGTTCCGGGAACGCGAAGAACAAAGCAATCCGAAAACAAAGGAGGAATGAAGACAGCCATGCAAACCAAACCTAGCATCGTGTTCTGCCATGGACTTTGGGCAGACGGCTCCTGCTTCAGCAAGTTAATCGCTCCCCTGCAGGCCGAGGGGCACGAGTGCATTACCGCACAGTACGGCCTCAACTCAACAGCAGAGGACGTCGCCTTAACGAAAGCAGCGATCGGCCGAGTTAGCGGCCCAGTTGTGCTTGTCGGCCACTCCTACGGTGGAACCGTCATCACAGGCGCCGGGACCGACGATCGCGTTGCCGGCCTGGTTTACATCAACGCGCTTGCTCCGGACGCGGACGAGAGTTCGCAGACGCAGCAGGCCAATTTCCCGCCAACACCGGTCTTCGCCCACATTGACGTCAAGGACGGACGTATCTGGCTGCTTTGGGACGGCATCGACGATTTCGCCGGCGATTTGCCCGAAAGGGAAAAGAAGCTGGTTTGGGCGACACAGGTTGTTCCGAAACCCGATCTATTCGACGCAAAAGCCGGAGGAACGGCCTGGAAATCAAAGCCCAGCTGGTACACCGTCGGGAAGAAAGACCGCACGGTTCAGCCCGATCTGGAACGCTTCTTTGCGAAGCGTATGGGCGCAACCACCTACGAACTCGACAGCAGCCACGTGCCGATGCTCTCCCAACCGGAACGCGTCCTGGACGTGATCCGTGCCGCCGCCAATGCTGTTCGTGAATCGCCCGTGACAGCCTGACGCTTTTTGGCCTCCAACCTCGAACGTGAATCGGGCAATAAAAAAGGGGCATCACACCATGCCAATGATCGACGTTTACGCTGCAGCCGGGAAATTCTCCGATAAGCACAAATTGGCCCAGGATCTAGCCAACGCAGTCATGAAGTGGGAGAAGGTTCCACCGATCAACCTCTTCAAGAAGAACACAGCTGCGTTTGTTCATGAGCTGTCGCCGGATGCAATTTCGAATGCGGCCGGCGACAGCGACTATGTGCGGGTTCAGGTACTCACTCCCGTCGGTGTATTGAATAGGGAAAAGCAACTTGGTGTCGTACGAGAACTGACAGACCTGGTTGCTGCTGCGGCAAATGACCCAACTCTCGTAGACAGAACCTGGGTACTGATCACGGAATCACCCGATGGAGGCTGGGGAATCAACGGGCATGCGAACACTGGTGAGGATATTCTTGCTGCCGCGCAAAGCGAGCTAAAGAAGCAAGGTCCATGACGAGGATTTGCTTCATAGCTTCCGATGTTCGACGAAATGTTTGGTCGGTGAAGTGCAGAAATCACAATTCGCCACACGGGCAGATCGTGGCAAATTGAGCATGATTCGCAAAGACGCTCGCCCTGGGAGGATCACGAATATGATCCGGCTTCTCGGGCCATTTGGACAATGCTGTACGAGCACCTTTAATGGTCTCGATCGATCCTTCAGAAATTTCATTTTCGTAGCCGACGAGGACCCTTTTATGCAAAGCGCGCCTAGGACAAGTAAACGGTGTTCCTGGGTCAACGAAGACGATCCATTGTTGCTCGAATATCACGATCGGGAGTGGGGCGTTCCCGTTCATAGCGACCGAAAACACTTCGAGGGGCTCGTACTTTCGGGTGCGCAAGCAGGATTGAACTGGTCCCTGGTGTTGAAAAAGAGAGAAGGCTATCGTCGTGCTTTCGACAAATTCGATCCCCAAAAAGTCGCGCGTTACTCCGAAAGGAAAATTCAAACACTCTTAGGCGATGCCGAAATCATCCGCAATCGCATGAAGATCGAAGGTGCAGTGCGCAACGCGCGCGCATTGCTGAAGGTCCAGGAAGAGTTTGGCGATTTTGATTCTTGCTGCTGGCGGTTCGTCGGCGGGCGGCCGAAACTCAACCGTTGGAAGACGACACGGGAAATACCAGCAAGTTCCCCCGAATCCGAGACATTCAGTAAAGACTTAAAGCGCCGGGGATTCAGCTTCGTCGGCCCCACCGTGATCTACGCCTATATGCAAGCCATTGGAATGGTAAATGACCATGTGGTCGATTGTTTCCGCCACGGACAGATCTCAAAAGCGAACCGTGAGCAAAGTGTTGCCCCCGTCCCCGTGAAAGAACGTGATCGGAGGGGGCGGGGCAAGACCGCTCTTTCTTGGCAGTAATGTGCAAATTTCGTTCAAAGAAGCAAGATTGCTGACCGCAACTTTCCATAGTCTTCACGCGGGAAAGTGGGAGATTAGCCGGAACAACCTAAACCGAAAGGAGCCACCGATGAACGCGGATGTGTTGACGACAAAAGTCACAGAAGGAATTGCTGTCATCACTTTGGGTAGCGCGAAACGCATGTATTTCGACGCTGAAATGGGCGACGCTCTAACAGAGCGCCTGCAGGAATTTGCTGGCGATCCGAACATCCGCGTTGTGATTGTGACTGGCGGCACGCCGGGATATTTTAACCGTCATTTCAGCATTCCTGCTCTTATCGAATTCGCCGAAGCCGTACGCGCCTCCGGGCGGCAGTGGCCGGACAACGCGGCCTACTACGGCGGATTCTTCGACAAAGCCATGGCGCTGTGCGAAACGATGCCGAAGCCTGTCATCGCCGCGATTTCCGGGACCGCTCTAGCCGGGGCCTACGAGTTCACGCTTGCGTGCGACATTCGCATCGCCGAGGACGGCGACTATCTGATCGGTCTGCCCGAGACCGAGCTCGGCCTGCTGCCTGGCGCCAGCGGCACACAAAGACTGCCACGCACGATCGGACCGGCGGCGGCCCTCATGCACATCCTTATGGGCGGCCGCTCAATCCGCGCGAGGCCGAAAAGAAGGGCCTTGTTCACGAAACCGTAAGCGGCAAGGCCATCGATCGCGCGATGGAGATTGCAAAGCGGTTCTGCTCGCACACGCCGGAATCGCTCGGCTATATCAAGCGTCTCGTCCGGAATGCGATCGACACGCCTCTCGCCGAAGGACTGGCTCTCGAACGAAATCTCTTCATGAGATTGTGCGTCTCCGACCAAGCGCTCGCGCGCATGCGCTCATACGAAGAAAAGAAGATCACAGACCCGTCCCGCTCGCTTGAAGCTTAAAGGAGGATAATCGTGGCCAATCCGAATACGACGCCTATCCGAGTGATCGAGGAAACAGCTGGGTACTGGAGAGCGGTGTTCGACTATCCACCCTTCAATGTTGTTGATGGGGATGTCTTTCAGGCTCTTCAGGACCTTCTTGTCCGGATGGAGATGACTGAAACTCTGCAGGTGGTTGTATTCGAGAGTGCGCTTCCCGACTTTTATCTCTCGCACTTCGATCTCACGGGCAAGCTCGGGAACGTCATGACGGGATTGGGACCCTCGGGCTTACCCATTCTGATGGACACGTTCGTGCGGCTTACGAAGGTGCCGGTCGTCAGTCTCGCAAGAATCCGTGGCTGCGTGCGTGGCGTGAGCAGCGAGTTCGTTCTTGCCTGCGACATGCGCTTCGCCTCGCGCGAGAACACGAAACTGGGTCATCCCGAACTCGGAGTCGGGCTGCATCCAGGCGGCGGAGGCACAGAGCGCCTTCCCCATCTGGTGGGGCGTGGGCGGGCGCTAGAAATCGTTTTGAGTGCCAATGACTTTGATGGCGACACAGCGGAGCGATACGGATATGTGAACCGGTCACTACCGGACGCCGAGTTGGACGGCTTCGTCGACGCCCTGGCGCGTCGGATCGCCTCTTTCGATCGGCGCGCCCTCGCTGCGGCAAAACATCTCGTTAACGAGGTCTCGTTGCCGCCGTCCGATCGGCTCCTCGCAGCTTTCACTTCATTCGGGACCGCTCTCGGGTGGCCCGCAGCCCAGCACCGCATAAGAGCCGTGTTGGAACGCGGACTGCAACGTGATGCCGACTTCGAAAAGGATTGGCCTGAGACCCTTGGCGCTCTCGGCGAGCCGGAAAGCACGGGTGGGTTGCGATGATAGCCACAGTTCAGATCGAGCGATTCAGTCTGACCTCGTCCCGGCCATTCGACGAAATATTGGCCGCGATTAAAGCTGCTGTTGGTCATCCGGACATGGTTGAGTTTGCCAAAAGAACAGCGGCTGCGCCGAGCTTTCCAGAGTTCGAAAGCATTGTTCGCGAGGGGTTGGGTACGACGGGCCTGATGCTCTTCATGGAACTCGACCACGGCGCCGTCATTAGGAAAGCGACGGGGCGTGATAAGCCCCGAATGGCGCGCCTAATCATGGGCAATCCACTCATCATGCAACAAATGGCAAGGCACGTTCCAGACGCCGGTTCTTATGCCCCCGTCACCGTTCTCGTTGACGAACGCTCTGAAGGCGTCCACATTTCATATGACAGGATGGCCAGCCTGCTGGCTTCTTATGGTAGTTCCGACGCCCTCGCGGTCGCGAGAGATCTCGACAAGAAAGTCGAGACCCTTTTGTCGGAAGCGGCGGGTTGAGCCAACATCGTTGTGCCACCGAAACAGAACCAGAAAATTGAGGAGGAGTGATGACCAATCGATTGCAGTGGGATGTTTTTG
>WNGR01015277.1_pt1 | contig 10739 bp, 8 predicted proteins | sample 5407581 | NCBI WGS metagenome assembly WNGR01 (sample SAMN13153383, study PRJNA577476) | soil metagenome | isolation source: 80 cm soil or saprolite under Garry oak tree replicate 2 | place: USA:California | collected 2016-06-15 | reverse complement strand
CGCAGACTGGGCAGTTCTAATCGCAGTCGCGAATTCGCCGTTCTCCCCGTACGCGGCTGCCAAGGTGCGCAACACAAGGGCGTTCGTGCCTCCGACCAGTCGATCGGCTTGTTTCGCAAGCTCAACCGCTTTCGGACCATCTCGCAGTGATGCGTCTTGGGATGTCGCCAGCAGCCACGCGAGATTGGTCAGCGTCGAAATGGACTGCGGAGCAAACTCCAGCGCGTTTTGGTAATGCTGGATTGCTTCCGCAGGGTTGCCTTTTTCCTCGAGAGCAATAGCGAGCGTCGTTTGGCAATCTGCATCCCAAGGACGAAGCAACAGCGCACTCCGACAAACTTGGATGGCACTGTCGAGTTCGCCTTTCTCCAGCAATGCATGGCCGAGACTGTAACGAGCGAGAAAGTGATCGGGGTGTACCGTTATTGCCTTTTGGTAATGAGCCATCGCTTCGTCAATCCGGCCCTTTTGAAAAAGAGCATCGCCCAAAGAAACCTGAGCATCCGGATCGGTTGGTCGCATGGCCACCGCCTTTTCACAGTGGAGGATCGCCTCGTCCACCTGACCTTTTCCCAAAAGCGCCGTGCCCAGATTGTACTCGGCATCCCACGAGTCGGGCTGCATTTGCAAGGCCGACCGGTAATGAGCGATGCCGTCGTCGATCTCGCCTTTTTGGAGGAGAACAAGACCGAGATTCGTCTGCGCCATCCAGCATTCGGGGTTTCTTGTGAGAGTGGTTCGCCAAAGCGTCTCGATATCCGTGTACGTCGCGGCTTGCCGCCACGTCAATGTCCCCAAGCTTGCTACGACTAACAACGCGACGCTTACAATAACGCCGCGGTACTGCGCAAATTTGTCCGACAAATTGACTATGCCCGCGCTCGCAAGGGCGATTGGTCCGATGCAGGCCAGATATTGATAATGGCGCCTTCGACACCGCGCCCGACGTAACGCCTCAAGAAATAGATCACAACGCACGCCGCGATGCCCGCGACCAACCAGATGTAGTCGATCAAATTCGCCGGTGAGATGTTCCACCTCGGATAAATAAAGGTGAGATTGGACGGCCAAAAGATTTTGCTGAGGTAAAACCAGATAGCCCGGCTCGCGAGGAGAATTCGCTCGATCGGGCTAAGAAAGGTAAACAGGCCGCGGTTCGTACCCTGATGGTAGCGTTCCCACCAAACCGCGAGTAACCCCATGCCAATACCCAGAACGACAAAAGGAAGAATTTGGATCACGCGGCGCATTGTGATCGGCTTTTTCTGCAACCAAAGGATCAAGAACAATGCAGCCGGCAGCGTGCAAGCGGTTGCTTTCGCCGAGAGCGCCAGCACATAGCAAACCAACGCCAGACAATAGAAGAGCCATGGACGTCGGGTTCGTTCGTCAACAAATACAATCCAGGCAAGCAGCGTCAGCAAAAAGAAAAATCCCATCAGCACGTTCTTGCGTTCGGTGATCCATGCCACCGACTCCACCTGCACGGGATGTAACGCAAAAATTGCCGCCGCTAACCACGCGCCGGGTACTCTTAACCGCGCCAGCACCGCCCAGACCAGAAGTGCACTGCCAACATGAAGCAGAAGGTTGACCCAGTGATAACCAGTCGTGTTCAAGCCCCACAAGGCGTGCTCGATCCGAAATGTGCTGTAAGTAAATGGGAAATACTGCGACGGGGAATCGAGAGAAAACCAAATCCGCTGCCAACCGTCCGGGGCAGTTAACAATTCGTTCTTGATGATATAGTCGTCGTCGTCCCACAGAAATCCCCCATGCCAGGCAGGTCGGTACGCAAGGATCGTGACGGCCGTCAGAACGACAGCGAAAATCAACACGCGACCGCGCGGGGAAAAAATGCGCCTGGCGATTTCGTGCATACGCTAGCCGCAGACGATCGTGATCGAGAAGACAAAGCGCCGGCGAGTCGCCGCACTCCAACTCCGAAAGCCCTCGCGAGTCCGCGGTTCACCCGAAATTTCGAGCGCCACCTTCAGTTGCAACGTTCCGTTTCTCATCCAAATAGGAGCTTTCGTGGTACGCAAAACCGACATTAGCGGAAACTTCGTACAGTTTGCATGGTGGGCTCTGGCGACAATCGTTTTCATTCTCGTCGTTGCAATCCGGATTCGTCTCCTGGGAATTCCGCTTGAACGCGATGAGGGCGAGTACGCTTATGCCGGCCAGCTCATATTGCAAGGCATCCCGCCTTACGAGCTTGCGTATAACATGAAGTTTCCAGGCACCTATGCCGCGTATGCGTTAATCATGTCAATCTTCGGACAAACCATTCATGCGATTCATCTCGGTTTGCTCCTAATTAATGTTGCGACAGCGACGCTGATCTTCTTCCTTGGCCGACGGCTACTGAATACGATGGCAGGACTGGTCGCAGCTCTTAGCTACTCGGTTCTTTCCGTGTGCCCCTCGGTGCTGGGGTTCGCCGCACACGCATCGCATTTCGTCATGTTGCTTGTTCTCGGTGGAACACTTCTTTTGATGCGAGGGCGCAACCGGCCAGGGTTGGGACGATTGTTCGCAAGCGGACTGCTTTTTGGGCTGGCGTTGCTCATGAAACAGCCCGGCGCCTTATTCATTATCTTTGCGGCCGCTTATCTGATTTCGGAAGAGCTGCACGAGCGGCGGACGCTAAGAGGGCTTTCTGTGCGCATTCTGATTTTCGGCTGTGCCGTGATCTTGCCCTTTGCAATCACATGTCTGGTCCTGCTGCGCGCCGGTGTGTTCCAACGGTTCTCGTTTTGGACAATCGACTATGCACGCGAGTATGGCAGTCTGGTGCCTCTCAAGTTGACACCGCAGTTTTTCTTGCAGAGAGCAAACGAGGTGATAGGAGCCGGTTGGGCGCTGTGGATGTTGGCAGGAATCGGAGCAGTCGCAGGGTTATGGAATGAGCGAATGCGTGCCAGCACGCTTTTCATTCTGGGCTTCCTCGTCGTCTCAGTTTTGGCGCTCTGCCCGGGATTCTATTTCCGACATCACTATTTCATTTTTGTTCTCCCCGCGGTTTCGCTGCTTGTTGGTCTTGCGACCAGCGCACTGTCGGACCTGCTGATTCGGCGTGCGATGGCGGTTGCGTTCGTTCCGATTATCCTGGTTGCGGCATCTCTAAGCCGACCAATTGTGTGGTACAAGCAGATCTTTTTCGACGTTTCGCCAGCTGAGGCGAGCCGAATGATATACGCTGACAGTCCATTTCCCGAAGCCGTCAGGATTGGCGACTACCTTCGTGAACACACCAGCCCCGATGAGACAATTGCGGTACTGGGGTCTGAACCGGAGATTTACTTCTATTCGCAGCGGCATTCGGCGACCGGATACATCTACACTTACGCTTTGATGGAACCGCAAAAATACGCGCGCCGCATGCAGGAAGAAATGATTAGCGAGATTGAACGCGCCAATCCGAGGTATCTCGTGTCAGTAGCGATGTACGATTCCTGGTTACCTCGACCTGGATCCGATCAGCGGATCTTTAAGTGGGCCAGTGAATATACGGCACACAATTACTCAGCAGTTGGCTTCGTGAACATCACCCCTACCGGAAGCGATCATTACTTCGGCGACATCCCTGCGTCGGTGGGGGTTCTAGAGAACTACATCTTGATCTACCAACGGAATCGATAAATCGCCTAGTCGCGACCACGTAATGCTTCTCTGAACAAGGCCGCTTCCAGCTCAATTGCTTTGGCCAAACCGAGACAGCGTTGGCTGACTATCGGGGTCAGCGTCTTTCTTTTAGGCTTAACATGGCTCGTTTTCGGCCAAACACTCCGGTACGATTTCGTTAACTACGACGATCCGCACTACGTCTACCAGAACACAAGAATCACCAGCGGCATCAACTTCGCCAACGTCGCCTGGGCATTTTCTCATATCCATTCCGAGAACTGGCACCCGCTGACGACGATCACACATATGCTCGATTGCCAGCTGCACGGATTAAACGCCGGCTGGCACCACTTTACCAATGTCCTCCTGCATTGTCTCGCCGTCGTCCTCCTTTTTGTGGCGCTGGAGCGCATGACAGGCGCCTTGTGGCGAAGCGCGTTTGTGTCTGCGGTTTTCGCTGTGCATCCGTTGCACGTGGAGTCGGTCGCGTGGATCGCAGAGCGCAAAGACGTGCTAAGCGCGGTTTTCTTCATGGTCACCCTGCTCGCATATTTTCATTACACGCGCTCGCCATCGATTGGTCGCTATTTAATCGTGGCAATTGTCTTCGCTCTCGGGCTGATGTCCAAACCAATGCTGGTTACACTGCCGTTCGTTCTTTTACTCCTCGATTATTGGCCGCTTGGGAGATTTGACGCACACAGATCAAATACCGGACGGCAGGTGTTACAACTCGTTATGGAAAAGATTCCAATGATCGCGCTTTCTGCCGTTTCAAGCCTAATCACTTTTCTGGCTCAACGCGGAGCAATCGGTTGGACTGAGCAGTTGCCAATGTCGGAACGAATAACTAACGCCTTCGTCGCCTACGTTGTTTACATCCGGCAAATGTTCTGGCCAACAGAACTCGCTGTTTTCTACCCGCATCCGGAAAACAGACTACCGATATGGGAAGTCAGTTTAGCCTTGATCATTCTGGTTGGAATCATGGCGGCAGCATTTGTCCTTAGAAAGAGAGCGCCTTATTTGGTGACCGGTTGGTTATGGTATCTCGGCATGCTTGTGCCAGTGATTGGGTTGCTGCAAGTAGGATGGCAGGGACACGCAGATCGCTACACATATTTGCCGCAGATCGGCCTCTATATCGCGGTGACCTGGGCCCTGACTGATTTGATTCGCTCATGGCGCTTTCAACGGACGGCTCTGAGCGCTGCTGCCCTGATTGTAATTGGGGCTTTAAGTTGGCGCGGTTGGCTGCAAACATCTTACTGGCGCGATAGCGAAACTCTGTTTACCCATGCGCTCGCTGTGACCAGCAACAACGATGTCGCCCTGAATAACCTCGGCATCATTTTCCTGGACAAAGGACAACTGGACGACGCCATTTCCAAGCTGCAAGCAGCCATAGATCTACGTCCTGAAAACGCTCCGGCTCATGACAATCTCGCGAAGGCTCTGCTGAAAAAAGGACAAGTCGCCGAAGCGACGGTTCATTATCGCAAATTCTTGGAGTTAGAACCTGCGAACGTGGAGGCGCGTAACACTCTGGGAACAGCCTTGATTCAACAAGGTCACATAAGAGAAGCTATTGACCAGTGGCAGGAGGTGCTGGCACTCCAACCAGAGAACGGAAACGCCGCGAGCAATCTTGCCTGGGTGTTCGCAACATGCACCGACGACTCAATCCGCGATGGAACACGCGCGGCCCAACTGGGCGAGAAAGCGCTGCGTATCTCAGGCGGCAAGATTCCAATGATTTATAAGGTGCTTGCCGCGGCGTACGCAGAGAATGGACGCTTTGCTGACGCCGTGGAAACCGCGCAGCGCGGCGCTAAGTTGGCAACTAGCCAGGGCAACTCTCCTTTGGCCGCCGAACTGGAAAGCAATATTGCTCTTTACCAATCCGGCAGACCGCTACGTGATCCAAGCATAACAAATGGCAGCTCGTCGCCCTAGCACGCGCGCCACAAAGGAGCGGCAGGCTTCGAACCGCCGAAAGCATTCGTCCGGTGTCTCTGGATCGGGGTCGTGTGTTCGCGGCCGGCGTTCGAAATCATGGGTCACCGACTTCCTCGTCTGCCTTGTTCTGGTGGCAGTCACCTGGGCCGTGTTCGGCCAAACGTTGGGTTACGATTTTGTCAATTTTGATGATCACGTTTACGTCTATGAAAATCCGCTCGTCATAAGAGGACTTTCCATGGAAGGGATAATCGGCGCATTCACACATACTCATGCGCGGAACTGGCATCCGCTGACCACGCTTTCCCACATGCTGGATTGCCAGCTGTATGGACTAAACGCCGGCGGCCATCACCTCACCAACGTCATTCTTCATACAATCTCGGTGCTGTTGCTCTTTCTGGTGCTCAAGCAAATGACAGGTGCGTTTTGGCAAAGCGCCTTCGTGGCCGCGCTCTTTGCCATTCACCCGTTGCACGTTGAATCAGTCGCGTGGATCGCTGAGCGAAAGGATGTTCTGAGTGCGATGTTTTTCATGCTGACGGTGGCCGCGTATACCCGCTATGCACGGGCGCCCTCCCCAGCTCGATATCTGCTCGTGGCTTTGCTTTTCGCCTTTGGGCTGATGTCGAAGCCCATGCTCGTAACGCTGCCGTTCGTGCTGTTGCTGTTGGATTACTGGCCACTCAATCGGGTCAGAGATCGGTGGTCAGAAGTAAGAGGTCGGAGAACCAACTCACAAATCCGTGGCCAGTGGTCAGTGGTCAGTGGTCTGATTATTGAAAAGATTCCTTTGCTCATTCTCTCAGCGACCTCCTGTATCATCACATTCGTCATACAAAAACGTGCTACAGGCGCGCTCCCCCCGTTGCCGTTGCTCTGGCGCGTCGACAACGCACTCGCGAGCTACATGATCTATATCTGGCAAACATTGTGGCCGATACGTCTCGCGGTCTTCTATCCTCACCCAAACAATATGCTGCCGGTTTGGGAGGTAGTTATCGCTATCGGACTGCTGCTCGCCATGACTGCGGCGGCAATCGTTTTCCGAGGTAAACGGCCTTACCTGTTCACCGGCTGGCTCTGGTATCTCGTCATGCTCGTACCAGTGATTGGCTTCGTTCAAGTTGGAGAACAAGGCCATGCCGACCGCTATACCTATCTCCCGCATGTCGGTCTGTTTCTGCTCGCAGTCTGGAGCATTGCTGATGTAACGGCGAGCCGTCGGTCCACATTACGCATTGCTATCACCACCGCAGTAGTAATCATCGTTGGTCTGGCATGTGCAGCGTTTGTTCAGACTTCGTATTGGCGCAACAGTGAGACCCTTTGGACTCATGCTCTTGCCGTAACATCGGAGAACGATTTCGCCCACAACAATCTTGCATATCTGCTGGTCGATCGCGGCGAACTGGATGACGCGATTTCGCACTTCGAAGCTGCAGCGAGGATCAGATCTCGTAAGACCGACAGGCACTACAACGTGGGCTCAGCTTTCGTTGAAATGAATCTCGCGGATGCTCTGGCCCGAAAAGGAGAGTCCGACGAGGCGCTGGTTCACTACGAACAAGCTATTAAACTGGAACCGAATTATGCAGATGCCTATTACAACCGCGGAAACGTTCTTTTCGCAAAAGGCCGGATCGATGAAGCAATTGCGGATTGGGAGAAAAGTCTCCTGATACAACCGAATGACGCGGACGCCCACACCTGCCTTGGTAATGCTCTTCTGCGGCAGGGGTCGCTCAAGCAGGCGATCGCCCAATACGAGACGGCGTTGGTATTAGCTCCCGAAGATCCACATTCACGCAACAACATGGCATGGGTACTGGCGACATCTTCCGATGGCTCAATCCGGGACGGCGCCAAGGCGATCGGCTTTGCCCAGCAAGCGGTGGCGCTTTCAGGTGGTAAAGAACCCCAATTTCTCCGGACACTCGCCGCTGCGTACGCGGAAAGCGGGCGGTTCTCTGAGGCCATAGCTGCGGCCCAGCAAGCCGCAGTAATAGCCAATATGCAGGGGCAACAACGGCTGGCGAAGAATCTCGCAAAAGATCTGATGTTTTACCGGGCAGACCTACCGCTTCGGGAAAATCTTCTGGGAGATTAGAATCGCCCTCCTGTTTAACGTCACAGCCGGCGCCGTCTGCCCATGGGACTATAACACTCCGACGAGTGGCTACGGCATTACGCCGTAGCAGCGCAGGTCATTTGTGATAGGGGAAACCCAAGTCGTAAAGGGCAAGCTCCCCTTGCAGCGCGTCAGCCAAAGTGGTGTTGCCTTGGATGTTCGCTGCTTCCAACGCATGGTGGGCAGTCTCTTTAGCCTCGGCAAACTGCCCGGCTTCGGCGTAGGCTGCGGCCAAAATCCGGAGAACGGTCGGGTGCTTGTCGCTCCTGGAACTTGCGGAGTCGGCACGCTCAGCCAACCGCACAGCCTCGGATCCGTTTCGCAGAGTGGGATCGGGAGATGTCGCCAACAACCATGCCAGGTTGCTTAGCGCAGCTAAATTCTCGGGGGAATTTTGCAGTGCCTTCGTGTACTCAGCCATTGCATCTCGAACGCGTCCCTTTGCAAGCCAGGCGCTGCCCAGGTTGGCGTGTGCGTCTGCGCTCTCGGGATGCATCTGGAGGCCTTTTTGGTACTCGACAATCGCCTCATCCGTGCGGCCTTTGCGCAGAAGAGCGCTCGCGAGATTGTATTGCGCTTCTTCCTGGTCCGGTATGGCTGCGAGGCAGGCCTTGTATCGGGCGATGGCACCATCGAAATCGTGTTTGGTTATAAGCGCGTTCGCAAGGTTGCATGAAGCCTCGGCGTAGTCAGGCCGGATTTCGAGCGCCTTCTGATAATGCGCAATCGCGTCATCGGTACGCCCGATCCCAAAAAGCGTAACACCAAGATTGTTTTGTGCTTCTGCATCAGCCCTGCTCGCTGAGAACGATGCCGAGATTGTAATGCGCCATCCAGCAATCCGGATTTTTTTGTAATGTCGCTGTGTATAAGGCAAAGAGATCGCGATATTCCGCGGTCTGCCGCCAGGTTAAAGAACCGATCGATACCAGAAGGATTCCGCAGAGACCACCGCTCAAACCCAATCGCCATCGCGGACCAGCGATGGTGCTGCCCGATCGCGGTACAGCGCCTGGGTGAGACACCAAATCGGCCGGCGTTTCACAAAAACGACCGAGAAAAGTTGCGATCCCTGCTCCGGCCAACGCGAGCGGCCCCATGCTGGCCAGATACTGAAAATGATCGCTTACAAATGAGTAACGAAAGAAATACACGCTGAAAAAGCCGAGCACAGGAAACAGCGAGACGACACAGTAAGCAGCGGCAAAGAACAGAGCACGGCCCCATTTTGCGTGAATAAACCACAAGACAACCAGCCCGGCTATTGCTGCCAGCAACGGGAGATATGCAACGACTTTCGACGAATCAACGTCCCACCGTGGATAGATGAAGATCAGAGGATGCGGCCACACCAGTTTGCCGAGGTAGAACCAAATGGCCTTACCCGTGATGATCAGACGTTCCGGAAAGGTTTGCACCCAGTCCGGACCAACTGCGCGCGCATGAAATCTCTGTTCCCAAATGGTCCACGCGCTCGCGACGACCGAAATCAGAGCAAATGGGGTGAGAGCCAGCGTATCGCGCCAACGGATTTTTCCTCGCATCCACCAGATGCAGAGCGCGAGCACAAAAGGCAGCATCACCACTGAAGTTTTGCTCAGTGTCGCCAGAAGAAACAAAAGCAGAGATAAAGCGAAAACCAAGGAGCGGCGGTCTTCAGTCCGCCGCTGGGGCAGCCTAGAGACCGCCCCTCCTTGATCCTCCCATTTCAAAAAGAAAAGGATCGAGAGTAGATAAAACACGCAGGACTGCGTGTTCTTTAGTTCAGTAACCCACGCGACGGATTGCACCATTACCGGATGCAAAGCCCAAAGTGCAGCACCCAGCCATGCCCCGCGGACCCGGAGTACTTGCAGGATGCGCCAAAGCAGTATCGCTGAGGCAACATGAAAAGAGATGTTAAGAAGATGATATGGCAGCGGGTTTAGCCCGAAAAACTTGTGCAGTGCCCAAAACGTCGTCAGAACGAGCGGATAATAGACCGCTTGCGTCGTGGTCCAGATTTCCTTCAAACCGAGTGGGCCGACGACGCAAGGATTTCGCGTCAGATGCGATTCATCATCCCAAATGAAGTCCGCCCGAAAAACCTGAGAGTACGCAATGAAAACGAAAGCGATTAAGAGCAGCACCCAAAACCAGTCCCGTCTCCAGCGTGAGACACGAATGTCACGAAGTGGCACGAATTGATCCAAGACTTAGCCTCAACGTCACCGAATTGGTGGCATTCGTGTAATTCGCGTCAAGGAGACTGAGCGCTAGTCCCTTTGGCAATGCGCAGGTTCTGTTCCGCTTCTGGAAAATCAGGATGGAGCCGCAGCGCTTCTTCGAATTGTGCTATCGCCTGCGAAACGTTGCCCTCACGCATCAAAACCTTTCCAAGATAATTGTGGGGTTGGGCCAGTTTCGGGTTGATTTCGGACGCCTTCTCAAAATGCTCTCGGGCTTCCGTCAGCTCCCCCTTTTCCAAAAGCAAATTACCCAAATCGACATGGGCGTCGACGTGGGCAGGATCCAACTGCAAAGTCTGTCGATATTTCGCGATTGCCTCGTCTGGCTGTCCATGTTTTTCCAGGAACGCACCATAGCCATAGTGCGCTTGCGGCGACTTTGGCGCCAGACGAATTGCCATTTCACATTCAGAATCCGCTTGGTCCTTGCGACCCAGTTGGTCCAAAAGATAGGCGTAGCCGGAATGATATTCAGCGTTCTTCGGCTCGATGCGTAACGCTTGCTCCAAATGACTTTCTGCCTGATCGAGCTCTCCCTTCGTCGTCAACAGTGATCCAAGGTTGACGTGCGCCTTCGCGGAGCCGGGATTTAAACGTATCGCCTCAGCGAATTCCTTCGCTGCTTCATCGTCTCGTCCTGCCCCCTTAAGCTCGGTAGCGTAGTTAACACGGGCCCGAGCGCTCGTCGGAAGGTCCGCAACAATTGAGCCCAAACGTTCGAGTTTGCCCCGGTCGCTTCGTTTTTCGGCAAACCAGAGTATCGCGAGAGGAATCACAAAAACAGCGACCCA
>WNGR01010221.1_pt1 | contig 10739 bp, 9 predicted proteins | sample 5407581 | NCBI WGS metagenome assembly WNGR01 (sample SAMN13153383, study PRJNA577476) | soil metagenome | isolation source: 80 cm soil or saprolite under Garry oak tree replicate 2 | place: USA:California | collected 2016-06-15 | reverse complement strand
GTGGGGCAGCTGGATCGAGTATTTCACCGACATCGACCAGATCAGCGAGAACTGGCAGGGGCGGGACTGGGATGTCCCCCCGGCGGTGTGGTGCCCGATGATGCCGGACGATTTCCGCAGAACCACGAACCGAAACCGGAGTAAACCGCACTGGCGGCCCCCGGCGACGGGTCACACTGCTGGTGGGCTGACCAGGCGCGCGTCCGGGTGGCAGAGGTTCACTTCAGATATACCGAACGGGCGGTGGCGGCTCTCCCGGCCCATGTCAGATGTAATCCCCTGCCGCGGGGTCGTCACGGCACGGTTCATGACAGCCGCCAGCGAGTGTCCGGGTTGTGCTCGTTAACCCGGAGCCGTGGGCACGGGATAAGCGTTCCGATCGGCGCACGAGGTAGTTCCAGACCTGGTCGAGCGCCTGGGGATGGTAGATGTGGTCGCGTTTCGAGAAAGCCTCGGGTGCGTCGGACCAGGTTGGCCAGGATCTGAACCCGTGGGTGATCCACTGCTGATGGGCGGCGCGTTCGAGCAGGACCGCGGCAACGGTGGCGACCTGGAGGGTGGGCCCGGCGGTGACGATGCCGTGGTTGACCAGAAACACCGCCGATGCGGACCCGAGATTGGCAGCGACCCGCTTGCCGAGGTCGCAGGTGAGGATGAGGTCGGCGGTGTCGGTGAAGCGCGGCACCTCGGGCGGGACGAAGTAGGTGGCGGCGTGGCTGACCGGAAGCAGCGGCTGGCCAGCCGCCGCGAGGGCGACCGCGTACGGCGAGTGGGCATGCACGACACCGCCGACGTCGGCGCGGGCGGCCATGATCTCGGTGTGGATGGGATACTCGCTGTGCCGGCCGCCGGTGCCCTCAAGGACTTCGCCGGAGGGGCTGACCAGCTGGACCCGGTCGGGGGTGATCTCCTCCAGCCCCCACCCGCTGCCGGCAACGGCGGGTGAAGTGGTGTTCTCGTGTTCATGGGTCATCGGTCGATCAGTCAGTCCTCCGGTGACGTTGGTGGTCATCGATCAGCGCTCCTGTCATCGTGCCGGCTGGTCACTCGCGGCTCAGCGCCATAGCTTGCCGTTTAACCTGCCTGGCTGACGTCCGGCTGCTTTTGCCGATCTTGGGCTGGTGTGCCCGGCGTGTCGTTATGCATGAGTATGGCCTCCGCGTGATCATGTGTTCTCGCCAAAGGCAACGATCACGAACGAAGGCCGTGATGGACAGCTTGCTAGGGCATACCGCTGATGTCGAGTCCCTCGCTGTGCTGTCGCGGTTCCGCGGCTGAGCCACCGCGCGGCCTGGCTGGATCACGACGATGACCTGCCGGTCATCGAGGGAACCCTGATCCGCCTGCAGGTGGATCACCTGCCCGGCGACCGTGATCCCAAGGCAAAGCGCGAACGCGCAGGTTAAACGGCAAGCATAGAGCCAGTCGGTGTCAGTGAAATCGGTGGGCTCCCGGCGGGCGAACAACTCGTTGCGCAGGTCGCGGGCGAGGCCGTCAACATGCCAGATGTCGCCCCAGATGCGGGCGGCGCGCTGGACTCGCGCGGTGCGGGGGATCCGTTCGGCCTGATAAGCATGGAGAGCCTTGTCCGCCGCTGTGGCGTCGATACCGGCGGCTGGCAGGTGCTGGGTGATGGCGTCGGCGAGCGCGGCGGCGTCTTCGATTGCCTGGCAGGCACCCTGGGCGAGGTACTGCAGCATCGGGTGGGCGGCATCGCCGAGCAGGGCCAGGCGGCCGGTCACCCAGGTACCGATCGGCTCGCGGTCGTACATCGGCCAGCAGCGGTTGCGCCACAACGCGGCGAGTGCGTGCCGTACCTGGGGGCAGGTCACCGAGAAGACCTCGTCGAGCTCGGCCGGGGTGCCCCACTGGCTGGCGCCCGCCTGGTAGGCAGGGCTGCGGAACACGGCGACCTGGTTGTACATCCGTCCCGCGCGGAGCGGGTACTACACGAGATGCAGCCCGGGCCCAAACCACACCACGACATCGGTTCCCGAGGCCAGCTCGCCGATCTGGTCGATTGGGACGGCGCCCCGGTAGGCGACGTACCCCGAGCCGACCGGCTCGTCTTCGCTGACCAGCCTGCGCAGCCCGGACCGCAGCCCGTCCGCTGCCACCACGACCGCGGCGCGGTAGCGGGTGCCATCCGCACAGCGGGCGGTGATCTGGTGACTGTGGTTATCGACCGCGGTGACCTGCTTGCCGGTGGTCAGCTGGACGCCGTGCCGACGGCACGCCGCCACGAGGATGTCTAGCAGATCGCTGCGGTGCACCACCACGTACGGGCCGCCGTAGCGGCGCCGGAAGGCGTCGCCGACGTCCAGATAGGTCAGTTCCCGCCCGGTGAGGGCGTCGCGGAACAACAGCCGGCGTGGCAGCACGCCTGCGTCGATGACCTGCTCCAGGACGCCGAACTGGCCGAGGATGCGGGTCGCGTTGGGCGCGAGCTGCAAGCCGGCGCCGATCTCCGACAATTCGCCGGCCCGCTCAAGCACCCGGACCCGGCGGCCCTCGCGCGCGCATGCCAGCGCGGTCGCCAGGCCGCCGATGCCGCCGCCGACGATCAGGACGTCATCGGCATCGCTGGGGGCTGCTGTCATCGATGGCCCTCCTTCGCGAAATGGGCGGTCACAGCCAGGGCCGATCGCCGATCTGGGTCCACAGCGGGACCAGCTGGGCGGAGTCAAAGTCGCGATACAGCGCCGCTAGTGCGGGCTCGCCGGGTGACGGTGCCGTGGAGACGGGAGGGTGAGATGTCTGCGTCACCCACCACACAATATGAATCGTTCTGTCGATTGGGATAGCCTTTCTGCTGTGAAGAATAAGCCGATGTACGCGATCGGGTCGGTCGACCACGCACTTCACCTCGCGCAGTTGCTGCAGCAGGAGGGGCCGCTGCGGGTCACTGACGCTGCCGACAGGCTCGGCGTGTCCGTGTCCACCGCCCACCGGCTGCTGGCGATGCTCGTCTACCGCGACTTCGCCGAGCAGGCGCGGGACCGCCGCTACGCCGCCGGGCGCATGCTGCGGCCCGCCCAGCAGTCCGAGGCCCCGCTCGCGGCGCTGCGGCGGGCCGCAGCGCCGCACCTGGAGGCACTCACCAGCCGGGTCCGGGAATCCACCAACCTGGTGATCTTGGTCGGCACCGAGGTCCGGTTTCTCGCCACCGTGGAATCCGATCAGATCCTGCGGGTCGGCGACCGGGCTGGCCTGGTGCTCCCCGCCCACCAGGCCTCCGGTGGCAAAGCCCTGCTCGCCCTGCTGCCCCCCGAGCGCGTCGACGAGCTTTACCAGGCGACCGGCGACGTGGACCTGCAGCAGCTGCGCCGGGAATTCGCCCTGGTCCGCAAGCGGGGCTTCGCGATCAACAACCAGCTCACCGAACCGGGGGTCACCGCTGTCGGCGTGGCCGTTCACGACCCGGCTGGTCAGCCGAACGCCGCAATCTCTATCTCCATGCCCAGCGTTCGCTTCCACCGCGACCGCCTCACCACCTGGGTGAACGAGCTCATCACCACGGCGGCCGTGATCGAGCGCGACCTGCACAGCCACACCGCCCATTCCCCGGCGGACGTCTCCCGCGCCGCGCCGGGCCGCGAGAGCCAGGAGGCGGCAGGCTAATCAGGCGTGGTTCACCAGCGTCCCGGCGGGATGGGCAGGCCACGTCATGGGCTTGCCCGGTCAGGCACGTCAGCGCAGGCGGCGAGAGCTTGCTGGACGTGGCGGTGGATCCAGGCAGGATCGGTAGGGAGCCTGCGGATCAGCCGCCGGAAGAACAGCGGCCCGATGAGAGCGTCGATGAAGTCTTCCTCATCGAGTCCCGCAGGGAGCTCCCCGGCTTTCTTCCCGCCGTCGATGATGGTGCTGAACGCGCCGCGCAGGCAGTTCATGAATCTCTCATAACCCTCGGCCAGGGCCGCGCTCGCATCGACGGCGGCAAGCGCGGCGGGCATGATCGAGCCCCAGCTGCTGGCGCTCAGGGCGGCGGCGATCTCCTGCAGCGCAGACTCCAGCTGGGCGGCTGCGGGTTCCCCGGAGGCGGTGACAAGGAGGAGGGCTTGCTCCTCGATCGCCTCCTGGAGAAGGGCTTCCCGGGTGGCCCAGTTCCGGTACAAGGTGCTGCGGGCGACGCCGGCTTGCTGAGCGATGGCGTCGAAAGTGGTAGCCCCGATCCCCTGTCGTCGCAGGACGGCAAGGGCAGCTGCATAGACCCGGGCCCGGGTGCGGGCCTGACGCGGATCAAGACGCCCCCCGGTCTCCTTCACCACACCATTATGCAACAGAAGTGTTGCACAGTACCTCCCACGCACACTGGCCCGCCTGCGCCGGCCCGGTGCTGGGAGGGCAGCCCGCTATGAGGTTATGCGACAGAGTTGTTGCATAAGCTGCGATCCGCATATATGCTACACATCTGTTGGCCGCGCCGGATAGCTGGCCGGCCGGCTGGCGCGCCCTCGGGCGAGCTCTCTGTAGGTCCGGCAACGGGCGCCGAACTGGTAGCTGTCTTTGGCTTCCGCGATGAATTTTCATGCGGTCTCCACATGTTCTCCATCCGGCGTGCATTGGCCCGCATTGACATGTCACGGGATGCCGTGCAGGCTTACGTCCGGTACGTGGTTTTCGTTGGTGTTACCGCGGCGGCAGTTGCGGCTATTGGGGGTGGACCGTGGAAGCCTCGTCGGCCCCGCGTGCGCCTGATCAGCTCGGCCGCATGCGGTTGTTCATATCCTGGTCAGGCGGACGCAGCCCTCGGCTCGCCATGGTATTGAAGAAGTGGCTTGAGACACACTTTAAGGGCGACGGGATCAGCGCGTTCGTGTCCTCCGAGATCCCAAAGGGCAGCCTGTGGCAGCCCGCGGTCAACGCCGAGTTGCAGCGGGCTGACGCTGGGCTAGTCTGCCTGACGGCCCAAAGCCTGGATTCAAACTGGGTGCTATTCGAGGCTGGTGCGCTTTCGACCGCGGTCGCATTGAACGCCGGTGAAGCGCGGATCTTCACCTACCTGCTCGGGGTGGATCCGGCAGACCTGCCAGGCCCTTTGTCGGTCTACCAATCGACAGTGGCGACAATGGAGGACACGCTCCTCCTGATCAACAGCCTTCTCGGCTACCTCAACATCGACCAGATGGACGCCGGAGCCTTTGCCCCCGTCTGGGACGACCTGTGGCCGACGCTGCAGCGGATAGAAAAAGAACCGGTCACGAGCATCTTTCCGGGCCTGGATGGCCTGTTCGACCGCAAGACCTTCGACGAGCCGGTGGACGAGTGCACTGACCAGGCCTGGTTCCAGCGCTACGACGGCACCGTGGCGACCCGTGACGCGTTGCAGGCGAAGAGGGAGCTGGTAACAGCGGAGTGCGATAGCCAACTCGCCGACCTGTACCGTAACCTGGTGGCGGCCGTCGACGGCTACGCCATGGAAATGAGCGCTTGCTTGTTCAAGACAGAGAAGTTCAAGCGGGCAGACGACGGGCGCCTCGCGATCCCGCGCGATGTGCGGGCTGCTCTGGAGCGGCGCCGGCTGAACGTTCGTCAACTGGTTGCTGAGATCATCGACAGGCGTTAGCAGCCCTGCCCTTGCCGAAAACCTCATCCGGGCAGCTCATGCCGCATGTTGGTACTCATGGAGCACTCCACCGAGTCGGTTGCGTCGTCGTATATCGAGGCTGGCGAGTTGGTCAGGAACCACGAGCGGCACGGGCAGTGGTCGGAGCGGGCGGGCGGTGGCGTCCAGAATCCTGATTCTCCGGCTGGCGTGCTCGATCACCGCGAACACGTGCAGCCGCGCCCCGGACAGGGTGACCGTCTCGAAGAAGTCACAGGCCAGCAGGGCCTCCGCCTGGCAGCGCAGGAAACCGGGCCACGTAGTGGAACTGCGCTCGGGCGCGGGGTCGATCCCAGCCTCGTGCAGGATGTCCCAGACGGTGGAAGCGGCGACCCTTACCCCGAGCACCAGCAGTTCGCCGTCACCCGGCGATACCCCCACCCGGGATTCTCGCGGACCAGTCGCAACACCAAGACGCGGATCGAGCGTACGGTACGCGGCCGACCCAGGTGCCGGGGCCGGGACCGCTGGGCGTGCCGGCGCGACCATATCGCGGTGCCAGCGGAGCACGGTATCCCGGATGACCGTCCGCCTGCCGGGGTACCCGGCGGCCCGCCGCAGGCCTTCGACAGGCATACCAGAGGCCCACGCAGGGATTCCCGGTCCCGCTGCCCGATCAACTAGAGACGAGAAGGCAGCACGACGACGTCCACGTAATCCAGACGCTGCAGGTCAGAACACATGACACAGTTTTCGGCACCCACAGGATCAGGGCCAGCAGGTAGTAGCTGGAGGATCTCGGCGCGTCATGGCCTGCGGGCGACCCCGCAGAAGTGCATCACGTCCGACACCTCGCCGGGTTCGGCGAGGTCAGGGCGCCACCGCGGACACGACACCACACCCGGCTCAACGAGTTCGGTCCCCTCGAAAAACAGGCGCAGTTCCGCACGGGAGCGCAAGCACATCGGGGCGGCCCCGCTGGAGTTCCAGAACTCGAGCGCGACGGCCGCGGGCTCAGCATCGAACTCGGTGGTGGGATGCGAGATCGAAATGTAGCTCCCAGACGGGACGGCGCCGAGAAGGTGACGCAGGATCGTCCGCGCTTGGCCCGTGTCCACGATGAAGTTCAAGATCCCCAGCATCATGATCGCTATGGGCTTGGAGAAATCAAGCGTTTCCGCCGCCTTCTCCAAGATCTTGCCCGGCTCGCGGAGGTCAGCGTCGATGTAGTCGCACACGCCATCCGGCGTGCTGGTCAGCAGGGCTCGGGCATGCACGAGCACAAGCGGATCGTTGTCGACGTACACGATCCGGCACTCGGGCGCTATGCGCTGTGCGACCTCGTGCGTGTTGTCAACCGTGGGAAGCCCGGCGCCGACGTCAAGGAACTGCCGGATGCCCTGCTCGCGAGCGAGGTACCGCACGGCGCGGGACAGGAAGTACCGGTCCGCACGCGCCGAACGCACCAGCTCAGGAACATAGGCCAGGATCTTGTCGCCCATCTCCCTGTCGACCGGGTAATTGTCCTTCCCGCCGAGCCAGTAATTCCATATCCTCGCCGAATGCGAAATGGTGGTGTTGATCTTCGGCTGTGCTGCACCAGAATCGGCCATCTGCTCGGTCACGGGATGATCTCCTGCGGTGGTTTGGTCCGAAGCTTATGAAGTAAGCTACCTGCTTCCTTCCTCTGTGTACTCCTGTCACGGATTCATGATCGCGATCCGCTCTTCACCACCGCGTTCGGGGAGGTGTTAAGGCCGAAGGACTGCGGATCATCACCACTATGCCGAGGGCGCCAAGGATGAAACCTTTGGTTTCACACTGAGCCTTTCCGCGCAACGGGCTGTGACGGTGGGTAGCGGCAGGGTGGAACCCGGTTGCCTGTCCACGATCTGATCTCCCGTCACCTTGACGCGAAGCCCCTGGTAGCAGTGAGTCTTGCCTGGAGATCCACCACTGCCGGGGGGCTTCGCGAGTCCGGCGTCCCAGACGATCCGGTCCTGCTCCATCTCGGGCACGACCCCCGGCCCGGCGGCTACGTGCAGTGACGCCCCGTCAGCCGGTGCGCGGAGGCTGCCGTCGCCTCCAGCCCTATGGGCAGGCCTCCTGATCCGCTGCCGCGTCGCGTGACGGCGGTGGGGTGGTGATGACGACGAGGGTCGTTCATGGGTCCGGCGAATCCCAGGGCTTACGGAGGCGCCAGGCAGCGCTCTGCGGCGCGGTGAACTGCCTCCTGGATCCAGTGGCATACGGCCAGCGCCTTGGAAGCGGACCGCGCTGGCTGGCGCGACGTCGCACATCACGTCGCGTGGAGGAAGCCCGCGCTGATCACACGGTGCGGGCTCCGGGCGGCACGCCGGACAGAGACGGGGAGTGGCCCGGACCCGTCTTCATTCCGCACGCGCGCCACTGCCTACAGATCCATGCCCGCCATAATGTTCGGCCAGCGGGCCGTCAGCAACAGATTTTCCAGGAGGCCGCGGTCGGTCACTCAGACACGTAAGTGGCCTGGCTGGCATCCGGCCGGTGCCATGCTCTGGCAGTAAGACCTCGCGGGCGGCCATGGGCCCTGGGCATCCAAGGACATTCCCGCAGCCGATGACCGAGCCTTGCCGCGCAACGGCCGGCGGCCGCAGGAAGCGGCGTGGCGGATCCAGTTGCCTCGTCCATGATCTGACCATCGGTCACGAAGGAGCCAAGCCCCTGGCAGCAGGGTGTCTTGACGAGAGATCCACTACTGCCGGAAGGCTTCGCGTACCCACTATCCCAGACGATCCGATCACCTTCACCTGCGCGCTCGAAGCGCGGCACGAGACCGTGTACTTCCTGGCCAAGCTCATCCACGAGCACTGCGAACGGACCGGCACCCGCCGCGGCACCCGGGCGCCCGGCCCGTTCCGCCACGCGGTCATGATGTTGCGCTGGTTCCCCGGCGGCACCCGCGTACGGCAACTGGCCGCGGACAACCACATCGGCAAGACCACCTGCTACGACCGGCTACACGAGGCGACCGGCCTGCTCCCCGCCCTCGCCCCGGGCGTACACGAGGCGATCCTCGCCGCGGGCGCGGCCGGGGCCACCCACCTCAACCTCGACGGCACCCTCATCCACACCGGCCGCGTCGCGATGAAGGGCCCGAACGACGCCGGCCTGTGGTGGAGCGGGAAGCACAGGCACCACGGCGGCAACGTCCAGGTCCTGGCGGACCCGGCCGGCTTCCCGATCTGGGTCTCCGGCGTTCGCCCGGGACGCGAACACGACACCACCTGCGCGAAGGCTGCACCCGGGTTACTCGCCGCCCTCGCCGTGTGCGAGAGCGAGTATCAGATACTGACGCTCACCGACCTGGGCTACCTCGACGTGTCCCCGGCGATCCGCCACCCATTCAAGAAGCCCAGGGGCGGCGAGCTGACCGAGGCGCAGACCACGTACAACACGCTCATCCGAGGCCTGCACGGCAGCGCTGTGGACCGAGGAGGGCACCTTCGACGCCGTCCCCCACCTGCGGATGCGGGGCCGGGACGACATCGCCGGCATGGTCCACGGCGACGGCCACCAGAGCCTGATCCGCAACGGTTGCGGCCACGTCCTGACAGTGCCGCACGTCGTAGTCGACGGCGACCACGCGACCGGCCGCAGCTACGCACTCCACATCCGCTGGGACGCCGACGCCGGCCAGTTCTGGGTGGCCCGGGTCTCCGCGAACACCTGGCGCTGGGCGCGCACCCCGCAAGGCTGGCGCATCGCCGAGCGGATCAACGCCAACCTCGACGGCACCCCCGGGCACCGCGAGATGCTGGCGCCGGACGCCGCCCGCACGACGGCCTGAACGGCGCCGGCCATGCCGTCGGGAGAGTATCGCCATCTGGAGGAAGATTGAAGATCGGATTCATAGGCCCGGGCCGGATGGGACGGCCGATGCTCGATCGTCTGATTGCCGCGGGTCACGACGTCACTGTCCTGGTGCGCCGTCCGCAGGCCCGGGCGGCTGCGGAGGCCGACGGGCTGACCTGGGCCGGCACGGTGGCGGCGACGGTGCGCGACGCTGATGCGGTGTTCGTCGTGGTGCTGACGGACGAGCTGGTGCGGTCGGTGTGCCTGGGCCGGGACGGTGCCATCGCGGCCATGAAGGCGGGGGCGGCGCTCGTCCAGCACACGACCTGCGATCCCGCGACCGTGGAACTGCTCGCCGGGGCGGGAGCGGACCGCGGGATCAGGGTGCTCGATGCCGCGCTCTCGGGTGGCCCGCACGACATCGCCGCGGGCAGGCTCACGCTCTGGGTGGGCGGCGACGAAGCCTTCTTGGAGGAGATGCGTCCGCTGCTCGAGACGTACGCGTCACCAGTCATGTTCGTGGGGCCGGCCGGCCACGGCCAGCGGGTCAAGCTCGTGAACAACGCGCTGTTCGTGGCGCAGGTGGGCCTCGCTATCGACGCGGTGCGCCTGGCGAGCTCGCTGGGGATCGCGGAACAGGCGATCCTGGCCGCCGTGCAGCACGGCAGCGGCGCCAGCCGCGCCCTGAGCATCGTCGCCAGCGGCGGGTCGGTCGACGCGGTCGCGGACCGTCTGGCGGACTTGATGCTCAAGGACGTCACCATGGTGCGCGAGGTCGCGCGGAGCGCGGGAGCGGACCTTGGCATCATCGGGACGGTTCTGTCATCAGACGCGGTCGACAAGAAGGTGCTCCATCCGGCCAGCGCGGATCATGTCGGGCCAGGCGGTACAGGAGGCCGGCCGATGACCGCGGCCACTGCCCGTTCGGGATAGATGAATTTAAATTTTCCCGAACGGACGGTGGTATCAGCCCGCAGCGATGCGGGGTCTCGGTGTCTTCTGTTCCGGGAACCGCTGCCAGGGAACCAGTTCGCCGGCCGCGGGTTCGGGGCAGTTCATCGTGGTGGACACCACGCGGCCGCGCGAACGATGGGAGCTTACATGACCGTCTCGTTTCATCTCAGCCCGGAGCAGGAGCAACTGAAGCTCGGTGCCCGTCAGTTCGCGGAAGAACACCTGCGTCCACTCGCCGCCGAGGTCCGCAAGGAGCCCGACCCGCTCAGGCGAGCCCTGCTGGCACGTCCAACGTTCGAAAAGGCGGTCGCCGCAGGATTCCTCAAGGGGCTCATCCCGGCGCCGTTCGGCGGAGCGGCCGCCGGCGGGGTCGAGGCCTGCATCCTCATCGAGGAGTGGGCCTGCC
>WNGR01031159.1_pt1 | contig 10741 bp, 14 predicted proteins | sample 5407581 | NCBI WGS metagenome assembly WNGR01 (sample SAMN13153383, study PRJNA577476) | soil metagenome | isolation source: 80 cm soil or saprolite under Garry oak tree replicate 2 | place: USA:California | collected 2016-06-15 | reverse complement strand
GGGGGCGATGCGAATGCCGTTGGTCATTGCGGGCTCCGAGCGATGACGATGTCCACGACGGTCCCGGGCGCGGCCAGCGTCCCCGCGGCCGGCTGCTGCGCCACGACGGTGCCGGGCGTCGCGCCCGTGGTCCGTCGCCGCGTCACCGTCCCGAGCTGCAGCCCCTCCACCTCCACCCGCGTGCGCGCGTCGCCCGCCGACATGCCCAGCACGTCGGGTACGGGGATCGTCGGCGCGCCGCGGCTCACCACCACCGTGACGGGGGTGCCCGGCGCAAGCAGGCTCCCCGCCGGCGGGCGCGTCAACATCGCGATCCCCGGGGGCGCGGCGGCTTGCACCGATTCCGGCGGGGCGGCCGTCAGCCCGGCTGCCGCCACCAGGCGCCGGCTCAGCGCGCCGTCCAGGCCCGCCACGTCGGGTACCGGAATCTTGGGCGGTCCGTCGCTCGACACCAGGGTCACTCGCAGCCCCGCGGGTGCGCTCACCCCCGGCGGGGGATCCTGCCAGATCACGCTGCCCTGCGGCGCCGTGGGATCGGGCTGCGCCCCGCCGTCCTGGATCTGGAGTCCGACCTTCTTGAGCTCGCTCGTGGCCTCGGCCACGCCCAGCGTTTCACCGCGTCCGACCGGAGGGCGGACGACCTCCAGCGCCACGCCGAGACCGGTGGGATGTGGCGGCGCACTCGCATCACTCTACCCTCCGGAGCCGTGCCGCGTATGCCCCGTCGATCCCGTGACGGTGCGGCAGCGACTCGAAATCGCCCCGGGCCGTCACGAGCGCTTCGGGAATCGCCGCGCGCGGCGGCGGCGGCGGGTCGCGCCGGAAGCTCGGGTGGCGTTCGAGAAACGCTTCCACCAGCACGACATTTTCCTCCGGTTCGAGCGAGCAGGTTGCATACACGATCCAGCCCCCGGGCTTCACGAGCTCGGCGGCGCGCTCCAGCAGCTCACGCTGCCGCTCAGCTACTCGCGCCATGCCGCCGGGCGACAGACGCCACCGCGCGTCAGGATGGCGCGCCATCGTGCCCGTGGCGGAGCACGGGGCGTCGACCAGGACCACGTCCGCCCGGCCCAGCCCGACCGGCGCGGTCAGAAGATCGGCGGCGATCACGCGAATCGCCACCCCGGCCCGGCGCGCGGTTTCGGCGAGCCGGGCGACGCGGTCGTGCCGCCTGTCGCCCGCCAGGACGCGCGCTCCCAGGCGTTCGAGGCCGACCGTCTTCCCACCCGGGGAGGCGCAGCCGTCGTACACCAGCGCCCCTGGTGGCGCGGCGACGAACCGGCAGACGAGGGCGGCGGCGGGGTCCTGTACGATGAAGGCGCCCTCCGCGAAGCCCGGCAACTGCGCGGGAAGCGGGATGCGGGATGCGTCGGCCCCGCCGATCACTCTGAATCCGGTCCCGTAGGGCGCTTCTTCTACCCGCAGTCCAGCCGCTTCGAGCCGTGCGCGCAGGGTTGCAGCGTCGAAGCGCGCCGGCTGCAGGGTGAGCGCGGGCCGGGCATCGTTCCAGGCCATGAGGCGGGCGGCATCTGCGGCGCCGAATCGGGCCGTCCAGCGCTCCACCAGCCAGCGGGGATGCGTCTCCAGCGCGTCCCGCTTCCCGCCTCCCGCTTCCCGCGCCATGTCGCGCAGCAGCCGGTTCACGTACCCTGCCGCGCGCTCGCCCCCCGCCTCTCGCGCCAGCTCCACGCTGGTCGCCACCGCCGCGTACGCCGGGACGCGCGTGAGATGCCGCAGCTGGTAGGCGCCGAGCCGGAGGATGTCGCGGAGGCGGGGATCGGTCGTCGGTAACGGCAGCAGGCGGTCAAGCTCGGCGCGCCGTCGCAGCACGCCGGCGGCGAGCTCGTAGGTGAGCCGGCGGTCGCGCTGCGCCAGGGCGCCGAGCAGGCCGTCGCGCGCCGCAGCGAAGGTGGCGCCGGCGCCCACCTGCCTCAGGATCTCGAGCGCCGCGCGGCGCGCGGCGGTCGCGTCCCTAATCCAGCATCCCTCCGCGCGGGGAAGACGGTACGGCGACCTCGCGCCGCGGCATGCGGCCGGCGAGAAAAGCCGCGCGCCCCGCCTCGACGGCGAGGCGCATCGCGTGCGCCATGGCCACCGGGTCCCGGGCCGCTGCGAGAGCGGTATTCATGAGGAGACCATCGACGCCCTGCTCCATCGTGACACACGCGTCGGACGCCGTGCCCACGCCGGCGTCCACCACCACGGGCACATGCAGCCGGCGCTTGATGAGCCGGACGCCGTAGGGATTCAAGAGCCCGAGCCCGCTCCCGATCGGCGATGCGAGCGGCATCACCGCGGCCACCCCCGCGTCCTCGAGGCGCAGCGCGGTCACCAGGTCCTCGTTCGTGTAGGCGAGCACCGTGAAGCCGTCCCGCACCAGCGTGGCCGCGGCCTGGAGCAGCCCCTGGACATCGGGGAGCAGCGTCTCCTGATCCCCGATCACCTCGAGCTTCACGAAGGCGTTGAAGCCGGCCTCGCGTGCGAGCCGCGCGTACCGCACCGCATCCTCCGCGGTGGCGCAGCCGGCGGTATTGGCGAGCAAGAAGAAGCGCTTGGGGTCGAGATGGTACAGAATGCCCTCGTCCTTCGAGCGGTCGAGGTTCACGCGCCGCACGGCGACCGTGACGATCTCCGCCCCCGAGGCGTCGAGCGCCTGCACCATCGTGTCGTTGTCGCGGTACTTGCCGGTCCCCACCATCAGGCGCGACCGGAAGGTGCGGCCCCCGATGATGAACGGGGTGTCCTGTACCAGCTCCACTGCCGTGGCCATGGGCTCTAGCCCCCTCCTACGAAATGCACCAGCTCGATCGCGTCCCCGGGTGCGACGCGCACCTCGGCGAGCGCGGGGCGGCGCACGATCCTGCGGTTATGCTCCACCACCACGCTCCGCGGGTCGAGTGCCAGCGCGCGCAGCAGCTCGAGTAGCGTCGCCCCTTCGGTTACCGACCGAGGCTCGCCGTTCACGACCACGCTGATCGTTTGATTCATGCCCCGAGCTCCTGCACCATGCGCCGAGCGGTGTCCGCGGGGTCTATGGCGTCCCACAGCGCCCGGATCGCCGCCACGCCATGAACGCCGGCGCCTGTCAGCGCCGCCACGCGTCCGGGTGTCACACCGCCGATGGCCACGACCGGCAATCCGAGCGCGACCACCGCCTCCAGGGTATGGGGCTCGAGCGGGTCTCGTTCCGGATGCGTCGCGGTCCTGAAGACGGGCCCTAATACAAGATAGTCGGCTCCCGCGAGGCGCGCGGCCTGCGCTTCCGCCAGGTCGTGCACCGATGCGCCGACCCACCACTGGGCGTTGAGACGACGGGCTTCTTCCGGCGCCAGGCTGCCACGCCCGAGCTGCACGCCGGCGGCGCCACAGGCGAGCGCGATGTCGAGGCGGTCGTTGACGAATAGACGGGTAGGCGGATAGACGGATAGACGGGTAGCGAGCTCGTAATGCTTGAGACCGGAGAGCCCGCGGCCGCGAGCATGGAAGGCCAGGTGCTCACCCGCGCCCGCCGCGAGCTCGCGGGCGATGTCGGGCAGGTCCGGCCGGCGGGCGATCCGCTCGTCGGTGATCGCATGCAGGCGCGGCAGCGGCGGCCTCACCGGAAACGGCTGCCGGCCTGCACACCCCGCCCGCGCACCCATTCGGCCGCCGGCATTCGCGTCTTGCCTTCGGGCTGCACCTCGGCCACGGCCACCGCGCCCTGCCCGGTGGCCACCACCAAGCCGCCGTTGGCCAGCAGCACCTCCCCCGGCGCGCCGCCCCTCTCCTTCTCCTCCACGGCGAGGGCCCCGAACAGCTTCACCGCCGCGCCATCGAGCTCGGTCCACGCCCCCGGTTTGGGGTCGAGCCCCCGCACCAGCCGTGCGACCCGCTCTGCGGGCGCCGACCAGTCGAGGCGCGCCGTCTCGCGCGTCAGCTTGGGCGCGTACGTGGCGTGGCTCGAGTCCTGAGGCCGCGGCCGGATCGCTCCCTGCTCGAGCAGCGCGAGCGCCTCGACCAGGGCCTCGGCCCCCACCTCGGCGAGGTGCGTCGCCAGCTCGCCGGCAGTGATGTCGGCCGGCACGTCCTCGGGGATCTGGTGCAGGATGGGACCTGAGTCCATGCCGGCGTCGAGCTGCATGACGGTGACGCCGGTTTTCGTGAGGCCGTTGATGATCGCCCACTCGATCGGGGCGGCGCCGCGCAGCTCCGGGAGCAGGGAGGGGTGCACGTTCACCATCCCGTGCTTGGGGATCGCGAGCAGCTCGGGCTTGAGGATATGCCCGTAGGCGACCACGACGCCGACGTCGGGGGCGAGCTCACGCAGCCGCGCGACGAAGGCCGGCTCAGTGGGACGCTCCGGCTGCAGCACGGGGATATCCTCGGCTTGGGCCGAGAGCTTCACCGGCGGAGGCTCGAGCTGCGAGCGGGAGCGGCCGCGAGGACGGTCCGGCTGGGTCACGACCGCCAGCACGTCGAACCCCTCGCCCGTGAGGGCCTCGAGCGACGGGACGGCAAAGTCCGGGGTACCGAAGAAGGCGACCCGCACCTAGAGCTCGCCCGCCGGCTCCGGCGTGACCTCCTTCACGAAGCCGCGCTTCCCCTTGCGCAGCTTCTTCCACTTGGCGAGCAGCAGGCCGCGCTTCACGGCGCTCAGACGATCCAGGAACAGGATGCCGTCCAGGTGGTCGATCTCGTGCTGCACCGCCCGTGCCTTGTATCCCGATACGGTGACGCGGTACGGCTCCCCGTCGCGGTCAAGCGCTTCGAGGGTGACCAGCGCCGGCCGCTCCACGTCGCCGAAAATCTCGGGGATCGACAGGCACCCTTCCTCGGCCACCTCGACCTCGGCACCGGATTCGACGATGCGGGGGTTGATCAGGACGAGCGGCGGCGGGAACTCCTCGCCCACGTCCACCACCGCCACGCGCTGCGACGCGCCCACCTGGGGTGCGGCGAGCCCGACCCCCTTCGCCGCGCGCATCGTCTCGAACAAGTCGTCCACCAGCCGCCGCACGGCGTCGTCCACCCGCGCCACGGCCGGGGCCCGCTGCCGCAGCACCGGGGAGCCGAGCAGGTGCAGCTGGCGGACGGTCACGCCGGCTTGGCCTCCACCGCCGCGGGCCGCTTGAGGATGCTGGCGACGTTGCTGCGCATCACCACCAGCCGCGACTCCCCCGACCGGATCGTCACTTCGTTGTCTTTCAGGTGGATCACCTCGCCGATGATACCGCCCGAGGTCACCACCTGATCCCCCTTCTGAAGGGAGGAGAGGAGCTTCTTGTGCTCTTCCTGCTGCTTGCGCTGCGGCCGGATCAGCAGGAAGTAGAAGATCGCGATGAACGCCCCGATCTGGAGCACGAAGACGGCCACGCCGCCGCCGGTCTGACCGGCGGGAGCGAACAGCAGGGCGAACGAAGGATGCATGATCACGCGGATCCGGTTTGAGTGTAGCGGCGGCGCCAGGCGTCGGCCCAGCGCGGGAAATCCCTCGCCCGGATCGCCGCCCGCATCTCCGCGGCGAGCCGGATCAAGAAGCGGACGTTGTGCAGCGAGAGGAGCCTGAGTCCCAGCAGCTCCTCCGCGACAAACAGATGTCGCAGGTAGCCGCGCGAGAACGAAGGCCGACCCGTTGCGGCCGTGGCGGGTGGGCGCGACGCAGTCGAAGAGGTCCACGCCCCGCTCCACCGCCGCCACCAGATCTGCCGGGAACCCCACGCCCATAAGATAACGTGGCAGCTCGCCGGGCAGCCGCGGCTCCAGTGCCTCCAACATGTCGTACATCACCCGCTTGGGCTCTCCCACCGACAGGCCGCCGATCGCGAGGCCGGTCCACGAACCGAGCTCCAGTATGCGCCGCAGGCCCTCGGCGCGAAGATCGAGATGCGCACCGCCCTGCAGGATGGGCCAGAGAGTCTGTCGGACGGTCGGACTGTCGGACGGTCGGACAGTAAACGCCTTCCCGTCCGGCCGTCCGGCCGTCCGACTGTCCGACAACTCCCGGTGTCGTCGCGCGCACCGCTCCAGCCATCTCAACGTGCGGTCGAGTGCGTCCCGGGCGGTGGCGACGTCCGCCCCTCCCGGCGCGACGTGGTCGAACGCCATTGCGATGTCGGCGCCGAGCGTCCATTGGATCTCGACGGCGCGCTCGGGGGTGAGAGTGCGCCGGCCGCCGTCCACGTGGCTCTGGAACTCGACGCCGTCCTCGCGCACCTCACGGAAGCCGTCGAGTGAGAACACCTGGAAGCCGCCCGAATCGGTGAGCAGCGGGCGATCCCACGCCATGAAGCGGTGCAGGCCGCCCAGCTTGGCGACCACTGCTTCGCCGGGGCGGACGTGCAGGTGGTAGGTATTCGCGAGCACCAGCTCGGCCCCGACCGCCTGCAGATCGCGCGGCGACAGCGCCCGCACGGTGCCCTGCGTGCCCACCGGCAGGAACGCCGGCGTCTCGACGGTGCCGTGCGGCAGGGCGAGCCGGCCGGCGCGGGCGGGGCCGCTAGTAGCCTCGATCGTGAAGTCGAACACGTGGAGCGTTCAAACGATCGCCATAGCATCGCCATAGGAATAGAAACGATAGCCTGCTCGCACTGCCTCCTCGTACGCCCGCATCACGTGCTCGTATCCCCCGAACGCGCACACCAACATCAAGAGCGTCGAGCGGGGAAGGTGGAAGTTGGTGACCAGCCTGTCCACGGCGCGGACGGGATGGGGAGGATAGATGAATAGGCTCGTGTCGCCCGCGGCCGGCCGGATGGTTCCGTCGGGCTGCGCCACGGTCTCGAGCGTGCGGACGACGGTCGTCCCCACGGCCCAGATGCGCCCTCCCGCCGCTCGCCTGCCGTTGATGGTGTCCGCCGCTGCGACGCTCACCACGTAGCGCTCGGCGTGCATCGGGTGGACGGCGAGGTCCTCGACCTCGACCGGCTTGAAAGTTCCGGGGCCGATGTGCAGGTCAAGCGTCGCGACGGCCGTCCCTCTCGCCCGCAGGCGCTGCAGCAGCTCCGGGGTGAAGTGCAGTCCCGCGGTGGGCGCGGCCGCGCTGCCGTCATGCTCGGCATACACGGTCTGGTAGCGCTCGCGGTCTTCCGGGTCGGGGGGCCGGCGGATGTAGGGCGGCAGCGGAACCTCGCCGTACTTGGCGAGAGTCGCCGCCGCGTCCAGGGGCCCGAGGAAGCGGACGCGGCGCAAGCCGCCGCCCAGCACCTCGACGATGTCCGCGGCGGCGTCGTCGCCGAACGTCACCCGCCGCCCCGGTTTGAGCTTGCCGCCGGGGTGGCCCATCGCGAGCCAGGTCCCATCGTCCAGCTCCCGCACCAGCAGCAGCTCGGCCGGCGCGCTCATCACACGCGTCCCGCTTCCCGCCTCCCGCGTCCCGCGCAGTCTCGCCGGAATGACCCGGGACACGTTGACGACCAGCACGTCCTCGGGACGCGCGAGATCGACGATGTCCGTGAACCGGGCGTGGCGGATCGCGCCGCTCGCGCGCTCGAGCACGAGCAGCCGGCTCGCCGCGCGATCGGGGAGCGGGTGCTGCGCGATGAGCTCCGCGGGGAGTGTGTAATCGAAGTCGGAGGCGCGGAACAATTATCCGTCGAACATCGTCGGCTGCTCCGCGCTCCTGGGCGGCGTGAACCCGAAATGCCGGTACGCGGCTCCCGTGGCGCAGCGGCCGCGCGGCGTGCGCGCCAGGAAGCCCTGCTGCATCAGGAATGGCTCGTACACCTCTTCCAGCGTACCGGGATCCTCCCCCACGGCGGCGGCCACGGTCGCGACGCCCACCGGTCCGCCGTCGAACTGCTCGATGATCGCCTTGAGGATGCGCGCGTCCATGTCGTCGAGCCCGAACTCGTCCACGTCGAGCCGCTTGAGCGCCTCCGCCGCCACGGCGGCGGTGATCTTGCCGTCGGCGCGGACCTGGGCGTAGTCGCGCACGCGCTTGAGCAGCCGATTGGCCACGCGCGGCGTGCCGCGGCTGCGGCGCGCGATCTCCGCCGTGCCGGCGGGATCGGTGGGGACGACGAGGATGCGGGCCGAGCGGGCGAGGATCTGGGCGATATCGTCCGGCGGATAGTAGTGCAGGCGCTCGATCAGCCCGAAGCGCGCACGCATGGGCGGGGTCAGCAGGCCGAAGCGCGTCGTCGCGCCGATCAACGTGAAGCGCTCGAGCGTCATGGGAATCGTCTGCGCGTGGGACCCGTCCACGACGCGCACGTCAACGCGGTACTCCTCCATCGCGGGGTAGAGGAACTCTTCGAGCGCCGGCCGCAACCGGTGCACCTCATCGATGAAGAGGATGTCGCCGGCGCGGAGTGAGGTGAGCAGACCGACCAGGTCGCCCGGCCGCTCGAGCACGGGGCCCGACGTCGTGCGGATGTTGACACCCAGCTCCTTCGCCATGAGCAGCGCGAGCGTCGTCTTGCCGAGCCCCGGGGGGCCGAAGAAGAGGGTATGGTCGAGCGGGTCATGGCGCTGCTTGGCCGCGTCGATTGCGATCTGGAGCGATTCCTTCACCTTCGCCTGGCCGACGAATTCATCGAGGCGGGAGGGGCGGAGCGCGCTCTCGGCGGAGCGCTCGTCGGGAAGCGGCTCGGGAGTGGTGATCCGGGCGCGCGTCATGCGCGGTCTAGGCGGGCCGGGCGCGCCAGCGCACCGGGCGCCCGCGTGTGGCAGGTGACGCACGCATCTTCCGCGCGCCGTGCGCCGTCCGCCACGAGCCGGCGGTTGGTCGAGCCGCAGCGCGTGCAGATCCATTCCGCCGTCTGGGTCATCCGTCATCCCTGGGTGAGCAGCTGCAGGGCGCGGCGCACCAGCAGGTCCGCCGAGCCCCGTGCCTGGGCCGCGTCGCCGTCCGCGGCCAGCACCTGCCGCAACGCGCCGTCCGCCTCGGCCGTGCTGTAGCCGAGTTGCTCGAGCGCCTTGAGCGCGGTCTCAGCGGCGCCACCGACGACCGGCGCGCCGTCCGCGCCCACAAACTCGCCGACCTTGTCCCCTAGTTCAAGCACCAGGCGCTCCGCGGTCTTCTTCCCGATGCCGCTCACCGAGGACAGCAGCCCGATGTTGCGCTCCGCCAGCGCCCGGGCGCCCCGCGCCGCGCCGAGCGCCGACAGCACCGCCACCGCGAGCCGCGGCCCCACGCCCGTCACCGTCGTCAGCCGCTGGAAGAAGCGCCGCTCCAGCGGATCGAGGAAGCCGTACAACGCCCAGCCGTCCTCCCGCACCACGAGCTCGGTGGCGAGCGTCACCTGCTCTCCCACGGCAGGGAGCCGCTCCATCACGCCCAGCGGCACGACCACCTCGTAGCCGACCCCGCCCGGCGTCTGCACCACCACCCGGTCCACCTGCTTCGCCGCGAGGCGGCCGCTCACGTGCGCGATCACGAGCGCAGGATGTGCGTCAGGGCGACGGCCACGCCGTCGGCGGCGTCCGCCGGCCGCGGAGCCTGCTGCAGGCGTAGTAGCCGGGCGACCATCGTCGCGACTTGACCCTTACGCGCCGCGCCCCCGCCCGCCACAGTCTTCTTGATCGTCGCCGGCGCGTACTCGAAGATCGCCACGCCCGCCTGCTGCGCGGCGAGCAGCACGACGCCCCGGGCGTGGCCCAGGACCAGGGTGGTGCGGACGTTCTTCTGGTAGAAGGCGTTCTCGAGAGCGAGCGCGGTGGGACGGTGGCGGGCGATCAGCTCGACGACGCCCTGGTGCAGCTCGTGCAGGCGGCGGGCCAGGGGGCCACGCGATCCGAGGGGGATGATCCCGCATTCGACGAGGCGACCCGCTCCCCCGTTGCCATCTCCCACGTCGACCACGCCGTATCCCGTGACCGCCGTCCCCGGGTCGATCCCCAGGACCCTCACGTCACCCGGTCACCGCCGCCATCGCCTCGGCGTCAATGTCGAAGTTGGAGTGGACCTTGGCGACGTCGTCCATCTCCTCCAAGGCCTCGATCAGGCGGAGGAGCTGGGCAGCGTCCCTGCCCTCGATCTTGACGCTCCTCTTGGGAAGCATCGCGATCTCCGCGCTCAGCACGGGAATCTTCTTGGCCTTGAGCCGGTCCTGCACCGCATGCAGTTGGGAGGGCGGGGCGGTGATGAGGAATGCGTCGCCGTCGCGCGTCACGTCTTCGGCACCGGCATCGAGCGCCGCCTCGAGCGTGGCGTCCTCGTCGGCCGTGGTCGCGTCGACCGTGATCTGAGCCTTGCGGTCGAACATCCACGCCACGGAGTTGGCGGCGCCGAGGTTGCCGCCGAAGCGCGTGAAGAGGTGGCGGATCTCCGCGACGGTGCGGTTGGCGTTGTCGGTCGTCCCTTCGATGAAGATGGCGGCGCCGCCCGGGCCGTAGCCCTCGTAGGTCACTTCCTCGTACTGCACGCCGGCGAGCTCGCCGGTGCCCTTCTTGATGGCCCGCTCGATGTTGTCGAGCGGCATGTTCTCGGCCTTGGCGGCCTCGATGGCGGTGCGGAGCCGGGCATTGCCGCCGGGGTCGCCGCCCCCCTGCCGCGCGGCGATCGTGATTTCACGGATCAGCTTGGTGAAGGCGGCGCCACGCCTCTGGTCGGTGACGGCCTTCTTCCGCTTGATCTGCTTCCACTTGCTGTGGCCGGCCATGGGGAGATCCCGTCGCAAGTCGCACGTCCCACGTCGCACGTCCCGCGACCAGTCTTCGTGCAGCGTGTGACGTGAGACGTGGGACGCCTCTCCAAGGTACAACTTGACCCTCCCGGCACGCCACCACTAGGATAGCCGCCATGTCGCGTGTCCTGGTACTG
>WNGR01008650.1_pt1 | contig 10744 bp, 10 predicted proteins | sample 5407581 | NCBI WGS metagenome assembly WNGR01 (sample SAMN13153383, study PRJNA577476) | soil metagenome | isolation source: 80 cm soil or saprolite under Garry oak tree replicate 2 | place: USA:California | collected 2016-06-15 | reverse complement strand
CGGCCGCCGCGCGGGTCCTGCGCCTTCATCATCCGCACCGCGTGCTGGGCGCACAGGAAGGCGCCGGTGAGGTTGGTGTCGACCACGCGCTGCCAGTCGGCCAGGTCGATCTCGTCCGCCTGGGCCGCCGGGCCGAACAGGCCGGCGTTGTTCACCAGCAGGTCCAGGCGCCCCCAGCGATCCCGGACGGCGTCGAAGAGCGCGGCCACCGACGGCGGCGAGGTCACGTCGGCCGGGACGACGAGCGCATGGCCGGCCGGCCAGCTTGCGGTCCCGGTGGTCTCTGCGTCCGCGGTCTGGGCCTTCGCGGTCTGGGCCTTCGCGGTCTCGGCCAGCAGTTCCTCCCGCCGGCCCGCCAGCGCCACCCGCCAGCCGGCGCCGAGCAGGGTCCTGGCGATGGTCCGGCCCAGCCCGGAACTCGCCCCGGTCACGACAGCCACGCTCATGCTGACAAGCCCTCTCTACGGGACAACTCGCTACGGGACCACGGTGACCGGCCACCGGCCGGCCTTGACCAGCCGGACGGCCAGCGACCCGACCAGCCGGTGCCCGGCCTTGGTCGAGGCCCCCACGATGACGGCGTCGGCGCGGACCTCGTCGGCCACCCGCCGCAGTTCGGTGTACGGATCGCCGCGGGTGGCGATGAACGTGACCGGCACGCCCAGGAGCCCGGCGCCCTCCTCCGCTCGCCGCCGCAGGTCGGCGGCCGTCTCTTGGAGCGCCTGGTCCTGCGCGGCGATCGCGCCCGCCCCGGCGCCGGCCCCGGCGCCGTACAGGCCCGAGATCTGCTCGACGTAGACGCAGACCAGCCGGGCCCCCTGCCGCCGGGCCAGCCCGGCCGCGTAGGCCCCGGCCCGCAGCGAGGTGACGGAATCGTCGACCCCGACCAGGATGACCATGGGACCGTCGGTGCCCAGTTCGAAAGTTCCGCTTTCCTCGTCCGTCACACCGAAATTATAGAGACGGACTATCAATCCGAACGGACCGGGTGACGGCCCCGGCCCGGCGGACACGCGAACCCGGGGTCCCCGGGTTCGCTGCCGTGCAGAGCCTGCACGATGTCGCCGAGTTCACGCTCGCGGCCCACCAGCGGAGTAAGCCGCACGGGGAGCTGCGCTCTGGTCAGCGACATCTGGTCCCGCCGTCCCGCTTCGTTAACCGGAAACGCCGACTCAGAATCCTCCGCCGACTAGCATCCCCCTCCTGACGCTTCCTACCTTCCTACCTTCCTGCTGCCCTCCCTCCCCCCGGACGAGGAGCGCCGGCATTTGTCTGCAGTTTCGGGTGCTATAACCCCCGAAACTGCAGACAAATCGCGTCGGTGCCGCTGCCGGGGAGTCGGCCGGCCGATGTAGGCGTGACGACCGTCCGGGCCCGGGCCCGGACGCGTATGGTGCCTGACACGAACATAAGGGCATACATCGTCCGGGTGATGCGAACCGCGACGCTGACCATGTAGCGTGAAGGCCGTCCAGGCCGGGAAAGCGGGCCGGTGCGCCGGGCCGGCGCACCGCCGGGCCGGACGGCCGCTGGCTGCTGCCGGGTACCAGCTGATCAGATAAGAGGTAACAACGATGAAGCTGCCCATGGTGGCGGTCCTGGCCGGCTCGCGCCGGTCCCGCCACCTCGCCGCCGGCCAGGCGGCCCGCTCGTGACTCCCGGGAGCGGCGGCGCCGATCTGCCGGGCGGCCCGGGGGCCGGCGAACTGTTCGAGGTCGCAGTGCGCGGCTACAGCCGGCGCGACGTCGACGAATTCGCCGGCCGCGCCCGCCGCCAGGTGGCCGGCCTGGAAGAGCAGCTGTCGCGCGCGCTCGATGAGGCGCAGCGGCTGCGGGCCGAGCTGGCCACCGCCCGGCAGCCACCGGTGAGCAGGCCGGCCCACGAGGAAGTCAGCGGGCAGATCGCCCGGATTTTCGCCCAGGCCGGCGATGAGGCCCAGGCGCGGAAGGACCGCGCGGCCCAGGAGATCGCCGCGCTGCGCGCGCAGGCACAGCACGAGGCCGACACCTGCCGGGCCGCGGCCGTCAGCCAGACTCAGCAGCTGCTGGCCGCCGCGCGGGAGCACGCCGAGCGTGCCGTCACCACCGCGCGGGCCGAGGCGGACATCGCCACAGGCAACGCCAAGGCCCAGGCCGAGGCCGTGGCCGCCGACGCCCTCGCCCGGGCCGAAGCGGCCGTCGAGGAGGCCGCCGGGCGGAGCGCACGGCTGCTGGATGAGGCGACCGCGCGGGCGGCCGCCGTCCACGGCGGCGCCGAGCATCGCGCCGGCCAGCTCGCAGGCGGTGGGGCGCAGGCGATGCGGCAGCTCACCGAGATCCGCGATGTCGTCGTCAGCGTGCTCGAGGGCGATACCTCCCGCGGCTCGCTGGCCGATGAGGTAGCCAGCACCGCCGCCGCGGCCCTGGCCGCCCCCGGTACCGCAGCGTCCGCCCCCGGCATCGCAGCGTCCGCGCCCGGTACCGCAGCGTCCGCCCCCGGCACCGCGGCCGCGCCCGCTCCGCAGCAGGGCAGGTGCTTAGCGCCGCCACCGCAGCCGGACGGCCGGCTGATCACAGGGGGATGTGAGTTCGCGTGAGTTCCGCGGGTCCGCACGCGACGGGGGAGATCGCTCGGCAGCTCGCCGCGCTGGCTGCCTCGGGCGCATCGGGAGCAGTGCGGATCACTGGTCATCCCGGCGGCGTCATCCACCTGGCCCACGGCCATCTGGCCTTCGCCGAATCGCGCATCGTCCCGGACATCGGCTCCCGGCTGGTGAACTCCGGCCAGCTTCCCGCCCGGCACTGGAGCGACCTGCTGGAAGCCAGCGAGCCGGCCGGCTGCGAGAGCTGCCTGCTGCTGCGGCGCGGTCTCATCACGGCCGCCGAGATGAAGGAGCTGCTGCGGTCGGTCACCCTTGACGCGCTGCTGGCAGTGGCCGTGCAGGCCGCTGGCGGCCCGCCCGCGGGTCTGTCGTTCGTGCCGCAGCGACCGCACTGCGCCGGATCGGTGCTGTGCCTGGACACCGGGTCCGCCTGGGCCTACGCCGTCCGGGCCGGGAAGCGCCTGGCCGGGCACGAGATCCGGTACCAGGCCCGGCCGCGGCTGTGCCACCCAGGCTGGCCGTGGCCGGCCGCCAGCCCCGGCGAACTGGCGGTTGTCGGCCAGATCGACGGCCGCGTCACCGTCCGCGACCTGGCCTGGCGCAACGGCCTGGCCCTGCATGACACGGTGGAGTGGGTGGCCCGGCTGACGGAGCTGGGCCTGTGCACCATTGCCGGCCGGCCCGGCACCGTGCACGGGACCCAGCAGCAGGACGCCCAGCCGCGCTGGGCCACGCCCGATATGGACGTCCTGCGGCAGGTCCTGAACGGGCTGAAACGACTGAACGTGTCGTCGGCGGCCGGCCGGGGCACACGTCACTGACCCGGATCTGCCACGATCATCGGGTGCAGGACGCGGTCCCGCTCGCGGTGGGAGGCTATACGGTGCGCCTGGCGACATGGAACGTGAACTCGGTCAAGGCCCGGCTGCCCAGGCTGCTGGAGTGGCTGGCCGGGACCGAACCCGACGTCGTCTGCTTGCAGGAGACCAAGGTCGCGGCCGCCTTGTTTCCCGCGGCCGAGGTCGGCGAGCTGGGGTACGAGGTCGCGGCGCACAGCGACGGCCGGTGGAACGGCGTGGCGCTGCTGTCGCGGGTCGGGCTCGACGACGTGAGCCTGGGCTTCCCCGGTGAGCCCGGCTACGCGGGCGAGCCGGCCGGGCTCACCCTGATCGACGAGCCCGGCCCGCGCCGGCCGGAAACCCGGGCCGTCGGCGCGACCTGCGGGGGCATCCGGGTCTGGTCGCTGTACGCGCCGAACGGGCGCACTCCCGAGTCCGCCCACTACGCCTACAAGCTCGACTGGTTCGCGGCGCTGCGGACCGCCCTCGCCGCCGAGCTCGGTCACGAGCCGCAGCTGGTGGCGTGCGGTGACTTCAACGTGGCGCCGACCGACGACGACGTGTGGGATCCGGCCTCCTTCACCGGCTCGACCCACGTCACGCCGCCTGAGCGGCAGGCGCTGGCCGACCTGCGGGCGCTGGGCCTGCGGGACGTGGTGCCCACCCCGATGAAGGGACCGCACCCGTACACGTACTGGGACTACCGGGCCGGCATGTTCGCCAAGAACAACGGCATGCGCATCGACCTGGTGTACGCGACCGAGGCCGTGGCCGGCCGGGTGCGGGGCGCGTACGTGGACCGCGAGGCCCGTAAGGGCAAGGGGCCGTCCGACCACGCGCCGGTCGTGGTGGACCTCAGCTGAGGATGCGGGCCGCGTTGTCGTGCAGCAGGGCGGTCATGACCTCGGCGGGCAGGTCCAGCGCCTCGAGCTCGGACAGGCACCGCCCGGGCGTGAAGAAGGGGTAGTCGCTGCCCCACAGGAACTGCCCGGACAGCCGCCCGCGCAGCTCGCGGATCACCTCGGCCGGGATGCGCCGCGGCGACCAGCCGGAGATGTCGATGTACACGTTGGTCTTGTGCAGCGCGATGGCGATCAGGTCCATCTGCCAGGGCCAGCCGAAGTGCGCGGCCACCACGGTGAGTCCCGGATGCGCCGCCGCCACCGGGTCGAGCTTGACCGGGTGCGCCAGGTCGATCCTGATGCCCTGGCCGCCGGGCTGGCGCGCGCCGATGCCGCTGGTGCCGGTGTGGAACAGGGCCAGCAGGCCGTGCTGCTCGCAGGCCGCGAAGATCGGCCAGTACTGCGGGTCGTCGGGCGCGAAGGCCTGCAGGGACGGGTGGAACTTCACCCCGCGCAGCCCGAGCGAGGCGATGTTCGCCACCTCGGCCACGGCCGCCTCGCCCTTGTGCGGGTCGACCGAGCCCAGGCCGGTGAACACGTCAGGGTAGTCGCGGCACGCGGCGGCGACCGTCTCGTTCGGGACCCGCGGGCGCCCCGTCGCGGTCTCCGCGTCCCAGGCCAGCAGGACCGCCCTGATCTCGAGCCCGCGGTACAGCCCGGCCAGCTCGCCGAGCGACTGCCGCTGCGCGGGCGACCGGAAGTAGGCCTCGGCCGCCTCGACGTAACCGGCCATGCTGCCGTCCAGCCAGTCCGGGGTGGGCAGGTGCACATGGAAGTCGATCGCGCGCAACGGCATCGGCCCACGTTAACGTATCGTCAGTCCCGGCTGATGCCCTGGCTTTCCAGGTAGCCGGCCGCGATCTTCTTCGGCACCACCATGCACCAGCCGTCGATGAGCAGTTCGCGCAGCTCGGCGGCGTCCAGAGCCGGCAGCCGGGCCCGGACCCAGTTGTACCGCTCGTCGCTGCGCACCGGCATCATGAACGTGCCCGGCTCGCTGGCGACCAGGGCGGCGCGCTCCTCCTTGGGAAAGGCGAAGCCCAGTTGCTCCTCGTCGGCCGAGACCGAGGCGTAGACCAGCCTGCCGACCCGGAACTTGGTGTGGTCCCTGATCAGGTGCTCAGTGGTGCGCGGCAGCGACATCGCGATCCGGCGCACGTCGTCGAGGGTGGCCACGGCCGCTCCTCAGAGCCCCAGGACCCGTTCGGCGTTGGCGTGGAAGACCAGGTCCATCACGGACTGGTCGTAGCCGAGCTCGTCCCATTCCCGCAGGATCCGCTCGTACGGCAGGCTGGGGTGGTCGCTGCCGAACATCATCTTCTCCCGCAGCCTGCCCCTGATGTCGGTGCGCAGCGAGGCCGGGAAGTACTTGGGCGCCCAGCCGGACAGCTCCCAGTACACGTTGCCCTTGTGCAGCGCGACCGCGGTCATCTCGTCGGTCCACGGCCAGCCGGGGTGGGCCGCGATGATGGTCAGCGAGGGGAAGCGGGCGGCCAGGTTGTCGATGGCCAGCGGCCGGGCGTGCTCGATCCTGGCGCCCAGCCCGCCGGGCATGCCCGCGCCCATCCCCGTCGTCCCCACGTCGATCATCACCGGCACGTTCAGCCCGGCGATGGTCTCGAACAGCGGGTTCAGGGCCGGCTCGTCGACCGCGTAGTGCCCCATGATCGGATGGAAGTGGAATCCGAGCACGTGGTGCTCCCGCACCGCGGTGACCGCCTCGGCGATCGCCTGCTCGCCCTTGAACGGGTCGACCGCGCCCCAGGCCTGGATGAACGTGCCCGGGTGCCGGTCGCGCAGGGCGGCGACGTAGTCGTTCCGGCACGGCGGGGCGCCGGTCACCGACTCGATGTCGAAGGCGACGAGAACCGCCTCGACCCCGGCCGCGGTGACGTCGGCGACGACCTCGTCCTCCGGCTTGCCGGTCCAGGTCTTGCCCCAGTACGTGCCCAGCGCCTCGACGTAGGGCCCCTGGGAGGCGATCCACTCGTCGGTCCCCGGATAACAGTGCAAATCCACTCGCCTCACGCGAGATCACCCGCTAGCTGGGCCGTAATGTCCTTCTTGGATACCTTGCCGAAGCCGGATAGCGGCAGGGTGTCGAAGAACGCCGCCCGTTCGGGCAGCTTGAACTTGGCGATCTCGAACTCCATCAGGAACGTGACGAGCTCCTCGAGCGACAGGGACCGGCCCGGGCGCAGCACCAGGCAGGCGCACATCCGCTCGCCGAGGACCGGATCGGGGTAGGGCACGCAGGCCACGTTGAGCACGGCCGGGTGAGCCAGGATGAGGTTCTCCACCTCCTCCGCGCTGATCTTCTCACCGCCCCGGTTGATGAGGTCCTTGACCCGGCCCTCGACGACGTAGTTGCCGGACGGCAGCTTCCTGAGCAGGTCACCGGAGCGGTAGAAGCCGTCGGGAGTGAACGCCCGGGCGTTGTGCTCCGGGGAGCGGAAATAGCCGCGCAGCGTGTACGGGCCGCGGACGATCAGCTCGCCGGGCTCGCCGTCGGGCACCACGTTCCCGTCCTCGTCCACCAGGAAGACCTCGTCGTCCGGCGAGGCCGGCCGGCCGCAGGTCTCGCGGCGCACCTCGGGCGGGTCGGACGACCGGACGAACATGATCAGGCCCTCGGCCATGCCGAAGTTCTCCTGGATGAAGCAGCCGGGCAGGGCGCGCTCGGCCCGCAGCCGGACCTCGGGCTGCAGCCGCTGGCCGCCGCTCTGGATCACCCGCAGCGAGGACAGGTCGTATTCGGTGATCGACGGGTCGTCGATCCACCGGATCAGCAGCGCGGGCACCAGGTGGATGTGCGTCACCCGGTGCCGCTGGATCAGCTCGAAGACGTCCCGGGGCCGGGTGCTCGCGGCCAGCACGACCGTTCCGCCGGACAGCAGGAAGCCCTGCAGGCCGGGACAGCCGAGCGGCAGGTTGTGCTCGATCGGCAGCACGTCGAGCAGCACGTCGCCCTCGCCGATCTCGCACGCCGCCGCGGCGATCTTCGAGTTGTACAGGTAGTCGTTGTGCGAGCGGGGGATGAGCTTGGGGATCCCGGTCGTGCCGCCGGACAGCAGGAACAGCGCCGGGTCGGCCGGGTCGATGCTGACCTCGCTCAGCGCCTGGTCACCAGCCTGGGGCTCGCGGGCCAGCAGTTCCTCGATGGAAACAAAGCGCGGCCCGGGAGCCGGCCCCTGCACCAGGCAGAGCTCGACAGCCGGGTGGCTGGCCATGATGTCGGCGGCCATCGCGGTGAAGTCGAAGCCGCGGGCGGCCCCCACCCGCCTCCCCATTCCCCCTTCAATTGCCAGCGCCCGGGCGCCCGATATCTCGGCGAACTGGGTGATCTCCCGCTTGCGGTGCCCGGGCAGCGCGAGCACCGGGGCGGCCCCGATTCGCTGCAGCGCGAAGTACAGGTAGGCGAAGACGGCCGTGTTGGGCAGCTGGACGACGATCCGGTCCAGCGGCCCGAAGCCCAGGTCGAGCAGCACCCGGGCCAGGCGTGCCGACCGCTCGTCCAGCTGCCGGTAGGTCACCGGGCCGTCGTCGTCCAGCACCGCCACCCGGTCCGCGTACTTGGCCAGCGCGCCGGTGAAACCCTCGAAGAGCGGCCGGTCCGCCCAGTAGCCGAGGTCCCGGTAGCGGGCGGCGAACTCGGCCGGGAACGGCGTTACCCCATCGAGCATGCGGATGATCCCCTTACCTTGTGGCCCGGGTCTTCGGGTTCGAGCCTGCGCGGAGGGCGGACAGCGCGGCGGCGACCGCCATGAATCCCATCGCGACGCCGATTCGCGGCGGTGCCTGGGCCTTTTCTGACGGCTTTGTCAGCCGGGGGAGGGACACGCGGCTTAGCTTAACCCGCAGTTGTAATTCGCTAAACGGACGAGGACTACGCTGGGGACGGCACTTCCGGGTAAAGGGGCGCTCCCGTGGCGAGAGACGAGGCCTGCATCGGATCGATCGGCGTCATCACCATCGCCACGCGGGGCAGCGCCGGGCCAGGCGAGGTGTTCATCAAGATCCGCGGCGGCTCCGAGGCCTTTCTGGCCTGGTCGGAAAAGCCGCTGCCCAGGGGGGCGACCGTCCTTGTCATCGAGTCGCGCGGAGCGCGGGCGGTCGACGTCATCGAGTGGGAGGACGCGCTCGGCGACAGTCCGCGCAATCCGGGGTTAACTCTGTTTAGGAGATGAACGACGATGTTCGGTTACCGAGTACCGGCACCCGATGAGGCCATGCTGATATCCGGCGGGAGGCGCGGGGCGTCGGGCGCGCCGTTCCGGGTGATAATCGGCCACGGCGCCTTCGTCCCGCCGGTGTTCCGCAAGACCAGGTACCTGACCCTTTCCATGCAGGAGGCCGAGGTCGCCGAGACCTGCGTGACCCATCAGGGCATCTCGCTGAACGTGCGCTCGGTGATCGCGTTCAAGGTCGGCAACGACGAGGAATCCATCGTCAACGCCGGGCAGCGCTTCCTCTCCGACCAGGAACAGATGTCCGTGCTGACCGGGCGGATCTTCGCCGGCCACCTGCGCTCGATCATCGGCTCGATGACCGTCGAGGAGATCGTCACCGAGCGGCAGAAGCTCGCCTCCGAGGTGCTGGACGGCTCCAAGGCCGAGATGGCCAAGATCGGGCTGATCGTGGACTCGCTGCAGATCCAGTCGATTGACGACATGGGAGCCGGCTACATCGCCGCCATGGCCGCGCCGAACAACGCCGCCATCCAGCGCCAGGCCAAGATCGCGCAGGCGGCGGCCGACCAGGCGTCGGCGGAGGCGCAGCAGGCGTCGGTGCGCAAGCAGGCCGAATTCGCCAGGGAAACTTCGGTCGTGCAGGCCCAGTACAAGGCCGAGGTGGACAAGGCGCAGGCCGAGGCGGCCCAGGCGGGGCCGCTGGCGCAGGCGAGCGCGCAGCGCGCGGTCATCGCCGCCCAGGCCGAGCTGGCTCAGCAGCAGGCTCAGCTGCGGCAGCAGCAGCTGGTCTCCGAGGTGGTCAAGCCGGCCGAGGCGGAGGCCGAACGGGTCAGGATCATCGCCCTGGCGGAAGCCGAGCGCACCCGCATCCAGGCCGAGGCGGCCGCGTCCAACAACCGCGTCGCGCTCGACCAGCTGCTTATCAACCAGCTGCCGCTGATCGTCAAGGAGGCCGCGGCCGGGCTGGCCGGGGCCAACGTGAGCGTGCTCAACGGCGCCGACGGCCTCGGCGAGATCGCCGCCGGCCTGGTCAGCCAGGGCCTGACCATCCTCGATTCGGTCCGCAAGGGGATGCCCGGGCAGCCGCAGGCCAGCGGCGACAACGGGCGCGTGGTGAGCGGCCAGGTGGTGCAGGAGGGCCCGGCCCGCGGCTAGCCGCGTTCACCCGTGGCCCGGCCGGCAAATCTGGTGATTTTCTGACGTCCCGGCAAGTGCCCCGCTCGCCGGGACGCCGCTGGTTAGGCTCGCTGTCGTGGGAGCAGCGATCACGGCCGTCCATGCCCGGGCGGAAGAACAGGAGCCCGCGCCGCCACGCGGCGATCGTCGCGTGGTGGCGCTGGCCGCCGTCTACTACCTGCTGGCCGCGCTGGCGGTCACGCTCTGGCTGTGGCGGGATCCGGCGACCAGGACGGTGCTCGGCAACCCCAACGACGCCGACCAGCTCGCCTGGTTCTTCCGGTACGACGCCGTCGCGATCGCGCACGGGCACCTGCCCGCCCTGGTGACCACCGCGATGAACGCGCCGCAGGGCGTGAACGTCATGTGGAACACGTTCATGCTGCTGCCCGGGGCGCTGCTGGCCCCGGTGACGTTGCTGCTCGGGCCGCAGACCGCGCTCACCATCTTCATGACGGCCGGGTTCGCCGGGTCCGCGCTGGCCATGTTCGTCGTCCTGCGGCGCTGGGACGCCAGCGGGCCGGCCGCGGCGCTCGGCGGGGCGGTCTACGGGTTCTCCCCGGCGGTGCTGCATTCGGCCATCGGCCACTACGACCTGCAGTTCGCCGTCCTGCCGCCGCTGATCATCGACGTCGGCCTGCGGCTGGCGACCGGCCGGACCAGCGCCGTCCGCGGCGGCCTGCGGCTGGGCCTGCTGGTGACGGCGCAGCTGTTCATCACCGAGGAGATCCTGGCCGTCACGGCCCTGGCCGGGGTCATCCTCATCGCCGTGCCCGCGGCCAGCCGGCCGCGGGCGGTGGCGGCCTCGGTCAGGCGGGTGGCGGCCGGCCTGGGCGTGGCGGCGGGGGTGACGGCCGTGATCGCCGGATCCCCGCTGGGGGTGCAGTTCCTCGGCCCGCTGCGCGAGCACGGCAGCCCGTTCACGACGGACTTCTTCAAGAACGACCTGTCGTCCTTCGTGGTGCCCTCGTCCTACCAGCTCTTCCACACCGCGGGCAGCGCGACCGCCGCCTCGCGGTACCAGGGGCACCTGCCCGAATACCTGGGCTATCTCGG
>WNGR01008647.1_pt1 | contig 10745 bp, 9 predicted proteins | sample 5407581 | NCBI WGS metagenome assembly WNGR01 (sample SAMN13153383, study PRJNA577476) | soil metagenome | isolation source: 80 cm soil or saprolite under Garry oak tree replicate 2 | place: USA:California | collected 2016-06-15 | reverse complement strand
GCGCGGCGACGCGGCGGAACGCGCGGCCGGTGGTGGACAGGGCCAGCGCGGACGCGGTCGGCCGGCGCCTGCGGGGGCCGCCGGTGTCGCGGATCTCCAGCAGCGCCTTGCGCCAGTCGTCGGCGATGGCGCGGAACCGCGGCCCGCGCAGCGCCGCCGCCAGCCGCCGGAACTCGCGGGCGCGGCGCCGGGCCAGGAAGGCCCGGAGCGGCTCGAGGTCGGCCGGGGACGCGGCCTCCAGCTGCTTCGTCATCGCGTCGAAGCCGAGCAGGTGCACGTCGAGGTCCCGGACAGGCGTGGTCACGTCGCCGAGCCACTTGAACTCGGTCTTGTAGTGCTCGGCCAGCCCGGCCGGGAGCACCTCGCTGAGCAGCTTGATCGCCGACCTGGTGCGGCGGACGGCGACCCGCAGGTCGTGCAGGAACTCGGTGTCGATGTCGCGGAGCACCCCGTCGACGTTCAGCTCCAGCGTGTCGAGCAGGCGCAGCAGCAGCCGGGCCACCGCGACCTGGGCCGGCATCGCGGCGGTGATCTCCGCCTCCACGCCGCTGGTGTGGTCGGCGGGATGGCGGCCGAGCGCGGTCAGCGCCGTGATCAGCACGCTCTGGCTGGCGTGCGAGACGCCGGGCGCGGCCGCCAGCAGGCTCGCCGCCCGGCGTGCCTGGCCGGGATAGCCGCGCACCTCGGTCACGGCCAGCCGTGGCGGGAGTTCGGCGGTGGTGCCGGCGGTGGCGCGGGATGCGGCCGCGCCGGGCGCGGACACCGTGATGCGCTCCGCGGCCAGCCGGGCCACGGTCTTGCCGTCGGCGTTGAGCAGCCGGGTGACGCTGACCGTGCTGACCGCCCTGACGATGGGCAGCAGCGCCCGCGGCCGGGTCAGCACGATGATCCGGTCCCGCACCGGCCCCTCAGGCAGGTCTTCGGCCAGGCGGGGACGTCGCGGCCAGCCGGTCACCGGCTGCTCGGCCTGCGGGGTGCCGTCGGCCTTGCTCAGCAGCAGCCGGCCGCCGCGCCTGGCCTGCTCGAAGTGGAGCATCAGCCCGGCCCGGTACAGCCGCCAGTCGAAGGTGTCCAGCCAGGTGCGCGGGTGCGCTCCGCGCCCGGCCGCGGCAGGTTCCGGCAGCACCGTGAACGACTGCGCCAGCGTGGCGAGCGCCGCGGTCAGGAGATCCTGAGCGGAAGCATCCTCCGCGGGAGGGTCAATGACGAATTCCCGCAGGCCCGGCGTCATCACCTCACGCCCTCCTCTTTTGGGCCACGCTACCGCCTGTCCCCTCAAACATCTGTATACCTTCCCGGTCGGGCCGCCGCGAATCGCTACCCGGCGGGCCAGCTCACCCCGGTCACGGCGAGGATGTCCGCGGGGCGCGGCATCCCGGCCTGGGCGCCGGGCCGGGTGGCGGCGGCGGCACCCGCGGCGGCGGCCGCCCGGACCGCTTCGGCCGCCGGGATGGCCGCGGCCAGGGCGACGGCGAGCGCGCCGACGAAGGCGTCCCCCGCGCCGACGGTGTCGACCGCGTCGACCCGGAAGGCCCTCGTGACGACCGGGACGCCCTCCGGGGCGGCCAGGGCCGCGCCGTGCGCGCCGGCGGTGACGACGGCGTGCTTTACGCCCGCGGCTACCAGCGCGGCGGCGGCCTGGCTTGCTTCGGCCAGGCCGTCGACCCGCCGGTTCAGGACAGCGCCGGCCTCGCTCTCGTTCACCACCAGCCAGTCCAGGCCCTCGCCCATCTCAGCGACGATCGCGGCGGCCTCGGGCGGGACGGGGGCCAGGTTGAGGACGCAACGGGCCCTAGCCCCGGACGCCCAGGCCAGGGCCGTCCTGATCGCGGGCACCGGGATCTCGGCGCAGATGACCAGGACGTCGGCCGGGCTCCCGGCGGCCGCGGCCACCTCCCCGGCGCCGACCTCGTGGTTGGCGCCGGGCGCGACCGTGATGAGGTTCTCGCCCGCGGCGTCGACCGAGATCATGGCCAGCCCGGTCGGGACCCCGGGCACGGTCCTGACGCCGGCGGCGTCCACGTTTTCTGCCCGGAGGGCGGCCAGCAACTGCCGGCCGAAGTCGTCGTCGCCGACGCAGCCGACCATGCGCACGGCGGCGCCGAGCCTGGCCGCCGCCACCGCCTGGTTGGCCCCTTTCCCGCCCGGCGTGAACCGCGCCGCCGAGCCGAGCACGGTCGCGCCGGGTTCCGGCAGCCGGGGCACGGTGACCGAGATATCCATGTTCAGGCTGCCCAGGACGGTAACGCGGGGCCGGTCAGTCATTGACCAAATCATATTCGATTCCATGACAGGACACAGCGAAATAAGCGCCGGGCGGACATGGTGTCTTAGCTTGTCATGGCACCGCGCGCAAACGGCCGGTAAGATCCCCGGGACGGGCCGGTCCGTGTTTCTCGTGGTGGCTGCCAGGGGCGGCTGGGCCGTATCTGGGAGGGTCATGCCAAGTACGCGGGAACGTCTGAGATCGGGCCAGGCCCCCTTGGGGGCATTCGTCAACCTCATTCCGTCGGCGGTCGTCACGCAGGCTCTCGCGGCGGCCGGTGCCGACGTGGTGCTGATCGATCAAGAACACGGCCCGATCGGGGCGGAGAGCCTGCACGCCATGGTGGCCAGTACCGCTGGAACCGCGTGTTCCCCCTGGGTCCGGGTTCCCGGGCACGACGAGGCCTGCGTGAAGAGCGTCCTGGACGCCGGCGCCGAGGGAATCGTCTTTCCCCTGGTCACTACGGCGCAGTCAGCAGCCGAGTGCGTGGCCCTCACCAGATACCCGCCGCAGGGCCGGCGCGGGTGGGGGCCGTTCGTGGCCCACTCGCGGTGGGGAACGGAGCTTTTTGACTATCTCGGCCGGCGAGGAGGGGAAACGATCTGCACGCTTTTGATCGAGACCCGTAGCGCCATCGACAACATCGAGGAGATCTGCCAGGTCGAGGGCATCGACTGCCTGACCATCGCGCCGTTCGACCTGTCTACCGAGATGGGCGTGTCCGGGCGTCTGAACGCTCCCGAGCTGGTGCAAGCCGTCACCCACGCCGAGCGCGTCATCCTCGAGTCGGGCATTGCGCTCGGCGGCGCCGCTTTGACAGAAGAGCAGACACGCGCGCTTGTCAAGAAGGGTTACCGGCTGCTCTGGCACGCCTTTGATGTCCTGGTGCTGAAGCAGTTCGTCCGGCAGGCAGCAGACTGGCGATCAATTTAATTCCCTCTTCGCCGCGATGGTCCTTCGCCGCAGACGCCCGCTGGCCTCCAGCATCCGCCGCGGTCAGGGCCGCGAACCCGGCGCTGGCCAGCGCCTCCTGCCGGGCATCGCGCAGCGACGCCGGCCGCTGGTAGACGACGTTCACGGCCGCGACGGCCGCGAACAGCACGACCAGGCCCACCACGTAAGCCCGTAGCGGAACCCTCTGCCCTATCCGCTTCCAATGGCGCCCGGCTGCCACCCCGCGCCCGCGTATAACCGCCATCATGCCCCGCCATGCCCGCAACCCCAGGTGCTTCCCCGCTCTGTTCTAACATAGAGTACATAGCTGACTACAATACGTACAGGCATGGCGACGTGCAGGCCCGGCCAGTGGCCGGGGAATTGGCTCTGCCGCCGGGGCGGGCCGGCCTCTACGCTCGGCTTGTGACATATCAGTTTCGCCAGGTGGATGTCTTCACCGATACCCCGTACCTCGGTAACCCGGTCGCGGTCGTGCTCGGTGCCGACGGCCTGAGCGCCGAGCAGATGCAGCAGTTCGCGCACTGGACGAACCTGTCGGAGACCACGTTCGTGCTGACACCGCGGGCGCGCGGAGCCGACTACCTGGTCCGGATCTTCACGCCGACCGGGGAGCTCCCGTTCGCCGGGCATCCCACGCTCGGCACCTGCCACGCCTGGCTGGAGGCCGGCGGCCGCCCGGCCGATCCTGGCGCCATCGTGCAGGAATGCCAGGCCGGGCTGGTCACGGTCCGGCCGGGCGAGGCGGGCCTGGCGTTCGCGGCGCCGCCGCTGCGGCGCGGCGGGCCGGTGGAGGAGCCGGTGACCGAGCGGGTGGCGCGGGCGCTGAACATCGCGCGGTCCGACATCGCGGACATCGCCTGGGCCGACAACGGCCCCGGCTGGGTCGCCGTCCTGCTCGCCAGCGCCGAGGCGGTGCTGGCGATCCGGCCGGGCGCGGTGGACCTGGACATCGGCGTGGCCGGGCCCTATCCGGACGGCTCGCCGGAGGCGATTGAGGTGCGCGCGTTCAGCCCGCAGGTCAGTTCGGTCGAGGACCCGGTCACGGGCAGCCTGAACGCCTCGCTCGGGCAGTGGCTGCTGGGCACGGGGCGGCTCACCGCGCCGTACGTGGCCAGCCAGGGCACCGTGCTCGGGCGCCGCGGCCGGGTGCACGTCTCCCGTGATGGTGACGGCCAGGTCTGGGTCGGGGGCGGCACGGTGACCTGCATCAGCGGCACGGTCGAGCTATAGGGGCGAGCTGCGGGGGCGCTCCCGCCGGCATCGGGGCGTGGCACCCCGGCTCGTTCGGTACTAATCTTCCCGGACGATGCGCAGCGCGAGCCTGCGGTTGCCGCGCTGCAACTCATGTGACGGCCGTCTCATTCCGGGTCCGGGCCTGCCGCGTTCCTGGGGCCGCGGCGGCGGACGGGGCGGTCCTGGGCGGCCGTCGTGGGCGCCAGCGGCAGCCGGGACGGAGGCTTGACCTCGGCCAGCCGCAGGTACGTCACCAGCCGCTGGCCGCCGCGGGTGGCTAGGCTGGCCAGCACCGTCTGGAGTTCGGCGACGTCCCTGGCGACGATGGTGAGCAGGTAGTCGGTCTCGCCCGCCACGTTGTCCGCCGCGATGATCTGCGGCAGGGCCCGGATCATGTCGTCGAACACGCGGCTGGACCGCGGGTCGTGACGGGCCAGCGTGGCCGTGACGTACACCTGCAGCGGGAAGCCCGCCGCGGCCGGGTCGAGCCGGGCGCTGATGACCCGGATGACGCCCGACTCCTTCAGCCGCCGGACCCGGTGCAGGGTCGCGGCCGGCGACAGCCCGGCCAGCCGGGCGAGTTCGACGTTGGTGCGGTCCGCATCCTCCTGCAGCGCGGTGAGCAGGAGTATGTCAACTTCGTCAAGTTCAGCGGCCTTCATACGAAATTTTATATCGCTAACTAGCTCGAGTAGCGAATGCTGTATGCCTACCGGCGAGTATGAATACATGAACGCCAACCGCCGTCACGCCGTCGCAGCCCTCATCGCGGCCGGGCTGCTGTGGGGCACTACCGTGCCGCTGTCCAAGCTGGCCCTGGCGTGGCTGTCGCCGGGCTGGCTCACCGTGGTGCGCTTCGGCCTGGCCGCCGCGGTCCTGCTGGCCGCGGCTGCGCTGACCGGCCGGCGGGCGGCGCTGCGGGCCGCGTTCACGCCCGCGGTGCTGGTGGCGGGCGCGCTCGGGTACGGGGGTTCGGTCATGGTGCAGAACGCCGGCATCATCAGGACCAGCGTCACCCACGCGGCGCTGCTGATCGGGGCGGTGCCGGTGCTGGTCGCGGTAATCGCCGCGGCGTGGCACCGGGTCGTGGCCCGGCCACTGGCCTGGTTCGGCTTCGTGGTTTCGCTCGGCGGCGTCGGCCTGGTCGCGGGCGGCGGGGGCGGCGGCGCGACGCTGGCCGGCGACGGCCTGGTGCTGGCGTCGCTGCTGCTGTCGGCCACGGTCACGGTGGCCCAGGGCCGGCTGCTGACCGGCCGCGACCCGGTCGCGGTCACCGCCGTGCAGTTCCTGGGCGCGGCGCTGGGCGCGCTGCCGGTCGCTCTTTGCACCTCGGCGGCGCCCGCCGCGCCGGGCGGCCCGGGGCCTGTGCTGGCGGTCGTCGCGCTGGCGGCGGCCGGGACGCTGCTGCCGTTCACCCTGTTCGCGTTCGGGCAGAGCCGGGTGTCCGCCGAGGTCGCCGGGGCGTTCCTCAACCTCGAGCCGCTGGTCGGCGCGATGGCGGGCGCGGTGGCGTTCGGGGACCCGGTCGGGCTGGTGCAGGTCGCGGGCGGCGTGACCATCCTGGCGGGCATCGGGCTGAGCAGCCTGCCGCTGCTGGCGGGCCGCCGCACGTCCCGGCGCGTGGCCGCGAGCGCGGGCGCGAGTGCGAGTGCCGCGTCTGCTGGGGCGCCTGCGACGAGTGGGTGGTTGCGACGACTGACCGTGAATCCGGATGGCCAAGAGCGGTCTGCAGGCCCGGCCGGTCTACCACCGCAGGCGCGACTCCATCGAAGCCCCCCTCACCATCGTGTTCGCCGCCCTGGCGGTCAGCCGCTGGATCGAGCACCGCACCGGCTGGTCCATCCGCAAAATTCGTCACGACCGCCCGCCGCTGCCGCACCATCCAGATGCAGGCCGGCCCCACGTCATCACCGCCGCCGCTCCCCTCCCCCGACGACCTCCGCCAAGCCCTCGAAGCGATCAACGCCGCCCGCTGACTTGCGCACTAGCGTGCCGAAGTCGGGACCGGGAAGACTGAGATAACACAAATTTGTGTTATCTCAGTTCTACGTGTAATATCATACGTATGCCTACTGATGCTGAGATCACGTTCGCGGACCACGCCGGCCGTTTCTATGCCCGCCGCTACGGCATGGCGCCCATGGTGGGCCGGCTGCTGGGCTACCTGGCGATCTGCGACCCGCGCGAGCAGAGCATCGCGGAGCTGGCCGAGGCGCTGCTGGCCAGCCGCAGCGCGATTGCCGGCGCGGTCAAGATCCTGGACACTCTCGGCCTGATCCGCCGCTCGCGGGCTGCGGGTGAGCGGATGGACCGCATCTGGATCGACATGACCAGTGCCCGGTCGACGGGCTTCGACGTGACCGAGTACCAGGAGCAGGGCGATCTGGCCCGCGAAGGCCTGGCGCTGCTGGCCGACACGCCGCCCAAGCGGCGGGCGGTGCTGCTGGAGTGGGCGGCGTTCGCGGACTTCCTGGTAGCGCGGCTGCCGGAGCTAGAGAAGGACTGGAAAGCCCACCGCGAGTCGCTGCGCGCCGCCGGCGAACTCCCCGACATCCCACCGCATCACTGAAAGCGAGGAAACCCGTGACGATCAGCCTGACCGCGCCGGCGATCAGCGCCCGCGTCGTGCGCAAATCCTTCGGCGAGCACATCGTGCTCGACGGGGTCGACCTCACGGTCGCCGAAGGCACCATCTTCTCCCTACTCGGGCCCAACGGTGCCGGGAAGACGACGATGGTGCGCATCCTCTCGACCCTGATCCGGGCCGACGGCGGCGACATCCGGGTCGGCGGCCACGACGTGGTCACCGATCCGGACGCGGTGCGCGCCCTGATCGGGGTCACCGGCCAGTTCTCCGCGGTGGACAACCTGCTCACCGGCGAGGAGAACCTGCGCCTGATGGCCGACCTTCGCCACCTTGGCCGCCAGGCCGGACGCCGCCGGATCGCCGAGCTGCTCGAGCGGTTCGACCTGACCGGCGCCGCGCGCAAGCCGCTATCGACCTACTCCGGCGGGATGCGGCGCAGGCTGGACCTGGCGATGACCTTGGTCGGCAACCCGTCAGTGATCTTTCTCGACGAGCCCACCACCGGGCTCGACCCGCGCAGCCGCCGCACCATGTGGCAGATCATCCGGGAACTGGTCACCGACGGCGTGACGATCTTCCTCACCACCCAGTACCTCGACGAGGCCGACCAGCTGGCCGACAATGTCGCGGTGCTGGATCACGGGCGGATCGTCGCCGAAGGCACCCCCGCCGAACTGAAGCGCCGCATCCCTGGCGGGCACATCCAGCTCCAGTTCGCCGAACCAGACGCCCTGCGCGCGGCGGTCAGCATGATCCCGAACGCCACCCCGGACGACGATCAGCTGATCCTGCAGGTCCCCGGCGACGGCAGCATCGCCTCGCTGCGCCGCGTGCTCAACGAGCTGGACGACGCCCGCATCACCGTCGAGCACCTGTCGATCCACACGCCTGATCTCGACGACGTGTTCTTCGCCGTCACCGGCCACGCCGCCATCGAACCCGCCACCCGCCAAGAAGAGGAAGCCCTCCAGCCATGACCTCCCTCGCCTACACCTTCGCCGATTCGGCGACGATGCTGCGCCGCAACCTCAAGCACCAGCTCCGCTACCCGTCACTGACGGTCATGCTCGCAGGCTTCCCGATCGTCTTCCTGCTGCTGTTCGTCTACGTCTTCGGCGGCCAGCTCGGCACCGGCCTCGGCGGGGGCGGCCGCAGCGCCTACCTCACCTACGTCGTCCCCGGCATCCTGATCATCACCGTGGCATCCGCCGCCCTCGGCACCGCGATCTCCGTCGCCACCGACATGACCGGAGGCATCATCGACAGATTCCGCACCATGGCCATCTCCCGAGCCGCCGTGCTCACCGGCCACGTGATCGGCAGCCTGCTGCAAACCCTCGCCGTCCTGCTGCTCGTGGTCGGCGTTTCCCTGGCCATCGGCTTCCGATCCCACGCCAGCGCCGTTGAATGGCTAGCCGCCGCCGGCGTACTCGCGCTGTTCGCGTTCGCACTCATCTGGCTGTCCGCAGCGCTGGGCCTGGCCGCCAAGAGCGTCGAAACCGCCAGCAACACCCCCATGTTCCTCACCCTGCTGCCGTTCCTGTCCAGCGGGTTCGTCCCCACCGCCAGCATGCCCGCCGGGCTGCGCCAATTCGCCGAATACGAGCCCTTCACCCCGGTCACCCAGACCGTCCGCGGCCTGCTCACCGGCGGGCCCATCGGCGCGCACGCGATCACCGCCATCGCCTGGAGTGCCGGCATCGCCCTGGCCAGCTACCTCTGGGCGGTTCGTCTCTACAACCGCCGCCGGGCAGCCGAGCCGAACTGACCTCGTGGTCCGCCAGGCGATCCGCCCGGCCGGCGCGGCACGGCTCAGGTGGCCGGGCCGCGCCGGCAGGCGCCGCGGGCGGGCTCAGGCGGTCATTGACCGACCTCCGGAACGTCAGGTCGGCCAATGTGGTGAAATGGTGCGCAAGTGACCGAGTATCCAGGGCAGCGATACGTCATCTGGCGGATCCGGGATATCAGGGATCCTGGTTACGATCCGGGACATGACACAATTAATCGCTCGCTTGCCCATCCTGCTCGCAGTATCGGCGTGCGCCGTGGCGACCGCTGTGACCGCCAGTGGCCCCGCTGCGGCCAGCACCAGCTACGGCGTCGTCGCGACCATCCCCCTCGGGGAGTGCAGCAGCCCCAGCCCCGACGGGGTGAGCGTGGACACCGTCAGGCACCATATCTTCGTGGTCGGCACCTGCTTTACGACCGGGATATCCACCACGGGCGAGGTGCAGGAGATCGACGGGGCCACCAACCAGGTCACCGCCAGCCTCGTGCTGGGGGAGGGCCGCAACTCTCAGGGCATCCTCCCCCGGGTCTCGGACGCGGCCGTCGACTCCGCGACGGACGCTGTCTACGAGACGGTCAGCAACGGCGTGTCCCAGGTATCGGTGGTCGATGCGGCCACCAACACGCTCACCACCGCCATCCCCATCAGCGCCGGCGTCCTAGCCGCCGACCCCGCGACTAACACCGTCTACGCGGGCACCGCCGGCGGGGTGTCGGTGATCAACGGGGCCACCAACCAGGTCACCGCCACCATCGCGCTGTCCGCCGCCCCGGTGACCATCGCCACCGACCCGGCGACTAACACCGTCTACGCGGGCGCCGGCAACGCGGTGTCGGTGATCAACGGGGCCACCAACCAGGTCACCGCCACCATCGCGCTGTCCGCCGCCCCGGTGACCATCGCCACCGACCCGGCGGCTAACACCGTCTACGCGGGCGCCGGCAACGCGGTGTCTGTGATCGACGGGGCCACCAACCAGGTGACCGCCACTGTCGCCATCAGTTCGGGCTTCTCCGCGGAAGGTCTGGGCGTCGACCCGTCTACCCATACCGCCTACCTGTCAGCTTCCGGCACCGAGCTGCCTCCCAGCGGCGTTGTGTACCTCATCGGCACGACCACCGGCGGCGGCGGGACCGGCCAGGCCCCGGCCGTGAGCACGAACGCGGCCAGCGGGGTGTTCTCCGCCGGCGCCACCCTGAACGGCTCGGTCAACCCGGAGGGCCAGTCCACCACCTACAAGTTCGACTACGGCACCAGCACCAGCTACGGCTCCTCGGTGCCCTCGCCGGCCGGGTCCGCGGGCTCGGGGACCAGCACGGTGAACGAGTCCGCCACCCTGAACGGACTCCGGCCGGGCACCACCTACCACTACCGTATCGAGGCCACCAACGCGACCGGCACCACCGACGGCCCCGACCAGACCTTCACTACCGCCCGGCGTCACCGGTAACGGCACGACCACAACCCGGCTGGCGGTCATCCGCGATGACCGCCAGCACCCGGGCACCCAGCCAACGGCGGTGAAGACAGGAAAACAAGGCTTTCCCGCCCGAAGCCTCACGCCGCGCCTGGGATCTGCACACCAGGCGCGACCGCCCCGAACGCAAGTTGACCGGTGCGGACAGGGCTCGCTGGCGGTCCAGGTCAACAGATTGCGTTTGCCCGGCCCTGCCTGGCGCCGCGGTTCCGCACTTCCGCTCCTCAGACCCCGGGCGTCCCGCGCATCACGCGGCGGCCCCGTCTCCGGCCGGCCCGATGTGACATTGAGCCGACCATGCGCTCGCAGAAGGATAAGCCGTAGGGTTCCCGGGTTCCGGCTGATGGTGTGGTATGGGTGTCATGGACGTGACGGCGGAGTCGCTGGCGGCGATGTTCAAGGAGATCGGTCCCCACCTGGATGAGCGGCAGCGGCG
>WNGR01008645.1_pt1 | contig 10745 bp, 8 predicted proteins | sample 5407581 | NCBI WGS metagenome assembly WNGR01 (sample SAMN13153383, study PRJNA577476) | soil metagenome | isolation source: 80 cm soil or saprolite under Garry oak tree replicate 2 | place: USA:California | collected 2016-06-15 | reverse complement strand
CTCGCCGACGCCTGCGCAGCGGCTGCGCAGCCCACCGCGGCAGGCACAGAGGGCGGCGTGCAGGAACGTCGATGGGACGCCAACATCGCGGCGTTGGAGAAGGTGCAGCCCGCCGACCTCGGCCCCGGTGAGATCCGCGCGAAACTGGGCGCCCCCTGGATTCCCGTTTGCGACGTGCGCGCCTTCGCGCTGGATCTTCTCGGCTACTCCCCGACCATCACCTACTTCGCTGTCACCTCCCAGTGGGAAGTGAAGATCGACCGCGACTTCGCCGACACCGCAGCCGCCACCGCGGAATGGGGAACCGGCCGGATCGACGCCTACCGGCTGCTGGAACTGGGGCTCAACGGCAAGGCGTCGGTCGTCTACGACACCGTCCAGACCCCAGACGGTGAGACGAGGGTCCGCAACCAGAGCGAGACCATGCTCGCCGAGGAGAAGCAGCGGGCGCTGGCGGCCCGGTTCGGCGAATGGGTGTGGGAAGACCCGCAACGCTGCGACCGGCTGTGCGCGGACTACAACCGCCGCTTCAACTCGGTGGTGCCGCGCCGCTACGACGGCTCCCACCTCACCTTCCCGGGCATGGCCGGGGACTTCACCCCGTACCCGCACCAGCGGGACATGGTGCACCGGATCATCTGCTCCCCGGCCGCCCTGTGCCCCTACCCGGTGGGCACCGGCAAGACGCCCACCATGTTCATGGCCGCCCGCAAGCTCAAGGAACTCGGCCTAGCGCACAAGCCGCTGATCATCGTCCCCAACCACCTGCTGGAACAGACCGCCAGGGAAGGCAAACGGCTGTTCCCATCGGCTCGGATCCTGATGGCGGCACGCGAGGACCTGGCCAGCGCGCAAGCGCGGAAACTCTTTGCCGCCCGCTGCGCCACGGGCGACTGGGACGCGGTCGTGATGACCCACAGCGCGTTCACCGCCATCCCCGTCCACCCAGCAACCGAAGCGAAACATCTGAGCGAACTCGCGGCCCGCTACCGGCAGTCCCTCATCGCAGGGCGGAGCCTGGGCAAACGCACCGTCAAACACATCGCCAAGATGGTCGATGCTTTCGAGACGCGCGCCGCGCAACTGCTGCATCACCGCACTGACGACGGTGTCTATTTTGAGCACCTCGGTGCCGATTTCCTCATGGTGGACGAATCCCATTACTTCAAGAACCTGGGAATTCCTGTCCGAACGGATGGCTTTTCGATAGCTGCATCCAAACGCGCCACCGACCTCGACATGAAACTTTGCTTGCTGCGCCAGCGGGGTGGCAAAACCGGGGCGCTGTTCACCGGGACGCCGGTGTCGAATTCGCTGCTGGAAATGTACGTGCTTCAGCATTACCTGCAGCCGGGACGGCTGGAGGAGCTGGGCCTGCACAGCGCCGACGCCTGGGCCGCCACATTCGTTGAGTTCCAGACCTGTGTCGAAGTCACCCCGGATGGTTCCAGCTTCCGGATGAAACGCCGCCCGGCCAAGTTCGAGAACGTCCCCGAGCTCCTCACCCTGTTCGGGGAGGTGGCCGACCTCCGAGCGCCCGAATCCTTCGCGGTGGAACGCCCGGCAGCGCGGCACCACACGATCGTGATCCCGGCCTCGCCAGAGTTGCGCTCCTACGTGGCCAGCCTGGCCGAGCGGGCCGACCACGTCCGCGACGCGGACCCGCACACCGACAACATGCTCAAGATCTGCGGCGACGGCCGGAAAGCAGCCCTTGACCTGGACCTGGTCGGCATCGCCAGCAACAGCCCAGCCAAGACCGACGCGGTCATCAGCAACGTCGCCTGCATCTACCACGCCAACCGCCAGCTGGCCCTGCCAGACGACGGCCCAGATGGCCCGCGCGGCGGGTTCCAGATCGTCTTCTGCGACCTGGGAACCCCCGACCCCGTCGCTGGCCCGCAGGTTTACGGCAAGATCCGCGACGGGCTCATCAGCGCCGGTGTCCCCGCGCACCAGATCCGGTTCATCCACGACGCCACCACCAACCCGCAAGAGGCAGCGCTGTTCGCCGAGTGCCGGGCGGGCAAGGTCGCGGTGCTGCTCGGCTCGACCGACAAACTCGGCGTCGGCACCAACATTCAGTCCCGCTGCGTGGCGCTCCACCACGTGGACGCCCCCTGGCGCCCGGCCGATGTGGAACAACGCGAGGGCCGCGCACTCCGCCCGGGCAATCTCAATTCTTGCGTCGATGTTTTCCGCTACGTCAGCGAAAAGTCGTTCGATTCCTTTATGTGGCAGGCGCTGGAGAGGAAAGCCAGATTCATCGGCCAGGTCCTTGGCGGACGGCCTGCCGGCCGGGATGTCGACGATATCGGCGACGCAACGCTGAGCTATGCCGAAGTAAAGGCGCTGGCCACCGGGAACCCGCTGCTGCTGGAACTGGCGGAAGCCAACGCCCAAGTGGTCCGGCTTCGCCAGCTGGCTACCGGGCACACCCGGGCCAGCCGCCGCCTCGCCAGCACCGTCGGGGCCTGGGAGCAGCAGATCGCGGCCAAGACACGGCTTGCGGAAGAATGCGACCGGATCGCCAGCGTCACCCGGGATCACCCAGACCCAGTGTGGCTGGACACTCTCCGCAACCCAATCCCGCCTGACAGCGTCCCGGCTCACCTGGCCCGCCTCATGGGACAGGCCCTCACCTCGGCCTGCTACGAATCAGTGACCTGGCGTGGTCTGCGTATCAGCTTCACCGTTGAACGCGCCTGGCGGCAGATCGTGCCGGTCGCCACGATCTCGGCCTACCCGGCAGAGCTTCGGGCCGAGCTGAGCCCGGGCTGGACCGTGAAGGGCCAGCACTGGCGCATCGAAAAGGAACTCACCACCCGCATCGGCGGAGCCGTCGCCGAGGCCGAACGGCTGCGCGCGGAGATCCAAGACCTGAGCCAACGCGTGGCCGGCGCTGCCAAACGCATCGGCGAGCCGTTCCCGCAGGCCGCCGAACTCGAATCCGCCCGCGCCCACCGGGATGCCATCGAACAGCAGATCCGCGATGCTGCCGCCCCCCAAGACGAGGGCGCGGCCACACCGGACGGTCACGATGACCTCGTCGCTGAGGCTACCCGCGACGTTTTTGGCTTTGCCGGGCTGGACGGCGACCACGAGGTCACGTTCTTCACCCCGGCCACGATCACACCCAATGCGCCAGCACGGGACCCCGCGCCGCAGGCCGATTCGCCACCCAGCAAGGCCGTACCCGCAGACGCAGAAGGAGTTCTCTTCAAAACGCCTAGCGGTGGCGAACCCTTTCCAGCCGAGCCGGGCTCTCCCCGCGCCAGCACCCCACCGGGGCAGGTCCCACAGCAGGACAGCGGGCCGTCGGCTCAGCTCCCGCCCGGCGGGGAGAACCCAGCCCGAAAGCCCAGCCGTCATCCCGCTCACCTCGCGCAGCTCGACTGGGTAGCTGAGCCGCTGTTCGCCATGCCCGCCCCAGCGCCCGGACACGCCCCTGATGGCGGCGGCCCACGCACCCCGCGCAGACCCGCACGCAACCGCGCCCGCCGCTCGCCAGCCCAGGTCGCGGCCCAGGACGGTGCCGCCCAGCCAGCCCTCTTCGACCTCCCAGCAGACACAGCCCCGGTCCCCGCGCGCCGGCCGGGCCAACCTCGCATGACCAAACCAAGGAAGTGAGGCAGGAGCGGACATGGAAGACAACTATCCCGACCCGTTTCAGGAGGCTGTCCAGCACGGGATGCAGCGAGCCATCCAGCTTGGCTCGTTCGCCCTGACCGCCGCCCAGATATATGCCTACCGGCAGCGAACCCAGGCCAGGGCAGCAGCAGAGCGCCACCAGACAGCGCGACGGGCGCTGAACGACCAGATCCAAGCGGAGCGGGACGCTGCCCGGGCAGGCTGGGCGCCCGCGCTGGACCCGGCGTGGCTCCGGGAAGCCAACCTCATCCAGGCCGCCCAAACCTGGGGCGCGGCGATGCCCTATGCCGACCGGGATGCTCCCTGGTACGAGCCCGCCGCAGCCACCGCCATGCGCAACAGCGAAGAACGGCTCCGAGATCTGCATCCCTATGCCATGGCCTACTACGACCGGCTCCGAGCTGATGGGCTCGGGCCAGCCGAGGCGATGTACCAGGCCGCCCCGCTGTTCACCCGGCATCCACACACACATGACGCGCCCTCAACCCCACGCCCAGGTCTTCACGCCGGAACCGGCACCCAGGCTCCCTGGACCGCACCCGCCAACCAGACCGGCGGACCCGGTTCACCGGCAGCCCCGGACGGCCTGGAGCAGCGTGGCCGGCAGATCGCGCAAACACTGCAAGCGCAGGCACGCTCACAGGGCCGCGACCCGCTGCGGCCAGACGAGCTGCGAACGGTGCTGGAGACCGTCACAAACCTGCCGGCCCATGTCATCGACCGGATCACCAGACCGGGTCCGGGCGACCGGCTGGCCCGCACCGAGCAAGACCGGGCGGCGACCGCGGAACGCGTGCGTGCAGCCGATCTGGACGCCGCGAGCGACCTGCCAGCCACCGCCGACCTGGACGAGCGAACCACGAATCTGACCGGCGCCGGCGACGCCGCTGCCACCGCCAGCGCGGCAACCGCACGCGCCAGCCGATCCGCTCGGCCGTGGGAGCACGACTTCCCCATGCCCATCCGCGACGTGGTCGCCACCACCAGCCACACGGTCCGCCTTTCGGCCCCAGCCGCCGCAGCGTCTCGTACCGCAACCCAGCAGCAAGCCCGGCGGGCCCGGCCATGACCAGCGAGCACTCACCGGCCTGGCCCGCGAGCCAGCCGGGGCCGTTACGCACGGGCCAGGACTGGGCCACCTGGCTGCGGCAGACCGCGCGTGGTCAGTCGCCGGGAAGCGTCCGGCCGCCCGGCAGGATGGGGGTGCCCGGCGCGTGGAACACCCTGGTCCATGTCGCCCGCCGTGCCGGGTTCGCAGTGGTCCAAGAGGACTGCGGCGACGCCGAAGCGTTCACCACCTGGCCGGACCGCCGCATCCACGTCAATGCGAACGCCGCACCCGTGCAGGCCGTGACCGCGCTTGCCCACCAAATCGGGCATGTGCTCCTGCACCGCGAGACCGCCCGCCTTGACCCAAGCCGCACCGTTCCCTGCCACGGGCTCCGCAAGGTTGAAGCAGACTCCGTCGCCTACCTGACCGCGATCAGCCTGGGCATCGGCACGCAGGCCATCGGGTTCCCCAACGTTTCCGCCTGGGCCGGCACCGATCCGCGTGCTAACCCTGCAGCAACCGTCCGCGCGGTGGCCAGCCGCGTTCTCGCCGCCACCGACACGATCCTGACCCACCTTGACACCGGGCTCCCTCAAGCCAGCGCGGGGAACACCCGAGCCATCACCGCCGACACGGCGCACGACCTCTTCGGCACGCCGCAGCCGTCGCCGCCACTGGCCGAAATCGCCCGCCTCAACGAGATAGCCGCCAGGTACTTCCATCAGCGGCTGGCCGGAAGCTGGGTTCCCGGCTACCTGTCGAGACGAGGTTTCACCTCCGGCGTCCAGCAGCGCTGGACGGTTGGCTACGCACCCGCCGCCTGGGACGAGCTGACCTGCCATCTGCGGTCTCTCGGCTACCCAGACACCCTGATAGCGGCATCCGGGCTAGCCAGGCGGTCTCGGCGCGGCACCCTCACGGACACCTTCCGCGACCGCGCCATCCTGCCCATCCGCTCCCCAGGCGGAGCCACATTGGGATTCATCGGCCGCGCGCCCGCACACGCCTCCCGAGGCGTCCCCAAGTACCTGAACACCCCCAGCACCGGGCTCTACGACAAGAGCGAGGTGCTGTTCGGGCTCCGGGAGGCCCGTGAGGAACTCGCGGCCGGCGCGCGGCCGGTAGTGGTGGAAGGCCCGCTCGACGCCATCGCCGCCACCATCGCCTCCCCCGGCCAGTACGCCGGGATCGCGACATGCGGCACCGCCTTGACCGCCCAGCACGCCGCCGCGCTCACGCATGCGATCAGCCCGCCCGCCACGGGCCTGCTGGTTGGGTTCGACTCCGACCAAGCCGGCCGCCGGGCCAGCGTCCGCGCCTATCACCTGCTCAGCCGAGTCCCCGGACAGCTCAGCGCAGCGATCTTCCCACCGGGGCAGGACCCGGCCCAGGTCCTGGCCGACCGTGGCCCCGATGCACTCGCGAGGATGCTCCGCGACAACGCCAGGCCACTGGCGGACCTCGTCGTGGACGCCGAGGTGAACCGGTGGGGCCGGTGGCTGCACCACGCCGAAGGACAGATCAACGCCTTGCGCGCCACCGCGCCGCTGATCGCGGCCATGCGCTCGTCGGACGTCTCCCGCCAGGTCGCCCGCCTCGCTGACCGGCTCGGCCTGGACCACTCGACAGTAACCGAAGCCGTCACCGACGCGCTTCCCGAGGTAATCGCCCGCGCACAACCGCGATCATCACCCGCCCAATTGCAGCGGGGACCACCCCCGCCCAACGGCGGCCACACTATCCGGCGGGACTTCCCGGTCACCGCCCAGCAGACAACCCGTCAGGCACCAAGCGCGTCATCACACGACGGCGAGCCATCCCGGCACGCTACGCAGCGCTCACTACGCCCCAGGCGCGTACCGGGCTAGCTGGGCCTCGAACTCAGGATCATCAATCAGGTGGTTGCGGAACGGGTGATCCTCACGACTCGGCGTCGCCTCCGGGTGAGCGAGCAGCACCGCCACCCACGCGGCCACCTCCGCCGGCTCCGGGAGGACCCCCAAACCCATGTGCCAGGGGACTCCCGCCGTGATGCGAGTTGAGTCCTGATGCGCAGCCAGTGACCAGCCGTTCTCCTCGTCCCACGTCACGAATGCTTCAACCGGCACCTGCTCGCCGAAACCATCCTCATCGGGACACAGCAGCATCTTCGCTTCCCGCCGCGAACCGTGACCAGTGATGCTCGCTTCGACCACCCGGGCGTCACGTTCCTCGAAGTGTCGGCGAACTGCCGCGATGTAAGGAGCATGGCCGGCCCGGCCGTGGCCCGGGGCGCGCATAGGAGCAGCTGAATCGGCGGCGTCTGTGTCTTGCGGCAGACCTGTGGCATTAGGCCGGCGATTGCTTCGCTCCATCGTCAGTTCTCCCACATGCCGGGTCTGGCGGGTGGGACAGCGGGACCCACCCGCCAATACGGGGGCGGTGGCGGAGGGACCTTTCGCGGGCCGAACGCCAAGATCATGGCCGCGAGCCAGCCCACCCCAGTCGGCGCGCCGATCAGGTTGACGAGGAACACCAGCGCTAACCCGTCCACCCTCCGGACCAACCCGATCAGGGTTGGCAGCAGGTACACGACCGGGAGTGTCAGGAAAATCAGAATCCAAAACGCGTAACTATTGGCCAGGGCTGCCATCAGGGAGCTTCCCCCTTCCCGTCACGCTGGGTCTGCGCATGTCCGCTAGACCCTTTACCTCGGGTATCACGATTCCGCGCCCCAGCGCCACACCGCAACACCCCCTGTGGATAACCCGTCCCGGCCACGAACGCTTCACACCCTCACCGGCTCGGTCCCGCCCGGCGACGGGGCAACGGTCCGTGACGTGGCCGACTTGGCGGCCGGGACGCCACTGGTTCTGCTACTGCAACGTCTTCGAGTCTCAGCGGTGCCGGGAAGTCGCGGCCGGCGGTCTGTGCTGCGCTCGCCGTCCTCCTTGGCCCCGACGCGTGCGCCGGCCGGGCTGCCCGGGACCGAGCCTGCGTCATCGCGGTGTGCAGATGCCCGGCAGCGGAGTGGGCTGCGGCTGCCTGCGCGGCGTGCTGTTGAGCCTGCCGCAGCTCCGCAACAGCGGCGGCAAGCGCCACCAGGTTTGCGACGAGCGCGGCCATCGCGAGCGTCGTGTCCTCGGTGACGTTCGCAGCGAGCGCCATGAGCCTTGCCACGGTCCGGAGCTGCTGGCCGTCGCGGGTCCTGGGCGGGATGCGGCCGTGGGGCGCGCGGGCCGCGCGGTCGTAAGCATCCGCGGCGCACCGCAGCGCCGGGTTCCGCAGCGCCCGCGCCGCCACATGGAGCGTGTCGGCCGCCGCCCACGCCGCATCCGCCGCCCGGCCCGGGTCGGTCGCGGAGCAGTGGCGGATGTGCTCCGACGCAGCGCGAGCCTGCCGGGCCGCATGCTCGTAGATCGCGTCCCGCTCCCGGCCGGTGAACCGGAACGTCCCGGAACGGTCGGCCCCGGTGCCCCGTGCTTGCTTCCACCGCACCCGCAGGCGTGGCAGCGTCAGGCCCGCAGCCAGCCTGCCGCCCCCGTACCACACCGGTGCCCCGTCTGATCCGGCATGGCCGGGGAGGGTGACGGCGTACCCGGTGACCTGACCCGGATCGATCTCGCTGAACCGTAGCCGCACCTCCACGCCAGCGTCACGCAGCCGGGCGAAGAAACCCGCCTCATCCCGTGCCTGCCCGGCGGCCTCGGTCACGATGTTCCGCAGCATCGCACGGGCTACCGGGACCGGAACCCCATGCCCCAAGAGATAGCCGGACCCCGCCGCCGCTGCGGCCCAGCGGGCCCGCAGCTTCGGCAGGCTCATGTCGGCGGCGAGCTTCCCGCCTCCGTACCAGACCACCGCGCCGTTTCGGGTGGTGTGGTGCGGGAGGCCAACCGCGTACCCGGTCACCTCGACTGGATTCGTAACGCTGTGGCGCTTACGGACAAGCACCCCCGCCTGTCCCAGCCGGGTGAAGAACTCCTGCTCCGTACCCGCACCCGCCGCCGCCACGCATACCTCCCGCCGCAGCATGAGCCGGGGCGGCTCGTCCCACCCGCGCCGGATCGCCTGCTCCGTCTCGGCGCGCGTGGCCCGCTTGGCGGCGGTGCGGTCCGCCGGAGCGGTCGGCCGCAGCCCGAACATCCGCTCGGCGTCGTGGCAGGCTTCACGGACCCGGAAAAAGTCGTTCCAGATCCGTGGCTTGGTGCCGTCCTGGCGGGCCAGCGTCGCCACGACATGCACATGATCGGCGGCGTGGCGCACCGCCACCCACCGCACCCCCACCTCATCCCCCTCCGGCGCCAGTCCGGTCCGGTGCATGACCCTTGCTGCGACCTGCGCCCACTCCGAATCCGACAGCATCCGGTCATCCGGCGCTGCCCGCACCGCGCAATGCCACACCGGGTTGCGGTAACCCTGCCCGCCCAGCGCCGCCAGGGGCACCTCCAGCAACCCGGCGAGCCGGCGGAAATCCCGCGACCCGCCGGGACGGCGTTCCGGCTCCAGGTCCGCCGGATCAGTGAACCCGGCGACCAGATGCGGATCACTGTGCTGATTCGCTTTCCCCGGCCCGTACAAGTAATACAGCAACCGCCGGACATCACTGCCCCGGAGCACTTTCCCAATCACCGGAGCACTCCCGCCCCATTCACGGAACACTGCGGCGCAATTGTTCCGCCGCCTCATCCAGCCGGTGGATCACCCGCACACAAAACTGCGCCGCCGGAACCAGATCCTCACCGCGCTGCCCGGTCGCATTCAGCCGCGCCACCGCCTGATTCAAATTCGTGCCGACACGGCGCACCAGCCCGGCCGCCGCCATCAACTCCACCACAGCCTCCCGCACCGGCACCTCCGCCCTGGCGGGAGCACCACGCGCAGCCGTTAAAGCGGCCTCCGCCGCGAACGCGCCTCGCGCCAGCCCCGACCGCGCCGCCGACGTGCTGACCTCATCAAACTCCTCCTCGGTCAGCGAAAACTGCACCACTCTCGGTCGCGAGATCCCTTGCCGCGACCGCCGCCTCTTCACTGTTTCCGTCACGCGCAGCACCCCATCGCCTCGCTGCCTCCGGCTGGAAGGACCGCGCCCGGTCCACCAGCATCGCCGCCACGCGGCGGCGATGCCTCCATTGTTTATCTCTGGACCGCGCCCGGTCCAGAGATAAACAATGGATATGTATATCTTGCTTCAACCAGTGCGGGTTTCATCTGATGCAGAACTCGCTTCACTTGGCACACGCTAGGAGAACACCTCTTGAATATGCTAGATAGGCACGGCGAATAGCGTTGACTGTCATTCGCGGCCACCGATTGCCTCACTTCCTGCCGAGTCCCGGATGGCATGCTGACCAGCGGGCTTGCGATCAGCTTCATCTGATGAAAGATTCCTTCTTCTGATGTAAGCCACGGAGCGTGACCGTGGATGGCCCGGGACGGCCAGGCCGGTCCTGTGACGCTGGAGTTACCGGCAGGTAACGGCACTGGGCAGCGAGGAATCCGGGCTGCCCGCCGGCCAGCCGGCGCCAGGGCAGAATGGCCGCATGGATCTTGGATTGCGGGACAGGGTGTACCTGGTGACCGGCGGCAGCCGGGGCCTGGGGTTCGCCGCGGCCCAGGCACTCGTCGCGGACGGGGCACGCGTGCTGCTCAGCGCTCCCCACGAGACCACAGCGGCAGCGGCCGCGGCCCGCCTCACGCAGGCCGCCGCGCCCGGCGCCGCCGCCTGGGCCGTCGCGGACAACGCCGACCCCGCAGCCCCCGGTCAGCTGATCACCGCGGCCAAGGACCGCTTCGGCCGCGTGGACGGCGCGCTGATCAGCGTGGGCGGATCACCAGGCGGGACCATCGCGGCCACCCCGGACGACGCGTGGCGGTCCGCGTTCGAAAGCGTCTTCCTCGGCGCCGTTCGGCTGGCCCGGGCTCTCGTCGCGGATCTAGGCGGCACCGGCGACGGCGGCGCGGTCGGCGGCTCCCTCACCGGAGCGGGCGGCTCGATCCTCTTCGTGCTGGCCTCCTCGGTGCGCGTGCCGCTCGCGGAACTGGCCATCTCCAACGGGCTGTT
>WNGR01016478.1_pt1 | contig 10747 bp, 11 predicted proteins | sample 5407581 | NCBI WGS metagenome assembly WNGR01 (sample SAMN13153383, study PRJNA577476) | soil metagenome | isolation source: 80 cm soil or saprolite under Garry oak tree replicate 2 | place: USA:California | collected 2016-06-15 | reverse complement strand
GCCATTGGAACATCCCAGGAAGGAGCAAGCATCGACACGATTCGACAGATTGCCTTGATGTGCAAAATGGCGGGCACGGATTTACATCATCTTGGTGATACGGGATACATCGGGATGGCGCTGCCTGAAAACATCTTTGCCTACAGCGTAGCCATTCGGGGAGTCAGACATACCTATACGCGAATGGCGCGATCAGTCAACAGATAAACGCCGTTCTCTCAGCGGGAAGGAGGCAGGCTCCTCTCTGGAACAAGCCGTGCTGGCGCTAGTCGCGTATGTGCTGGAGAAACTCGCGCAGCGGTTCTGACTGCTCGTAGTCCATGCGTCCCGTCTCAGATAGGAAACGCACAAAGCGCCTGAAGCTGGTCGTGTTCGATCTGGCTCCTGTCGTGTTAAGGTAGGTTTGAACGTCTGCAAGGGTCATCTCAAGCAGGCCACGTGGCGGATCCTGGATCAGCAGGAAGGTCTGGGCAAAGGCCTGGATGGTACCCATATGCTCCTCCACTTTGCTGAAGCTGAGCCCCCGCCGCGCCAGGTCCTTACGAAAGGCAGCCAGGAGCCTGGCATCACGCGCCAACATCCCCTTGCGGCTCTCCTCTGGACTGGCGTTTGCGCTCGTTGGTTCCAGGGTGGTGATGATCCCTTCGCGCTCCTGAATGTTGCGATACTGCTCGTTCAACGAGCCACGGATGCCCGGGCCAAAGAAGATGGCATAGGGTTCCAACAGGCTGTCGTAGATAATGTGGTTTTCAAACGGCAGTAACACGGCTTGCACGCGGAGGGGAGCCTGACCTCCTGTGATCTCCTCAAGCGGGCTCGCCAGTCCCAGCACACCATAAGCCCGGGTGGGGGAGCGCTCGGTGAGAAAGACGGTGTATTTTTTGAGATAGCGCACGATGTAAAAGGTACCGGCCACGCGATAGCGCCAGCTGGCAACCAGTTGGAGGTCGGCCGGTGAAAGACCAGCCGGATTGAGGCTGATGAACGTTTCGAGCAGTTCATCGTCGGCCCACAAAGCATTGCGCAATGGCAAGACATCGGCAAGTGGAGGCGTCGCCTCTCCGTAGGTGGCAGGAAAGGTGGAACCGAGCTGCCGCTGTTCATTGACGTAGTGAAGCAAGGGGAACCAGATGCGATAAAAGCGCACGATCTGCTGCAGTGACAACAACATGGTTTTCACTCCTCTGAGATATAGCTGTATCTTAATGGAACTAGATTATACAGAGTTGCATGGTATTGGTCAATTCAGTAGATAACGAGCCTCTCCATCCAGGATAGTGCTGGCAAACCCTTCAACTCAGCAGGAACTCAGTACATGTCTCTAGAGAAGAGGTTTTCAAGTGTATAATAATTAGTATAGATCTGAAGGTTTGGAAACGAGAGGATACCAGGGCAACCAGCGGAGGCTGACTTCATGAGGGTACTTCTAGAAAATATGCCTAACAGTGAATTTTTTCATCGGTTTCGGGATGGTGTTAGGGAGAGTTCAAAGAATAAACTCAAATGTTTTGTTGACGTTTTAGAAAGGAAACGCTCATGTCACCTCATCCCCTCTCTCCATTTCGCCTTGAGCGCTGGTTTGTCGAATTTGAATTTGTCCCAGGAATACGCAACTTGACTGCCAGTGGCCCTTATGACGCAACCACCCAGGAGGTGCTCGCACTGGAAGACGAGGGAACAACCGAGCGCTATCTCACTCTTGGCCTGGGCTATATTGAAAATCCCGGCAGTGAAAGTCTCCGCCAGGCAGTCTCTTCCCTGTACACGACGCTGAAAGCCGAGGATATCCAGATTACATCAGGGGCCAGTGAAGCTCTCTTTCTCCTGACCTGGTTAATGATGGAACCTGGCGCCAATATCGTCGTCGAAGAGCCTTGCTACGAGAACCTCCCAGGCGTCGCTCGTTCCCTCGGCTTCGAGGTACGCAGACTCCCCTTGCACATCGAAGATGGCTGGAGACCCAACCTGGAACAGTTGGCCCACCTCATCGACGAGAAAACACGTCTGATTTACCTGGTGCATCCCCATAATCCCACAGGCTCAACATTGCAGGTGGAGGAGATGCAGGCCATTGCACGGATGGCGCAACGTGTTGGCGCGCCGGTGGTCAACGACGAACTCTTCCGCCTGATCGCCCTCGATGGCGAACCCACCCCCTCGATCATCGACGTTGCCGAGAATGCGATGTGCATCGGAGACATGACCAAGCCGTGGGGGCTCGGCGGACTGCGTATCGGCTGGATTGCCAGTCGTAACCACCACCTCTTGCAGCGTGTGAGTGAAGCCCGTGATTACTCCACCATGTGTTCCAGCGCTCCTGGAGAATTTCTCGCCGAAGTCGCGTTGCGCCATGCATCGCAGCTCATCGCGCCACGGCTGACCGCTGCGCGTGCCAATCGAGAGCAACTCGCAGGGGTCATCGCGCAAGCCAAAGTACACTTCCAGGGGCTACCGGCATGGCAGTGCCCTCAAGCCAGCTACACCGCCTTCGTCCAGCTCCCATTCCCTGCGGAGGCATTCTGCCGTCACCTCGCCCTGGAGCGGCGCATTCTCCTGTTGCCAGGCTCGGTTTTCGGTCCTGCTTATGAAAACTTCATCCGCGTTGGGCTTGGTGGTGACACTCAGCAGTTCCAGGAAGGGATGTTGATCATGCTGGACGAGTTACTCCGCTGGAGAGAGTGCTAGGCACATGAGAGGATAAATAGTTCTGATAGGCGCTGCCTACAGCGGAGGATGTTATGGTCAGGGGCAAGGCATAATAGAATTCAGCAGGATAATTGTTGTAGAAACGACCAGCTTAAAGTTTGCATTTACAGCAAGGCTTATCAGTTCTAGGTGCAACCATGCCCGATAGGTTAAAACACCCCTAGTGGGTCACGCCGTACTATTCTTTGTGATTGCCAGGGGACTCTGGCGACTGCAAAACTGGGCAAGGCTGAGTATGATGGGGCTACTGAGTCTTCTACTATTCGGCAGCATCGTCTTGGGCCTCTCTAACCCAGAAGAGCTTGGATCACGCTTGATCGGCTTCGTCGTCTTCCTGGTAGCATTAGCTTATAGCACCTACTGGTTTGCTGTGCATGGTGATATGTTTGGCCCGCCAGGCAGCAAAAAAACAAGCGCCTGAAGCATGTCGCGCTTCTTTCTGCCACAAAATGCTACAAATTTCACCTGCGTCTATGTTGATTACGAGGGCCTGAATCGCTATCCAATCGTCTCAAGCGCAGACGCAAGATGATGGCCTGATGCGGGTTCGTCTGTGTCCCACCAATACGAACGAGATATTGGATGAGTTGAGTGGAGAACTGATCATGGTAGCCATGATCGGGGTTAGGATCGTTGAAATCCGCTTGGCGAACATGAAAAAGAGCTGGGGCACGGGAATCGATCTGGAGATGTGGATCTATATCGGAAAAAGTTTCGATTGTCAGATTGTTGGCGTTTTGAGGACCTGGGATCTCAAGAAATCCAGAGATGAAGCCGTTGGTTGTACTCAGGACCGTTAGAGGAATGTTCAGTTGAGCCATGACAAAATTTCTCCTTGTGAGTGTTGTATGACCATATTGCATTCGTGTAGATCGGACATGTTCCATCTCTACGAATCTTGTATGTTTGCTATGTAGACGATGGTACCGAATCTTTTTAGGGGATGAGTCTTCCCTCGAGCCTCGAGGACTAACATTGATACTAGACTCAGCACATTCTTCACTTTGGGGGAAATGAGGAATATGCGCGAGATTACCACAACAAACGACAAATGGCAACAATAGGGAGTGATAAAATACAGTATGGAAACCGTTACATCGTTCAAAAACCGATCTTTCCACCCACGCTCTGAACTTACCAGAAAGGAAAACACAGGCGATGACAGCCGAAAACACTTCCCAACCAGTTGACTTGAATGAAGAAACGCGCAGCATCTGGGACCAGAATGCGGCATTCTGGGACGACCGAATGGGCGACGGCAACGACTTCCAGCGCATCCTCATTGGTCCCGCGAGCGAACGCTTGCTCAACTTGCAGCCAGGCGAAACGGTGCTCGAGATCGCCTGCGGCAACGGGGTCTTCGCCCGCCGCATGGCCCAACTTGGGGTTCACGTATTCGCTACTGACTTCAGTGCAGAACTCCTCGAACGCGCTCGCGCGCGCACCTCCGAACATACTGATCGCATCGAATACCGCCTCCTGGATGCCACCCGTGAGGAGCAGATCGTCGCCCTCGGGAAGCTGCGCTTCGATGCTGCCGTCTGCAACATGGCCATAATGGACATGGCCGAGATTGACCCGCTGATGCGCGGCATACGCCAGGTCGTCAAACCCGACGGCCGCTTTGTCTTCTCCCTCACCCACCCCTGCTTCAACCACACCGGTATGGCGCTCTGTGCCGAGGAAGCCACGGTCAACGGCGAACTCATCACCACCTACTCCATCAAGGTCACGAAGTACCTCCACTCCAGTCCGGAGAAAGGCATTGCCATGGTCGGCCAGCCTGTCCCTCACTACTATTTCGACCGTCCCTTGCATGTCCTCTTCAACGCCTGCTTCCGAGCCGGCCTCGTTCTGGATGGCTTGGAAGAGCCGGCCTTCAATCACCCTCACGACGGCTCACAGTCTAAGCGCTTACTAACCTGGATCAACTATCACGAGATCCCGCCTGTTCTGGTGGCTCGCCTGCGCATTCCGAACTGAGCGGTCGCGGGTTCCGAAAAACGGTAGACATGAAAATGGTTTTTAGCCGCAAATGAATCCGAGGATGCGTCACACACACCGTCGTAATAATCTGGCTTTCAACTGCAGTTTATTGAACGTGTGAGGGGCCCGGCTGGCCTAACCCATGAATCATTTCCGTCAATCGTGCCTGGGCACGTTCCAGCGCAGGGAGCGAGATCGTGAGTTGTCGTTTCTCATCCGTTAGCTGCAACGTTTCTGCCTGATCAAGCAGGCTCCAGAGTGCGGCTTCACGTTCGTCTACTGAGGTTGCACGCTCCGGCTCACAAAGCAGACTCGTTGAGAAACGGAGACGGAGTGCGTTAGGCTCCTCATCGAACACCGAGCCGGGAAGGGCCGCGATATCCCATTCTTCCAGCAGGTAGTACGCAAGCTCCTGGCTGGTCCTGATACCCCGTTCCTGGAGGGCGGGACGCCACGGAGAGAAATCGGGATAGAGGTAGAAGCCACCTGCCGGGCGTGGACAGGGAACGCCCAGTCGTGCGAGCGCAGTGTAGAGCTGACCAGCGACATACCCGTGGACGAGTGCCGAACGATGCACGTATTGCTCGATTGAAGCATGGGGGGTGAAGGCGGCAAGAGCCGCTTCCTGGAGCGGTGTGGCGGTCGTAGACCAGATTTCACTTGCCAGAGCGCGCAAGGCCTGCATAACCTCTTTGCCTTCCGTGGTTGGGGGAAGCGCCGCATAGCCGAGCCGCCACCCGCCGGCCGAGAAGGATTTGGAGAGCCCGCCAGTGACAATACAGCCCTCAGGATAGAAATGGGCCGGTGAGATGTGCTCGCGCCACCCATGAGCCAGTTCAGCATAAATTTCGTCACTGATGAGAGTGACCTCTGCCTCACGCGCCCAGCAGGCGAGCGCTTCCACATCGGCGCGATCAAACATGCTCCCGGTTGGATTACTGGGAGAGTTCACGAGCAAGATGCGGGGATTCGCCCCGTCTTTGCGAGCCCGGGTCATCGCATGCGCAAGGGCCTGTGGGGTCAGACGATGATGATCATGTGGCTCGGTCTGCACTCCGATCACTCGCCGACCGGCCAGGCGTGCCATCGGAGCATAGCTGACCCACGATGGAACCGGCAACAGGACATCCCCTTCGAGGATGTGCAGGAGGGCATAGAGCAGTGGTTTGCTGCCTGGACCGACCGCTATGTGATCGGCGGAAAAGGTCAGCCCACGTTTGCGGTCGAGGTACGCGGCAATGGCCTGACGAAGTGCAGGTATCCCCAGCACAGGTGCATAGCTCGTGTGTGCTGCGGCCTCGGCCAATGCCGTTTTCAGCAGAGGATGCAGTGGAAACGCGGCTTCGCCAAAGCCCAGATGGATCGTCTCACGGCCTGCTGCACGCCGCTTCGCTACTGCCTCATTCATGGCAAGCGTTGCAGAGAGTGGAAGCGTGTGTGTTACAGATGCCAGGCGGAGCGGTACGTGTCTGGGTGCTTCACCTGTGGGTGTGTCTTGAGAGTGGGTGGTATTCATGGTTGTTTCCTTTATTTTCTGTCTTTCTCCTTTTGGCTTCCTCATCTTAGCATGCTCATTACGAAAAGTGCAACATAGTCCCACCGGCGAATAATGATACTGATGTTTTGATATTTGAAAGAGCGTGGCAATATGCATCAGGGAAGCAGAACTTTCTTCCTCTCTATTGCGATACGCACGGGCAATACGAGACAACCAACCGCAGCCACACCTCCTAAGACTAACCAGGGCAGCGAGGTTCCGCCTATTGCTGCACCTAGCAGTGGACCATACAAAGCTCCGGCAGCGAAGCCTGCAAAGAGAAGACCAAAAGCAGCGTAGGGTGCATCAGGTGCACTGACAGCGGCGAGTCGTGAAAGAATGCCAGCAGGGCCGCCAAAGCCAATGCCCGCTATCAGGGCCGCCAATAGAACGACCACGCCATTGATAGGGGTTTGTAGCAAAATGGCAGCAAGTAGATCAGCAGCAAAGATGACAAGAAACACCCGGTTGACACCAAAGCGGTCGGAAGCGGCCCCAGCGACTAGCCTCCCTATGGTATTGCCGAGAGCTACAGCGGTGACTGCCAGAGTGGCAATCCAGAGGGCGAAATGCAGGTTCCGGGCATACGTAGCCACAGCGACGAAGGCATAGGAACCAAGCGGGCTTGCAGTCACTTCAAGCAGAAATCCGATCCATATTAGCTTGCGACTGAAGAGTTGCACGGAGGAAATCGGGCCGGTATCCACTTGAATAGACCTCGACGGATGTATCGACGGCATTAGTGCTACAGCTACCACTGCCACCAGAGCTATGCAGCTTCCAACAAGGCGCAACGCATTGAACCAACCAATTGTGAGGGCAAAATTACTCACCAAAGGAGCTTCGATGACAGCAGCCAGGGCATAAACACCGGTAAGAGCGCCACCAATAGCACCAATTCGCCTCGGGAAGACAATGGTGCCAGCAGCGAGTGCACCCGCGAGAGCGACAGCACCGCCCAATCCAAGGCCGATAGCAGAGTAGAAGAGGACGAACGTTACGCCACTGGGAACGAGGAAGGCAACTGCGAAGCCGATTAGCATGAGAGCAACACCCATCCAGCAGAGACGACGCGGCGGATAGCGCTCAGCAAGACGGCCAGAGATCACCATTCCTGTTCCGTAGCCTAAGGGCCCGGCAGAGAAGACCGCACTCGTCAAAAGGGCTGGCCAGTGGTCATGAAGACGCACCGAAGGCACTACTGCTCCCCAGACATAAATAAAGCCGAAGGCAAACTGCAGAGTGAAGATAGGGAAGAGCACACGCCAGGGCGATGGCTTTGGTCGTGGAGAGGAAGAAACTGAAGATTCTCTTCCTCGATCTATTCGTTGATAGGGTTCATTTGTCATACAAGTTTTTTTTCTTTAGCTTTCCTTCATCCTCCTTTAAGGAGTGTATTGTCATCCCAGTGCATAACCACCCCACCTCTTTGGGAAAGAGGGAAAGGCAGGGGGACGCCCCTTGCACCCCGACAGGGGAGATCCCCTGATACCTGTCCCCCAGACAGGGTTCCCCCTTTTCCTATCATCTCCGGTGTTTTTGCACTAGACGATACATACGGTAAGGCGTTTCGAGTGCTCCTTCTGAGCTGTAAATGTTCAGATTGTGTTAACGACTCTTTTACCGCAAGCTCTGCAGGGTCTCCGGGTGGAGCAGGGGGTAGAAGTTGATGGTCCAGCCGATGCCAAAGGCTTGAGGCAGCAAGAGTTGCGGGGTGTTTTTATTCCAAAAAGAGTCACGCAGTCGATCGAGCGTCGGGAAGCGAAAGTCATAGGGAATACCGAAAACAGTGCCATGCCAGGTTCGCTCCTCGGGAGGACGGCGCAGTTGGTCTCTAATGGCAGCACTTAGCAGAATTGCGAACAAGGTGCTCCCGAGCACATTTCTGGGGCTAAAGATTTTCTTCGACTTCATGGTTTCTTTCTCCTTTACTGTGCAAAAATTCTTCCTCTTACCTGAAATACGAATATCTCTCCCTGTTTGTTGCCCATTTAGGAACAAAAAGTGCTGCCAGGTTAATGATGGTGATGTGAGCTATTCCATTGTACTTTATCTCAGCTAAAGGTATACTGCTAATATTAATTTACAGCAGGCACAGCAGGGAGGTACACGTTTATGAATAACGAGCCTAATCAGTCACAGTGGGGGCAGCAGCCATCACAGTCGCAGGAACAAGCACAGTGGGGACAGCCGCCAACCCAGTATACGCCACCGCAATATGGGGCAAACCAGTATGGCGTTCCTTCTTACGCCCAGGCTCAGCCGCAGGGGCGGCAGAGCGATAACTTCTTGATGGGTTGGCTTGCTACGAGGCTGTTGATAAGAGTTGTTGTTCTCGTAGCTGTTCTAATGCTCTGCGGGGGCTGCGCCTTGTTTATATTGCTGTCTTCTTTAGCGCATCCCTAGTAGGTTTACAGATAGGCAATGATCGATTGGGAATTTCTCTTGTAATCCGTCTCATTGGACAGTATACTAATGGCGCAAGGCAGGTAGAGAAGTGACGACTCCCCACGCTTAGAAAGCGGGGGCTTCTATGGCTAGGCCAAAAGCATATCGTCCTAGGCTCAAAATGTTTCGGGAAGCATTGAGGTCTCGATCAAGTTGAAGATGACAGCATGGACAATTGAAGACCCGGATATCCAGGGGCATCTTTTGCCGATGTCCGCAGGTGCTACAGGTTTGACTCGTATAGGCCGGGTTAACAGCAAGGTACTTTCTCCCAGCTTCTTCCGCTTTGGAGAAGAGCTTGCTGAAAAATTCCGACCACGAGGCATCGGCAATGCTTTTGGCAAGGCAATGGTTATGGGTCATGCGGTTCACGTGAAGGTCTTCTACCGCAATCACCCCGAAACGGTCTACGATCTGGCGGCTCTCTTGATGGGTGAAGTTGTCCCGTCTGAACGTAATCCGCTCATGAACTCTGGCAACTACTTTGCGATGCTTGCGCCTCTCAGGCGTCCCTTGAGCCAGCTTGCTATGCTTGCGTTGCACTTTTGCCAAGGCTTTCTCTTCCTTGCGAAAGAAGCGCGGGTTGCTAATCTCTTCACCGGTGGAGAGCGTGGCAAAGGACTTCAAGCCTACGTCTATCCCTACCTGTTGGGTGTTTTCTGGCAAGCGTTCAGGTTCGCACTCACACGAGAAGGACACGTACCATTTTCCTGTAGAACTACGTTGCACGGTACAGGTTTTCACCTTGCCCTTGACAGGCCGGTGGTAGACCATCTTGACACTCCCAATCTTGGAAAGGGTCACACGGTCATCATGGGTGATACTGAAGCCCGATTGGGGAAAGGTGAAGGAGTCATATCTCTTCTTGCCCTTGAAACGTGGAAAGCCAGATTCCTGAGCATGTTCTCGGACACGTCGGAAGAAGGCCTTGAAAGCCAGATCAACACGTACCGCCACATTCTGAAGGATCTGAGAATGCACGCCACTGAGGGAGGGACGTTCTTGTTTCAAGACAGGGAAGGTGTATTGTTGCTGAAAACAGGTGAGGGAGATGCCATCGCGTTCATAGGCGGTCTTACGCATCTCCAACGACACTCTTCAAGGGTGTCGTTGAGCTTCTTTTCTTGTTGCTTCGTTGGATAGATGCGATACTTGAACATTTTCAGCATATTCGTATTGTAGCACAAACAGAGCAGGAATGCAAGCGAGAAGCCGCTCTATACCTGTCTCCCAGACAGGATTCCCCTGCTCCAAACAGGAACGCCGCTTTCATCCCCATGGATAAATCACAGGGGCTTTCAGCGGCGGGAGTCGGTAAAGAAAAGCAATGATATTGGGAGGGAAACATATTATGAGCTACGATCCAAATCAACCGTATGGGCAGGGACAACCACAGCGGCCAGATCAGCCGTTTGGGCAACCTCCAACGCAATATACGCCCCCTCCTGGATACGGGCAAGGGCAGCAACCATATGGTCAGCCCCCTCCTGGATACGGGCAGGAACAGTACCGGGGCGCTCCGCCTATGCCTGGGCCAGGGTATGCACCCCAACAGGCTCCCAGGAAGTCATCACTGCGCTGGCTCTGGATTACTCTTGCCATCATTGGTGGCATCGTTGTCCTCGGCTGCGGGGGCTGTGCTATAGCCAGTGCAGCAGGTATAGGCTTTTTTGCAAAAACCGTGATAGGGCCTACTACGACGGCTAACGCTTATTACCAGGCCATCAAGGACCAGGACTATGCTAAAGCCTACACATATATAGATATAAGCAAGGCTTCGGGCCAGCTGCAGCAGGAGACCGGGCAGGCATTCTCGGCGCTGGGGCAGCTCGATGACAAGACGCAAGGCCCGGTGACGAGCTTCTCACAACAAGACGTGAGCGTGAATAACGATACGGCAACGGTTACTATGTCGGTCACGCGCAATGGATCACCCTATACTGTGCACCTGCAAATGAAGCAGGAGGGCAACGACTGGAAAATCGTCGGTTTTGATAACATTTAGCAAATGAACGATTACGATCTCATTGCGCCATTCTATGACATTGAGCATGCACAGTTCGACGAAGA
>WNGR01027510.1_pt1 | contig 10749 bp, 9 predicted proteins | sample 5407581 | NCBI WGS metagenome assembly WNGR01 (sample SAMN13153383, study PRJNA577476) | soil metagenome | isolation source: 80 cm soil or saprolite under Garry oak tree replicate 2 | place: USA:California | collected 2016-06-15 | reverse complement strand
TTGAAGATGGCAGCGGCCGCGCCACGTTCCGAAGTGGGAAACCAGCTCGCCGTGATCCGCGCATTGGCCGGAACTGTTGGCGCTGAACAGAGCCCAAATGCCAGTCGAACCAAAAGCAGGGTCATCAGTGCGGCCTGGCCGCGCAGCAGGCCGGACAGCCCCTGCCCTACGGTGAACAGCGACCACAGCGCGATCGCCCCGGCATAGATCCAGCGCGAACCGAACCTGTCGAGCAGCAAACCGCCCGGAATCTGTACCATCAGATAGGAAATGGCCGAAGCAGAGAGGATATAGCCCATCGCTATGGGATCGAGACCCATGTCGCGGGACACGGCCGATCCCACGATGCCCAAAATCGCGCGATCGCCATAACTCACCGCGGACGCAATAAAAAGCATGGAAAGCACAAGGTATCGAACCTTGGTCTGCATCAGCGGTAGGCTTCCCCGGCGGTTTGTCTGGTTGTTTTTCCTATCTAACATCAACTGTATTGGGGGAAACAGTCTTCATTATCCCTCAAAGATATGGGCTTCTGGCGCGCGCAATTGCCGATGCGCCTTGCAAAAGCGCACCCATGCCAGAGGTCGCTGCGCTGAAGTCTGAAAGACCTTCTTTAATCGAGCGCATCAATGCAGCGAAGATCGCTCGCCAATGAGCGACAAGCCGCTAACGCATCGCTGCGCGATGATGACCAAATTTATTTGGCTGGTCGGCGCTCTTGGAATCCGGCAGGCAGCCCGGCGCGGAACGAATTCCCGCCGCTCAGATATGGCGGCCCTTGCGAGCCCGGCGCGATTGCTCTTTCCTCTTTTGGCCCAGCCCCATTTTCCGGGCCAGGGCAGAGCGTTTCGCCGCGTAGTTCGGAGCCACCATCGGATAATCCGGCGGCAGGCCCCACTTGCTGCGATACTGATCGGGGGTGAGCCGATACTTCCGGAAGAGATAGCGCTTCAAAGTCTTGAGTCTGACGCCGTCCTCAAGACAAACGATGTAATCGGGGGTGATGGATTTTTCGATCGCCGCGCGGTCCAGGGAACCCTTGGACTGGAAATGCCCGAGAGAAAGCGCGCCCGCCCTGCTTCGTGACGCCGCTTCTCCCAGCGCAGACAGTTTCGAATATACCGTCTCCATGACCTGTGGAAGTTGGCGAATATCGGTTTCGTTCTTGTTCAAGTAAGCCGAAACGATATTCGACGTCAGTTGCAGAAGTTCGCTCTTGTAGTGAGCCGAACCCGTATCCGATGAATGACCGCTCACACCAATCCCCTGGATGAATATTTCGAAGCTGGGCCGGACGCCGGCGCCGCAATCAAAGTGTTGCCAGTTTTTTCCAACCGCAAGCCAAATTACACTGTCAAAATACCCACATTGGGGAACAAAGCCCGTTCTATGCAAGTATAGCGCGGAAATCCTGGTAAAGGTGCAGCGAGTTCAGTCGACATGGCGCATTAAAAGAATATTACGTCGAACGCATCTTTACTCTACTGACACTTTCTCAACTTCAGACCTTTGTTGCATGGTAGCCTTCCGGAGAACGGGTTTGTGATTTGTCCAGCGAGATGCTTTACGACCGGAGTGCCACCAGGGCTGCCATCGATCTCATCGGGTTGGCGCCACGAAGCCAAAAGTTTGTTGCGAGCTGGCTTTCGGCTTGGCAGGGCAACCGATTGCCGTCACCCGCGGCTTTTACCCCCGAGCGACTGCAGAACCTGAAAAGATTCGTCCTGACTTGCGTGGTGCATACCGATACCAGCGCAAAAATCATCTTCACCGGACCAGAGATTACCCGCATTTCGGGCGCGAAGGCCGGTCTCGATTGGTTTTCCATGATTCCCTCCAACGAGTTGCCAGAGAGGTTGCGAAGAACCGCGTCGGTGACCGAAGGCGCCCTGCTGCGAACCATACGCGAGGTTCAGCTCAAAGGGGGCAAAAGTTATGCATTTGAAATGGTCTGCGTTCCACTGCGTCCCGATAAAGACGGGTCCGTACAGGTCGTCAATTTTTTCGATTGGAATCCGCCGGACAAAAAGGCGGTACTGCGGAATTTCGCGGAAATCACCAACCCGCCGGCCCTTGCCGAATTCGTGCCGATCGTCAGGTCAGAACCCGCCTCGATCGTCGCCCAAAGCTCAGTCCGCGAGCTGCCGGTCGATGAGCGGCTGAAAGTGACCTCCCAGGCCGCGGTTCGGTTTGTGATGAACTTCATGGCCCAAGCCATGAGAACTTATGCATCGACCGGACTGGATCCCACCGACTATCTGATCGTCATCGCGGTGGACAGCCAGAATGTGGCGCATGTGGAAAGCGATCCCAATATCAGTTTTCGTTATGCCGGGCTGATCGAACCCGACTGGATGCGCCGCGGGATCCGGCGCGCTGCCATTTCGCGAATAACGCACATCCCCCTCGAAACAGTCAGGCGCCGCATCAACCGACTGATAGAGAAGGGAATTCTGGCGGAGCGCAGAGACGGTATCATCGTGGCATCGGAGGGTCCGACTGACCTATCATCCAGGATGAGACAAATGCGTTTCAACGCGCTGGCGATCGAACAGTTGATTGCCGATCTGCAATTGCGGGGCGTGTTCTTCCGCTAATATTCCGAATTTCGGAAGCGAGGACGCCAGCAAGCCATTGATTCTAGTGCCGCGCCTTAACGCGCATCCGATCCCGCCCACATCACCACGCGCAGGGTTTGCATGACGATCTGAAGATCGAAAAGGATATTGAAATTCTTCACATAATACAGATCGTAGCTCAACTTTGAGCGGGCATCGTCCAAGGACGCGCCATACGGGTAATTGACCTGTGCCCAGCCCGTAAGTCCGGCCTTTACTGCGTGCCGTTCGTGATAAAGCGGCAGCTGCTTGGCAAGATTCTCTATGAATTCCGGGCGTTCGGGACGCGGTCCGACAAATGACATGTCGCCCGCCAGTATGTTGAAGAGCTGCGGCAGCTCATCGATGCGGGTCCGCCGCAGGATTCGGCCCACCGGCGTGATCCTGCTGTCGCCCGCAGCCGCCCAAACCGCGCCTGCGGCCTCTGCATTGATCCGCATGGTGCGCAATTTCAGGATGTGGAAGCTCCGGCCGCCGCGGGTTACGCGCTCCTGCCGGTAGAATACCGCTTTGCGATCGCCCAGCCACACCGCCAGCATGCCAAGCAGCAGCAGCGGCGAGAACGTCACCAGGATGACCAGGCTTATGACAATGTCGAACATCCGCTTCAGGCCGCGGCCGAGCGGGCTTACCTGAAACCCTTCGGAATAAAGCATCCAGGACATGTCCAGCCGCTTGATGTCGATCCGGGAAATCTCTTTTTCCAGAAAGCTCATATATTGAACCACGGGATAGCCGTTCGCCCGGCAGGTGATGAGCGAATCCAGCGTCATGCCGCGCCGATCGTCCGGCGCGACCACGATCTGGTCTGCCCGTATCCGCTCGGCAAGCTTCAGCAAGTTGCTGGACGCCACAACAATCCGGTTGCCGGCATCCGCTGCAAGCCGCTGGTCAATTGCTCCAAAACTGTCTTCATGGACAAACGTCATGTCGTATTGCAAATGCCGGCCCTGGTTGCGCAACACCTGAAGCAGGTCCCAGGCCCGCCTTCCCGCCCCGATGACAAGCAGGCGGGAACGGAACAAGGAATGCCGCCGCAACACCGCGAAGACCGCCCGGGCGGTCGCGGCGCAACCCGCGAAGCAGATAATCGCGGCAATGCATAGCGCGATGGAAAGATTCCAATGCAGGCCGGCGGACACCAGACTGGAGCCGGCAACGGAAAGGACGCTGACCAGCGGCACGCGCCTGAGCGCTTTGTCCAGATCCGAAATGCTTTCCCTGCGGTACAGGCCTAGCGCGTAGAGGAATCCCAGATTCAGGAGCGCGAAAAGAGCAGCCTGGAGAGGACCAACCTGCGTGCCGGTCAAAGCCAGGCCGATCGCCAGCGGCCACAAAATGGTGATCGCAAGCGCGTCCATGAGAAACAAGGCGAAGCCGGCAGTCATGCATAGGCCCTTTGGTCAATTCGATGCATGACTGCCGCGAACGCTGGCGCGAAATCCGCGACGGCGAGCCGGCTGTCCTGCGTCGCAGCAAGTGTGCGCAAAATGGAGTGAATTCCCGGTAAAGGAAGCGCCCGTTCCAAATGCCTCTTGGAGGAACGGCCCGGAATAAACTCGGGGAAAGACTGGGGTTTGCGGCCGCGGTTCACGGACCGGTGATGTTCCGGGGCGAAAAACCATGGACGGCGCTCGCCTGCCAGTCATGGACAGCTTCTATGGCCGCCCATTGCGGCGGGGCGATCAGATTGAGCACATTGAGGGTCAGGTTATCGCGAATGACACACACCGTGAACACTTCCAATCCGATCGCCAGTGCGACGACCGCCCTGGGACGCGCCTTGGACGCGAGCAAGAAACCGGTGGACATCATGAACGTGTCGGAGACGGAATTGAGAATACTGTCGCCCACATAACCCGCCGCCAGCGCCTGCTTGCGGTAATGCTGGATAACCGCGGGAGTGTTCTCCGTTATTTCCCAGCCGATCTCGATACCCATCGCAATCAGAAGGCGCGCACCCAGCGGCAGGCGCGGGGCCGCGATCCGAAGCAATCCGAAAAAGATGAACCCATGGATGATATGGGAAAAGCTATACCAATCCGTCAGCTGCTGAGACGTCTCCGCGCTGGAGGGATCGCCGACCCACAACAATATCCGCCCGCTCGCCGCAATCAGCGGCTGGCCGAAGCCATGGAGTATGGCGATCTGTAAACCCACCAGCGCGGCAGCGCCTAGCGCGTAAACCCAGGGGGACAGTCCGGCAGGGGATGTGGAAGGTGCAATCGCTTTCATTCGCTCCAACACCACGATACGGCCCCATTCCTTAAAATGCGACACAATTGGTTTCAATCCCGTCTACGGATCCTGGTCATCATGGGGTCATGAGCGATGGGATGAGCATTTCCGCGTCAGGCATGCAGGCCGCATCGCGTCAGTTCAGCACGGCGGCTTCCCGGATCGTCAATCTGAATACCGACGCGGGCGCGTCGATTCCGCAGTTCAATCAGGACGGCGGCCCACAAACCAGCCTTCCGGTCTCCCGCCTTGCCTATAATCCGCAGAGCATCGCCATCAATTCGGACCCGGCGACGGATATGGTTCAGCTACGAGAGGCGCAAAACAGCTTTCGGGCGAATCTGCTGGCATTCAAAGCTTCGTCTGGACTGTTCAAGACCCTGCTGGACGCAACTGCCTAACCTGGCTAGTTGCCCGTCCGCACCTTCCAGAAGCGTAAAGCGCGCTGGGCTGCCAGGACCGGCACGTTTTCAAAGAGGGCGCCAAACTCCTCGGCCCGGGCCAGCCCCTGGTTGGAATTGTCCAGCCCGACGGCCAGGGTGACAAACAGTCCGCGGTCGAAGCCGGCGCCCCGGCTGAGAAGCGCCAGCGTGTCGAGATTGGGACCTTCCACCGCCCGCTGGATCACCTCGAGTAGTTCGCGCCGGCTGGCCTTCGCGAAGCAACCGCACCAGCGCGGACGGCGTCAGCCCACGCTCTATCTCCAGCGCGGCCAGCCGCTTGCGCGCCGCCGCGATATCCTCCGGCAGTTGGCGATATCGGGTGGTAAGCCGCGAACGGCTACGCCCGAACGCCTTTTCCAGTTCCGCGGACTCCACCTGGCCGAACTTGGCCATGATCTCCCGGCGCAGATCGGCCTCGGTCTTCTGGTAGAGCTCGTTGAGAAGATCCAGCGGCACGCTCTTGCGTCGCACCAGCCCGGCCTGGAGCAAGGGCGAGGAATCGGCCCGTTCCATCACCATGTCATATGTCTTGTCCGCGATATCAGCGCCTTCATTGCCCAGCAGCGAGGAGACGACCTCATCCCCGCCACGTTCCACCAGGGCGTGGGAAAGCCGCGGGCTGACCGCGCTTCGCTGCGTCACCGCCATCATGTGCTGCTGGGATTTTTCAGCCACCACCCGCAGCAAAACCTCCTCGGAAAGCGCGCCGGAGTGCTTGAGCACCGGAGCGGCGACCTCGATTTCGTCCATCGCGAACCGCTCCGCCGCCTGGCAGAAATGCGTCGCGCTGGCCGCTATCAGGCGGGCGAATTCCGTGCGCACCTGGGTGGAGAACTCCGAAGCCACCGACGCCATGATGCCGTCCAGTTCCGCAGCCTCCTCGGCCGATGGCGCACCGGCCCGGCCGCTCAGCGCCTCCGTGACGTCCCGCAGCAATTCCCGCCGGGCCTCGCTGGAGGTTCGGTTGGGCAATTCTTTCAGAAGCGCAAAGTGGGACATGACTGCCTCGCCCCTTCTGCGGCGAAATTCCTCAAGAAAATGGCGGGACGCTTGAGGGACCAAGCTAGGAACTGGCCCTTAACAGGGGTTTAAATATCAAATTTTCACGATCCCCGATTGTGCTATGCTGTTTGCGTCCCATGCACTCATGCCTGAGAAGGTGCAGCGATGAGGAAAGATTTTGTTCTTGCTCTGATGGGGTTTGCCGCTGCTGCAGGAGCGGCCTTGCCCTGGCTCAGTTCGTCACTGAGCGCCGAGAGCGCGTCCGTTACAATCAAGCCCAACGCCATCGGCGGCACGGTCATCGGTCCCAAGGGCCCCGAAGCCGGCGTTTGGGTGATCGCCGAAACCACCGGCCTGCCGACGAAATATGCCAAGATCGTGGTAACCAACGACCAGGGCCGCTTTGTGATCCCGGACCTGCCCCGGGCGGAGTACAGTGTCTGGGTGCGCGGCTACGGCCTGGTGGATTCGGCCAAGATACAAGCGGCGCCGGGAAAATCGCTTGCCCTGAAAGCCGTCGCCGCTCCCGACCGGAAAGCGGCGGCGCAATATTATCCCGCGATCTACTGGTACGCGATGCTGGGCATTCCGCCCAAAAGTGAATTTCCCGGCACTGGTCCCAAGCCGGGCGGCAACGGCATGGCGGCCAAGATGCAAAGCCAGCAGCAATGGCTGGACGTTGTGAAAACCGATGGCTGCTTCACCTGTCATCAATTGGGCGATCCGGCGACCCGCAATATCGAAAAATCCCTCGGCCAGTTCGAGTCATCGGCGGCGGCCTGGGAACACCGTATTCAGGTCGGCCAGGCCGCCAACGGCATGATCGGATCGATCAGCCGGCTGGATACGCCGCGCGCGCTGGCCCTGTTCGGGAACTGGAGTGACCGCATCGCCGCCGGCGAGTTGCCCTTCGCCACGCCGCAACGTCCGCAAGGCCAGGAACGCAATATCGTCCTCACCTTGTGGGACTGGAACACGCCCAAAGCCTATCTGCATGACGAGAATTCCACCGATCGGCGCAACCCGACGGTAAACGCCAACGGGCCGATCTATGGTTCGCCGGAAGAAAGCACCGATCTCATTCCGGTGCTGGACCCGGTCAAAAATGCCAGAAGCCAGATCAAGGCCCTGGTGCGCGATGACAACACTCCCAGCAGCAAGGACAACGACATTCCCAATGCCTCCCCCTATTGGGGGCGGGAGGCAATCTGGGACAGCCAGACCACCATCCACAATCCGATGTTCGACCACAAAGGCCGCGTCTGGTTCACCAGCCGCGTGCGCGCTCCCGAAAACGAAGCGTCATTTTGCAAAGCCGGATCGAGCCATCCTTCGGCGAAAGCCTTTCCGCTGCAGAGCTCCGGCCGGCAGCTTGCGGTTTATGATCCGGCGACGCAGAAATTCACCCCCATCGACACATGTTATGCAACGCACCATTTGCAGTTCGATGCCCAGGACAGGCTTTGGACCAGCGGCGGCGGTCAGGTGGTCGGCTGGTTCGATACCAAAATCTGGGACGCAACCCATGACGAGCAAAAGGCGCAAGGCTGGACCGCGCTGGTGCTCGATACCAACGGCAACGGCAAACGCGACGCCTATACCGAGCCCGCCGAGCCGGCGGACCCGCAAAAGGACCAGCGCGCCAATGCCGGTTTTTACGGCGTGGCGCCAAATCCGGCGGACGGATCGATCTGGGGCTCATCGGTGGGTTTTCCCGGCGCCGTCGTGCGCCTTGCCCCGGGACCCAATCCTCCAGCCACTGCCCTGGCCGAAGTCTACCAGCCGCCGATCGATGACCCGAAAGCGGCCATGCACGGCTATTCGCCGCGTGGCATGGACATAGATCGCAACGGCGTGGTGTGGACGGTCCTGGCCAGCGGTCATTTCGCAAGTTTCGACCGCCGCAAATGCAAGGGTCCGCTCAACGGACCTCATGCGACGGGAAAGCAATGTCCCGAGGGCTGGACGCTCTATCCATTTCCAGGGCCGCAATTTCGGGACGTGAAGGATTCCGGCAGCGCCGAAGCCAGCTATTATGCCTGGGTCGACCAGTTCAACACCTTCGGCCTGGGCGCGAATACGCCCATCGCCACCGGCAATGCCTCGGATGCGCTGTTTGCCCTGGTCGGCGGAAAGTTTGTGACCCTGCGCGTGCCTTATCCCATGGGCTTCTACGCCAAGGGGCTTGATGGCCGCATCGACGATCCCAAAGCCGGCTGGAAGGGCCGCGGGCTGTGGACGACCTATGCGACACGCACCCCGTTCCATATGGAAGGCGGCAAGGGCACGATGAGCAAGGTGGTGCATATCCAGCTTCGACCCAATCCACTGGCCGACTGAATGCGAGCGCCTGCGGCCCCGGCGCCACATTCGGGAACCGGAACGGCCCCAGTTACCATACGTTTTCAATCTGTCGCCCTAGAGAACAGGAGACAGCCATGACTCGTCTTGCACTTTTTGCCGGCGCTGCCGCCCTAGCTTTGGGCGCCGGCACTATTTCGGCATCCGCCGCTTGCAACGGCGATACATCCACCGAAACCGTGTTGGGCGCCGGCTCAGGCGCCGTGGTCGGCGGCTTGGCATCGCACAGTGTCGTGGGCGCGGCGGTGGGTGGTGTCGCGGGCGGCCTGATCGGCAACTCGGTCGGCCGCAGCAACAATCGCGAAGACTGCCGCCGGGAGGCACGCGCCTATGACCGCCAAGCATCGCGGGATCGCGACCGGTATCCCGACTACTATGTCGACCGCTACGGCGATCGCCACTATTACGATGACGAGGACTAGCGTCGGAATTGGTGCTTAAGTTTTCGTCACGAGGAAACCCGCCGGGTCAGCATCTGGCGGGTTTTCCTTATTCTCGCGAAAGTTCCCTCATCTCGACTGTGGATGTTTCCGTCTCGGGGACCGGCCGGTTAAGGAATGGGTAACTATCGTAGGCCAGAGTCTGCGCGGGCTGTACAGACGAGGTCATGCAGGGCGCATGGCCGGTTGAAGGGGCGTTTCGGACGGAACCGGAGACGCTGATGCCGACAGTTATTCGATTCAATAAGAAGCGCTATCTTGCTTCCGGGACAGACCTGAACGAGCTGTTCGACCAGATCCCTGAGCCGATCGCCTATTTCGATGCCGACAATCGTCTCAGCGCCTGCAATCTGAGCTTTCGCAACAATTTTCCGGTGGTGATCGAATCGGATTTTCTCAGGCGCGCCAGCAGCGGGCCTGTTTCCGGCCGCGCCCCGCTGCTTGCATCCGCCGAATTGACAGGACCTCGCGCCCCGAACTTGCCGGCCACAATCCACCGCAGCGATTTCGAGCCGCATGCCCGCAGGATGCCCGACGGCGGCACATTGCTGACCTTTCGCGATCTGTCGGCGCTGCGAAGGATGGAGGAAAGCTATCGCCGGCAAATCGAGACATTGACGGAGGAATTGGCGGCGGCGCGGCACGCCCGCCGCAAGGCGATAGATACGGCGCGAGCCCGCAAGAACTTCCTCGCTTCGACCAGCCACGAACTCAGGACACCGCTCAATGCGATTCTTGGGTTTTCGGAAGTTCTCGCCAAAGAGATGTACGGGCCGTTGCAGAATGAACGCTATCGCGAATATGCCCAGCTTATCCACAGCAGCGGGACTCATGTCTTGTCGCTGGTAAATGACCTGCTCGATCTTTCAAAGCTTGACGCTGGAAAGCTGGAATTGCGCGTCGAGCCTGTCGAGATCCTGAAAATCATCATCGACTGCGTTCGCTGCGTCGAGGTGCAGTCCACCCGCGACCAGATCGGAATTTCGGTTCGCGTCTATGACGGCGTCGATCGCCTCTGCGGGGACAATAAGCGCCTCCACCAGATGCTGCTCAACCTGCTTTCCAATGCATTGAAATTCACGCCGGTAGGCGGCGATATCTCGATCGATGTTTTCCGCCGCGGACCCGACATCGCCATATCGGTGTCGGACAGCGGCATCGGCATCAAAGCGGAAGACATTCCCAAAGTGCTCGAGCCGTTTGGACAGATCGAAAGCGAGTTGAGCCGCAGGCATCAAGGCACCGGTCTGGGGCTGCCCCTGACCAAGGAGTTGGCGGAATTGCATGGCGGGTCGCTGACCATGGAAAGCAACGTGGACGTCGGCACCACGGTAACCATCACCCTGCCGCCCGATCCGGCGGCGGTCCAGGCGACATCCTCCCACTAGGTACCCATTTCGCAAGTGCATCTTCGGAACCGGCGGGGTTGCCCCTTTCCGCCGGCTGGACGAAACTGGCCAAAAGTAAGGACAGCACGGGGGGACAGAAAAATGCGTCAGCCACTTGCCTTTGCCCTGGTCCTTCCGTTGGCCACGGGTCTCTGCGCCCTGCCTCACAAGGCGCAAGCCGAGATGCTGCAATTCTCCACCCCAGCCGGCATAAAATCCTGGCCCAAATTGCCCGATATTCCCGACTGGCATCAGGACC
>WNGR01041555.1_pt1 | contig 10750 bp, 9 predicted proteins | sample 5407581 | NCBI WGS metagenome assembly WNGR01 (sample SAMN13153383, study PRJNA577476) | soil metagenome | isolation source: 80 cm soil or saprolite under Garry oak tree replicate 2 | place: USA:California | collected 2016-06-15 | reverse complement strand
AGGTCCGGCGCGCCGCGGCGAAGTACGGCATCCCCATCGTGGTCGACGAAAGCTGTCTGGTCGCCGCCGACATTCCGCGCCTCGCGGGCCGCGTGGACGGAATCAACATCAAGCTCGCCAAGTGCGGCTCGCTGCGGGAGGCGTTGCGCATGATTGCCACGGCGCGCGCGCACGGCATGCTCGTGATGGTCGGGTGCATGATCGAGACGTCGCTCGGCATTACCGCGGCGGCGCATTTCACACCGCTCGTCGATGCCGCTGACCTGGACGGTGCCGCCCTCACCGTGGACGATCCGTTCACCGGCGCGACCATCGACCAGGGACAGATCCGCCTCCCCACGGAGCCCGGGCTCGGCGTCAAAAAGAGATGAACGCGCCGCGCTACGTCGCGGTCGTCCTGCCTGTTCCGGTAAGCCGGCCTTACATCTATAAAGTCCCCGCGGAGCTCGCGGATCGCGTGGTCCGGGGCGCGCGTGTCGTTGTGCCGCTCCGGCGCCGCAAGGTCATCGGTATCGTGATGGAGGCCGTCGCCGGGGCGGCCGGGAGCCTCGACATCAAGCCGATTACGGCTGCGCCGGACGACGAACCGGCACTGTCCCCCGCGCTGCTCGAGTTGGGCCGCTGGCTCTCCGATTATTACGGCGCGCCGCTGGGGCTGTCGCTGCGGGCGCTGCTCCCTGGCCCATTGTGGAGCGTGGCGCGGCCGGCGGGGCCGGCACCGGCTGCCGAACGGCTGTTCGTGCTCACCGGCAACGGCATGGATTCCCTGCTCGAGCGGGAGCGACGCTTCAAGCGGGCGCCCAAACGGCGCACCGTCTATGAGACCGTGGAAGCGCTGGGCGGCTCAGCGCCCGTCTCACATCTCGTGCGACAGCTCAAGATTTCATCGAGCGTCCTGGACGGTCTGGTGGCGCAGGGGCTCGCCCGCATCGAGCGCGTGCCGGAAATGCGCGACCCGTTTGCCGATCTCTCGTCGCCTCCGCCACAATCCCTTACCGAAGCCCAGCGGTCCGCCGTGCGGGGAATTCTGGACACGCCGTTCGACAAGCCGGTCTTGCTGCATGGCGTCACGGGATCGGGGAAGACACTGGTCTACCTGGAGGTGCTGCGCAGCCTGGTCGCCGCGGGACACGGCGCCATCCTCCTCGTCCCTGAAATCGCGCTGACGCCGCAGACCGTGGCCCGCCTGCGCGGCGTCTTCGGCGACCAGGTGGCCGTGCTGCATTCGGGATTATCTGATGGCGAGCGTGCCGATGCCTGGCGCGCGCTGCGCCGCGGCGAGCGGCTCGTCGCGGTCGGGCCACGCTCGGCTATCTTCGCGCCCGTGCAACGGCTGGGCGCCATCGTGGTCGACGAAGAGCACGAGCCGAGCTACAAGCAAGGCTCGACGCCGCGGTATCACGCGCGTGATGCTGCGACCAGGCGCGCGGAGCTGGAGCGTGCCCGGCTCATCCTGGGCAGCGCGACCCCGTCGCTCGAGACGCTCGATCAGGCTGCGCAAGGACACGTCGTGACATTTGCGCTACCCGATCGTGTGGGCGCACGGCCGTTGCCGCCCGTAGAGATTGTCGATCTGCGCAGCGCGCCCCGCGTTCCCTCCGCGGAAGCGGGAGCGATCCCGTGGAGCGAAACATTGGACCAGGCGATCTCCGGTGCGCTCGAGCGCGGCGAGCAGGTATTTCTGCTGCTCAATCGCCGCGGCTTCGCGACCTTCGTGCAGTGTCCGGCGTGCGGCAACGTGCCGGGATGCCCCCAGTGCGCGATTGCGCTCACGGTGCATCAGACGCCACCCGCGATGCGGTGTCATTACTGTGGTCACGAAGCGCGAATACCGGAGACCTGCGCCGTCTGTGGGCACACCACGCAGCGCCTGCGTGGCCTCGGCACGCAGCAGCTCGAGCACTTCGTCGGACTGCGGTACCCCCGCGCGCGCATCGCGCGCATGGACCTCGACACGACCTCGAGCAAGTGGGCGCACCATCACATCCTCGAGCGTGTGGGCAGCGGCGACGTGAACATCCTGCTCGGCACACAGATGATCGCCAAAGGACTCGACTTTCCCAACGTCACGGTCGTCGGTGTTGTGGACGCCGACACCGGCCTGCATTTCCCCGATTTTCGCGCCGGCGAGCGGACGTTTCAGCTTGTCGCGCAGGTCGCGGGACGAGCAGGCCGGGGCCCCCGCGGCGGGCGGGTCTTCGTCCAGACGCGAGCGCCCGATCACCACGCCATCCGGGCCGCGGCGGCGCACTCGGTCGCGCAATTTGCGGCAGCCGAGCTCCCGCTGCGTTCGCCACCGCATCCACCGTATCCGCCGCGGACCGGTCTGGTGCGTTTCGTGATCGCGACAGACGATCACGCGCGGACGGCGGAGCTGGCCGAGAAGGTCGCAACCTGGCTGCGGCGCGCGGCGACGGAGCGGCTGGAGGGAATGCTCACGGTCTTGGGTCCGGCGCCATGCCCGATCATGCGGTTGAAGGGGAAGTGGCGCTGGCACGTGCTGGTGAAGTCCCCCGAGCCGCGCGTGCTGGGGCGTGTGGTGCGCGCGTGGCGCGCGAAGGCGCATCGCGCGGTAACCGTGGATCGTGATCCGCAGTCACTCTTGTGAAAGCCAATTCACATCGGGTATTTTGACCGGCCTGTGAGTCGTCCGCGCTTTCAGTATCGACCACCGAACTTTGCCGCGCCTCCGCTGTCAGGCGCGCCCGACGCGCGGTTCACGTCAGCACCCGCCGACGGGGTCCTTCCCGACGGTTTTTTTTCGACTACGAACCTCCCAACCTATGTGAAGCTGCCGAGCGGTTGGCGGCGGCCACGCCTGCCGCGCATGGATTGCGTGATCGTGCAGGCCGGTGTAGACGATCTCGTCGTCACCGAGCCCCGCCGGGTGCGGCAGGGCGACAAGGTCGCTGTGGGTGCGGCGGAAGACGGCACCGAAGGCATCTTCGTTCACGTCGAAGGATTCTTGGGCGGCACACACAGCCCCAACGAATTCCGCTTCATGGCGGCGGAGGTGTCGCGCGAGCGGCCGGTGGATTACGATGTGCTGGCGCAGCTCTTGGGCGAAGAGAAGCAGCGCGGCGGCAAGATTCTCTGGGTCATCGGACCCGCGCTTGTGCATGCGCGCGCGCGGGAGGACATGATCTGGTTCATCGACAACGGCTACTGTAACACGCTGCTTGGCGGCAACGCCGTCGCCGTGCACGATCTCGAGGCCGCCATTTTCGGCACGACGCTCGGGATGTCAAGCTCCGGTGAAAGCGTCGAAGGCGGGCACGGCCTGCACATGCGCGCGATCAACGCGATTCGGCGCGCCGGCTCGATCGCACAGGCCGTGGGCCAGGGCATCGTGAAGAGCGGCATCATGCACGCCCTGGTCACGCACCGCATCCCGTTCGTGCTCGCCGGATCGATTCGCGACGACGGTCCGTTGCCGGACGTGCTCCCCGACACGCTTGCGGCCCAGGACGCCATGCGGGCCCATACCGCGACCGCGACGTTCGCGATCTTTGTGGCGACGGCGCTCCACGCGATCGCGGTGGGGAACATGCTGCCCGCATTTGTGGACTCCGGTGCGATCGAAGACATTCGGCCCCTGACGACGATCTGTGTGGATCAGACCGAGTTCGTGGTCACGAAGCTGCGCGATCGCGGCACGCACCAGGCCTACGGCGTCGTCACTAACGCGCAGGATTTCATGCATGTCCTGCGCTTCTATGTGGAGCGATGGCAGCAAGCGACCCCGGTCCGGACGCCGGCCCAGTCTTCCCGCTAGCGCCTCCCCCGCCCCCCTCATCGCCGCCGGGGCGGGGTCCCGGCTGGGCGAAGCTCGCGGCTGCGGTCGAGGCACAGGTGCCGCCCGCCGAGATCGAGACGATTTACATCTTTCGTCCGATCAAGCGGCAGGGGCGCGAGTGGGGCACAGCGGTCGTGACGCGCAAGAGTGTGGCTCCGGACGTACGGTTGCGCGTCTACACGGCGAAATACATGCTCATCGTGCGCGGCAAGGACCGCGGGCAGACGAAGATCGAAGTCGTGGAGGTTGGGCTGAGTCCCGCTGCGGTGTTGGCGCAGGTCATGCAGGCGACGGTCGACCGGGGAGCCGCCCGTCGAGCTGGGTCCCGCGGTCTGGTACGAAGGGAGGTAGTTCGAGGTTGATTGACGCCAGAATGTTCATCCCGACCAAAGCCTTTCTCACGAAGGGCGTCGGCCGGCACAGGGAAAAGCTCACCAGTTTCGAGATGGCGCTGCGCGATGCCCATCTTGCCAACTTCAATCTCGTGCGGGTGAGCTCGATTTTTCCCCCTCACTGCGAGCTGGTCGACCGCGAAGAGGGCATGAGCATGCTGAAACCTGGTCAGATCGTCTTCGCGGTCATCGCGGAGTCATCGACCAACGAGCCGAGCCGGCTCGTTGCCGCGTCGATTGGCGTCGCGATGCCTGCCGATCCTTCCCACCATGGCTACATCTCCGAGCATCACAGCTACGGCCAAAGCGAAACTGTCTCCGGCGAGTATGCCGAAGACCTAGCCGCCTCGATGCTGGCCACCGTGCTCGGCGTGCCGTTCGAAGCCGATCAGGCATGGGACGAGCGCCGCGAGCAGTGGCTGCTCTCGGGCGAAATCGTGCGCACCATGAACGTCACCTCCACCGCCGAATGTGGAGCCGACGGGCGCTGGACGACGGTCGTCTCCGCGGTCGCGTTCTGCGGCTGATGTGAGTGCGCTCGTTGCGTTTGCGGCCGGTCTGCTGAGCTTTCTGTCGCCGTGCGTACTGCCGCTCGTTCCGAGCTACGTCGGGTTTCTCACGGGGATGTCGGTCGAGGAAGCGGAGCGGCGGCGCGGCACGGCGCTGCTCCATGGGTTGTGGTTCGTCGCCGGATTTTCGCTCGTCTTCGTGCTGCTCGGCGCGGCGGCGTCGGCGGTGGGGCAGCTGCTGCGCGACTATCAGGTGTGGCTGGGACGGATCGGTGGTGTGCTGCTGATTTTGTTCGGGATCTACTTGCTCGGGCTCCTGCGGCCCGCGTTCCTGATGCGCGAATGGCGAGTCCAGCTGGCCCGCAAACCGCTAGGGTTTGTCGGCTCCGGCGTCGTCGGATTCACGTTCGGTGCCGCGTGGACGCCCTGCATCGGGCCGATTCTCGGCGGCATTCTTACGCTCGCGGCCACCCGTGCGGGCTTGGGTCAGGGGATCGGGTTGCTGGCGGTCTACGCGCTCGGGCTCGCGATCCCCTTCTTGTTGACCGCGCTGGCGCTCGATCGATTCCTGGTCTGGTTTCAACGGTTCCGCCCCTACATTGTATGGGTGGACCGCATCGCCGGCGGGATGCTGATCGTGCTGGGCCTCTTGCTGGTCACCGATAGCTTTACGCTGCTTGCCGGGTACTTACAGGGGCTGACGCCGCAGTTTCTGCGAGATCGGTTGTAGTCTACCACCGCTGTTACCGAGAGGACCTTATGACTCGTCTTGCGATTTTCGCGACCGCGATCGCAGTGGGCTTGACTGCCTGTCAGAAGGGACAGGAGCAAAGCCAGGCCAGCGATTCGACCGCCCGCAACCTCACGCTGGCACCCGCCGAATCGACGGCGCAGATGCGCGACGTCGCAGACCAGCGGACGACACCGCCGCCGGCGACGCGTAATCCGACGAACCGCACCAATCCCCCGGCTCCGCCGCCCGTGCGGCCGCCCGCTCCGCCCCCGATGGCGCGCCTGGGTGTGGGCACGAAGGTGGACATCGCCGCCACCGATACGATTTCCTCGCGCACCGCGAAAGTCGGTGATGCATTCACCGCGCGCGTCGTCGACGATGTCCGCAACGCGGCCGGCCGCGTCGTGATTCCGGCGGGCTCGGCCGTCAACGGCAAAGTCGCGGACGTGAAACCGGCGCCCAATCCCAGCACGCCCGGGACCTTGACGCTGAATGTTTCGAGCATCACTGTACGCGGCAAGTCGTATCCCATCGAGGCGTCCGTGGACTCGCTCGAGACGATCCACAAGGGCCGCGGCGTGACATCTGGTGATGCGGCCAAGGTGGGAGCGGGCGCGGCTGCGGGCGCGATCCTCGGTCGCGTGCTGGGCGGCAACAAGAAGGGCACGATCATCGGCGGCATCGTGGGCGGTGCCGCGGGCGCCGCTGTCGCGCATGAGACCAAGGACTCGGACATCGTCTTGCCAGCGGGGGCGCATATCATCATCCGGCTGACGAAGGAACTCGCGGTCGCGGCATCCTGACGGGGTGATCCGCTTCAAGCTGTCCACGCTGATGTTCCTCCAGTTTTTCATCTGGGGGGCATGGTACACAACGGTCGGCAATTACATGTCGGCGCACGGAATGGCCGCACTGGCGTACCTGCCGTACACGGTCAACCCAGTCGCGGCCATTGTCGCGCCGTTCTTCCTCGGCCTTATCGCTGATCGGTTCTTCTCGACGGAGAAGGTGCTGGGCGTGCTGCACGTGCTGGGCGGCGTCTTCATGCTGCTCGCCCCGCGAACCTCCGGCGGGCTTTTTATTTTTGTGCTACTGCTCTACAACCTCTGCTACATGCCGACGCTTGGGCTGGCAAACTCGCTGGCCTTCCACAACATCCAAAACCAGGAGCGGGATTTCCCGGTCATTCGGGTTTTCGGCACGATCGGGTGGATCGTGGCCGGACTGTTCATTGGCTGGGTTTTGAGCCAATTCACAAATGGAGTCATGCCGGACAAGACGTCGCTGCCGTTGTACACGACAGCGATCGCCAGTTTGGTTCTGGGGGTCTTCAGTTTCAGCCTCCCTCACACCCCGCCGCCGGCCGCTGGGCGTCCCATCTCGGTTCGCAGCATTGTCGGTATCGACGCATTACGGGAGCTCGGCAGTACGCCATTCTACGTGTTCGTTGTCAGCTCACTGTTGATCTGCATTCCGCTGGCGGCGTACTACGCATACGCTCCGCTCTTCGCCAAAGTCGGCGTATACGACTTTGGTACGCACAACTTCGTCACCGCAGTATTCAAGAACCCGTCGTCGCTGATGACCCTCGGTCAGATGTCTGAGACCGCGTTCATGTTCCTGATGCCTCTGATGTTTGCCAGGCTCGGCGTGAAAAAGATGTTGCTTGTCGGTATGGGAGCGTGGGTACTGCGCTACGCGCTCTTTGCGCTGGCCGCTCCCAGCGCGGTGTTCTGGCTTATCGTGACCGGCATCCTGCTCCACGGCGTCTGCTACGACTTCTTCTTTGTGACCGGCCAGATCTACGTGGACAAGAAGTCGTCACCAGCGGTGCGTGGCCAGGCGCAGGGCTTTCTGGTGCTGGTCACCTACGGCGTGGGGATGCTGATCGGCGGCGTGATTGCGGGCAGGGTCTACAACGGATTCCTCGGCACGGCGACGGATCTGACGCTGGATCAATTCGCGAAGTTCTGGCCGCTGCCGGCAGGCTTTGCCGCCGTAGTCTTGGTACTGTTCGCCCTGTTCTTCCGGCCGCAAACGCAGGAGAGCTCCCGCGGCTCTCCTACGGAGCCCCGGGTAGCTCCCTAATCCAAATGTTTCTGTAGCGCAGCGGATTGGCGTGATCTTGTAGCTTGAGCGGTAGTTTGTCGGCATGCGCGCGGTAGGGCGGGCGTGCACGATTGGCCGTCGGTCCCACCAGCTCGAAGTTGTCCTGAATCAACACCCCGTTGAGAAACACGGTCATGCGCGCCGGGCTCTCGAGCGAGCCGTCGGCCTTGAAGTGCGGCCGGTGGAAGACGATGTCGTACGCTTGCCAGTGGCCGGGCGGTCGCGTGGCGTTGACGAGCGGGGGATTCTCGCCGTAGATGGCGCCGGCTTGGCCATCGGGATACGTGTCGTTCTGGTAGGAGTCGAGGACCTGGAGCTCGTACATCCCCATCAAAAAGACCCCGCTGTTCCCGCGCTCCTGGCCCTCGCCCTTCACGACAGCCGGCGTTGCCCATTCGATGTGGAGCTGCACATCCCCGAACGAACGCGCGGATACCAGCATCCCGGTTCCCGGCTTCACTTCGACGTAGCCGTCCTTGACGATCCACTTGGCCGCCGAGCTGTCCTCGGCGCGCCACTGCGACAGGTTCGACCCGTCGAACAAGACGATCGCATCCTTCGGCGCGGGAACGGGCGGCCGCTCGGGGCCGGGATCGACGACCGGCGGACGCGGGCGGTCCATCGAGTGCTGAGGCCATTGCTGTGCCTGCGCCATGAACAACAAAGCTAGCGTGCCGATCATGGTTTCCATGTCCCCTTCGCCACTGCGGGCACGAACGCATCGACCCCCGGGCCGGGGAAGTCGAGCGTCCGTTGAGAAAAGCCTGGACGAAGTGACGGTCCTCGGCCTCGTATCCATATGCCGCCGCTTCGTTCGCCACGACAGGCATCTGCCCGACTTCGGCGTTCTGCTTCTCGACCAGGTCTTCGCCCGCCTTGCCTTGCACCTCGCGGCTGAAGAACAGCTTGAGTCCCGAGTCGAGCGAGTTCCACGTCAAGGAGTATTCGGGGCCCAGCAATTCGGCTGAGAGCCGCAGGCCGGCGCCGACGAAGCTCCAGGACGTCGTCGCTTCACCCAGCACGCGATGGCCGTCGTCGGTGGCGAAATCGATCACCACGCTCGCAAAATCCTCGGACGGCGTCTTCGCGTAATCCACGTCCTGCCCCATCGCCTCGCTGAGCTTCTTGCTGTAGTGGGGGCGGGACCACTTGAGACTCGCGATGTGGGCCGTGATTTTCGCCGGCTGGACGGAGGTCCGAGGTTTCGTCGGGTCGGTGAGCAGGTGTTGGACCAGCAGCGACGAGTGACACATCATGTCGTTCAGCACGCCGCCCCCTTGTTGGGCGCCCCGCCAAAACCAGGGGGCATGCGGGCCGCTGTGCTCTTCCGCCGCGCGCGCGAGATAGGGCCGGCCGGTCAGCTTGGCGCCGCGCGCCCAGAGCAAGGTGCGTCCCACCTCGACCTGCGGTGCGAAGACCTGGTTCTCGAGGTATCCGGTCGGCAGGCCGACTTTCTTGACGAGCTCCACGACGCGTTTAGCTTCCGCGACGTTGCGTGCCAGCGGCTTTTCGCACGCGACCCCGAGCAGCTTGCCTTTCCCGCGCTCGATCGCGCTGACCATCTCTTCCACGTTTTCGATACGGGCGTGATTGGGGCCGCAGAGCCAGATCGCGTCGATGGCCGGGTCCTCGACCATCGCCGCGATAGAGGGATACGGCTTGGCGTCGCCGACGCCGAGCTTCTTCGCGATCGTAGCCGTGGTAGCGGCGTTCTTCTGGTTGGGGCTCCAGACGCCGAGGACGTCGGCGTCCCGGACGCCCACGAATCCGAGCAGGTGGAATTTGGCGTTGAAGCCGCTCCCCACGATCCCGATGCCAAGTCGTTTTGCCATCAGTCCTCGTATTGGACGCCAAGTTTCTGCAGCGCTTCCGGCGGGCAGCCGGCCCACTCTCGCACGAACGTGTTCGATAGTCGAGATCGGTCACGCCGATCTTGCTGGACCAGAATCCCGACGCCGTCATGTCGCGGAACATGTTGAAGAAGGCGACCCCCTGGCTCAGCTCCGGCTTCGCTTTCTTGGGCCAGGCGATGTCGTCGAGCACCGTGGTTTGCTCGGTCGGCGTCGCCGCGACGAACGTTTTCCCGAAGCGCTCGTAGCACTCGTTGTCGAGCCAGGCGAGCCCGCCTCGCATCGGCGTCTGGCCGTCGGGCCGGTCATTCAGCATGAAGTCCATGAACTCGGGCACGCCGGCGTCGGTGGCGCTGCCGGAGCGCTCGTCTTTCGGAATGACCAGATCGGCGAGGACGCGCACCGTGTCCCACTCGTGCGGCGTAAAGAACGCAGGGGTGAACGGTGTTTTCAACGCCTCGCGAGCGAGCTTGGCCGCGTGTTCGGCTTCCGCCGGCGTCCAGCGAAAAGCCGTTGCCAACGAGGCCAGCGCCATCGCGCCCAACGCTTCGCGCCGTTTCATAGAGCCCTCTTTTTCATTTGATCTGCGATGTACTCGGACGTGCGCCACGACAGTGCCATGATCGTCCAGGTGGGATTTTTGTCGGCTTGCGACGTGAAGGGCGCCCCATCGGCCACGAAGAGATTCTTGACCTCGTGCGTCTGGCAGTTGCTGTTCACGACCGAACTCTTGGGATCCGCGCCCATCCGCGCCCCCCCCAGCTCGTGGATGATCACGCCTCCCGCCGCGATACCATAGCCATCCTCTTTCGTTGGCATGTCGCCCCACGGCGTGCCGCCCATTTCCTTGATCAGGGCGCGGAACGTTTCCTGCATGTGCTTCACCTGGAGATACTCGTGGTCCGTGAACTTCCAGTGGAAGCGCGGCACCGGGATACCCCATTTGTCCACGACGTTGGGGTCGATCTCGCAGTAGCTGCCTTCGTTCGGGATCATCTCGCCGCGACCGGAGAAGCCGACGTAAGCGCCGTAATAGCGGCGATAGTCCTGCTTGAGCTGCTTCCCGTAGCCGCCGCCGGGCGCGTAATTCTGGATCCCGCCGAGGATGCCGTAGTCAGGCATGTCGGCGCCGCCCCACACCTCGATGTGGTAGCCACGCGGGAAGTCGAGCTTCTTGTTGTCGAGCCACCACGGCATGTAGACATGCATGCCGCCGACGCCATCGTGATTGTGGGGGACGTGGTCCATCATCTTCGGAACGAATCCCCCGACGTCGGTGCCGGTCGTGTCGGTGAGATACTTGCCCACCGTGCCGCTGCCGTTCGCCAGTCCGTTCGGGAATGACGGCGATTTCGAGTTGA
>WNGR01026414.1_pt1 | contig 10750 bp, 9 predicted proteins | sample 5407581 | NCBI WGS metagenome assembly WNGR01 (sample SAMN13153383, study PRJNA577476) | soil metagenome | isolation source: 80 cm soil or saprolite under Garry oak tree replicate 2 | place: USA:California | collected 2016-06-15 | reverse complement strand
GACGCATCGCGACTTTTGCGGAGCAACATGTCTCGTTGGTCTGAGGCGAAGCCTCGCTAGATTTGCGGAAGGGCTGGCGCCTCATGGCCACATCCACGGATAATCCGGTCGATCTGGATGCTGCGCCCCGCGACAATGGTGCGAGCGCGATGGGTACGAAGCTGAAGCGCAGGATTCGCATCATCCTGTCGTGCCGAGCCCCCAATGGCCGCCGGAACCTCGCAATGCTGCGCGTTAGGGCGCTAGGCAGTAGGACGACTTGCATCAGGAAAAATGTAGCTCGTTCTGCAGGGCCTTCGTTCATTGCGGCTTCCTGGTCGATAATTGCAGTCGTCATCTCCTCGGGGTGTTCGCAGCAGTCATCGGCAGAGGCAACGGGAGAACATCTTGCCAATGAGATCGTTCGGCTATCAGACCATGGCACCCAGGAGGTCACCCTCAAACAATTTGCAGACACAGTGTGCTTTCTGTCTGAGGGAACCATTTCGCCGCGTGCCGCTGCCGAGCGGCTCTTTCCAGACGCCACAATCGAACATGTCGGGAATTACGAGAGCCATGGAGTATGGTTCATTGTGACGGCCGACGACAAGTCAAAAACTGCAAAAATATATCCGGTGAAACAGACAGTGTTACGGTGGCCAATCTCCGAGGACATGCTGCCGCAAACACCGTGTCCCACATCTGTGAGGATCAGCGACCGAGGCAACGTGCCCGAAATTGATCCCACCCGCACGCGGTAGCAAAGCAACGCCATCACAGGTCAGGAGACTCAACGTTGATCGCTCAACTGCTTTCAGATTGCAGCCGCGCATTCCGTGAACTCGTTGTCGGTTTCTGAGGAGGGAAAGACTATGGCCAATCAAGATCGACAGTACAGTGGACGCGGTCGCTCTTTGGCACTCGCTGGATGTATTGTTCTATTTTGTTCAGCTTTTGCGAATGAACAAATCAGTGCTGACCAAACTCGTCGTGCAGGAGAATACGTGATGCCTACGAATGATGCGCCACCAAAAAACAATTTTGACCCAGACTGTATCATGCGGTTCACGTCGTTTGTCGAAGACCTCGACAAACTCTTGGTGAGCGATCCGTCGACGATTCGCCCTGTCCATGAGTTGCTAGATAGGCATTTCCCTGTCGAAGGATGCAATATTCAAGCTGCTATCAGCATTGCGCAGAAATCACGATTCTTTTCCCATGTCTCCGAGACAAGAACCTATTACGTCATCGCCTTTGACAGTAGAGGTTTCACAGGTCTTATGGATCCGGGATTCCACGTCCAGATCACCTTGCTAAAGGTGTCTGGTAATTCCTGGTTGCCCGCGGCACACGTGAACCAATGAAAATACAGGGGAGGCGGCATCGCCTCGATCTCGCTCGCCTCGACCGCGCAGACCCGGGTCTCGATCGCCGGCAATGCGGTGACCGCGACCGGGAGCTTCACGCGGACCGACGGTTCGACCGGCAATATCGCCGAGGTCTCGTTCACGGTCGATCCGTTCCGTTCCAAATATCTCGGCGACACCAGCGTGAGCGCCGCCGCGGCGGCGCTGCCCAATCTCAAGGGCTACGGCACGCTCGCCGATCTCCATGTCGCGATGACGCTCGATCCGCTGCTGATCAACGTGATGAACGACAACCTGGCGAACCTCGGCGTCGTCGATCTCACGGCGTTGCGGGCCGCGGCAATGCCGATCCTCGACGGCTGGACGCGCCGATCGAAGGCCATCGTCCAAGACTATTCGCGATACAGCGATATGATGGAACCGCGACTCTGCGCGCCGGCAAGCTGGGCATCGTTGCTAAACTTGAATCGACTTGTCCACAAAGCTGCGTGAAGGGGTCACGAATCTGGAGAGGATCACATGAGTTGGGACCGCAACCACATGACAGCATCTCCTGAACACAATCATATCGCCAACGACAATATTGTGCACGGCGATAAACGCCTTAGCGCATTCGGACGTCTTGTGCATGCGCTAGGGACAAGTACGAACGGTACGCCGCGGAGCCGTATCGTCGCCGCCTCCTTGCTACTGGGACTGATCTCAATGGACGTGAACGGGCACGCGGCGGCCTCGACGAACCTTTTCTATTTTTTTGGGAGGATTTGCATTTCTGTCTACGACCTACAGCAAGACCACGCCCCCAGGATCAGGGACGACTTATCCGATATAGTCGCACCACAATTGGAGCAGGCAACGAAGCAGCTCAACAAGCGCCTTTCAGTCCTGTCTAGGCCAAATTGCATCAAACCAAACGATAGACGCTTCGACTCGCAGTTATCGTTGGAGCTATTTGTGAAGCGACAGACCATCACCGTTGGCGGTAACGAATTCAACTTGGCGATTGTTGGCGGGTCGTCGTCGAATGGCAGAGGCCCGCTAAGCGACTACGAGCTTCAACCGACAGTTCTCATTGAAAGGCATGCGATAACTGAAAGCGCCATTGGCGAGGCGCTTGTGCAATACGTAAAGCGTGCGGTCCTGCCAATCATGAAGAACTAGCGAACTCGAAGGCTTTGCTACGCCTCGATCTCGCTCGCCTCGACTGCGCAGACCGGCGTCTCGATTTCCGGCAATGCCGTGACCGCGACCGGGAGCTTCACGTGGACCGACGGCTCGACCGGCAATATCGCCGACGTCTCGTTCACGGTCGATCCGTTCCGTTCCAAATATCTCGGCGACGCCAGCGTGAGCGCCGCCGCGGCGGCGCTGCCCAATCTCAAGGGCTACGGCACGCTCGCCGACCTCCACGTCGCGATGACGCTCGATCCGCTGCTGATCAATGTGATGAACGACAACCTGGCGAACCTCGGCGTCGCCGATCTCACGGCGTTGCGGGCCGCGGCGATGCCGATCCTCGACGCCCTGCGCGCGTCGATCGAAGGCCATCGCCCAAAGGTTATTCGCGATATAGCGACATGATGGAACCGCGAACCTGCGCGCCAGCAAGCTGTGCATTATCGCAAAACTTGAATTGACTTAAAGTTGTGTGAAGGATAATACAATCGTCATCTGTTTCTTTCATAGTATACATCGATTAGTCGAATCGGGTCGACGCTTTTGTTGGCCCATTGTGGGAAAGGGCGGCACCCACATGGCGGTATCTGCTGCTCATGACTATTAGGACCGCGCGCTGCTGATATCGTGCAAGCGCGGAAGGAGGAACAAATTTAATGCGCGCACTCGGTGTCATTGCAGTTTGTCTGGCGGCCGTCATCGGCGGCGCTGTGGCGTGGTGTCAAATCAACTATCCGACTTACACGTATCGTTATCGCTTAACGCTCGCGCTGGAGGTCGATGGCAAGCTTCACACCGGCTCAAGCGTCATCGAGATCAGCTGGGTGGGGCAACCCTACATCCCGGGTGCGGGGTCTTTCGTCCCTCGTGTGCGGGGGCAAGCCGCATTCATCGATTTCGGGTCGCGCGGCGTTGTAGTCGCCGCCTTGGTAACCGGTGAGACCTCCCAAGATGTGCCTGACGGTTCGAAGAGCGCGGTGTGGATTGCCGCACGGGCGTTCGGAAATGAGAGCACCCAGGCCGAGCTGGCAGAGTTGCCTCGGCTAACGGGCCGTCGGCAACTGATGCCGGATAACATGCCTCGGCTGATCTGGTTTCCAGACGCCGCTGACCCGAAGACGGCTCGCAGGTTCGCACCGCAAAATTTGCGGGAGCTGTTTGATCCAAGTGGGCGGCTCGATGCCTACATCGAAATCACCCGCGACCCGATCATTATCGACATCGACAAGAAGCTGCCTTGGTTCAACATGCTGAGTGGTGCCTCTCCGAACTTCGGAGTCATCTATCTGCCGAGCGGTTTTGCTCTTTCTCGGGAAATGTTCATCGGAGACTCGTCATGACAAATGACCTCTTCCTCGCCATCCTGGCAATGGATTCATACAACCGGACAGGACCACGAAACACTCCGTCCGGCCTGGTACTGCCAGTCAATGATCAGATCGGAGATGCGACGGTCTTGGCGGGACCCGGTGGCGTGATGGAAGATCCGAGTACCGGCTTTTTTGCGCAAGCTTATGATTTAGGCGGGCAAAAAATTATAGCATATCGCGGGACTGACGACCTTATCAAAGATCCGATTTTCGGCTGGCCGACGGGTTTCGGATACTACTCGAATGCTCAAGCAGCTCTAGCTGCGCAGTTTTACCAACAGGTGGTCGGTAGTGGCAGCGGCAGCCTCACGCTCGATGACCTGTACTCTGCGAACGTTTGGCTGACAGGCCATTCACTGGGCGGAGGTCTTGCCGGCTTTGTCTCAGCCATCTACCAGCAACAGAAGGCTGACCTATTCGATCCAATGCCATTCCAGGACGCAGCGACTTATTTGTATAACAGGACCAAAACCGTGGTGGGCGGCGGCGACCTGGACATGGATGTCGACGCCCGGAACCTATTTTTCCTGGGAAGCGAGCCAAGTCCAATCAATGTCACCGGAATTGCCTCATATGAAGTAATTGGGCAAGCGCTGGAGGGAATGGCTCATTTACCTTCGCAGACTCAATACTCCTTAGGTTTTGACGAAACCCTCGGGATCATTCAGCGACACAGCCAAGCGCTTCTCGTCATTCGGATGTACGCGGAACAAGCCGGCATTGGGCAGGATTGGCTGAATGCGAGCAAATATGTCCTTCCGAAGCTCTATGACGACTACATCGCATCGAAGTTGGGGTTGGTGTCAGCTGGTGCGACTGGCACGGACTCTGCGTCTGGAAAAATGCGAACGATGATCGCATACTCGGCGATCGACGAAGGCAACGTCTTCGGTAACGACGGAATTAGAGCTCTTTTGAACGATGCGGGCGATTTCGGCCGCCTTATCACCAGCAATAATTTGGCGAACTATCTCCAGGACGAAGGCGTTCGCAATGCGATAAGTGACATAATTGCAGAATACGCCGGATTGCTCGCCAACAACAAGGAAACCGTATTTGGTGCAACGTCAGGCAATACCGGACACGAAAAGGGTGCGTTGTTTTACGATGCTTCCAACAATCGCCTCATCGCAGACTTCAGTCGCGATTTGTGGCTTATCACTGACGGCCCCCAGGGTGCACAGCAGGCTGATATCGTCGGAAAAAAGACGCTGACCGATGCCGCATCGCAGTTCGGCGGTGCGCAGGCTTCTTCCGTCGAAATGGCGGTTCATCGACTTTGGGATGACAAGACTGACAATATCATCAAGCTGGTCGCGGCGACGACAGACGAAATCGTCACTCTCGATGCGATCAATGATGCTCACATCGATCAGGTGCAGAATCGACTTTCCACCGACGGCGTGATGCTGGTCGGGGCCGGGAAAGACGATACGTTGATCGGTTCGACGGGCAAGGACCTTCTTGTCGGCGGTGGAGGTAATGACACCCTGATCGGCGGCGGCGGCACCGATTTGATGTTTGGTGGCAAGGGCAACGACACCTTCAAAATGTACGATGACCCGGGCCAACACGGCGATCAGATCACGCCGTTCGACGGCAATCATTGGCTCGACGGCGGCGCCGATAAGGATACCGCCGATTACTCGAAGTTGAATGACCCGCTGACGGTGACGCTTGCCGCCGCCAATGGCCGTAGCAACCTCAATCGCATTGTCAAACTGGCGGATGGCACCACCGGTGGCACGGACTACCTGATTTCCGTTGAGACGATCAAGCTCGGCACGGGCAGCAATAGTGTGATCGTCAAGCCGCTGAGCGGCGGGTTACCTGATCCGGACGACGTCACCATCTGGGCGCCAAGACGAGCGACGGAAACAGCGCGAATCTGGATTTTTCGAAGTATGGTTCCGCGGTGTATTTGAATGCAGCGCCAGCCTCTCAAGGCGATGATCCCGCCGTAGCACTTTTCAAGAATTCGAAGTTCACGATCAAAACTGGATACGCCTTCAGTAATTTTACCAACCTCATCCTTACGTCGAAAGACGACATCGTAAAGATCAAGGCCGACCAAGCTCCGGGCCTCAAGCAGATAGACACGGGCGGAGGAAATGACGTCATCTACACCGACGGCCTCAATGTAACGATCAATCTTGGTGACGGCACCGATCGAGTTGAGCATGCCGGAAGGGGCTCCGTCGTCAATGCGGGAGCCGGGAAAGACTCGTTTATCGTCTCCGATGACGTGCTGATCGTCGGCGCCAAGGCGACCGATGTGATCGCCTCGCGCGCCGATACGATTGAGCATGGCGCAGTGGGCCGCATCGGCTCCGAGAGCCCCTGGATCACGGGGCCGGACGGCACCCGGTACGGTCTCAATGGCGAGGGCGAGCTCGCCATCCGCGACGTGCTCGGCGACACCATGTTCGTCGCCAACTATGTCGGCGGCCCCGATGTGCCGTTCAACCAGCAGACCGGCGGAATCTATGTCGGCCTGGGAGAATTCCGCTCGTCCCGTCTGCTCGATCTTGACCGCCCCTACAACGACAACATCCCGACCACCTTCAAGCTCGGCAACGAGATCTATTTCACCCACACCGGCAAGACGATATTCGACCAGAGCTACGATCCGCTGGTGCTCGACCTCAACGGCGACGGCGTCCACCTCACCGCCGAGAGCACCGTCGCGCCGATGTTCGACATGAAGGGGACCGGCTTCGCCGTGCATACCGGCTGGGTGCAGTCGGACGATGGGCTGTTGGTCCATGACAAGAACGGCAACGGCCGGATCGACGGCGTGAGCGAGCTGTTCGGCGGCCCGGACGTGACCGGCTTCGACGCGCTTGCCCAATACGACGACAACCACGACGGCGTGATCGACGCCTCCGACCCGATCTTCGCGCAGTTGCAGGTGTGGCGCGACACCGATGGCAACGCCGGCGTCGACCCGGGCGAGCTGTTCTCGCTTGCGGATATCGGCATCGCCTCGATCGCGCTCGCCTCGACCGCGCAGACCGGGGTCTCGATTTCCGGCAACACGGTGACGGCGACCGGAAGTTTTACCCGCACCGACGGCTCGACCGGCAATATCGCCGACGTCTCGTTCACGGTCGATCCGTTCCGTTCCAAATATCTCGGCGACACCAGCGTGAGCGCCGCCGCGGCGGCGCTGCCCAATCTCAAGGGCTACGGTACGCTCGCCGACCTCCAGGTCGCGATGACGCTCGATCCGTTGCTGATCAACGTGGTGAACGACAACCTGGCGAACCTCAGCGTCGTCGATCTCACGGCGTTGCGGGCCGCGGCGATGCCGATCCTTGATGCCTGGGCGCGCCGATCGAAGGCCATCGTCCAAGATTATTCGCGATACAGCGATATGATGGAACCGCGAACCTGCCACCGGCAAGCTGGTGCATTATCGCAAAACTTGAATTGACTCATCCTTAAGGTTGTGTGAAGGGTCATATAATCGCCATTTGCATCATTCATAATGTACAGTGGTCGGTTGAATCGGGTCGACGCTTTCGTCGGCCCATTGTGGGAGAGGGCGGCACCCACTTGACGACGGCATGGGGAAAAACGTTCGGCACTTTATCGAGCGCATGGAGACATGCGTTCATGCATTTCGTTAAGCGAATCGGCAGACGCGACCTTCCCTTCCGTGAAACGGCGCTAACGCATCATCGCAATCATCTGTCCAGATGGCGGAAGGTCGGCGAGCGTGCCGGCGTATTCCTGAAATCCAAAGGATCAATCGCGCGTTTCGACATCGTGGAGTCCTTCTGATGAAACGCGTCAACGAGAACCTGCGCCGCGCGGCAATCGCGCGAGCGCGAACAAGGGCACCAGGCTGATGCGAGCGCTCGGCATCATCGCGTTGTGCGTGCTGGTCCCGATCGTCGGCTTGGTCGTCGGCTACAAAATCATGTTTCCGACCTACAGCTACCGCTATCGTCTGACAGTCGCGATCGAGATCGACGGTCAGGTCCACTCCGGATCGAGCGTGATCGAAGTGGTCTGGAGGGGGGCTCCGGAGTTCGGAGACGTTGGCCCATACCATCCCGGAATTCGGGGACAAGCTGCTTTCGTAGATCTCGGCGAGCATCGCGCAGTCGTGGCTGTTTTGACGGCTCGCGCCCAAGGCGGAATCGTCCGCTGGCCCGAGGGAGTCGACGCGCTCTGGCTGGTACCGCAAGCTTTCGGCAAAGGGCTTTCGCTAGAGGAGTTTCCACAACTGTCGGGATTGCGTGGCCGCCGAGAACTGGCGCCCGACAACATGCCACGACTGATCTGGTTCTCGGACATCGCCGATCCGAAAACCGCGCGCAGGATCGATCCCGTCAGCATTCCCACATTGTTCGGTCCCGGCGCGCGCCTCGCCGCCGCTTACGTCGAAATCACCCGCGATCCGATCATTACCGACATCGACAAGAAGCTGCCTTGGTTCGAAATGCTGCGTAGCGGTCCGAATCACGGAGTGATGTATCTGCCGAGTGGATTTGCTCTTGCTTGGACAATGTTCATCGGAGACTCGTCATGACGAATGACCTCTTCCTGGCCATCCTGGCAATGGATTCATATAACCGGACAGGGCCACTAGAGACTCCGCGTGGCCTGGTACTGCCACCAGATAGTAATCAAATTGGGGATGCGCAGGTCTTGGCGGGACCCGGTGGCGTGATGGAAGATCCGAGTACCGGCTTTTTTGCGCAGGCTTACGATCTGGGCGGACAAAAAATTATTTCATATCGCGGGACTGACGACTTGTATGACCCGCTATACGGTTGGCCGACGGGCATCGGTTTCTACTCGAATGCCCAGGCGGAGGAAGCAGCACAATTTTACCAACAAGTGGTTGGCGGTGGACGTAGTGATCTCACGCTCAATGATCTCTATTCTGCCAACGTCTGGCTCACCGGCCATTCTCTGGGCGGAGGCCTTGCTGGCCTGATCGCGGCCTCCTATGGTCAGCACGCTCGCGTTTTCGACTCAATGTCCTTCCAACTCGCGGCATCGCGCTTGCACGACAACGCTGTTTCAACGGATGTCGATGCCAGAAATTGGTATTTCCTCGGAGGCGATCCAATTCCAATTAACTTGACGGATATCGCCTCGTATGAAGTGGCCGGACAAGTTCTGCAGGGAATGGCGCATCTAGACTCGCAGACCCAATATGACTTGGGTTTGGATTTATTTTCGCTCGGCCCCATTCAGCGACACAGCTCGTCGCTTCTCGTCATTCGGATGTATGCGGCTCAGAGTGACATCGGATCGGATTGGCTGAACGCGAGCCAGTATGTCCTTCCGGAACTTTACGACGACAACATCGCATCCAAGTTAGGGTTGGTGTCGGCCGGTGATACCGGCACGGACAGCGCATCCGGAAAGATGCGCACGATGATCGCCTACTCGGCGATCGAGCAAGGCAACGTTTTCGGAAACGATGGAATTCGAGCTTTTTTCGATGATGCGAACGATTTCGGACGCCTTCTGGCCGGCAATAATTTGACCAATTATCTGAAAGACGATGGCGTCCGCAAGGAAATTGGCGAGATTGTTGCCGAGTACGCCGGTTTGCTCGCCAACAACAAAGAAGCTTTATTTGACGCTACATCAGGCAATACCGGCCACGAAAAGGGTGTGTTGTTTTACGACGCGTCCGGCAATCGTCTCACCGTGGACTTCAGTCCCGACCTGTGGCGTATCACTGAGGGGCCATCGGCAGGGCAGCAAGCCGACATCATCGACAAGCAGACGCTGACCGACGCCCTCACGGATTTCAACGGCGTCAATCCCATTTCGATTCAAAGGGCAGTCGATACGCTGTGGGACGGCAAGACCGACAATGTCATCAAGCTGGTCCTTGCCACGACCGACGATCCCGGTGTCACGCTCGACGCGGTTGCCGACGGCGGCGTCGGGGGTCCGGACAATGCACCGACCGACGGCGCGATGCTGGTCGCGGGCGGCCAAAAGGGGCAGCGGGGGGACACGCTGACCGGCAGCGAAGGCAACAATCTCCTGCTCGGGGGCGCGGGGGACGACACGCTGAGCGGCGGCACCGGCGTCGATCTGATGTTCGGCGACGGCGGGAAGGACAACTTCATCCTCGGTCAGGGCGGCAGCAATTGGGTCGACGGCGGGGCGGACAAGGATACCGCCCAATACGACACCAGCGATCCCCTGACCGTGACCATCGACAGGACCAACGGCGTCGTCCTCGGCAAAGACCCCAACGACAAAGACCCCATCATCAAGGTCAAGGACGAGCACCCCGACCAAACCGACCATGGTCCGACCACCGACTACCTGATCTCGGTCGAGAGCATCAAGCTCGGCACCGGCGCGAATACCGTCAAGGTGAATTCGCTGGCGGCGGCCCCTTACAGCTCGACAATCGACCTCGGTGCGACCAAAACCGACAGCAACGACACGGTCGATTTCTCGCAATATGGCAGCTACCTCAGCTCGGCGCATCCCGCCGAGGGCGGGCAAAACGCCGTCGAGCTGTACGGCACGCGAGGATTCGGCGGGGACACCGGGCTCGGCTTCACCAACTTCACCAAGCTGATTCTGGGCAACGGCGACAACAAGGTCCAGCTCTATGCCAAGGACGATCCGTACCTGAGCACGCTCCGGGCCGGCAACGGCAACAACACCATCACTAGCGATATCGTCAACCTCAAGATCGATCTCGGCACCGGCAACAATATCGTCGGCAAGGTCGCCCGCGGCACCATCGTCAATGCCCAGAGCAGCGGCCACGATAGCTTCATCGCCTCCGATGACGAGCTGATCACCGGCAGCGCCCCGACCGACCAAATCTTCTCGATCGGTGGCATTCTGCTGCACGGCGCG
>WNGR01010096.1_pt1 | contig 10750 bp, 10 predicted proteins | sample 5407581 | NCBI WGS metagenome assembly WNGR01 (sample SAMN13153383, study PRJNA577476) | soil metagenome | isolation source: 80 cm soil or saprolite under Garry oak tree replicate 2 | place: USA:California | collected 2016-06-15 | reverse complement strand
AGCTCCACGCTGCGCGGAGGTCGTTTCGGTTCCACAGTAAAAGGTGGGTAAAGGTGGCAGCCATCCCGATGTTAGAGGTCAATAAGTACGTGACCCACGTCCCAGCATAGAAGGGGAGTCCCTGCTCCGCAAGTAAGGTTGGATCGACCTCCAATTTGTCATTGAGAATGAGGAGTTGGTCGTAGACAGTGCCGTTCTCGTAGAATAATATCTGGGAGAGCTGTTGACGCGTGTCAGTGAAGATCCGACGAAATTGAGCTTGACCTACGAATGGGAAGGACTTCGATTCCCAGATGTTGTTGTAGTAAACAGCAATAAAGGCGACCCTATCAGGAAGCGTCAAGCGGTGGCAAGGACACAAATTACCGAGGCCTCACATGCATAAAATATAGCCAATAAACATGGAAACCTAGGAAATATTTGTTGGCTCGGGTATGAGACTAGAGCGAGGGCGAATACATACCTGAACTCTCAGCGGGATTGTGAGCGGATTTACTTGTCCGGCGATATACTGCCAGTCGAAGCAAATGGAAAGAAGGCCTAGTCCTTCATTGCCGTTGGAACCGCCAAACACCCGTGTGAAATCTGTGGATCTTGGATTTGCGAGACAAAAGACGGAGAAGCCAGTAAGTAGAGGGAACATCCATTCGGGGAAGATCTCCCAAATAAAGACTCTGAATCCGGATTAGTCACGACCCGCTCTCACATGCTCCTACGGAAGAACTTACACAAAGAACGCAATGTAGAATAGCTTTAGTCTCTTTTTATTGTCGTCAGACTTTCTTGTACTCCCTTCCCGATAGAATGCATCAAGCATGGAGACCAAGGGAAGCACAACGGGGTATAGCATCTTAGAAGGGTACAAGAGGATCGGGCCCCATTTGGCGTGATGTTGTAGAACAACCGCTGCACTGCAAGAACCTCTGTTCCCAGAGCTGCGTTCGCGGAAGCACTTGCCATTATGACTATGAATGCATTCTCCTTCTTGTTGAAAGGGCCCTTTTTACGATGTCACATGTGTAAATGAAATCTGACGAGAGAGAGCAGCAAGTACATACTGGGTTCAAGTAGCGGAACCATCCCCAGCGCGGAATGAAAGCTTCCATGGCAATTCCAAGTACGTAGCTGATGATTGCGAGGAACATGGTGGAGACGAAGACAGTTTGCTGTAGAAAACCTTAGTTTGAGTTCGGCGATGAAGATGGGAATGTTACTCACTGGTTTGAAGTAGTAAATTTCCGCTGTTTGTTGCAGTCCATGAGCTAGTGTAGTATCCTGCTACAGAAGTGACGCTCACCAAGGACACCACCAAATGCCGAGAGCCCAAGGCCAATGAAGAACGAACGGAAAGTCCAAGGGCTCAAAGAGGGGTCATCGTGAACGGAAATGATATGGGTGACGATGTCTCGCTCGTTTTGGAGGACATCCGTAACGTCATCCCCACTCGTTGATTCCATATCGGTCTTCGAGTAGTGGGCCATCTCTGAGGTCTCAAAGTCTGCCCGTTTCTCGCTGGAGGGCGAGGCCTCAGGTGCCAGGCGGGGCTCCGACATCACGGCTATTGAAGCGCAAGAACGCACTGGAAAAAAAGGGCAACTTGAAGTCAATAGCCGATCACTAGAAAGCTCCTTATAAACTGCAAGGCTTGGTTGGAGGGTTCGAAGGAGATAAAGCCGCGGGATCCGAACATATGTCTGGCTGGTATCTCCGCCGACACGAGAACGAGTGGCCTGTTGCAAAAGTGGACCTACCACCCGTCCATCGCAAAGTATGGGCCCACTGGCAGCGGGACAATGTCAAAAATATTGATGCCGTCGCACGTTCTGGCCGATGAAATGTAAAGTACAAGGACAAACAGCCTGACGACGGATTAACGTGTGGTAGGGGATACCTCGGCCATCGAGACTTGACTACTGTAACCTGTGAGTTATGACCTTGTCTTCGCTGACCAGAAGATCGCTGACTGGTTTGCCGGAATCAGCCGAGTGGTTGCGAATGACTGTGACCCAAGTACGGTGGTCCCTGTCGATGAATCGAATTGGTCAAATTAGAGTTGTAAGGGTCTGTTCAGTGCACAAGGTTTAAAAGCATGTAAATAGTTTTATAAGTCATTGTATATACTAAATAAATAAATACTACAACTGATCAAGATTTTGAGATTTATATAGGGCTTGTGATTGAGGTTCAAAGTTCAGGTCACCTTGACTCTATGTTAATGCATGTCAATTAAATGAAGCTAAAGAGTAGAAAGTTAAGACATGCACACCTCAAAATCACTTGTCTGTCCCTTTTGTGAAGGACTTGAAACAGGAAGGATTTGGGTAGAGCCAGATGCAAAAGATAGTAATAGATTAGGCTGTTAATTTAAAAGTAGATATCAGTGGCTAAGGATAAACTTGAATTGATAATAGAATGTTATACAGTCTGTGAAGTATTCAGTTGAGAGCTTGTTGGAATCTCAATGCTTGAGGTACCTCCTATAGATTGCCATCAGGTCAGCCTCACTTGAAAGAGCATAAATAGAAATGGGTAGTAACTAACCTGGGTATTCTAATGACCCCTCCTCAACCTGCCTGATGAGGCTAATATCCTTCCTTCTGACTGGCTCTGCTATGTCAACATGTACCTTCATGACATGCTGTACAAGGTCATCATGTAGCACTGTGGTGAAGCGGCACCAGTCCCAATGGCAAGAGTGCAATGAGCTCATGATAGTTCTCGAGGAAACAATAGGCGGCTTGGACGGGCCGCTGTTTGTAATGCCCAAGTAGCGGCGCAAGCACGCCAACCCACGTTCATGCTCATATCCGTGTTTCTATTAAAACGATCACATTGAACTTCTCATGAGTGTAGAAAATAAAATAAAACAATAAAAGCTATCGGAAAAGCGCCCGCCATTCAAGCTCCAACGTTCAACGCTTGGTTCAACGGTCATCGGACAACTCGGGGCACTCACAGCCTCAGCTTTGTCCATCTTTAGCGGCCAAGTCTCCCACCCACTTCACTCCGCCCGTGGGTGCGGCGTGCTGCATCACCACCGTCAAGCTTTCGGCGTGAAGGTCGAAGGATTGGCTTGTGCCAAGACCAAGATGAGTGAATCTACAACATCAGGAGCAGGAACGGCCGTAAGTCAACTCCGGGACCTTTTCCTCGGCGGTCATTTGATCATGCCACGTTCACGTTCTTGCTAGCAGACTGCCACTCCGTCCTCGGCTCCCCATTCGCCAAACAAAAACAAGCTTCCCATCATCATCGTCGCTGCCGTCGGCGGTGTTCTCTTCATTGTCGCCCTCGTCCTCATAATCGTGCCTTTTGCACGGCGCCGGGCCTCCAGACGCAAGAACAAGCAGGCGGAGGGTTCATCCTCGAGCGATGTCACGTCGACGACTCTCCATAGTAGCAGAGAAGTCCACAACCGCACCATCTCTGCTGATGCATCCGTCCCACTCCTCGAACCCGACTTCAGCACCTCCGACCCAGAACGCTCACGCTTTGGTACGCTATCCACCCTGACTATGCAACCGGATGCATACACCCAGTCGAGCCCACCCACCCCCAGCACGGTCTATTCCCCCCCCTCCCCGCGACTCTTCGCGCCGACGTTCAGGTCATTCACGGCACGCCCACCCTTACTCGACTCAGAACCTAGACTCCCATCACGGTCGCGATTCACTCGGTCCGCACCGCAGCAGCCCCTCCGGCATGCCCGCACACGCATCGCACGCGTACCCATGGATACTCTTCCGGAGGATCTGGCAATGGACACCTCGCCATCGCGTGGCCCGTCCCCAACATCAACAAGCACGGGGCCCCACGCACCCGTACTCGCACCCGCACTTTCACCTTTCCCCTCACCCTCACCCTCACCCTCACGCGCATCCTCACACGCATCCTCGTCCGCAGCCGCGCCCGCGCCCTCGCCTCCACCAGCGCCTCTCTCACCTTCGAACTGGCTGCACATCCCAAAGGCCGCGGGTATCCCACTGATCAACGCGTTCCGGCAGAGCATCTCCTCCGTAGCGAGCAAGGGCTCGTCACTGCCCACGATGCAGCACTACCCGTCCTTCAGCCAGAGCCAGAACGCAAACAGCGGGAGCGCGTCGACCCGCTCCTCGCAGACGTTCTACAGCGTCGGGTCCGGACGGCCGACCGTCGGCCACGGCGCACCGCCATCACCGACGCCGCCGCCGCCACCCTTTCATCTACCGTCCGAGCACGGTGAGCTGCCCCTTCCGCCCGTGCCGCGGCTCAAGCCCGGCGGCGGCGGGGAGCGCGTCCCGCAGGTGTACCTGAACCCGTCGGACAGCAACCACCCCGCCTCGCGCCAGGCGAGCGTGGTTGACGTCCAGAATCCCGCCATCTTGGCCGTGCCTGGCAGCCTCCGCCCCGGCGAGAACAGCCGGCCCGTGAGCAGCACGGTGGGGAGTGGGTCGTCGCTCTCGCTGTATGCAGATGCGCGGTCTCAGATCGGCGGGGCGGGGGAGGACGGGAAGTGGAATGGAAGTGGGAAAGGGAGTGTGGGAGGGAGCAGTGTGCGGGGGAGACTGAGATCGTAGCGGGGTAAGTGACTCATCGATGGCGATGGTGGCGGCGAGCCGGCAAAAGTGTTGACGTGACCCCTAGTCTTGGCAGCTGGGGTAGTCTGATCGTGGTTGTATCTAATTTAGTTGGACATCGATCCCTTCCGAGTTCATTGAGTACGATCTCTTGCATTAGCAGACGCTTTTTTTCTCATAATCGTATCTACCACCGCTCTACTTCCATTCTCGTATTTCCTATGCCTACTTACACGTATTTCTGCAGGAGCACATACATTTCCGTCTTGCCAACCCGATACTTCTCTTTCCAGATTGCCGTCATCCAAGAATAAGCGATATGTGCCTTGTATGGGGGCGGTGGGCCGTGGACCTCTTGTACGAGAATTTCCCCCTTGGGGGTGCGCGCTTGTGGCCCCGATACTGTATGTGCACAAAATTCCATCGTCCTCCTATCCAGGCAAGCATTGGCAGCTCGACTGAGCTCTGGTACGATTGACGCTGAATCGCGTTCCTGGGGCGTAGGCGCGCGGCTGCCGTAAGGTCCATTACGGTGGGGAAAAGCGCGGGCCTGGGTCATCCATCCCACGGCCCCCATCTAAGCAGCACGCTCGTTTTCAACACGAACCCTCATCTCATAAGCTCTTGTTCAGGCGAAGTGCGATACACTACCACCTTGGTACAAACCCATTTCATAAGAACTTAGCGGTAGGTCGCCTGTCACCGAAAACTCTTCGATTCATCCGATGCCTAGGGATCAACCGACCCCTCCTCGTTTCGTATTTCGCACGCGGATGACTTGGTGGAAAGGAGGCGTTCGGAGAAACAGAAATGGGGTGACGCAAAGGGGTACCGGTTAGCGCAGCACACCTTCTCTTTCCATATCCGAGTCGACCAGAATCACCATTGTCGTTCCAATTTTGAGTTATTCTTGTACTAATTGATTCGCACCGCGCAGTCAACGGATCTTGGCACTACCTTGGCTCAAACGTGGTTCCCAAGATAGGAAAACCAAGTAGGGACTGCGTTACGTTACAAGGAGGGGAGACTCACATCAAACTAACTACTGCCTCCCCATTTCGCTAGGCTAGCGAGGGGTTATCGTTAACGCACCAGGGCGGTTCCCAGGGTTGCGCTTTTCCCTTGTCCGTTCCGTTTATCTCAGCAGGTCCCAATCCTGCATTCCCCATTTTTTTAGATTTGGAAGAATCATAAACCAAGTTCCTTTTGTTGTTGACCGCGCAAGCACGCATACATGCATGCCGTTAACGGTTGACATCCTGTCACAGGTCGCGAAGGCAAATTCCTACGTCACACAACACGAGACTCCCCCAACTCCCCAACTCCCACACTCGCCCCTACATCGCATACATCTGGGTGCACGCCGGCGCCAGTGCTTGTTGCCTTAACATGTCTTTCTGAGTTTAGAACCACGAACCTGAGCAGTGCGGCAGCGCCAGCTCAACAAGATCGTTTACCAGGACTTAGAGCCCTGTACGTCTTGCCGTTTTCGTTGAACCGGACTGTGCTAGCTCTGGTACTATCAGCACTTTCAAAAGCACCTGCACCTTTTCCGCGTTCCGCGGCGTCAGATTTTCAGCAATTGACATTGATGCGGGCGGCTGATCCTAACCCCAAACGCGTTCACCTCCTCCCCTATAACTCTAATACAAATAGAAAGTCAATCGAGATAGGTACGAGGTGCAGCGACAACGTACACCCATGCTGGGGCGATACCGTTAGCGATACCGAATTTTCTCTCCGCCTTGATCGTGCGCGCTCTCGTCATTATGATATTCGCCACGCCCATACTACTCTCTGGCAATCTATCTCGGGCTCTGATGCGAAGTTATTCTGACATGTCTCCTCCCACACAATCGCGGCGCGACTGACGCCGACTCGTTTTCCTAGTCTCTTGCTTGCGTGTTATGCTCACTCTATCGGGACTCGGATGCTTATCTTGTGAAATGTACTAGAAAAGAGGCCTCTATAAGATAAGGTAGGCTCCAACGAGACTTCTCCTCAGAACGAAGTGAGGAAGAAAAAGAAAATACAAAGATACGCGAGCGGTTAGTCCACACCCGCGTGACCCCCGTTCTGATCGACCAGCGCAGCGAGCGACTATTATTGTATCAATCAGCTGGACCTATCATCAGCAAGCGTAAACCGCGATATCGCACTTGCAGACAACCGTGACGTGGAGGCGCACCTCCTGTTACCCTTGGCGTTTTGGGTTTAGCTAGGCGATCAACAATGTGGCTTCTCCTCCATGGCTTGCCCCGATGGGGATTGTAGGGAAGTGCCTTGGAGAGATAGTGGTGGAGTTAGTTGGTCGAGGTGCCAGTCTGTGGCACTTGGCCGCAACGCCATGGCCACCCACCCTGCGATCCACGCATCTCTCCGTTTACGCCTGGGGCGAATCGTACACCATTCATCGAAGACAATCGCGCAATATAACGCTTTCTTCTCAGAAACCGACAACCATTATGGCTTCTCCTACTGGCCAAAGCGAGACCAGGCTGTGACGAGCCGTTCTTTCCGGACCCGCGGGCCAGGGGCAGGGTCAAAATAGCCTCTTCTCGTGTTGACTTTTTTTTTGGAAATCAGATTGTTGCGCAAGGGCATGCTGCCGTACAGGTGGCGATTCGGCGAGACGATCGAGACCACGCATCGCATCGCGAAACGCAGAATGCGATAACGTCCGGGTCTCATGAGAAGGGAGGCCCGACCCCGAAGCAACCGAGTGCGCCCGACCCCACGCCATGCCCGACAAAATGGCGTTCTCTCCGTGGAGCGGAATCTTAGGGGGCGTCTATCTATCCAGCTGCGCTCTCGAACGCGCACACGTGTCGAATCGCAGCGCAGAACGACCAGTCGGTCCACCAATATGGGGCCTACATGACGATATGCACCGGCCAGCCGTCCGTCCAATAGGACCGGAAGCTGATAAAGATGGACTCCGAGGGAAAAACCATCCGCGATCAGTGCGATCAGAAGAACCTCCTAGGCCTGCCTTGAGGCAGAACACGCGATAAGATTTTTCTTTTAATTTTCCTCGTGTTTTTACTGTTTTTGCTGTCGCTCCCACAGCATTATCAGTCGAGGTCCTGTGGTCACGTCATGCATCATAGTTGACACTCCGGCGCTGCCTCCTCATAAAGTGGTTTCGCAAGGTCAGACGTAGCTCGGAGCCTCGGACCTGGGAAGTCAGACCCGATTCGGGTAATGTGCTGGATGAATACTGCATCGTCATCTTAGGGTGGCGGAGAGAACGCGGGCGCTGGCGCTCTGCGCTAGGATCATCAATATTGTCGTACAGTATAGACCACTGCCAGCAGGAGTCGGGCATGAAAATCTGACATCAAGACTGCAACATGGACGATCAATCTGTCCGGCAAACGTAGGGTGCGTACTAGTGTGCGCGCGTGTGTGTGAACGAGTTTCATTTAGGACTAAAGCTATTATAATTTTATAATAAGCTTGCCTCATGGCCCCGCCCAGCAGTTCGGCTGGGGATCCGGTATGACCGCCCGCGCTGTAGGTGGGTCGCATTATGACGCAGGGGTTAAAGCGACGACTGCATGCCCTCGTACGGATGTGAGGTGATTCCACGGCAGAAGCTTCGGCAAGGTGACCGTGGTCCTCTCCCCACTCCGTGCGTCTCCTACCGGTGACCCACACCGCCGGAGTCGCATGTTCGTTTGCTACTCCGATCTAGACGATAAATTTTCTGGAGGCTGGGAAGGGCGAAAGGGATGCCGTTATCAACGAGGAAGCGCCCCTAGGCACACATGAAACACTCTGTCCTCCGAATTCCTTGCACGGACCTTGCAAGTCTCTTCTCTCGTCCAGTCGTGGAAACTGCTTAGCGCCTGGGGGCGTATGGCTGCTTTTGTTCGCTCTTTCAAGTCCCATGCGTGCGCTTAACTGAATCCGGCCTCAAGGTCAGAACGCCGAACAAAGGCACGTATGATAAAGTCATGAGTCAGAGAAAGAAGGTTGGGCGCACAAAGCTGTTGATGACAAGTCGGCGGTTGAAGTCACAGGTAATCCCCCAAAATGAAGCAATACACCACACGGACCCTGAGCGGTTACGGTTGACCGAGACAATCTCGAAGCTGGGGACACCGCGTGCCAGTCCATGACTCCGAGTCTTCAAGTCCCGTCTCAGTCGCGATGCCCAGCCTTGATGGACGTATATATAAAGCAAGCCAGGAGGTGAGATTATGATCATCGCTCAGGCTCTGCCGTCCGTCACGAATACGAACGACTGTTTCCTCCTCCCAGTGCAGCCGTGCTCAACAACATCGTTGTCCGTGTCTATGACTTTATTACTACCACCAGCCCCCGTCAATGAGGCTTCTTGCCTCCTCAATACGGCAGCTCCGCCCCGGCCGCGTGGCGGGCGTGGGCGTGAGATTGCCGCCCTCTTCAAAGATTCCATTCCTGGTTCGTGTTTACCACACCTTCACTCCTCAACCACATTGCCGTCGTTGGCAACAAGGACCTGGCAACTAACGATACCTTTCAGTGATATTCTCCTACATCCTTCAAAATTCCATTCAAACTGTCTCCGTCGTCATTGTAGGGCGGCTCGGTCCCACCGAGCTATCCGTCGCCGCGTTCTCCCTCATGCTGGCATTTGTCACTGGCTAGTACTGGCTCCTTTCGCATCAGTGCCGATGATCCCACATTTCTTTTTTTTTTTGCGGCGTACAGGGTGGTGTGTGGCGCTCGGCGGCTCAACCGCTCTGGATACACTAGGTTCCCAGGCATTCACGGGCGGGAAACAATCCACCGATCTATCTGTCCATTTTCAGCGATGTATAACCATGTTGTGGCTCCTCTTCATCCCCGTTGGCATAGTATGGGCGAACATGGCGTCTGTCTTGATGGCCCTCGGTCAGGAAGAACAACTCAGTCGAGACACACAGCAATATCTGCAGCTGTTGCTCCTCGCTGCACCGGGATATATTGGCTTTGAATGTCTCAAGAAGTACTTGCAATGTCAAGGTACGGTCGAGAGAATGAGCTTACCACACGGCGTTAAGACTGACCACCCGAGCATTCAGGGATCATGGGGGCGTCCACATACGTGCTCATTATCATCTCGCCCATCAACATCGCGCTCAACATCTATTTTGTGCACTACACCCGCTTCGGCATCAACGGCTCGCCAATCGCCCTCTCCCTCACCTTCTGGTTTGCCTTCCTCTTCCTCATCATGTACACGGCGTGCTCTCCGACCCACACGCGGAACCAGACGTGGGGTGGCATCCAGCTGCACGCCGTGCTGGACGCCCGAGCCTGCGTCGCGTTTCTGAAGCTTGCGCTCCCGGGCATCCTCATGGTCGGAACGGAATGGTGCGTCTCGCCAACCCCGATCGCCTGTCTCCAGATTGTCTCGTAACACTCGGCTGATATCGGCTCTGGCGCTCTTTTTTTATTATTATTATCTCTCGTCACTTGCACGTGTAGGGCCGCTTTCGAGATAGTCGCACTTGCGGCCGCCCGTCTAGGCGCTGTCCCACTCGCTGCGCAGTCCGTCATTATGACGACAGACCAAAGTGGGTGCCATTCCTCGCCTCTTTCATCACCGTGCATAAATATTAAACTCTTTACCCGGGTCCACTTTTCTAGTTTTGAATACCATCCCATTTGGCATCGGTAAGGACCCATTTCGTCTGTCGTTATCTTTCCCCTCACGTTCCTTCTTGGCTCTGCCTTTGTCCTCCTTCCGCCCCGCCCACTCATACTCATCGCTGGACCTTTGTCCCTCTGCCCTAATAGGTATCGCCGCATCTACACGGGTTGGAAATGCCATCGGCCGACGTGACGCAGCCGGCGCCAAATTCATCGGACACCTCTCGGCGCTTCTGAGCGCGCTAACCGGGACATGCGTCATGCTCTCTCTCCTCGCCTCCAAAGACGTGAGTCCAGCGCCTTCCCCCCCTCCTTCCTTATATCCCTCATCCTATCTCCGCAGGTATACGGCTACCTCTTCAGCGACGACGCGTCGGTCGTGGCGCTCGTCGCGCAAGTGATGCCGCTCGTCGCGTCCTTCCAGGTCGCGGACGGCCTCGCGGGCTCGTGCGGCGGCGTGCTGCGCGGGCAGGGCAGGCAGCACCTCGGCGCCGCGTTCAACCTGCTCGCGTACTACGTCCTCGCGCTCCCGCTCGGCATCACGCTCGCCTTTCGCGGCGGCTATGGCTTGC
>WNGR01008641.1_pt1 | contig 10750 bp, 8 predicted proteins | sample 5407581 | NCBI WGS metagenome assembly WNGR01 (sample SAMN13153383, study PRJNA577476) | soil metagenome | isolation source: 80 cm soil or saprolite under Garry oak tree replicate 2 | place: USA:California | collected 2016-06-15 | reverse complement strand
GCAGTGCTTCCCGGGCTGCTTTCGCGGTGTTTCTCTTGTATACGGCTCGTGTGAACTGCTCCTCCCTCCACTGTATACTGATCTTCTTCGGTGATTGCGGCTGTTGTTCCCCCCACGTGGGGAGGGACTCGCAGTACTCCTTCAGCTTCCCAAAGCTCATGATCAAGTGCTTGGGTGTCGGTTTCGTGAGTTGGTGTGGCTCCCAATCCGGTAGGGTCTGACATCTCTCGCAGTACGGGTGATAGTGCACGTGGCTGCACTGACACCGTCTGGAGATCTGGGAAGACCTCTTGTACTCAAGCCAGCTCTTCCTTGGTGAGGGGAGCAGCGAGTTCGTTCTCGTCCTTGACGTGGGGTCATATATATTTCTTGGCACAAAGTTCTCGTGCCTTGTTGTAGGTGATGAGTTGGGAATCGAGCTCGGCCCCGAAGATGCGCTCCGGCAAACCGAGGTAGTAGTTGTTGGTGTCATTAGACATGGAAGATGTGTGAGTGGTCGTTGTGGGAGTTGTGAGAGGAATGAGGGGATACTCGCCCATGGTTCCCGTTCTTATGTGTCCCTTTTGGGCGGTTCTTGAATTTTCAAACTCCCTTATCGCTTCAGGGGCGTGCACGTCCTTGTGATCGACCCATTCGTTATCTGAGTCTGGATAACCCTTCCATTTGATGAGGTACTGCTTCTTGTGCCCTCTGCCGAACTGCCGAGTGTCTAGAACCGTCTCGACTTCGTATTCCTCTTCGTTGTTGACAAGGTCTGGAGCTGGTCTTGAATAGTTTGATCCGTGGATGTCGGTTTCTCGGTAGGGTGTGAGAAGATCAATGTGAAACACGTCATGAATGCTCCACTGCGTGGGAAGCTTTAATCGATAATTGACAGGGGACATCACCTGGATGATTTGGAAGGGGCTGTGTCGTTTGGGTGCAAGCTTGGCGGTTGGTTGATTGGTACATAGGTGGCATCCTTCTAACCACACAAGGTCCCCTTCTTGATGTTTGGGCGTATCTTTGTGTTTGACCCATGACTTCTGTGCCTTGACCATCAGTTCCTGGGCGCGTTGTCTGGCCCTTTTGAATTGATCTAGTCGTAGCGCCACCTGCGGTATCGGCGATGGCTTATCCGTCCAATCAGCTTGTGGGTTAAACCCATATAGGACAAAGAAAGGGGACTCTCCAGTAGTCTCATTCGGCCAATTGTTATGCGCGAATTCTGCCAATGGCAGATAAGCATGCCAGTTATCTTGGCGCTCATTGACCCAGAATCGTAGGTATTGCTCTAGCCACTGATTCGTACGTTCTGATTGTCCATCCGTTTGGGGGTGGTATGCTGTTGAAATGTTTTGCGTCGTCCCCGTTCCTTTGCATAGCCCTCGTATGAACCTTGAGGTGAACTTTGGATCCCTATCACTAATGAACTTTAGCAGGAGTCCAAATCGTGGGAATATGTGTTGGACTATCAATCCTGCAGTTTCTTCGGCGGTCATACTCTCTTTGCAGGGGATGAACACCGCTGCCTTGGTACAGTCGTGATCAGTTATGGTGAGTATTGAGTCGTATCCCTGTGATACTGGCAGTTTAGTGATGAAGTCTAGGGCCACAGTTTCGAACAGCATAGCTTCGTGTGTGGGAAATATGGGTGATAGCAGAGCTTTAGTGGGCCGTGTATTGATCTTGTTCCTTTGGCATTCCACGCATCCTCGTACATAGTCCCTCACGTCCTGCTGCATGTTTGGCCACCAGTATCTGTGGCTCGTTAGCTGATACGTCTTGTTGATCCCAGGGTGTCCATATACTGGTGCGTTATGGTGGGTTTGTATGAAGGTTCGCTTATGCTCCATCCCGCCTGTTACCATGTGGTGTCCTTCCTTGTACCATACCCCTTCGACCTTCTTTAGGTGGTGAGCGTTGATCCACGGTTTAAGCAACTCTTCATCTTGGGCGTATACTGGGTCCGTTGCTTCCATCTCTTCCTGCGCCATGATTCTTCGCATGGGGGGGGCGTGTTGTGTCGCCATTGCCCTCACGAAGACGCGGTCTGGTAATATGACCATGTCTTTGTTGTCGTTCTCACCTTGGTCATATCCCGGATGTCTTGACAGTGCGTCAGCTCTTCCGTTTAGTCTACCAGGGAGGTGACGTATCTCGAAGTCGTACTCCGATAGCTCCAACACTTCTCGTGCCACTCTCCTAGATATTCGTTGTGGTAGTCTCCAATATTGCAGATTGAGGTGATCAGAATATATGATGATCTTGTGAGGAGACCCCGCGAGTAGCGGTCTCCAATTTTTGAGTGCCATTATGATGGCTAGGAGCTCAAGGTCGTAGATGTTGTAGTTCCGTTGTGCTTCGTTGAGCGTTGCCGAGTAGTACCCTATGGGATGCTTTTTACCGTCCTCTTTTCGCTGTAGAAGTACCGCTCCTACTGCGTATCTGGAGGCATCTACCTCCAACTCAAACTGATCGTCTAGTTTGGCATGCGCTAGTACCGGTTCTGAGGTGACGCGTTTCTTTAGTGCATCAAAGGCTTTTTGTTCTTCCGTTCCCCATCGCCATTCTTGGTCTTTTCGTGTGAGCTTGTGTAGTGGTCGTGCAATGAATGCAAAGTCCTGGATAAAGGGGCGATAAAAGTTGAAAAATCCAAGGACTTTTTGTACTTCTGTGGCATTTTTGGGTACTGGCCACGTGTCAACACCCGCGATTTTTGCAGGGTCCATTCGTGTCACCCCCTTTTCAAGGATTACCCCCAGGTAATCCATGGAGGATGAATGGAAAAGGCATTTCTCCAGTTTGAAATAGAGGTCGTGAAGTTGGGCGACTTTGAGGACGTCGTGTACTGCGTGTTGATGGTCGGATATATTTGTGTGGGTAGCGATTCCGATGTCGTCCATGTAGATTCGGATAGTCGTGCTGAGTGGTTTGTGTTTGAGAATGATGTCGCGGTAGATAAAGTTCATCATCGTTTGAAACGTTGCTGGTGAATTGGTGAGTCCGAAGTACATGACCGTAGGCTCAAAAAGACTGTATCTGGTTTTAAATGCTGCTTTCTTTTCGTCTCCTTCGCGAATGCATACGTTGTTGTACCCCCATTGAACATCAAGTTTTGTATAGATGTGTGCATTGCTGAGGTCGCGTATGAGATCCGCGATTAAGGGGAGGGGGTACTGATTTCGAATGGTAAGGGTGTTGATCTTACGATAATCTTGTACGGGTCGTAATTTGCCGTCCTTTTTGCGAACAAAGAAGAATGATGATGCGTATGGAGACTTTGACTCACGGATGTAGCCCTTTTCAAGTTCATCGTGAAGGAATTTTTGTACCGCCTCGTCCTCTACTCGGTTCATCGGGTAGACCTTGCAGTCTACGGCGTCGGGTGCATCCTTTTTGAACTCGATCGCGTGGTCCCAAGCTCGTTTCGGCGGGAATCGCTTTGACTCCTGCTTGCTGAATACCTTGGCGAATTGTTGGTATTCTGTTGGAACTTCCACCTTTTTTGTGTATTGTTGCGCTTTAATTGCAAGTTCGGTGGAAGTTGTGGCTTTTATTCGACTGTTTTCTCCTTTTACTTGTGCGATTATTGGATCTTTTCCTGGAATAAAAGGATTTACAGACCGGAGGATAATGGGTAGTTCCTTTTCATTGATGACGCCATTCTTCCACGTGAATTGAGGTTCAAATGCGGCCATCCATGGATACCCTAGTATAATGTCCTCGCTTCCTATGTTTGTGACGAGGAATTGTATTGTTTTTCGAGTTTCCCCGGTTTGTACTTCAAGAATGGTGGAATGCGTGATCTCTCCGGCTTGATTCGGTGTATTGTCAATGTTCCATATTTTTCGTGGTCTTTGTAGGGGTTGTTTTCCCAGCTTCATGCGTCGTATGAAGCTTTCGCTCATGAAGCAGTCGGTTGCTCCAGAGTCTACAAGTGCTTTTGTGTTGGCCATTGCGTTGCTGGTTCTGATAGAGATGGGGATATGCATGGATCGAAATCGCGTAGTCACTATTACAGAATTGAATTTATGGACCGCCCTCACCCAGGCCGATGGGTTCAGGCGCTTTGAAAACCCTCTCTCCCGACGAGATCTCTCATTACTAGCTCTTGTACATCTTCTCCTGCCGACGCGACTCCTCAAAGCCACGAATTGGCTTGTTGTTGTGGAGTTTGAGTTCCTGATTGTGTAGTCGAGGGTTGTTCTTCGTCACAGATACTTCGGTCATCCACTATGGCCTCACGTCCTTGACTAGGGTGTGGGTTCCAATTGCGTGATTCGTTGGGTTTGTTCCACGTGTGCTGAGGGCAATTGCGACTTAGATGCCCCTTTTTATGACAGGTGTAGCACTCAACTTCGCATAAGTCTCTTGCTCTTGCCCCTCCTCCTTGTCCTCTTTGCATATATCCCCCTCGCGGAATGTATCCTCCTCGGGGCATGGTTGCGGGGTTCATTTCTTCACTTCCTGCTACGCGTCCTCTTGTTCGTCCTGCTGATGTATCCATTGCATTTGGGTCAGTCAGCATCTGCCTGGGTATCCATCCTCTTGGATGAGAGGTGGTTACACCACCGCGATGTGCCTTCAGTCGTGCTTTCATATGAATGTAATCTTGTTGACGATTGATAGCCGCTTGCTTCCATTGCTCGTAGGTAACTGGCCTGTCGAGTTCTAGAATCTTTTGATACAGCCCTGTAGGCAGCCCATCCGTAAACATTTCGATGGTCTGGGGTACGTCGAATCGATACTCAGCTAAGCGAATGAGTTCTTCGATCTCGACAATGTAACCGTCGATATCTTCTCCTTTCATCTTCACTCCTGCTCGAAGTATTGACTGCGCGTTTTCTTTGGCCAGGCTGTCTGCAAAACGTCGTGTGAAGGAGGCGGCTACTTCGTTCCAGAGTCGTTCATCCGCTGTATTGATCCCTCCTTGTATTTGTTGGACTAGCCATCGGTTGACCGCCATTACCCATTCGTTAACTCGAGTCCCTTTTATATAGGTGAGGAAGAACATAGCTCGTCGGTATGGGTTGATCATGAGGGCATTGTCGTTGTTGACTGCCCAGTATAGCTCCCATTCATTGATGAAGAGCGTTGTTTTCTTCCTATCGCCGTTGTAAATTGTGGGCGGCTCGCCTACTAGTTTCCCTTGATGGGCTTGTGGCATTGGTAATGGTGGTGGTCCCCAACCGCCTCCAGGAGGTCCTCCAGGTGGTACTCCTCCTCCTCCCAGGTATCCTCCTCCTCCAGGGAAACCTCCTCCTCCGGGGAAGCCTCCTCCTCCGGGGAAACCTCCTCCTCCGGGGAAGCCTCCTCCTCCTGGGAAACCTCCTCCTCTAGGGGGTCTTGCATTAGTTCGATCGTCTTGTGGAAGTCGAATGGGCAGTAATTCGGGCAGCCATTCTGGCCCTCCGCTGGGTGGATCGGCTCGATCGGGTCCTGCAGCTCTTTGCAGGGATGCTTCTTCATCTACGGTGTTAACGATCCTTCTGATTTGATGTCCTGTATGTTCATCGATAGTTTCTTCTGTGCATGGTGGTTCGGTTATTGTAGCCATCTCTGGTGGATTAATGCGGATGGACTCAGCTAGATTGGCGAGACCTTCTTCTTCCGTAGTGTTCCTGGGTTGTCCTGATTCGATCGTGTCTTCAGATCGTTCACTCCCTTGCTCTTCTTCTTCTTCCCGACTATCCGTAGATGGGGCAGGAGTTCTTGGTGTTAGGGGCAGCTGTCCGTCTATGGCTCCTACGTTCCCAGATGTTTGCACTTCATCTTCGAATATGTCACAACGGTAGTCAGGTCCTGTTGGTCGGACTACGTTCCACACTACTTCTGGTGTGTTCCAAGTGATTTCGCACCAGCACACGTAGACGTGATTGAACTCAACTGGGTAGTATTGACTTGGTCTTGTAGGGATATTGACGAAGTATCCGGTGCTTCCTCGAACTGTTCTCCACCTGGCTGTTTTGAGGTATATAAGAGGGACGTTCCGTTCCCCTCTGTCTTCTATCGTGTATGGCATGAAGGCCCAACGTTCTTGAGTCGTAATGCGCACCACAATGGAGGAGCTTGGTCTTAATGTTACGTTACCACAGAACATTAGCCTTGATGTAGGCTAGATGACGATGCGCGCAACGACTTAGCGAAGGATATACATGGACTCTTGATAGTCACGTGATATACTAGTCACAAGGTTCGACGACACTTGGACACGAGACAATGGTCAAAGATCGGACACGAGTGATGAAGGGATAAGAAGAGTTTCTTAGCCCTGAGTAGAAGAGAAGATGGTGGTGATTCAAGAAGACCAAGCTGAAGTCTTGGTCTTCGACAACTACATCTTAAGTACTACAATAAGAGGGCTTTAAAGCGCCTCTTGAACCTGAAACCAAGTATCGCTATCCTAGGATCGAGTCATATTATCATACATGTGATACTCGGGCTGACTGATGCACAAGTCCATGACTAATTACCGCTTACCCTTGTAGTCATTACTGATGAGTAAGTGTCTTGATGCCGATACATAACAGCAAGGTTGCTTCCGATTCAGTATCCCAATTTGTTTGGTTGCTGGGGCAGTGGGTGACGAGTTAGTGGGATGTGGTCTCTTCTATCACTTTGCCCCCATTCGCTCGGCAGTCTCAGTCCAGGTGCGTTGATTGGGTGGGAGGTTTTCCTTATCCGGAAGTGCACTCTGGGAAGTGTGTGAGTTCTGAATTACAGCCGAGAGATGGGACTCCACTTGCCGAAGACTCCGGATGGTCCCTGGCGATGATGGCAGGCCATCGCTTAGGAATTCCCTGGATATGGAGATCATATTCTTCAGAATCGGCACCGCGCTTGCATCAGAGGCCAGGCCCGCGTCACTCTGTGCATCCTGGGAGTTCTCTTGTATCTGGGGGACAGGTATTCGTGTTGTGCGCGTGAGCTCAATAGAGTCCCCTGAGGAGAAATGTGCAACGGCCGTGATGTGCTTGCATAGCCAGACCCTGGGCCAGTCTGGACAGTTGCAGGAGTCCTTGCTGTGATCAATCAAATATTGTTTTGACAGGTCCGACGAGCTATCTTTGCCAAGATCGACCAAATACATTTTGCACATGTCTGAAACTGATCGCACGTAGAAGCGCTCACTACCAAGGGACTGGATGGAGCCGGCACTCATTTCCGGTGCTCGCATGACAATTTCCTTGTGCCGCTTCTTGGCGAGATCTGCGCCCTCAAACTCTTTTTCCTGGCGAAGAGCATGGATCTTGTATTGCGGAAGCATTTCTGTCACAAGTGTGTGCACCAGGTGGTTGGCATGCCAATTTCTTTTCTGTCCAGCCAGTGAGATTTGAGAACATGATGATAACTAGATAACAAAGATGATGAGCGATCTCCCTGATTGTTGATGCGATAAGGCTACTTATGACTCAATAAGCATATTTGTATCCCCTTCTTGAAAGATTGTCCTTTGCTGCCTCATTGTCCCTGACCAAAGGGGCACAATAGTCATCCAGTTTATCTTGAGATAATCTACCAGGCTCTGAGGGACTGACGGATCGGTCTGAATCCATTCCCAAAGTGAATCAAACTTTGATTGATCGGATGTCTTTACTCATTCGCGTACACGCTCCCAAACTTCTGGGAATTCTTCCATGTGGAAGTGCATCCAGATTGCGTGGAGCACGTGCCACCAGCACAGCAGCAGCTTCAAATCTGGGTATACAGTGTTGATTGTGTTCATCTGTGCCTTGTCACGATCGCTTATGATAATCGCCAGCGTGACTTCCGGATTACACGTTTTTACGAAATTAAGAAAAAATTCGATTGTCACTTCTTTGCCGCTCGATGAGAGCATCCAGGCGACAGGGACGCCTGTCAAGTGGAATTGAATTAGGAATTTCATAAACAAGATTGACATAACACGTACCATGGCCCCAGTGATCTCTGGCTACCAGAGTGAATAATTGTAATCCTACATACTGTGTAGTATTGTGTGTAGCATCAATAGATAGGAAGTTGTTTCCAATAAATCTGAATTGGTCCTTCTGAAACCTGGTTTGAATGCACAGGATGAAAGTATCTTGCGATAGCCTAGATTCGGGAGGAGGAGGATCGATCTTGTCCTTCAAGATTACCTTGGCACCATCTTGCTGGAGCTGGGTGGCCCAGACCTTAATTGACACTGCATCGTTCTCATCAAGGCGGATATCTTCATTTTTGACAATCCGGCAGAGGCGATTAATGTCACGCATTGTAATGTAGTGATCGCGATCGGTTCGCTTAGTAGTCTCGCGCACACGTTTCAGCTAGTGGATACAGTATGTGCGTCAACTAGCAAGATAGGCAGCAAGGAACACGACTCACAACCACCTTGGTATTGACCCCAATGTGAACCAGATCCATGACCAAGTCCCTGGTCTTGTCTGAAAGCCAGGTAAATCGTAGATTCTCATCCCTGAGTGGGTGATTGTGCTTGCGCTCGTACTCCCCAAGAATGGTCTCAGTATGCCAATAAAGTTTGATAGTCAGGCAGCACCGGCAGCCTGTTTTCTTTGATGGGATCTTCCTGTCCCTCTTGGCAGTGTCCCCAGATTTGTTCTGGGCTGGCTGGCCACCCGTCCATTCACGTGAGCACCTTAGGACGCACCGCTCCTGCCAGATTGGCAAATTAGAGTGCACGACCTTACTCACAATGAGTTCAATAGTGTTATCTGACTCCTCGGCTGCATGCCAAGCCAGGAACTCCTCTTCATTTGCCCACTCCAGAGTCATGTTGCCCTTCTTCTGGTCGGAAGTAATGCTCCTGTGCTGGTGTGTCATAGCGGGGTCTTCGATTAGGCGCCTGTCAGACCTGGGAGTCCAGAACGTGTGGATGTTTTCGGCAATGGAGGGCCCCACAGCGATTTCAAATGTGGCCATCCCGTTCGATTGACAGGTTGTAAATAAGTTGATTTGGGGGGTAGGGAGGAGGAGGGGGATTGGGAGATTGTTTGTCCCTCCTCCCCTTGCATTCCACATTCCACACTGATACATGCATTGTTTATGCGTTATTTTCATTTATTAGTTGTGTTTCAATTTATTTCCATATTTACTTTTATTTTGTATTTACTTGTACAAACAATAAAAGTATTTAAAAATCTGAGTTTGAAGTTGAGTCGCAGTAAAGCGGCCCACTCTCACCGGCACGTGGGAAGGATGCAATTCGTCAATCGCTTTCAACGTCGTTCAACCATCTTGAAAAAAAAAGGTTGTCTCCTCACCCCCACTCATGTTACTTGCTGTCATTGTGTTTGACTTCATGCTGTCTCAAAGCTTGGCCAGCCTGAGCCTGTGCCCATACTTTCAACCCTTGACTGCATGTAGGTTGTTTACTCACACCTGGTCTCACTATACATACTGTCAGCACTCATATTATCTGAAGCCAACAGGTCGACAATGAGACTTGACCACAATGTGGCCACTTGGGCACACTTTGCTGATGAGAGTTGCAAGCCGCACGTGCCCCGACAACGACAACAGCTATGTCAACATGCATATCTGTTTGAGGCTCAGTCCCCCTCATTGAATGCAATGCTGTGTGACTCAGTGAAGCGTTTGGTAGGACGGTGTATGAGGCGGTAAGTGTGTCTATACCACGTGTAGCCAAGGGCATGCATACTAATGACTTCGCAGCGAGCTTGCCATGGTGCTTGTCAGGGATGTGCACAAAAGCCTGCAAGCCGAAGACATGAAGACCAGACACGTCCAGCTTGTTCCTGCTCCACACTTACTCAGGGTTGGTGTTATGTTCACGATAAAGACACTTACTCATAGGTTGTGACTACTGGGGTAAGCGGTAATTAGTCATGGACTCATCATCAGTCAGCGTATCAGTCAGCATGTATGATAGTATGACTCAATCCTAGGATAGTAGTACTAGGGTTTCGGATTCATGAGGCACTTCAAAGCCCTCTCATTGTAGTACTTAAGATGTAGTCATTGAAGACCAAGTTCTCCAGCTTGGTCTTCTTGAATCGCCACTCTTCTTCTCATCCATCTTGCAAGATCTAAGGGCTCTCACCCCTTTCTCTACTTGTAATCAGAAGGCGACCATTGTCTCATGTCCAAGTGTCATTTGGACCTTGTGACCTTCGTATCACGTGACTATCAAGAGTCCGCGTATACTTGCCAAGGCTAAGTTGTGTTGTGCCCCACTTCTGAGCCTCAGTCCAGGCTAACGTTTGGTGGCAACATAACATTAAGACCAAGCTCTACTCACTGTGGTGCGCATCACTACCAAGGAGCGTTGGGGCTTCATACCCTATTCACTTGAGGATCAAGGAGAATGAGACGTACCCCTCATATATCTTAAAACAGCAAGGTGGAGGACCATCCGAGGAAGCACAGGATATTTTGTCAACATCCCCACAAGGCCATCGCAGTACTACCCAGTTGAGTTCAACCACAACTTCGTGTGTTGGACCAAGATTACTTGGAACGCACCTAATAACAGGTGGGACGTTGTGAGACCAACAGGACCTGATTATAGTTGCCATTTTTCCGCAAAGGGTCACGCTCCCAGAAAGGAAGGTGCCAAGACGTTATGTTTTTGGCTGTCCATAATGAGACCGTCACTCTAATTAGCGTTTGAACTCAGATAGGAGTTATATTTTCGTAAGCACAAATACAACTACTTGTCTTTTAGATTATAAACAATATTAAAACACAAAAATGTGTCATTTTAAATAGCTTATTCATTCACCAAAAGTAGAAACTCAATTTTATTAGCTAAGTATGTTACAGG
>WNGR01022012.1_pt1 | contig 10751 bp, 6 predicted proteins | sample 5407581 | NCBI WGS metagenome assembly WNGR01 (sample SAMN13153383, study PRJNA577476) | soil metagenome | isolation source: 80 cm soil or saprolite under Garry oak tree replicate 2 | place: USA:California | collected 2016-06-15 | reverse complement strand
CGCCAGGTACAGGTCTTTGGTTTCCACTTCGCCGCGCTCGATGTGCGGCAGCATAGCGAGCGTCACGCGGCCGCGCTCGGTGAACTGCTGCTTGCCACGGGCCTGCTCCAGGAAGACTATAGCACGCTAAACGAGACAGAGCGTATACGCGTACTGAATGATCTCCTGCGCGACCCACGCATTCTGGCTACGCACGATGTGAAGCTCAGTGAAAGCACCTCACATTTACTAGAAACCTTCGCATCAATGCGCCGGGCGCGTGAAGAATTCGGCCACGGGGCAGTGACTTGCTACATCATCAGCATGGCGCGCACACTGAGCGACCTGTTAGAGGTGCAGTTCTTCTGCAAACAGGTGGGCATTACCCGGCTGCCGATCGTACCACTTTTTGAAACCATCCAGGACCTACGCTCATGCACAGATATACTGGAGAGCGCGTTTGCCCACCCCATTTACCGGGCGTGGGTAGAGGCCTGCAACAAGCAGCAGCAGGTCATGCTGGGTTACTCCGACAGCAGCAAGGACGGTGGTATCCTGACCTCAAGCTGGGAGCTATACCAGGCACAGTGCCGGTTGGCAGCGCTGGGAGAGCACCACTCGATTGGCATCACCATTTTTCATGGGCGCGGGGGAGCTATTGGACGCGGAGGTGGACCCATCTACGAGGCTATTCTAGGACAACCCCCTGGCACGATCAACGGGCGCATACGCATTACCGAACAGGGTGAGATGCTCTCGTTCAAATACGGCCTGCCCGCGATTGCGCTGCGCAACCTGGAACTGGTCGTCGCTGGTGTGGCGCAGTCCAGCATACCAGGCGGCTTAGTCGTCGATAGCAATACGAATAGCGCGACCTCTGAGGGCTGGTGGGAAATAATGGATCGCCTGTCGGCGAACGCTTATATTCGCTACCGCCGTTTCATCTATGATGATCCTGCCTTTCTGCGTTATTTTGAGCAGGCCACGCCCATTCTGGAGCTAGACTGGCTCAACATCGGTTCGCGCCCGGCGCGCAGAACGCAAGGGCGACGCGTTATTGAAGAACTGCGCGCCATTCCCTGGGTCTTTTCCTGGATGCAGAGCCGTTATGTGCTGCCAAGCTGGTATGGCGTAGGCGGCGCATTAGAAGAATATATGGCAGAGGCGCCTGAGCGCCTGGCGCAATTGCAGGAAATGTACCGGTCCTGGCCTTTTATGCGTGCATTCCTGGATAACTTGCAGATGACGCTCTCCAAGGCGGATATGCACATTGCCCGCCACTATGCCTCGCTAGTTGACGATGAAGAAATGCGCCGGAGTATCTCTGAAGAGATCGAGCAGGAATATGAACGCACCAGGCGCATGCTGCTGCTGATCGTCGGTGGTACCGCATTATTAGATAATACCCCGGTGCTGCAGCGTTCGATCCGGCTGCGCAATCCCTACGTTGATCCCCTCAGTTACTTTCAAGTGGCGCTGCTGCGCCGCCTGCGCTCTCTGGGCGGTCCGATGGCGTTGGATGAGGCCGAACAGCAGGCAGCGAGCGACCAGGAGCGTGAACGAGCCCGTCTTACATATGCTGTTCTATTGACCATCAACGGCATTGCAGCAGGGTTGAGGAACACGGGTTGACTTTTCAGGCATCTGCTGTTATGCTTACAAGTACAATCGATTAAGACTGACCCGCGTAGAACGAACATAGTATGAGTGTGGTGGCCAACAGCGATCCGGTGTAGAGTGGAAGTCCGGAACGGATGCGCCTTCTCAGAACGCCTTCGTGAGCGGCTGGCCGAAGAAAGCCTGTGCGAGGTTCAAAGGCAGGCAAGTAGGAACAGGTGGGTGGTACCCACGCAGCACAATAACCAGTAAAAAGTGGCCTTTCCAGATCGACTACACAGTGGTAGTATCAGGCGTCGCCAGCGTTGGCTTCTCGCATGAGATTGAAAGAAAGGAAAGGCAATCAGGGTGGCACCACGGGAGTAAAAGTAGAACTCTCGTCCCTTCAATGTTTGGGAAGGGGCGAGGGTTTTTTGTTGCCCTGCTCCTTCCATAGTTCATTCCGTTGAAGGAGTAACACAATGGCAACCAACAGCGCAACACACACGATCCAGACCGTGACCACCAGCAACGGTCACAGCAGCGCACTCGACCTCGCGCTGCACAAAATCGCCTCCGTCGACGTACCACAGGGCAAGCACATTGCCCTGGCTTATTCAGGCGGGCTCGACTCGACGTTGTGCGTCAAACTCTCCCAGTTGAAGTATCATGCGCGGCAACTCACGGCCATCACCGTCGATGTTGGCCAGGGCGAGACGGAGATACAGGAGAGCACGGAAAGAGCGGTAAAGCTTGGCATCTCTCCGCTCGTCATCGATGCAAAGCATGAGTTTACCCAGGAGTGGCTCACGAAGGCAATCCAGGCAAACTCCGATTACAACGGCTATCCTGTCTCCACCTCTATGACGCGCCAGCTCATCGCCGCTCACGTCGCGCAGAAGGCTCTCGAGCTTGGCTGTGATGCCCTGATGGAAGGCTCGACCGGCAAGGGAAACGACCAGTATCGCATGCACAACGTTTTCAGTCTCTTTGCACCTGGAACGCCCATCTTCGTTCCCGTACGCGATTTCGATCTCACGCGCGGCGAGGAGCAGTTGTTGATGGAATATTACGGCGTGCCGGTCGAGGAAGTAATCGCCGGTGGCGACGATAAGACAATGTGGTGCCGCTCGATCGCCAGCGGCGGTATTGACCTGACTACGGAACTGCCGGTCTCGATCTGGATGTGGTTGACGCCGCCCGCTAAAGCTTCCGCTAAACCCACTACCATTACGCTGAGCTGGCAAAACGGTCTGCCCGTGGCTCTGAACGGATCATTTTTACCGCTCGACCTGATTATCGAGCAGTTGAACATCACCGGCGGGGCCAACGGCATCGGCAAAATTGACATCTTCGAGGACGGCATCATGGGTCTGAAGTCGCGCGAGATCTACGAAGCGCCAGCCGCAAGCATCTTGCTAAAAGTGCACCGCGACCTGGAGCAGTTTTGCCTGACGAAAGATGAGATCCAGTTAAAGCGCCAGCTTGACGCGCAATGGGCCAGGCTAGTTTACCACGGAGAGTGGTTCCACCCGTTGAAAGAGGCCATCGATGCCTTCATAGCCAGCACACAGAAGGTTGTGAACGGCGAATACACCGTCGAACTCTACAAGGGCAACATCGATATTCGCTCGCGTGTTTCAACGAGTGGCTTGTTCTTCTCTGATGTACGCTCGATCAAGAGCGCGAGCTTCAATCAGAAGGAATGCGCCCCGGCGGCACACCTGCGCGGGCTACCATATGAACTCATCGCCCGGCGTAACAAAGTGGCAGCCTACTCCGGCGAAGGAAACGAGCATGACTAAGCTCTGGCAGAAAGGTTACCGCCTGCACGAGCAGGTGGAACGCTTCGAGGCCGCGAAGAATAGCGAGCTGGACGTGCGGCTCATTCGCCAGGACGTGTGGGGATCGCTCGCACATATCGCTATGCTAGAGAAGATCGGCGTTCTGGCGGAGCCAGAGCACAGGGTCTTGAAGGAGGCCCTGTGCAGTATCTTACAGATGGAAACGGCCCACGAGTTCAGCATTACGTTGGCCGACGAGGACGTACACACGCGTATCGAGAACTACCTGGTAGAGGCAGCGGGAGCAGCTGGCAAAAAGATTCACCTGGCGCGCTCGCGCAATGACCAGGTGCTGGTAGACCTGCGCCTGTACGGCAAGGAGCAACTACACCAGGTGGCTGTCAGGCTGTGCGACCTCTGCACGGCGCTGCTGGAGCTGGCCGGCACGCATACCGATACGCCTATGCCCGGCTATACACATATGCAGCGCGCTATGCTCTCATCGGTGGGGCTGTGGGCTGCCAGCTTTGCCGAAGCGCTGCTCGATGACGAGCAGCTGCTCTCGGCGGCATACATGTTCAACGATCAATCGCCCCTGGGTTCGGCCGCGGGCTATGGCGTACCCATCAACATCGACCGGCAGTATTGCGCCGACCTCCTGGGTTTCTCGCGCGTGCAGAACAATGTCATCTACGCGCAGAACAGCCGCGGCAAGATCGAGGCAGCCATCGTACAGGCGCTGGCCCAGGTGATGCTCGATTTGAGCAAACTGTCACAGGATATCCTGCTCTTTGCGACGGTCGAATACGGCTTCTTCCAGCTGCCGCAGGAACTGTGCACGGGCAGCAGCATTATGCCGCAGAAGCGCAACCTGGGAGTGATGGAACTGGTGCGGGCGCGAACGCAGACGGTGCTGGCGCTGCAACAGCAGATACTGGGCATCGTGAGCGGCCTGCCTTCGGGCTACAACATGGTCAACACCGAGCGGCTAAACGCTGCCTGCACTTTCGAACTCTTCGCGGCTGATCGCGCCTATGAAATCGCAGCAGCCGCGAAGCTGCCTTTCCGCGACGCCTATCGCATCGTTGCGGCCGAGGTGACGGCGCGATTGGACCGTCATCTTCCCATACCGGTAGAGAGCCAGGAGCAGCTTAGCGAGCGATTGGCCGCGCGCAGTCATCTCGGCGGCGCCGGCAACCTGGGGCTAACGCAGTTGCACAGGCGGATCGAGGAGATAGAGGCAGCATGGAAGAAACGCGAAGAGACGTTTACAGCAGCGATAGCAGCGCTGGTGGGAACGAGCAAAAATAAGGAGTGACATTATGCCAGCGGTTGTCCTTGCGTATTCGGGTGGCTTAGATACCTCGGTCGCCATCCACTGGATCAAGGAAAAATATAACCTGGATGTGATTACGCTGACGGTGGATGTCGGCAATGAGCGAGACCTGGCGGCCATCGCTGCGCGTGCCAGGCAGATCGGCGCCGTCAAGGCGTTGGTCGTCGATGGACGTACCGACTTTGTGCGTTACTTTGTCTGGCCCGCATTACAGGCCGGAGCCATCTACGAGGGCCAGTATCCCCTGGCAACGGCGCTGGCCCGGCCGTTGATCGCGCACCTGCTTGTCGAGACAGCGCACGCAGAGGGAGCCGTGGCGGTGGCACACGGCTGCACAGGCAAAGGCAACGACCAGGTACGCTTCGATGTATCGATCAACACTCTGGCGCCCGCATTGAAAATCATTGCTCCCGTGCGGGAGTGGAGTATGACACGCGACAACGAAATCGCTTACGCAGCCGAGCATGGTATTCCCATCCAGGTGACTAACGCCAGCCCGTACTCGGTCGATCAGAACCTGTGGGGAAGGAGCATCGAGTGCGGCATCCTGGAAGATCCCTGGGCGGAACCGCCCGAGGAGGTCTACGCCTGGACGGCGAACCCCGATCTCTACGAGCAACCGGGCGGCCCCTCTAATCCCGGGCCAACCTACCTGGAGATCACCTTCCAGCATGGCATCCCTGTCGCTTTGAATGGCGAGGAGAGCGATGGTGTAGCCGTGATCGAAACGCTGAATAAATTGGCGGGGATGCATGGCATAGGGCGTATCGATCACATCGAGAACCGCCTGGTCGGCATCAAATCGCGCGAAGTGTACGAGGCGCCTGCCGCTGTAGTGCTGCACGCGGCACATTGCGCCCTGGAGAGTTTGACGCTGAGCCGCGACCAGTCTCGCTTCAAAGAAGTGGTGGCGGCCGAGTACGCGCGCCTCATCTACAACGGCCAGTGGTACAGCGCGCTGCATCAAGACCTGGCGGCATATGTGCAGAGTACGCAGCGTTTCGCCAGCGGAACCGTGCGTGTGAAGCTATCACATGGGCATTGCAGCATTGCCGGGCGTAAATCGGAGCACTCGCTCTATAACCACGGCCTGGCAACGTATGACAGTGGCGATCAATTCGATCATAACGCCGCGCTTGGCTTCATCAAGTTGTGGGGGCTGCCGCTCACTACGCAGGCACAGGTACAGCTTCTGCCTGCGGCCGGAGTGGGAGGCAATTTGCTGCAAGGCGTTGGCGCAGGGGAATAGAGAGGTGGCTATGGCAACAACGTTTTCGGCGACGCAGGAGGGTGACGTGATCAGTGATCACCGCCTGATTGCTCAGGTTCTACGCGAAGCTTTTCCCTACATTGACTTTTTGAAGGGGAAGACGCTCGTGATAAAATTGGGGGGAAGCACACTCGAGCACCAGCGGTTCGTCCTGGAGGATATTACCTGGCTGCGAGCGCTGGGGGCTTCACCTGTGCTGGTACACGGCGGCGGGCCCTACATCAATGCATGGCTGGAGAAGCTGCAAGTCCCGGCCCATTTCGAGAATGGTTTGCGTGTCACCGATGCCCAGACACTGGATATCGTGCGCATGGTATTACGCGGCCAGGTCAATCAAGACCTGGTACTGATGGTCTCGCAGATGGGCGGCAAGGCAATAGGCCTATGTGGCACCGACGGCAACCTGGTACACGCACGTATCGCCGACGAACGCCTGGGCTTTGTGGGGGAAATCGAGTCAGTTGATCCCACTCTCGTGCAAACACTGATCGACCAGGAATACATCCCGGTGATTGCACCACTGGGCCAGGGACCTGGCGGGTCCTGCCTGAACATCAACGCGGACCTGGTGGCGGCACACCTGGCAGGTGCGCTGCACGCGGAGAAACTCATCTTCCTGAGCAATGTCAGCGGCATCTGTGACGCGCATGGCTCATTGATCTCTGAACTCAAGGAAGCGGAGGCGAAGCAACTGATAGCTGATGGCATTATCAGCGGGGGCATGATTCCCAAGGTTGCTGCCTGCCTGGATGCCCTGGTTACTGTGCCGCGTGTACACATCGTAGATGGAAGAGAGCCGCACGTGTTGTTGCGCGAATTATTCACCGACCGCGGCGCCGGTACGATGATCGTGCGCAATGATGCTCCTTGATTGAGGTATGTATGAAGAAGCGCATTGAGCGGCTGCGAGGTATGCACGATCTTTTACCAGATACTTACCGGCAGCAGCAGCGGGTAATCGATCGCATGAATACATTCCTGGCGAGGGCAGGGTATGACACGATTGACGCTCCTATATTGGAACAGAGCGATCTCTTTCTGAGCAGTTTTGGCCAGGAGCTGTGGCAAAACCTCTATACCTTTCGCCTGCACCATCGCGATCTGTGCCTGCGCCCGGAATACACCGCGTCTATCTGCCGCCTCTATCTCGACCACTACCAGCGGCATACACTGCCATTGCGCTTCCAGTATGCCGGGCCGGTCTTCCGCTATGAAGCGCCAGGGCGCGGCCGCTATCGCCAGCACACTCAACTTGGAGTCGAGCTATTTGGGGGACACACGCTATCCGCTGATGCCGAAATCGTGCAATTAGCATGCGATGCGCTTCACGAACTGCACATTCCCACGTACCGTTTAGAATTGGGGCACATCGGAGTTGCCAGCGGATTTATCAATCGCCTGCACCTCGATGATCACGCTGCCCGCCTGCTGCTCAGCCTGATGGAACAGATCAGCCGCTCCAGCGAAGGCGAACAGGTAGCCCAGGCCCGTCTTGAAGCTTTGTATCCCGCAAACGAGGCAAGTGGGAATGCCAGGAACAACAACGCCAGCGGTACGATTTCAGAATTGGAGGCGCGCTTCATAGCGCCGTTCTTGAGTGGCATCAGTATTAGCTTCGGTGACGACAACGCGCGCCAGGAAGTCGTTGAGCGCCTCTTGTGGAAGATGGAGCGCAGCGAACAACGCCAGCAAATATTACACGCCCTCGAGTTCTTGCGCGAGTTGCATGCCGTATCGGGTGCTCCGCCCGGGGTTTTTGCGGCTTTACGGAGCATTTTAGAGCACTACGAGCTTGATCCCGAGCCACTGACGGAGTTGGAACAGCTGGTTACGATGGTTGAACGGAACGGCACGCCCAGGGAGCAGATCGTAGTCAACCTGGCGCTTGGGCGCGGCGTGAGCTACTACACAGGCCTGGTCTTCGAGATCCACGCTCAAGACGAGGATGGTTTCGATCTGCAGCTCTGTGGAGGAGGCCGCTACGACAGGCTAATGCGTGCTGTTGGCAGTCCACGTGATGTCAAGGCTTGTGGTTTTGCCTTCGGCATAGAGCGTCTCCTCCCGCTTACTCCCAAAGATGATCTTCCTACGAAGGCAGTTACACAGGCGTTCGTCATTCCCGTGAGTACGCAAAACATAGCATATGCCTTGCGGGTAGCCCGTTTTGCTCGTGCCAGGGGAGTGCGAACAGAGGTAGACGTGAACGGGCATGGCGTCGGAGCAGGGCTGAAACTGGCCGCGAAGAACCAGGTTCGACTGGCGCTTATTGTCGGCGATGATGAGCAGCGGGACAATGTAGTTACTCTCAGGAACCTCGACACGGGAGAAGAACAAGTGCTGGATATTGCCGGAGTTCTCCGCGCGGTCGACCAATTGCAGGTCGAGATGAAGTGAGACCTGGCACCCGCAAGGGGTGGTCCCTCGATAAATCGGGGACCTACTACATGTCTCTTGTCACATCAAGCTTGACAGTCCAGAAGGATGAACATGACATGAATCTGGAATACGAAACTCGCCTGGCACTACCAGGGAAAGGGGCATTAGAGGCCGCGACGCTCGCCTTTCTCGCTGAATGCGGTATGAAAGTCAATCGAGCCAATCCACGCCAATACCTGGCACGCATGGGCAGCATACCCGAGCTGGAAGTAGTCTTCCAGCGCGCTGCTGATATCCCATTACTGGTGCAGGATGGCGACGCCGCGCTTGGGATCACCGGCTATGATATACTGGCCGAGCATCGTGGGAACGGCGACGAGGAGAGCGACGAAGACGATTTTGACGACGATCTTATTATACTGGAGCGCGACCTGGGTTACGGGAGCTGTCGCCTGGTTGTGGCCGTGCCTGAGACCTGGATCGATGTCAGTACTTGCGCCGATCTGTGGCACCTGGCGGGATACTACTCCACGCATAAGGGGAGAGGTCTGCGCATCGCCACCAAGTACCCGGCATTGACAGGCCAGTTTCTGCGTCGACACGGTATTACGCACTGCAAGATTATCTCTCCGCATGGCGCGCTTGAGGCCGCGCCGTTGACGGGAGTGGCAGACCTGATCGTAGACCTGACTGAAACGGGGACGACGCTGCGCGAGAACCACCTGAAGTTGCTAGAGGATGGCGTCGTGCTGCGCTCGCAGGCCTGCTTAATTGCCAATGTTCATCTCCTGCGACGATATGAAAAGGCGCTGCGCCTGGCCTCCGTGATGCTGGAGCTTATTGACGCCCGCATGCAAGCGCGCAATCGCTCTTTGCTCACGGCATATATACAGAGTGAGAGCGTGGATGACATACAGCGCATCTGGAGGCAGTTGAAATCGCTTGCTGCGGATTCTGAATTTCAAGTTTCAAGCTCTGAGCTGGCAGGCAACGTAAAACCCCGTTGGTATACTTTATCAGGAGTAGTCCAGGTAGGAGGCTCCGCCTCAGAGTTACTGGAAACTATCGCCTTGTTACGTAGTGCAGGGGCGGTACATATCAATGTCACACCGTTGACCTACCGCTTTGCGGATAAAGCGGAGAATGTACGTGCTCTGCGCGAACGATTGAAGAGAATCAGTGACTGACCTTATTGTTTTTGATCTTGATGGTGTTATTACCAGCGAAGAAGCCTATTGGGATGCAGCAGGCCTGACGCTGCACGAGTTGATGTATAGCCCGCACTATTGGAATATTGGAGCGGCAAGGCAGTATCATCCAGCCGCGAATGCGGAAGAGAGCCGCCGTGTCAGCCGGGATATCTTTCCAGAAGCAGAAATCCTGGCACTCAAGTCCCGCGCCATTAACTCCAACTGGGATACCTGCTATGCTGCGGTCTGCCTGCATTTGATCGACTTGCTTGCACTGTCGCCAGATCTCCCGGCTTTGTTGCCCCCGCGGCCATGGGACGCGCTGTGGATTGCAGCTTTCAGGGCTCAGGTGAGCGGCGCCGAGGAACAGAGAGGCAAGCGAAAGCAGAAGCCTGGTTACCTGGCCCCCATGCATGGCGACCGCAAGGGTCGGTCCCTCGATAAATCGGGGACCTACTACATTTCAGCACGTTCCCTATCCTTCACGCAAAAGAATGAACTGCACCCTTTCGAATCGCCGCTTTTCCACGGCTATGTTGGCCTTGAACTCATTAACCGCTTTGACGCGTACGCGAGTGAAGTACTGCGTCATCACATCGAAGGCGTGTTCTCGCGGCACAGCCCGTTCTGGTCGTTCTGCCAGGACATTTTTCAAGAATGGTACCTCGGTGACGAACTCTATACGCGGGAGTACGGCCATAGGCCAGTACAGCCAGGCAAGCCGGGTTGTATCCACTTTGAGCAGCCGCTATTACCGAAAACATCCGTGCGAGCCACGCTGGAAACATTGCGCCAGCAGGGTTATGTGCTCGGCTTCGCTACCGGGCGTTCATTGATGGAAGCAGAGGTCCCGCTTAACGTGCAGGGGCTGCTCTCGTACTTTGACGAAGCGCATATCTCAACTTACGACGATGTCGAACGCGCAGAGGCCCGGCTGCGCGCTCACGGCGACCAGCCGCTGTTGAGTAAGCCGCACCCATTTCCATTCCTAGCAGCGGCAAATCCTGCTCTCCGTTCAGGAATGGCTGAGCAAGTAGAGATGTCCCTCATGAGCGCCAGGGCTGACGGGAGTTTCGTAGTAGTGGGAGATTCCACAAGCGACATCCTGGGTGGTCGCGCTGCAGGAGGGCTAACAGTGGCAGTGCTGACAGGGGCGCGCACGGCGGAGGCACGTACGCTGCTCGCGCAGAGCGGTCCAGATTTTACTATTGATGATATAA
>WNGR01009142.1_pt1 | contig 10751 bp, 10 predicted proteins | sample 5407581 | NCBI WGS metagenome assembly WNGR01 (sample SAMN13153383, study PRJNA577476) | soil metagenome | isolation source: 80 cm soil or saprolite under Garry oak tree replicate 2 | place: USA:California | collected 2016-06-15 | reverse complement strand
GCGCGGGCGATCGAACTTGGGCCGCTCAAACTTGGGCCGATCGAATTTGGGCCGCTCGCGGAACGGACGATCGCCCGATGCGCGATCGTCGCGCGAACGCGAGAACCGCGGACGGTCATCGCCGCTACCGCCCTCGCGCTTCTGCCAGGGCTTGTCCTGGCCGCGGTCGCTGCCGCCGAAATCCTTGCGCGGGCCCTTGCTAAAATCCTTGCGCGGCGGACGGTCGCCGCGCGGAGCCGCATCGCGCTTCTGCCAAGGCTTTGAATCGCTGCGCTCGCCACGATCGCGCGGACTGTCGTCAAAATTGCGTTTGCGATCGCCTGCGCCGCTCTTGCGGTCGCCGAAGTCGCGCGGACGGTCGCTGCGGTCCGGCGCACCCCGCGAAAACTTCCGCTCGCCGTCAAACTTGCGTTCCGGGCGATCACCACGCGGCGCGTAGGGCCGCTTGTCGCCGAATTTCTTGTCGCCGGACCGGCCGGCGGGACGGGAGTCGTCGCGATCCCTGCTGCGCGGCGGGCCGTCGTCGCGCCCAAAGGCCGGACGGTCACCGCGCGGCTTGAACGAGCGCTTCTCGCCGTCGCGGGACGGACGATCCGAAAAAGAGCGTTCGCCGCGCGGGCGGTCTTCGCGATTGAATTTCGGACGGTCGCCGCGATCGGGCCGCGGGCCATCCCCGTCTCGGCTGCGGAACGGACGAGCTTCGCGCTTGCCGGCGAACGGGCGCTTGTCGCCGTCGCTCTTGCCCTCAGAACCGCGCTTGGCGAACTTCTTCTCGGGGCCGCGCGCCTTGCCGGAACGGCCCTTTGATGATCCCTTGGCCGGGCCCCGATCACGCCGGCCGCGGGAATCGTTGTCTTTGTCGCTGTCGCGAGGCATGAATAATCTCACTTAGGGGGTGGCCAGAAAGCATTGTGCGCGCTCGTTTCGAGCCGCATGCTCAGGCAAATCCGGTATTCACTCTTGCTGAAGGCGCAGCTACTAGCAGGTTTCTGACGATGATACGAGGCTTGAAAGCCCCCTCTTTCATGGATTTGGCGCTCAAAACGGCCGAAAATGCCGGAAAGGCGGGCGAAGTTCCGATCGGATGCGTGGTGGTCCGCAATTACGAAGTTATCGCCACCGCCGCCAATCGGACGCTGACCGATTACGACCCCACGGCCCATGCCGAGATCATTGCGCTGCGCGAGGCGGCCAAGAAAATCGGCAGCGAGCGCCTGGTCGACTGCGACCTCTACGTGACGCTGGAGCCCTGCACCATGTGTGCGGGCGCGATCTCCTTTGCAAGGGTCAGGCGGCTCTATTACGGCGCGGCCGACCCCAAGGGCGGCGCGGTGGAGTCCGGCGTGCGGTTCTTCACCTCGCCGACCTGCCATCACGTGCCGGATGTCTATTCCGGCGTCGGCGAGAGCGAGTCTGCACGGCTGCTCAAGGACTTCTTTCGGGAGCGGCGGTAAGCCTCTCCCCCGTCATGCCCCGCGAAGGCGGGGCATCCAGTACGCCGCGGCCGATCGATCAGCCACCACCGTCTCGGAGTACTGGATCGCCCGCCTTCGCGGGCGATGCTTAAGCCGAGAAAAACTCGCGCAGCGCCTTCGCGGTGAGGTCAGGGTTCTCCTCGGTGAGGAAGTGGCCGGAATCCACCGGCATGCCGTCGACGTTCGTGGCCCATTGCTTCCAAATGTCGAGCGGCGTCGCCGCGGCCTGGGCAATGCCTACGCCACCCCACAGCGCCAGCATCGGGATGGTGATCTTCTTGCCGGCGTCGAAATCGGCCTTGTCGAGCTCGTAATCGACATACGCGCCGGCGCGGTAGTCTTCGCACATCGCATGCACGCGGGCGGGATCGCGGAACGGGGCGATGTAGTGCTCCAGCGCACGCTTGTCGATCGCGTCGAGCGTCTTCGACTTGGTCTGGCTCGCCATCTTGAAGCGGAGGAAGAACTCGCCTTGGCCCGAGATCAGCGTCTCCGGCAGCGGCGCGGGCTGTGCGAGGAAAGTCCAGTGATAGATCTTCAGCGCATAGGCGCGGTTCATCCGCTCCCAGTAATTATAGGTCGGCAGGATATCGAGCACGGCGAGCCGCGACAGCCGGCCGGCATGATCGAGCGCGAGCCGATACGACACGCGCCCACCGCGGTCGTGGCCGGCGAGCGCGAAGTGGACATGGCCGAGTTGCTCCATCGCTTCCACCATGGCCTTCGCCATCGCGCGCTTGCTGTAGGGCAGATGCTGCGCGTCGCTCTCAGGCATGTCGGACCAGCCATAGCCCGGCAGGTCGGCGATGATCAGCGTGAACTTGTCGGCGAGTTGCGGCGCCACGCGGTGCCACATCACATGCGTCTCGGAGAAGCCGTGCAGCAGCAACAGCGGCGGCCCCTTGCCGCCGACGCGCGCGAAGATGCGGCCTGAGGATGTGTTGATCCATTCGGAGGCGAAGCCGGGGTAGAGGTCGGCGAGATCGGACATGGGTTCCATCACCTCAAAATGTCGAAAACAACCCCATGCAAAGTAGCACGGTCGTCCTCGGTGAGGGATGCTAACCCCAACGCCCCATTGCGCATTTTTGCAATGTCGATGTAGCGGAGCGAAGGCTGCGGACAATTCCAGTGTCGGCGCGCGCGCCGGTTGGAAAAAAGCCCGTCAGCTCTTGGCCTTCTCGGCTTCCACCGCCTGCCAGCCGATGTCGCGGCGGCAGAAGCCGTCCGGCCAGTTGATGCGGTCGACGGCCTGATAGGCGCGCGCCTGCGCTTCGGTCACGGTCGCACCCAGCGCGCAGACATTGAGCACGCGGCCGCCATTGGCGAGGATCGCGCCATCCTTCGCCACCGTACCGGCGTGGAAGATCTCGACGGTGTCGACCCTGGCGGCGTCATTGAGCCCCTCGATGCGCGTGCCCTTCCGATAGTCGCCGGGATAGCCCTTCGCCGCCATCACCACGGTGAGCGCGGATTCCGGATACCAGCGCAGGTCGAAATGCTTCAACTCGCCGTCGCAGGAGGCGAGGAACGCCGGCACGATATCGGACATCATGCGCAGCATCAGCACCTGGCACTCGGGATCGCCGAAGCGGACGTTGAACTCGAACAGCTTTGGGCCCTGCGTGGTCAGCATGATGCCCGCGTAGAGAATGCCGCGGAACGGCGTGCCGCGCTGCTTCATGCCGGCGACCGTCGGCAGGATGATCTTGGCCATGATCGCGTCGTGGATCGCCGGCGTCACCAGCGGCGTCGGCGAATACGCGCCCATGCCGCCGGTGTTCGGACCGACGTCATGGTCGAACACGCGCTTGTGGTCCTGCGCGGAGGCCAGCGGTATAGCGGTCTCGCCGTCACAGAGCGCGAAGAAGCTGATCTCGCGGCCGGGCAGAAATTCCTCGATTACGACTTCAGTGCCGGCCTCGCCAAAGGCGCCCTCGAACATCATGGCGATGGCGTCCTCGGCCTCGCGCACGGTCTTGGCGACGACGACGCCCTTGCCGGCGGCAAGCCCATCGGCCTTCACGACGATCGGCGCACCCTGGCTGTTGACGTAGTCGCGTGCGTCCTTGGCATTGGTGAAGCGCTTGTAGGCGCCGGTCGGAATGCCGAATTCAGTGCAAAGCGCCTTGGTGAAACCCTTCGAGCTTTCGAGCTGGGCGGGGATCTTGTTCGGCCCGAACGCCTTGATGCCGGCGGCGGTGAGGTCATCGACGATGCCGGCCGCCAGCGGCGTCTCCGGGCCGACCACGACCAGCTCGACCGCATTCGTCTTGCAGAAGCCGATCACGGCGGCATGGTCGGCGACGTCGAGCGCCACGCACTCCGCCTCGCGCGCGATGCCGGCATTGCCCGGCGCACACCAGAGTTTGGTCACCAGGGGGGAGGCTGCGATTTTCCACGCCAGGGCATGTTCGCGGCCGCCGGAACCGAGGAGGAGAATGTGCATCGAGGGCTCAGAATTAGGGGTTTGATTGGGGCGGAGGTCGCACGAATCGGGGCGGGTCTCAAGGGGGTCTCCGTCCATACCCTTTCGAAGCGCCCGAACTGAGCGGGCGCTGTGTGCAACCGAAGGGTATTACTCGTTTGCGTCGAATGGATCGTTGCCAAACAGCGGCGTTGGGGCGCCGGCTGTCGGCTTGCAAATTTTCAGCTTCGGCCTTTGGTATTTTAGGTCTTCGCGGGCTTCTCCGCCTCGCCGCGGGTGCTTAGAGCAGGGAGGAGCGCTTCAACCCTGTCCAGCGCCGCCTCGAAATGCTCCAGCAGCTTGATGCCGACGAGGATCCATTGGAGGTCGGCTTCGGGGTCTGGCCCGCTGTCGGAAAACACGATGACCTCGCCTGGCTCTTCCTCAACGCGAAAATAGATGACCGTGCCCATGCCGTTGGGGTGGGTGTGGTCGGAAAGGAAGTCGTATTCCTCCTTGACCGTCGGCCGAAGCTTTTCGAGCTTCGCGATATGGGTGAGGATATTGGTTGCGGTGACCTGGGCGCCGTGTTCACTGATTAGCTTGGGAATCCTCGTGGTGTGGGTTCGGTTCTTCACGAACTCGAATATCGCCTGCAGGCTGCCGCCTTCCATAATGGCGGTGAATTCCCGCTCAAAGGCCAAGTATGCCGCGACGGTCTCGTAAATCGACCGTATCGCCATCAATGAGACCAAGCCCTTCTGAAGGAAGAAGAGCCCATAGGCGCTCTCGGCGAGCACCAGATTTCGGCGAAGGTGGGCTTGGTTGAAAACCTTGACCAGCCCGCTTGCCCTGAACCCGTTCGGCTCCATCACAGCGATGCGCTCCACCTTCCTCGCGTTGAGGCTGGCGAGGAGGGCGTTTAGGTCAGCAATTGATTGCCGGGAAAGCACGCGGCCGGGGATTAAATCGGGCTCAATCATGTTTAAATCCAAATAGTTGAACTACAATATGGTGCTTACTTTAGCGGGTAGGAAGAAACATCATGAAGGTTTTTTGGGCATGGCAGTCAGATCATCCTGGTAAGATTTCGCGCTTTGTAATCCGGGAAGCCCTAAAGCAGGCCATCGAGCATCTGAAGGACACCCCGGACATCGACGAGCCGGATGAAGAAGCCCGGCGCCGCGATCTCCATCTCGACCACGATACCGAGGGCAATACCGGTTCGCCGTCCGTCGGCGACACCATCTTGCAGAAGATTGCCGCATCTACCGTGGTTGTCTGCGACGTCACCCCTGTAGGCTCGGCACCGCCGATACAGACCAATGAAGGGGAAAAGCCCGGTCGGCCGCTGATGAACCCCAACGTCGCCATTGAGCTGGGGTACGCCATGGGCAAGCTTGGCGATTCCGCGGTCATCGGGGTCATGAACCTCGCCTTCGGGAACACCGATTCCCTGCCGTTCGACATCAAGCACAAGAAGTGGCCTGTGATGTACCGCCTGGTCGAAGCTGCACAGAAGCCCGAGATTGAGGAGCAGATTAAGGTTCTGCGTGCCGAGTTCATCAAGCGGCTGAGCGGCTTCCTCAAGGTGGATAAGGTCGAGGCCGTCTTCCCGGAGGTTCAACCCCTCATCGGGAAGGGGCTGTTCTTTGCAGACGGGGAAATCCTCGCCGTCCAGCGCAACAATCCTATCTCCAACGGACAGCCGATAAACTTCACCTTCCCACACCGGTCCTTTCTGTATCTGAGGATGATTCCGAAGACGCCGCTGGTTCGCCCGCTCGCCGTCCAGACCATCATGGGCACCATGGGGCGGTATGGGACGTTTGGAGTGCCGGTCGGCGCCCTGATGCAGGAGAACGCCTACGGCGCCGCGATGAGTTCGCTCAACTTGCACCTCATGAGCATCGACAGCGTTACGCAGTATTTCCGCAATGGAGAGATTTGGGGCATCAACGGGGATGTCATTCGTCAGGGGGAGAGGACGGACGAGAATTGGGTGCCGGCGCGGACCATCGAGGACACGATGATTACCAGCCTCGCGGTCTATTGTGAGTACATGGAGCAGCACAGCCACGTCAAACCACCCATCACCGTCGAGGGGGGTATCGTCGGCGTGAAGAACCGCAGGCTCACGATTGATGGCGGCATCGTGGGTAACATGGGGAAAATGTACGAGGACGACGTCATCTACCGCGCCACGTTGCCTGACCTCACTCGCGCGACACAGGATGCCTTCCTCAAGGAGTTCTTCACCCGCGTTCACGACAACACTGGTGTCCCTCGGCCTCAGGGATTGCACGGCCGCTGGTAGGTTGTATCAACTGAAGTACAAGAAGGGGACGATAACATCGTTCTGAGAGAGCACGATGGGTCAGATCGCAACAGAGATTGCTGTATGGCTATTCGTTATAGCGACATGCATTGCAATGCTGCGGAAGAGGGTACTCGCAAAAGATTTTCATCGCTTGGTACTGTTTCTCGCTTTCTCTCTCGTTTTTTACGCCGCTTATTACCTATAGCTCGTGGATGATATTAACTCATCGTCAAATCAGTGATGCGACCAGGAGTTTTTATGAAGGATTGCATTGGGTCTTCAGGCAAATTTGACCTCACCCGCTTCTCAAACCAAGCGCGAAAATTCAAAATAAGGGCTGCTGTGCCAACAATCGCAGCGTAAATAGCAATCCAGTTCTCAGCCCGTAGGATGGGTTGAGCCCTTGCGAAACCCATCGCCCTTGTTTCGTGGTAACGTCGCGTCATGACCGCGTACCGCCGCAACTTCGTTCCGGGTGGGTGTTTCTTCTTCACCGTCAACCTGGCGGAGCGGAAGCTAGCGTTGCTGACGGATCATATCGGGTTGTTGCGCACGGCGTTTCGTGAAACGCACCGACGCCATCCATTCACGATCGATGCCATCGTGGTGCTGCCTGATCACCTTCACACGGTGTGGACGCTACCAGAAGGTGATGCCGATTTTGCAATGCGCTGGCAGTTGATCAAATCCACCTTTTCGCGCGGTCTGGCGCGCAACGAGAGGATATCCCCAAGCCGCGCGGCCAAAGGTGAACGGGGCATCTGGCAACGCAGATATTGGGAGCATACCATTCGCGACGAAGCCGATTTCGCGCGGCATGTAGACTATGTTCATATCAATCCAGTCAAGCACGGGCTCGTCAACAGAGTCCGTGACTGGGCGCCCTCCTCGTTTCATCGCCACATAAAGCTCGGCAATTACCCGGCCGATTGGGCCGGCGATCAGTCGGATGACGGCCGCGATTACGGAGAACGGGGATAGAGAAGCAATGGGTTTCGCAAGGGCTCAACCCATCCCACGAGCTGACATAACCTGCTACATTAGCCCTGTTACGAAGACGGGGCGAGGTAAAATGGGCACACGAGCCGGAGCATGTCTTGGTTTAGCAGTATTGGTTACGTGCGTTTGCACGAACGCCGTCACGATGGCACAAGAGTTGGTCAGGTTCGACAGTGCTCCAGTCCGCCTTGGCCAGCTCCAGCAGCGTTTGGCGCGCGAGCGTGGCGAAGCTCCGAAGGCGGCGGATACGATCGAGGGCTACCTCGCGAAACCTGAGGGCGACGGCCCATTCGCAGCCATTGTGTATCTCCATGGATGCGATGGACTTTCGAAAGATGACCGAAAGTCCATCGCTCAATTCGTGACCGGTTTGGGGTATGTGTCACTTGCAGTCGATAGCTTTGCGACCCGTGGCATCAAGGACGCCTGCACCAAACCGATGCCTGCCCTGATGCTTGCCCGCCAAGGTGATGCCTTGGGCGCTCTATCCTATCTTTCCAAACTTCCTTTTGTCGATCCTCAACGTATCGCTGTCCTTGGAGGATCGATGGGTGCAATGGTTGCGCTGCAATTAGCGTCGACCCACCACGTGGAAACATTCGACGCTCCTCGGGATCTAAAGTTCAAGGCCGCGGTGGCCTATTTTCCGGCGTGCGGCTTTGCTTCCGAGGAACTCATCGTTCCCACATTAATCCTGATCGGCGAACTCGACGACTGGTTGCCTGCGAGGGACTGCGAACTTTGGATGAAGCGGCGGGCCGACAGGGGCGCACCTGTTAAGCTGGTCGTCTATCCCGGTGCCTATCACGCCTTTAGCGTTCCGGCTTTCGCCGACGGCAGGGAAATGTACGGGCACTGGCTCAAGTACGATGCGGAAGCGGCCAGGAAAGCAGTCGAGGAGACGCAGAGTTTCCTCTCTGCTCAATTCTCCCGTTGAGTGACAGCGAAGCGAATGCCCCATACGCGCTTGGAGCAGGTTCCGGTTGGGACCAACGGACTAAACCGCTCGCGCGGTAGGACGCTGCGGCGGGACCGGACTTTCCGGGCGAGCGAACCGTCGGCGCCTCGGCACGAGCCCGGAATCCATCGCGCGACGGCGCAGGTGCGGCGATGGATTCCGGGCTCGTCGTTTCGCGACGTCCCGGGATAACGGGACGAGTCAGACCTGCTTCCCCGCGATGATCTCCTGCAACGTCGCCACATGCCGCGCGAAGGCGCCCCGGCCTGTTGCGGTGGCGGTCACCGTGGTCTGCGGCTTCTTGCCGACAAAAGCCTTGTCGACCGAGACATAACCAGCCTTGGCCAGGGTCTCGATATGCGCGCCGAGATTTCCGTCGGTGGCGCCGGTGAGCTTCTTGAGCCGGGAAAATTCGAGACCCGCGGCGGTTGCCGGCAGCGAATTCAGTGCGGCCATGATCTTGAGCCGCAGCGGCTGGTGGATGATGTCGTCGAGCTCGGCCATGGCGCTAGCTCCGTCGCATCCAGAGGCCGCCGACGATCAGGCCACCGCCATTGACGACGGCCATCCACGGCAGGAAGGCGTCGCCGGTGACGAAGAAATAGCCGACCAGCGTCAAAGCAGTGATCGCGAGCGCGATCACGACGAAGGCAGTGCCGAACCACAGCCCCGCCAGCGCATAGAACAGCATGAAGTAGATGGTCCAGAACGTGCCCTGCTGACGCGGCGTGAAATGGCCGAGGACGTGCGCGCAGAGGAAGCCGAAGGCGACGAACATCAGGAAGGCGAGCAACACCCGCTTGTCGAAGCTGCGAACCCCCGTCGCGGTCTGGTTCGCCGAGCTGATCGCAAACGAGCCGGCGATGCCGAGGACGTAAACCGCGAGCCAGTAGTAATAGGCTTCGCGCGGCCAGAGCCAGGTCGCGATGTTGGCGACGAACACCAGCACGCCCCACATGATCATCATCTGGCTGGCGAGATCGTAGATGCGCGACTGCCGCACGCGCTGGACGATGTCGTCGATCTCGGCCAGCGCTTCGGAGGCCTGCTTGCTGTCGATCACGATTGCCCGCTCCCGCGCGTCGCCACGTCCTCGGCGATCGCATTGACCGCCTTCGGGTTGGTGACCATGCCCATGTGGTTGACGCCCTCGATCAGTTTGACGTCGACCGACGGTTTGATGGCCTGCACGGTCTCGGCATATTTGTCGGAGATCATCATCTCGTCCTCGGCGCCGCCGAAGATGGTCATTGGATGCGTCACCGCCGGCAGATCGAGACGATAGCCGCGCGTCGCGAAGTTGCGCATCAGGCGGTCGGAATAGGTCGGGGTCAGAATCCGCTCCGAATTCGCAGGCACGGCGAAGGCGAGCACCGGAAGCTGCGCGCAGCAGTCGATGCCGAGCTTGCGCAGCGCGGCGAGGCCGAGGAAGCGCGGGATGTCGGCATTGGCCCAGCCGCCGGAATGCGGCTTGTTGGTCGGCGCGTCATAGCCGAGATAGGGCGCGACCAGCACGGTGCGCACGAACAGATCCTGGATGATCGGCGTCGCGGCGATGCGCAGGGAAAAGCCGCCGCCGGCGGAATGGCCGATCAAGGTGAGCGGCAGGTCCGGCGCGCTCTTGCGGACCTGAGCGACGAAGTCGACGAGATCGTCCTCAAGCTGGCCGACATAGCCGATGTCGCCACGCGTACCCGAGGCGCCGTGGCCGCGCGTGTCGAGCGCCCAGGTCTCGACGCCACGCGCGGCGAGTGCCGCCGTGAGCGCGTGATTGACCGTGCCGGAAGAGCCGGATGAGCCATGGATGAAGATCGCGCCGCGCCCCGTCGCAGTCCCGCTCGGGGCGTAATGGCGATAGCCGAGCCAAGTGCCGTCGCGCGCCTGGAAACGCTCCAGCGCCGGCAGGGTCGACATGTCGACGCCCTTGCGGGAGTCGGATACCGAACGCAGCTCTGCGGGCCGCTCCAGCGGCGTCGCGATCAGGGCCGTCAGCAGCAGTGCGACGGCGCCGACCGCGCATAGACCCCATTTCAGCAAGCTCAGTGCACCTCGCAGCAACTGCATCGCCATGGCTCAACTCCATCAGACTGAGGATCGTTACAAAATGCCGAATCGTGTGCCGATGCCGCCTGCGGAACCTCTGCTCAATACGCCCGAATTCACCGTTTCCGAGCTCTCACAGTCCCTGAAGCGGACGGTGGAGGACACCTATGGCCACGTGCGGGTCCGTGGCGAGATTTCCGGATTCCGCGGCGCCCATTCCTCCGGCCACTGCTATTTCGCGCTCAAGGACGAGAGCGCCAAGATCGAGGCGGTGATCTGGAAGGGCGTGCACGGGCGGATGCGCTTCAAGCCGCAGGAAGGGCTCGAGGTCATCGCCACCGGCAAGCTCACGACCTATCCGGGCTCGTCCAAATACCAGATCGTGATTGAAGCGCTGGAGCCTGCCGGCATAGGCGCACTGATGGCGCTGATGGAGGAGCGCAAAAAGAAGCTCGCCGCCGAAGGCCTGTTCGACGAAGCGCGCAAGCAATTGCTGCCCTGGCTGCCCGAGGTGATCGGCGTGGTGACCTCGCCGACCGGCGCCGTCAT
>WNGR01008640.1_pt1 | contig 10751 bp, 7 predicted proteins | sample 5407581 | NCBI WGS metagenome assembly WNGR01 (sample SAMN13153383, study PRJNA577476) | soil metagenome | isolation source: 80 cm soil or saprolite under Garry oak tree replicate 2 | place: USA:California | collected 2016-06-15 | reverse complement strand
GCCGCTGCCAAGCGGCGCGCGCCTTCGCAAACAAGGAACGGATAATCGCAGGCCGTTTGGCAATGGCTTCTTCGACGCCGCGCCGGACACGCTCAAGCAGCGTGGGAACATTCAAGAAATAATTCGGCGAGGCCAAACGGATTTCGTCGGCGAGCTTGTTGAGATCCGTGGAAAGAGTAAGAACGCTTTCGCGCGTGAGGCAAGACAGCAGCAACATCGTAGACGCGGCAAAATTGAACGGCAGGTAATGGAAGACGCGGTCCGGTTCGTGCGTCGCACCCATCAACTGATCGAGGCGTTCCGTCGTGCAGGTGAGCATGTGGGTGAGATTTCCGATGTTGAGGCAAACACCCTTGGGCTCACCTGAAGTTCCTGAAGTATAGATGATGGTAACGATATCGCTTTCCTGGCGAGGATGGGGCGCATCGGGAAGCCGATGTTGCGGCACCGAGTCGCGCAGGACTTCCTCGAAAAGCACCCGGCGCGGAGCCTCGGGCCAAGTCTGGGCCACACCATCTCCAAATACGGCGTCACTCACAAAAATCAGGCGTGGCTGGCAATCCTTCATCATGCCGGCGAGTTCAGCGGGCGACTGTCGCGAGTACAATGGCACGACAATTATTCCCTCGGCCATGAGCGCCAAGTGGAAAGCCGCCCAGCGGATGGAATTGGGCGCGAGAAGGGCGCAACGGTCCCCGGACTGGACGCCGGAGTTTCGAAGGAACAAACGAACAAGCTGAACCTGGTCCAGCAATTCCCTGCCGGTCACGCTGACAAAGCGATCGCCACGAATTTCGCGAAGAACGACGCGGCCATTCGCGCGCTTTAGTTGAGCAAGAATGGTTTCAAGAAAATTGGGCATGAAGAATCAGCGAACTGCGGCGAGCGCGGCCGGCGCAGAATCGTAACGCTCGGCGAGTTGAATCAAATTCTTGCTCAGCGGCGGCAGATACTCTTCCCAGGAAAAAACACCGGAGCGCAGCGGAAATTCAGGATAGGCGCGGTGCACCGCTTCTTCGAGGAACTTCCCCATGCGCGCCATCGCCTTGAGATTGCGAACAGCGGTCTTGGCGACGGCGTCGCGGACGGAATCCGCTTCAGCGGCGAGAGTCTCCATCATATCCAAGAGCTTGGGCTCGAGGCCGGGATCATCGACGGTCAGAAAGAGATGCTGGTGGCCGCGTTCGTTCATGAGGTTGCGGATGCGCTCGTCCATAGTGACGCCCGCGGAGGCAACCATGGCGGGCATGGTGCTCACGATTCCGTGGTAACGAGAAGAAACCATCAAAGAACTTTGACGGAGGATGCTGACGAGCTGGAAAATGTCGTAGTCGTCCGAAGTGAAGATAGGAACGGCAGCTCCACCGAGCTGTGCGGCAAATTCGCGGCACGCGCGCGCGTCCAGCCTCTCCATGGCCACCAGAATCGGGAAAACTTTGTGGCGCTGGAGGAATGCCGCCGCGGCCTTGGCAAATGCGGAAATGTAACGCGAGTTTTCCGTATCGACAGCCGGGCCGGATTTATGAAAGTAAACGGTCCGATACTGGCTGTCTTTGTAAGCGCCGGTGGTTGCCAGGGCGAGGTATTTCGCGAGAGAAGCCTTGACCGGCCACACAAAGGGAAGAATCGGACAAAGCGCGAGAATGGGGGTCTTCTCGTCCCAGCCGGCGTTGCGCAGCAATTTCCGGCCATATTCGGGCGGATGCGGCTCGAAAGTCCAGGCCGTATCGGTGCCCAGTTCGGTTGGAATACTCAGCTTATTCAGCAATGCCTGGGACTCCGCGCTACGGGGAATGATCAGCGAATCCTTCACATAACGCGCGCACATGCCGGCGATCAGCGGATCCATGTATCCGGCTTCTCCGCCATATCCAATGGAGAGCTTGTTCTCCGCCGAGGCAATTCCGAGCGAGCCAATCATCATGGTAGTGAGCGCGTTGGCGAATTTGCTCTTGAACATCGAGCCTTCGCAGGCGATCACGCCGTGATTTGCGCGGACTTCGCGGAAGAGGAAAGGCGGAAATACATCGGGAAGATGGACTTGACGCGTGCCCGCAAAATAACCGCGGGTGAGATCGAAATTCTGGGTCATGACGCTGAAATCCACGTTTCCCGCGCCAAGAACATGCCGAATCTGGCGGAGCGTTTCCTGCACGCGCAGGTCGGACCCGGTGTTGCGGTTACCGTTATAACCGGCGAAGAGCAGCTTCAGTTTTTCGCCGGGGGTCCAGCGTTTGCCGAGGCCAAACATCCAGCCGAAGCGCGTGATCTCAATCAGCGCGCTGACCCAGGCGACGAGGAGAAAGTCCGTCATGCGCGGGCCCTCCCTGCGGCGGCATTATTCTCCGCGCCCGGAGCGGAAGGCCAGGGCTTGGCTGGAAACTGGAATTTATTTTCGCGGCTGAATTTCAGAAGTGCTGTTGCATAGGTGGAGAATTTCGCGGGCGTTTCACCGAGCTCCGCGACGACGTGCGAATTATCGAAAACGGTATTCCAGTCGAGATAGGGCCAGAAGACTTTGAGTAACGAAGCGCCGTACCCGGCCGCGCCGCTGCGATTGGCAACCCAATTGACGGTGCTGGAAAACGGTCCGCCGAGAGATGGCAAAAACATGGGACGAAGCATACCGCCAGCCTGGGAAATCGCGTCCGTCAATTCCTGGTACGTTTGCGAACCGGTGCCGGAGGACAAATGGTAGATGCCGTGCGCGGGCGCCTCTTTTTGATGAATCGTCACGATGGCTTTGCCGACGTAGTTCGCCGGGACGATGTCGATTTTATCGTGAGGACGCAGCGGAAGAACAGGCATCTGCGCCAAAACGTGGAACGCCTGAACCATGTCAAATTGCGAAGTCTCCGGGCGGCAGCTGTCGCCTAGAACGATCGCGGGGCGAAAAATCGTCTTGGGCACGTCCGGCAGAAGCTGATTCGCCATGTGTTCGCAGAATTTCTTGGTGCGCGCGTAGGGATCGTAATCGGAGCGCGACCAGTCGATGGCGGCGTCTTCGGTTACGACTTCGTTTTTCCTTTTCCCCGCGACGGCAACCGTGGAAACGTGCGAATAACGGCGCAGGCCGTTGCGATTCTGCGCGCGGCGAGCGAGTTGAATGACTTCGAGAGTGCCGCGCAGGTTGACGTTCAGGCACTGCTTTTCCGATTTGCGGTTCAGAGAGGCGGCGCAGTGAATCAAGGAATCCGTGGTGTCTACCAGCGCATGGTATTCGTCATCGGAGAGACCAAACCGCTCAGCGGTCAGGTCGCCGCAAAAAATGCGCACCCGGGTGCTCAGGTATTCGAAGAATTGAGGAAATGCGAAGTGGAGCTGGAGGGAAGTCCAAAGGCGCAGGCGCGCTTCCTGTTCGGTTCTGGCGCGAATCAGGAGATTCAGCTTGTCGCGGTGCCCGGTGAGGAGTCCCGTGGCAAGATAACTGCCCAGGTAGCCGGTCGAGCCGGTTACGAAGATCGCCATAAAGGGTCTGACGATGTTGCAGCTTGGGAGAGCGCCGCTCCATGCGCGGGTTCGCCGGACCAATCCAGCGCACGCGGTACGCGCGATTCCAGCGGGCGGCCTTCCATCAACGGATAGCACCAGCGGCGCAGCGCCGGGATGTGCACGTTAATCCAGTAGTCCCACCAGTCGATCGATTCCGGCGCGAAGTCGAACAGCGGGCGCTCCTCGGGCGGCAGCATGGCGGAGAGCAGGCGCGCGTTCTCGCATTCGAAGACGTGCTCGTTGTGAAGAATGAAGGGCTCGTAGAGTTCGATCAGCTTCTCGGCGCGGATGAGGTCGCGCTCCGCCCGGGCGAGAGGCGGCTTCTTCATATGGAGGGAAATGGCCGCGCGATTGATACCGGAGATCACGGCTTTTTGCATGGGAATCGAGAGCCGCTCATAGCGTTGCTTGGAGACCGGGATGGTTTCGAATTTCACCTTCAGCCAACTGTCAATGCTTTGCGTGGTGCGGTAATGCTTGCGGTGGGCAAGTCCAGTGAGCTCGATGCTGCGCCCCATGTTGACCGGATTGATCGCGGAAGTCGCGAGCTGATACATGCGGGCGTGGCGACGCGCGACAACCGCCGAAGCAATGAGCGTCATTCCCCGGCAGACCATGTCGACGGGGATCACGTCGAGACATTTCCGTTCATTCGAAGGAAGCTGGCGGAAATTCGTGCCGAGTAAATAGGAAAGCGGCCCGGACGTATTGATCCCCTCATTCCACCCGGTAAAGGGAGAGCGCTCCGAGCTTTCCACGATGGACGGGCGAACGATGGCGATTGGCAGATCACGGCCACGACGCGCAAGGATGGATTCGCCAAGACTTTTGGTGAAAGTGTAAGTATTCGGCCAACCCAGATGCTGGGCGCGTCGCAAGCCAATGCGCGCGAGCCGGTTGCGCGCCCAGCGTGCTCGATTGCGTTTCAGAACGCCGTCGAGCTCGCCCGCGGGCGCTGAAGCTTCATTGCCGCCGCGTCCCAGAGCCTGGCGGTGAAGCGCCTTGTCCAGTTCCGGACTTCCAGCGCGTTCTTCGACGCGGCGAATGGTCTCGCGCAGCGATTCGACCTCGCGCTCGGCATCAAATTTGGGATCGCCGGTGGGATTGTAATTGTCCCGCAGCTCTTCGATGACACGGCCGTCGCGCATGCCGACGACGTAGCAAGTGGAGAGATGCATCAGCCCGGCGTGATTGCACTTTCGCAGAAAACCGAGCAGGGAGATCGCTGAATCAACGTTGGAAGAGACGGCATCGCGCAGATCAGGATTGAAATCCGTCAAGCCGGCGCTGTTCACGATAAGGTCTAGTGAATTGGCGAGCCGCGCCTGCGTAGACTCGCCGAGCCCCAGGCCCGGGAGGCTCACGTCCCCTTCAACGACTTCCACTTTTTCCCTCAGAAACGCGCCGAGCTTCCGGCCATGGCGCTCATGGAGCGCATCGAAGGCAGGAGAATCCTCGACGATCTTTTCGAAGCGGCGCAGAGCAGACGTTGTGCGGTTGCGTCGAATCAGCAGAGTGATCTTCCCGATGTTGGGAATATTTTCGAGCAAATCGACAAGCCAGACCTTGCCGATGAATCCCGTTACACCGATGAGAAGCAGATGCCGATTGGACAGGTTCTCACGAACCGAGAGACGCTCGACTCGCGGAGCATGTCCGAATAGCGCGACCGACTTGACCGGCGGAGCCGTTGGACGGGCCGTCGTCTTCGCCGCACTCTCCAGCTGCTCGGGCTTCCCCGTCCAGCCAAGCTGGCTCAGAAGTTTTTCGCGAGGAATCGGACCGTCCGCACCGCCGCCGGCAATCCAAGCCAAAGGACCGCGCGGGCGAAGGATGGGATCGAGCAGCCGTCCGGTCGCCTTGCCGTCGCGAAATTCGAGACGATTCGAAACGATGGACTCAACTCCGAAATGGTGCGCGAGCGGCCGAAGAATGTTTTCCAGGAGTTGGCCAACCAGGACGACACGCTCGCCGTTACGGACCGCTTCGATCAGCTTGTCGGCAGCCTCGCGGCGCAGTTGCGGCTTTAGAACGTAGTGGAAGTATTCTTCGCCGAGGAGATCCAGGCGATCGCGGCTCACTCCACGAAGCAGCGTGTGCAGGAAGCGCGTGGCGAATGTGCGGCTCGCAAAGTAAGCAAAAGGCCTGGCCAGAGCCATGCCTGCCATGCCGGCGCGCCGCGCCCAGCGTTCGGCAAAGCTCTGCGAGTTCCAGGTGAAAAAGCCGACCGGACGCATGGCGCCAAGTTCGAGCAGGGAGCCTTCCACGCGCCAATAGGAAATATTGCTGGTCCCGGCGGCAGGTAACACACGGTTCGAATTGGATCCAGGTTGCGCCATAGCAGGCCTACAACGAATGGCGACCAATCCGCCGCGAGGATAGCTCAAGAAAATGGCGATGAGTAATGATGTTTCTCACCCTTTGGTCAAGCTGCTCTGTAACGGATTCGCAGCCCACGTCTTGTCCACACCGCAGTGTGGCCCCCGACTCTAGTTCGCCGCAGGCTGCTTCGGAAAGTGTAAAAGTAGCATTCTTACCGGCTTCTCGCAAGGCAGCCGGGCTGACCGCGGCGTTGCGGGTCGGAGCGGGGGGCCGGATGGTGACCAACAGTACAAAATGCGGAGATAGGGAAGTGGCGCTAGACGCCCCAGCCGTAACGCTCGGCGTGTTCGAAGGTGCGCTGCATTTCTTCCCGCAGGATTTCGGTGAACACGGAGCCGCCAACGGCGCGCGCGCCTGGCTCGGTGATGTCGGGTGTTCGATAACCGCCAGCGAGGACTCGTTGAAGCGACTGCTCGACCCAGTCCGCTTCCAGCGAGAGGCCGAAGGCGTCGCGGAGCATCATTGTGGCGCTGAGAATCGAGCCGATCGGATTGGCGGAGTCTGTCCCCACAAGGGACGGCGCGGAACCATGAATGGGCTCAAAAAGAGGCGCGGACGACCCAAAGCTGGCTGATGGGATCAGCCCGATCGAGCCGACCAGTGCCGCCGCGGCATCGCTCAAGATATCGCCGAACATGTTGCTGCTGAGCATCACGTCAAATTGTGAAGGACGCAATGTCAACTGCATTGCCGCGTTGTCGACGTACATGTGTTCGAGTTTTACCCCAGGATAGACCGCGCTCATGGCCATGACGGTGCGGCGCCAGAGCTGCGAGCTAGTCAATACGTTCGCTTTGTCTACGGAGCACAGCCGCCGCGAACGGTTCTCCGCGCGCGTATAAGCAAACGTGGCGATGCGCTCGATCTCCCGCGTCGAATACGATTCCGTGTCCCAGGCACGCTCTATACCCTTTTCGGTGGCGTGCCCGCGTTCGCCGAAATACATCCCGCCGGCAAGTTCGCGCACAATCTCAAGATCCAGATCCCCGAGACGATCGGCCTTTAAAGGCGAGATTCCCCTCAGCGGTTCGAGCAATTTTACCGGGCGAACGTTGACGTAGAGCCCCAGCCCTTTTCGCAGATCGAGGAGTCCGCTCTCCGGGCGCTTCCCGACCGGCAGCGCGTCCCACTTCGGGCCGCCGACGGCTCCTAAAAAAACGGCATCGGCTTTGCGGCAGGCGTCAAGAGTCTCGTTAGGAAGTGGCGTGCCCGCGGCATCAATCGCGGCGCCGCCAATGGGAAGTTCCGCGAACTCAAACTGGTGATTAAATTCTTGAGCCGATTCACGCAGGATGGCCGCCGCCGCCCGAGTTACTTCCGGGCCGATACCGTCTCCCGGCAGCAGGACGATACTCTTCTTCATGACGGTCCCCATAGATAAATAGAACTCTGGCAAGCCCCGCGCTTTGCAGGAAGGTACAAGAAGGCGCGTTTCGGCGTTGCGATCCTTTTGGCCGCAGAGGTCAGGCGGCTGAATGTGATTCCGCGGCCAGCGGAGCGGATCGCCGTCGAATCACCTCGTGGGCGATGGCAACAATGTCTCGCGGACGTACCTGCTTGGCCTGATCGGCCAGCGCCGTCACTCGGCTATAAACTTCCGCAAGCTCTGCGTCACTCGCCTCGTAGCCCAGGTCCCGCAGCGTCAAGCGCAGTGCGTTGCGCCCGGAGTGTTTTCCGAGGACCAGCGAGCGCGCTGGGACTCCAACCGTCTGCGGCGAAATAATCTCGTACGTGAGCGGGTTCTTAATGATTCCATCCTGGTGAATTCCCGCTTCGTGCGCGAAGGCGTTCGCTCCCACAATCGCTTTGTTCGGCGCGACCTGCGCTCCCGTGATTTCGGTGAGCATGCGGCTGGCAGCGAAAAGCTCTTCCAGGCGGATGGCTGTCGTAACACCGAAGCTGTCCTTACGCACGGCCAGAGCCACGACTACTTCTTCCAGGGAAGCGTTCCCCGCGCGTTCGCCGATTCCGTTGATCGTGCATTCGATCTGACGCACGCCAGCGCGGACCGCGGCCAGCGAGTTCGCCACCGCCATGCCCAGATCGTCGTGGCAATGCGCGCTGAGGGTGATCCCTTGCGCATCCCCCAGGTGTTCACGGACTTTGGTGAACATCGCGCCGTACTCTTCCGGCACCGCATATCCCACTGTGTCCGGGAGATTCAGGACCGTAGCACCTGCGTCCACTGCCACGCGGCATACCTGGCACAGAAAACCGATGTCGGTTCGCCCAGCATCCTCGGCGGAGAATTCCACTTCGCCCACATGCTGCCGGCCGTAGCGAACCATTGCCCCGATGGCTTCGAGCGCCTGCTCGCGGGACATCTTCAGCTTCACGCGAAGGTGCAGATCGGAGGTCGCGAGAAAGATATGCAGGCGTGGTGCGGCCGCCGGTTTCAGAGCCTCAATGGCGGCGCTTACATCCTCTCTTCTGGCGCGAGCGAGGGCTGCAATCGGCACGGTACGAATTTCTTGCGCCACTTTCTTAACTGCTTCCAGGTCACCACGCGACGCAATCGGGAAACCGGCTTCAATCACGTCCACCTTCAGGGCCGCAAGCTGACGAGCCATGCGAATCTTCTCGTCGGTGTTCATCGAGAAACCTGGCGACTGTTCGCCGTCGCGGAGCGTGGTGTCAAAGATGCGTACGACGTCCATAGAGTCCCCCATGCTCTAGTAACGCACGGCAGGCACCCTGCGGTCCAATTTATCTTTATTCTACTTTTGATAACAATGTCTTATACTGCCTGCCGAAGGGGGACTCCTTGGACCTCGGTGAATTGCAGGTATTCCTGATGGTGGCAAAAGAGGGCAGCTTTTCCCGCGCCGCCGAGCGCCTCTATCGCACCCAGCCCGCTATCAGCCTGGCCATCCGCAAGCTTGAGGACTCGCTCGGCCAGCCGCTCTTCGTTCGTGGCGCGCGGCCTGTCCGCCTCACCGATGCGGGCACACTTTTGAAGGACTATGCGGAGCGCCTGATCAACCTGCGCGATGAAGTCAAGAAAGGGCTCTCGGAGTTGGAGGGCTTGAAGCGTGGCGAGCTCTCTCTGGGAGTGAACGAGAGCTCCATCCACGCTCTCCTCCCCGCCCTCGCCAAGTTTCGGGAAAAGCATTCCGGCGTCCAGGTGCGTGTGCACCGATTGTTCTCGAGGGATATCCCTCATGAAGTCCTGAACTACCGCCTGGATCTTGGCGCGATCTCTTTCGTGCCACGCGATGCCCAGCTTCTAGCCACGGAAATCCTGAAAGATGAACTGACTCTGGTCGTGCCTCCCAAGCATCTCCTCGCCAAAAAGCGGGAAGTCGATGTCGCCGAGCTTGGAGAAGAGAACTTCATCGCGCATAGCGTCGAATCGCCCTTTCGCCGCCGCGTCATTGAGCTGTTTGCGAGAAACCGCACCGCGCTCAACATGCCCATTGAAATGCCCACCATCGAAAGCATCAAACGCTTCGTGCAAATGGGCATGGGCGTGGCCATCGTGCCGCGCATGTGCGTTCATTGGGAGATCGAACATGGTTGGATGAAGGAGGTAAAAGTGCGGCAAATGAACATGCCGCGCCACGTCTACCTCGTTTCGCGGCGCGGGGCGCGCCTCCCGCATGCCGCCACTGAGCTCATGCGGATCCTTCGTGAAGAGTGAAACCCGCCGCATCCATTTTCCCCGGAAAGTCTCTTCCATCTCGGATATGCTTCGATGTGCAGGTCCTTGAAATTCTGAAAAAAGGTGCGCTTGCTTGACCAGCGGACTCGCCATTCTGACCATCGGATTTTTCCTGGGGATGCGGCATGCCACCGATCCTGACCACGTGATCGCTGTGTCAACGATCGTTAGCCGCGAGCGCTCGATTGCCAAAGCGGGCCTCATCGGTATCCTCTGGGGCTGCGGTCACACGGTTACCATCGTCGCCGTCGGCGCAGCCATTATTCTATTTGGCTTGGCAATTCCTGTGCGTGCCGGCCTGACGATGGAATTTTCCGTGGGTCTGATGCTGATTCTGCTCGGCGTGCTCAACCTCACCGGCGCGATGAAATGGATGAGCGAAAAACTTTCCCCTGCCCACCCACGTGTGACTGGAGAACATGCCCACCTCCACGAGCACGACTCCCACGTGCATTTTCACTGGCACTCTCACGCCCCGGCCTCGGAGCATCACAGCGATGGACTTACGGCGCCAAGCTGGCTGCGCGGACCCTTTGAGCGGCTCGGGCTTTTTCACGCCCTGCGCCCTCTCTTCGTGGGCATCGTTCACGGCCTGGCAGGTTCGGCCGCAGTAGCTCTTCTGGTGTTGGGCACGATTCACGATCCGAAATGGGCGGTTCTTTACCTGCTGATTTTCGGCATCGGCACCATCGCCGGGATGATGCTGGTTACTTCGGCGCTTGCCCTGCCGTTTTCCTTTGCAGCTTCCAGATTCGCATGGCTGAATCGTGGCTTCGTGATTGGATCAGGGCTCCTCAGTTTGGGGTTCGGGATGTTTGTTTGTTACCAGATCGGTTTCGTCAGCGGCCTGTTCGCCGATCGTCCCCGTTGGATGCCCAGCTAGTGCCGTTCCAACTTGCTCTAGCAAATCCCATTGAGAATGTTCTTTCCATGTTCGAGACCGGCCCTCGCCACAAATTCCGAATGTTTGTTCATGATGCCGGAGTATGCCAGCGCTTTGGCCGGCGGGCAGCGCGCGGAAAAGAATCTCCAGTCTAAGCGTGCTGGGCGAGCGCTTCTTCTACTGAAGAATGGATGGGCAAAAGCTTGCTGAGCCCCGCAACCTGGAGCACCGCGCCGCTCTGTTTCGTCAGTCCGGTCAGCGCGAAGGATTGCCCCTGGTTTCTCCGGTGAACGAACAGCTGCGCCAGCGCGCCCACCCCCGCGGAATCGAGGA
>WNGR01017467.1_pt1 | contig 10753 bp, 13 predicted proteins | sample 5407581 | NCBI WGS metagenome assembly WNGR01 (sample SAMN13153383, study PRJNA577476) | soil metagenome | isolation source: 80 cm soil or saprolite under Garry oak tree replicate 2 | place: USA:California | collected 2016-06-15 | reverse complement strand
GGAGGCTGCTGCACCGGTGAGGGCGAGGACGACGACGAAAGCGCGAACGGTGAGTTTCATGTGATTAACCTTTGTGGTTCTATGCGTTAGCTAATATTTTCGAAGGATTGTGCTGGTTACGAACTGGGAACAGAGGTCTAGCGGAAGCCACAGGCATTGGGATCATCAGGAGCGCACATGGGAGTCGGTATGGCGCTGGTCTTGCCGACGACGACCTTGCTCTGGGCGGAGGCGGAGGTGATCTGGGTGGAGGCTGCTGCACCGGTGAGGGCGAGGACGACGACGAAAGCGCGGACGATGATCTTCATGTTTACTACCCCGAAAGTGGTATGTACATCTGTGAGATTTCTCTGGACGAGCAGATAAAATAACAATAGAATGGTAGGCGACGTAAGTCCAATAGAATGAGTTATATACTGCAGTATTAAACATGTTTGGTTACCGAAGTAATCTTTTCGGTCGCGAACATGCAATATCTTGCATCTCGAAGATATGAAAAGGGATAAATGATTTCCCTTTTTGGGGCAATCTACAGGTCTGCAGGAGCTTTCCTCGGGGGCGGCGAGGCGTAGCTTTAGCTTGGTTGTGCAGATGCGGTGTTAGCAAGGGTGGTTCGGCAGGGCAGCTATCGGTAGGCGCAATTAGGCGGGATACTCGAGAGCACACAGCCGCCCACTGCCGTCTTATCAGGCAGGAATGGTACTGGCCCCCCGCCGAGCCTCAAGCAGTCAAAGACCACGGGCAGAGACGGGGAGTGCGTTTTACGAGGCTTGAACGGTAGTGGGGGCTGTGTCGGCAGCGGGCTCAGCCGATTTGGCGGTGGGGGCCGTCGAGGGTGCGGCGGCAGGCTTCTTGGGGGCCGGCTCTGCCTTCTTGGAGGGCGCTAGGATGGCGTGCAGCGTTGTGCCTTCCATGCGGGGCATGAATTCAACCAGCCCGGCATCCCCGATATCGAGGATCAGGCGGTTGATGATCTTGTAGCCGAGATCGCGGTGCGCCATCTGGCGGCCTTTGAAGCGGAGCGAGGCTTTCACCTTGTCGCCCTCGCCCAGGAAGCGCACGGCCTGGTTCTTCTTCGTCTGGTAGTCGTGCTCGTCGACGGTGACGGAGAACTTGACCTCTTTGATGGTGATGACCTTCTGCTTCTTGCGGGCGGCTCGTTCGCTCTTGTCCTTCTCGTAGAGGAACTTGCCGTAGTCCTGAATCTTGCAGACCGGCGGCACGGCGTTAGGCGAGATCTCGACAAGGTCAAGCGAGCGCTCACGGGCCATCTTCAGGGCTTCGAAGGGGGCCATAACGCCGAGCTGCTCGCCATTCTCGTCGATTACGCGGATTTCGCGTGCGCGGATACGTTCATTGGTGCGGATGAAAGACTTGGCGGAACGTTTATCAATCGGTGGAATAGGTCGCCTCCACAGCGGGCCTTCAGACTCGCCATGCGTTGTTTTTTGGGTTAGGCGCACCTCACGTAAAAGGCTGCGCTGGAACGAAAAGTATAACACTTTACAGCAGGAGCAGCCCAGGTGGACAACGGCCGCTGCGTCGAAGCGCACATGCTCCGCACAACTCTGTATTGTTAGACTGGCTTTGCCGGAGCCGGACACCGGATATTGCCGGTGTAGGCGCCAGGGCGTGAGAGAGGAAATTCAATGAAGCGTCGCATCCTGCTGGTGGACGATGAAGTAGCCGTACTCTTGACGATGAAGGCCATCCTGGAGATCAGCGGGTTCGAAGTGGACACCGCCGCGTCCGGGCGCGAGGGCAAATCGAAACTGCACACCCGTGAGTACCACATGGTCATCACCGATATGCGCATGGAGAGCGATGCTGCGGGCGCGGAGGTGATCACGGCAGCCCGCTCCGCGCCCTACCATCCGGCGATCGCCCTGCTGACCGCCTTCCCCGTCGCCGACGAGGACTGGCAGGAGCTGGGTGCCGACAATATGTTGGTCAAGCCCATGCACGTCCAGATACTGCTCCGGCAGATTGAAGAACTTCTCGCTACACACGAGAGCAAGTTGGCCACTCTGGGCGGCGGAGCCAGCCTAAAGACAGCGCCGGCAAAAGCTAATCCGGCAAAGAATGTGGCGGCCAAACGTACGGCAAGTAAGAAAGCCCCGGCGAAGCGGGCTGTCAAGGCTCCGGCTGCGCCCAGGAGGGCTGCGGTAAAGAAGTCTCCCGCCAAAAAAACTCCAGCAAAAAAGACTCGCGCGAAGTAGCCAGGTTGCAATAGCCCGAACCTAGTTCGGGGTGTGCGCCTTGACGTAGGTGCGCAGGGCGAGATTGATGTCCATCGCCTTCTGCACGCCGTTATCCAGCATGCGCAGCCAGTCGCGCGCGGGCTCCTTGATCTCCGTCGTTCCGAGCAGGTAGCTGGTCTGCACGATCACCTCGAGAGCATTGCTGAGTTCGTGGGCGAGCTTGCGTATCTCAACGGCAACATCTTCGGGAATGCTCTCGCTCTCTGGCGAGGCCAGGTTCTTTGCGTTTGTTGGATCAGTCATATCGGGAGATAGCGCCTCCAAAGGCTGGACGTTCCGTGTGGAAGATAAGTTTACGTACAACAGCGCCGAATTGACAGAGGCGGCAGGGTTTGTAAGACTAAAGGCTCGCGGTTAGCGTGTACCGGCCATCTTGAGCGGTGGCGATTACACCGTGCCGTAGTGGCGGAATTGGCAGACGCGCATGGTTCAGGTCCATGTACTCGCAAGGGTGTGGGGGTTCGAGTCCCCCCTTCGGCACCAAAGTCTTTGAAGTTTGAAATGAGCACCCTTCGAGGTGCTCATTTTTTGCATTCAGCAGTGCTCATTTTTTGTTTCAGATCGAGCCGAGCGTGCTCCTCGGACGAGACCGTAGAATGAGGGAACGATGCCGACACAGCTCGATCAGATTCTTGCGCATACCCTGCTGGAGGTGAACGCACGCAAGGCCACGGCCGACTATGGCCTGCTCGAGCGTAAGGCCGCCGCCCACACCCCTCGCGGCTTTGCCAAGGGGTTGCGCGCTGTCGCCAGCGAGGGACCGGCGATCATCTCCGAGATCAAAAAGGCCTCTCCCTCGAAGGGCCTGATCCGCAGCGACTTCTCTCCGGCCACCCTGGCGCAGAGCTTCGAGTCCGCGGGCGCCGCGGCCCTCTCGGTGCTGACCAACGGCGAGTTCTTCCAGGGCTCCCTCGACGACCTCGCGACGGCCTCTGCCACGGTGAAGATCCCATGCCTGCGCAAGGACTTCATCCTCGATCCCTTCCAGATTCTCGAGGCCCGCGCGTATGGCGCAGACGCCATCCTGCTGATCGTCTCGGCCCACACCGACGCCGCGCTCAGCGATCTGCGCGACGAAGCCTACAACCTGGGCCTCGACGTACTCTGCGAGACCCACGACCGCGAAGAGCTCGAGCGCGCCGTCCAGCTCGGCTTCGATCTGATCGGCGTCAACAGCCGCGATACTGGAGCTCGCGCCCTGGATGCCCGATGGTGTCGTGAAGGTAGCCGAGAGCGGCATACGCACGGCAGAGGACATCGCAAAGCTTCGCGACGCTGGATACGATGCTTTCCTGGTGGGAGAGGCCCTGATGCGCCAGCCCGATCCCGGCGCGGCTCTCGCGCTGCTGCTCGATCGCGAATACACCTCCGAGCGCTAGGCCATGTGGATCAAGATCTGCGCCAACACCAATCTTGACGACGCCCAGCTCGCCGCTGATCTCGGCGCCGACGCCCTCGGCTTCGTCTTCGCCCCCAGCACCCGCCAGGTCACAGCCGCCGACGTCGCCCGCATCACGCCGCATCTTCCCCCGTCCGTCGAGCGCGTCGGAGTCTTCTACACCCAGAGTGCAGACGAGATCGCAGCCATCGCAACCGAAGCAGGCCTGAGCGCCGTGCAACTTCACGGCGGCGTCAACCTCGCGCTGGCGGCAGAATTAAACGAGCGATTCGAAGGCCGTCTCCGCATCATCCAGACGGTGCACTGGCACGTGGATCAGGATGGAGCCAGCGCCGCAGCCGTCAGCCGCCAGCTTCAGGAGATCGAAGCCTGCCGCATCGTCGACCGCGTCCTGGTCGACTCCAAGGTAGGGCAGGCAGCCGGAGGCACCGGCGTCTCCTTCAACTGGGATGAGGCTCGAACCGTCTTCGCCGCTGCAAACGACCGCCTGAGGCTAATCGTCGCCGGCGGCCTGCGCCCCGAGAACGTCGGCGAAGCCATCCGCCGCCTGAAGCCTTGGGGTGTTGATGTAGCCAGCGGAGTGGAAGCCCAACCGGGCAGGAAAGACCGCCAGAGACTGGCGGCATTCATCAAAAATGTTCGAGAGTCAAAGCTCGCCGATAACTAGCCCGCTACTTACACAGATAGCGCGCTACCGGAGCAGGTTCTAGCGGCGCACCGTCGCCACATGCACGCGAGCCTTGGGCGTGCGGTCGTGGAACAGCTGCGGACGCATGTGGGTCCCCATCGATCTTGGTCTGGCAGAGGCCAAAGCAGGAGCGAGAACCAGCAACAACGCAATAGAAACTTTCAGCTTCATAAAAATCCTTCTGTGCACCTGCATATAGGACGCGCAGAATCCGCCGTCGGATTCAAAATCCCACGAACGGGTTACCACCAGCAGTATCGAAGAAAAGATGGCCCGGTGCACATTAATCTGCTCCCCCGCCACCTTCTTGTCAACCGTCCGCAGCCCTCAGGGCTGGGCGACCTGCATCTGCAGCTCCCGTACCAGAAACGCGAACTGGTCCACCGCCAACTCCACCCGCTTGCTCAGCGGCATGCCGCCACCGTGTCCGGCCCGCGTCTCAATGCGGATCAGCACCGCCTTCGCACCCTCCTGCGCCACCTGCATGGCCGCCGCGAACTTGAAGCTGTGCGCCGGAAACACGCGGTCGTCGTGGTCGGCTGTTGCGATCAGGGTCGGCGGATACGCCACCCCCGCCTTCACATTGTGCAGCGGCGAGTACCTGTAGATCGCCGCAAACTCCTCCGCATTCTCCGACGGAGCCCCATAGTCCGCCTTCCACGCCCAGCCAATCGTGAACTTGTCGAAGCGCAGCATATCCATCACACCGACGGCGGCCAGCGCAGCGCCAAACAGCTCCGGCCGCTGAATCTCGCATGCCCCCACCAGCAGCCCGCCGTTGCTGCCGCCCGAGATCGCGAGCTTCGGCGTGCTGGTGTACTTGTTCGCGATCAGCCACTCCGCCGCGCCGATGAAGTCGTCGAAGACGTTCTGCTTCTTCAGCTTCATGCCGGCCTGATGCCAGTCCTCGCCGTACTCGCCGCCGCCCCGCAGGCTCGGCTGCGCGTAGATGCCTCCCATCTCCATCCACAGCACATGCGAGGCCGCGAACTCCGGCATCAGCGAGATGTTGAATCCGCCATAGCCATACAGCAACGTGGGAGCCGTGCCATCCAGCTTCAGCCCCTTCTTGTAGCTCAGGAACATGGGCACCCGCGTCCCATCCTTGCTCGTGTAGAAGACCTGCTTGGTCTCGTACTGCGCCGGATCGAACTGCAGCTTCGGCTGCCGGTACATGGCCGTCTTCCGTGTCTTCATATCTAGCCGATAGATAGTCCCCGGCGTCGTGAAGTTGCTGAACTGGAAGAAGGTCTCCTCGTCATGCCGCTTGCCGCCAAAGCCCGCTGCCGTGCCGATCGCCGGCAGCGTCAGCCGCTCGATCAGCCTGCCATCGCGCGCGTGGAACTCCACCAGGCTCTGCGCATCCGCCAGGTAGTTGGCAATCAAGGTGTCGTGAACCATGGTCACGTCATCCAGCTTGTTCTTACTCTCCGGAATCACTGTCTTCCAGTTCGACCGTTCAGGATGCTTCAGGTCGACCGAGATCACCTTGCCGTTCGGAGCATCCAGCGTCGTCCTCAGCCAGAAGGTTGTGCCATCGTTGTCGATCGGTTGATAGACGGCATCGGCAACCGTCACCAGCTTAATAACGGGAGCATCGGGATGCTCGAGGTCCTTCACCGAAAGCTCATTATTCGGGCTGGTCCCCTTCGTCTGGTAGAGCAGCAGGTAGCGGCCATCATCCGTCACCTGAGCCCCCACGTTCAGCTCTTTATCATCCGGCCGGTCGAAGATCAGCTTGTCCTCAGCCTGCTTCGTGCCCAGCTTGTGAAAGAAGACCTTGTGGAAGTAGTTCGCAGCCTTCAGCGCATCGGCCTTGGGCGCGTCGTAGCCCTCGTAGAAGAAGCCGCTGCCGTCCTTCAGCCACGAGGCCCCGCTGAACTTCGACCACTCGATGATGTCCGGCAGGTCCTTGCCCGTCGCAACGTCGCGAACGTGCCACTTCACCCAGTCGCTGCCCGCGTCGGCGATCGAGTAGGCCGCCAGCTTGCCGTCGTCGGTGATGCTGATGCCGCTGATCGCAACTGTGCCGTCAGCGGACATCGTATTCGGGTCGAGCAGCACCTTCGGCTCGCCCGTCAGCCCCTCCTGCCAGTAGAGGACGTTCTGATTCTGCAGCCCCGAGTTGTGCGAGTAGAAGTACCGCGTGCCCCGCCGCGCCGGCGCCGTGTAGCGCTCGAAGTTGGTCAGCTGCATCAGCCGGGCATGCATCCTGTCGCGCCCCGGAATCTGCGCGAGATAGCCCTGCGTCAGCTTGTTCTCCGCATTCACCCAGCTCTTCACCTCGGCGGAGTCGACATCCTCCATCCATCGGTAGGGGTCGCTCACCTTCGTGCCGAAGTAGTCATCCATCTGTTCCGAGGCGCGGGCCTTCGGGTAAACGAGAGCGGAGGCCTCGTCGACAGCGGCAGCGGCGAGGGTTACATCGGCAGACATCAGTGCGGCAGCAAGAATCGGTTTCATCAATCGCATCTCTCAGTACTCCATCATGCCATTCCCAATCACCGCACTATAACCGATACCGCGGCAACCCCATATTGCGACGCTCTTTCTCTACCGCCGCAGATATACTGCGCTACAAGCTGCGCAACGGAGGTAGCCGCCATGTGGGAAAGCGCTCATGCACTTCTGACCGAGCACCCGAAGGCTCTTGGAGTTATCGGTGACAGTCTGACTTTTACAGGGGGCCTGCTGCTCGCCGCGGAAGCGCTCTGGAAGAAGACGGAACGGATTGCAATCGCAACCAAGGAGACCATCGTAAAGTACTTTCCGCGTGCCGAAGATGAGCAGGGCAATCCCATCAGCCCTACTTCGGTTGAGCAGAGATGGCTAAGCCTATGGAACTTTGCCTCCAAAGCAGGTGCCATTACGCTGGCCGTCGGGTTCGCGTTTCTCCTGGCGCACCGCATATTATTTACGGATTAGCGTACAATCGGATTGTCGGAAGTTCCGACAAGGAGTCGACCATGGCCGAATCCACTATGGCTGAATACACTCTCAGAATCGCGGGCAAGCGTCAGGTCACCTTGCCGGAAGAGATCGTGACCGCCCTGAACCTGGAGAAGGGTGATGAATTCCGGATCATCGTCCGCACGCCCTCCGATATCCGACTGGTCCCGTACACTCGCGTCCGCAAGGACCTCATCACCCCTGAGATCCAGGAGATTCTCCAGCAGCGCAGGAAAGAGATTGAAAGCGGCGCGGAGATGGTCTCGCTGGAGGAGGTCTTGAAGAAGGCCGCCGCGAAGAATCGGGCAGCGGCTACTGTCTCTTCCAGATCCGGTTCAAAGGCCAGACTTCACAAGAGAGAACTCATTACTGAGTAGTGCTCGTGCGAGGTTCGTTCCATGGCGGAAGAGCGTGCAGGAATCTACCTGCTTAAAAAAGTGGAAGCTGCCTTCTACGCTCTGCCGGAAGCGAGACAGATGCGGCTGGCAGCGTTCCTTGAGGCTCGCCGCGCGGAGCTTGAGTCCTCAGGCGGAGGAAATAAAGAGAACCTCTCCTGCGAGTGGGAGCCAGCCTTCGCCGTCTATTGGGACATCCAACTCAAGCCGAAGTATCGCGACGCCAACCCTAAGCCCAAAGCGTCTCCCTCGTCCGCGAAGCTGGGCAGCGCCTATCGAATTGTGGTCCTCGAGATCAGGAGACTCCCCTGATCGTCGCCTGAGGGCCAAACCGGTTCTTGCCTTTGCCTTTCGGTGGGAGCGCAGGGCTTCATCCCTGCAAAAAAATGCCGCAAACACAAGGGGCTTTATAGGCTGCGGAAGGATCCCTGTCTTGCTTAAGGGCACGGCTTCAGCCGTGCCGTAAGAGCCGCTTTTGCACTACGGCTTTAGCCGCTGAGGTACTCCTTCCGACTGCGGCGTGACTTTTTCCGCGGCCTGTTTAGCCCCGGGCCCTTTTGCTCGTAGCTGCAATCAGACTTTTTCACCAACCTCTTCAGGCGTGCCGACAACAAACCGCGCCGACTCGGGGTCCCCAGCCAGCTTGCTGGTTGGGGTGATCAGGCGCTACCTCTGCCGAAGGGCAAATCGTCGTTGTCTTCAATATATGACCATAGTACAATGACCATAGTAGGAGGGGCTCCCCATGCGCACCATCCCAGCCGGAACATTCAAAGCAACCTGCCTCGCCGTCATGGACGAGGTCCAGGCAAAGCGGGAGCCCGTTCTCATCACCAAAAACGGAAAGCCCGTCGCGCAACTCGTTCCCGTGGACTCCGCGAAGGATGAGATCTTCGGCTTCTACACCGGAAAAGGCAGGATCGCCGGCGATGTCGTCTCGCCCGTCGTCCCGCTGGAAGACTGGAGCAGCCTGAAGTGATCCTGGTGGATACCCACATTGTTGTGTGGCTTGCACTCGAGCCGCGCCTGCTCTCCCGCAAAGCCGTCGCCGCCATCACCGAGGCTCGCAACAGTCGTGGTGTCGCCATTGCAGATGTGACCCTGTGGGAGCTGGCCATGCTCGCCACCCGCGAACGCATCCAGCTGACCACATCGCTCGAGTCCTTCCTGCGCGAGGTCGAGGCGCGATTCATCGTCCTCCCGCTCACCGGGATGATCGCGAAGCGATCGGTCCAGTTCACCGAACGCTATCCCCAGGACCCCATGGACCGCATCATCGGCGCGACTGCCCTGATCGAAGGCATCCCTCTCGTCACGAAGGATGAGAAGATCAGACATTCAAAGGAAGTGCCTTCCGTCTGGTAGGCCGACTCCCTATCCGGAAGGACGCGGTCGTTTGAAACTGAACCTGAGGCCCATCACACTACTCGCGTTCTTCGCCTCCACCCTGCCCGCCATCGCGCAGGATAATCAGCCCTACACCCTCAAGACCCAATCCAACGTAGTCCTCGTCCCCACGACCGTGCAGACCAAACACGGCGAGATGCTCTACGCCCTCAAGCCCGAGCAGTTCGTCGTCGAAGACAACGGCATCCCCCAGGCCATCCACCTCGATGAGGACACCGACTCGCTCGGTCTCTCGCTCGTCGTCGTCGTCCAGTGCAGCCGCGCCTCGGTCATGGAGTTCGCGAAGCTGCGCGGCCTCGCCACCATGGTCGACGCCGTAGCCGGCGACGCGCCCCGCGAGGTCGCCGTCGTCACCTACGGCGGCAGGCCCCTGCTGCTCGGCAACTTCTCCAGCAACCCCGACTCCATCGGCTCCGCACTGGCCCAGCTCGAGCCCTGCGACGACCCAGACGCCTCCACGCTCGACGCCGTTGCTTACGCCACGAAGCTCCTCGATGCGCGCCAGAACCACTACCGCCACGCCATCCTGCTGGTCAGCGAGACCCGCGACCACGGCAGCGAGACCAAGCCCGCCAAGGTCATCGCCGATCTGGGCCGCACCAACACCGTGGTCGACTCCGTTGCCTTCTCCCCCGGCAAGACCGAGATCCTCAACGACCTTCACCACGGCGGCGGCAGCGGGCCCATCGGGTTATTAGTCATGGCAGTGAACGCCCTCAAGAAGAACGCCGCGCACGAGCTTGCCTCGCTCTCCGGCGGAGAGTACATCAACTTCACCACCCAGAAGGGCTTCGACAACGGCCTCCACCAGCTCTCCAACCACATCCACAACTACTACCTGCTCAGCTTCCAGCCCCAGGCCGAGAGCAGCGGCAACCCCTCCCCCGGAATGCACTCCATCCGCGTCAAGATTCCCGACTACCCCGACGCCCGCATCCGCTTCCGCGAGAGCTACTGGAGCGGCCCACCCGAAAACCTCCCCACCGACTCCCAGTAGCCGCAACCTCAGACCCGGAAGCGTCAGGTTGTCTCGACGAATCACGGAGATCGCCGTTTTTGCCCTTGCCGTTGCCTGTTCTCTTCCACCCAACCCAAAACAAACGTCATCTCGACCGGAGCAACGGACGGTCTTATCGTCCGTTGTGCAGTGGAGAGATCCCTGTATTTCGTCTTTGTCCTTGCCGTTGCCCTTGTCCTTGCCGTTGCCCTTGTCCTTGCCGTTGCTCTTGTCCTTGCCGTTGCTCTTGTCCTTGCCGTTGCCCTTGTCCTTGCCGTTGCCCTTGTCCTTGCCGTTGCCCTTGTCCTTGCCGTTGCCCTTGTTCTTGTCCTTGCCGTTGCTTCTGAGGTAGGCCCGGGCTTTAGCCCGGGCATTCAGGGCCGCAGCAAGCGGGGCTTTAGCCCCTGGGGTATGCCTTCTGGTCTCGCTCCATTCCCTCTCTCGAGGAGCCAAACGACACTATCTGACGAATGCAACTTTGAAGGCCACGAAGGCGGCACCATGGGAAAATCCCCACACCGCCGCCTTCAACCCCTCTAGTCTCGATCGCCGTGCTTCCAATGCCCATACGCATGCCCACGTCCATGTCCGTGGTCATCATCCCAGTCCCCATGGCCCCTGTGGTGATCCCAGTACCCCCGGTTGACCCTCCAACCC
>WNGR01008637.1_pt1 | contig 10754 bp, 9 predicted proteins | sample 5407581 | NCBI WGS metagenome assembly WNGR01 (sample SAMN13153383, study PRJNA577476) | soil metagenome | isolation source: 80 cm soil or saprolite under Garry oak tree replicate 2 | place: USA:California | collected 2016-06-15 | reverse complement strand
GCACTCAGAAGAGCGTTCTTTGGTGGGCTGCCAAACACCGCCATCATCATCTTCACTCGGATACGGCGCAGGATGTGCATTCACCCCGGCACAAAGGCTTCGTGTACAGCCATGTCGGCTGGATCTTTTACCGGCAGCACGATGCGACTGACCTGGTGAAAGTATCGGATTTGGCGTCGTATCCCGAGTTGATGTGGCTGCACCGGCTGGAGCTCTTGCCGGCGGTCGTGCTCGCGGGTCTGTGCTTCCTCCTTGCCGGGTGGTCAGGACTCGTGGTCGGATTCCTCTGGAGCACCGTGCTGCTGTATCACGCCACGTTCTGCATCAACTCCCTCGCACATGTTCACGGACGCAAGCAGTATGTGACCGGTGATGACTCCCGTAACAACTGGCTGCTCGCTCTGTTGACGATGGGTGAGGGGTGGCACAACAACCATCACGCCTACCAGGCGAGCGCCCGGCAGGGCTTCCGCTGGTATGAGATTGATCTGACCTATTATGTTTTGGTGGCGTTGTCCTGGCTCGGGATTGTCCGGGATCTGAAGATGCCGCCCAGGCAGGTTCTGCGCAATGAGCATCGGTTGGGATCACGCGTGGTAAGGCAAGCTGCTGAGCAGCTCGCTGCTCGCTTTAATCCTGAACACATCGCGCTTGCGATCAGAACGTCGATCCATGAGACCGAATTGTCGGTCCGGGATGCGCTCAGTCTGTTGCAGCACCGTGCCGACTTGCGTCTGTCCAGCATGCCGACGCGCGATCAGTTGCTGGCTGAAGCGCAGCGCATGTTCGCCAAGACGATATCCTTGGACGACATTGTCGACCGTGCCTACGAGCTCTTGAACGACTCTGTCGGTTTTCTTCTGGCCACTCCCGCTCTCACGGCCAACGCGAAAGCGAATGGTGGCGTTTAGCGCGAGGATCCCCATATAGGGGTATGACCAATTGGCAGAAGTCGAACACGCGGCAAGCGCCCAAGACGAAGGCCGAGCTCCGCCAGATGCTGACCGAGGCGGTCCGCAACACGCAGCCCAGCCTTGAGCCGAATCGCCCAGCGAAAGCTAGGAAGATCGCGGCGGAAACAGCTCGCGCCGATCGCGATTCTCTCGCAATGGGAACCGTCGAGGACGGCCACATCAAGCTCGTGATGACGTAAACAGCCGAGGCCCGACGGCGGTCGTCAAGAAGCGCTGACATCCGGAAATGCTGGCGGTTGGCTACGACGCCGCGCGCGACGCGTCGGCGGACAGACGCCCCAGCAGCGATCGCGCGGTATCCGACGACGACAGCGAGTCCACACTGATGACGGGGTCGCTGTGCATCTCGTTCTTGCCGTGACTGGTGTGCCGCATCACCGCGGAAAGGCGGCGGGCGATCATGTGGGCGGTGCGGAAGTCGGTCTCGGCGAACACGACGATCACCGAACCGTCCTTCTGGGCTGCGCCAAAATCCATCTGCCGCATCAGGCGGCTCAGGATCCGAGCAGCATCCAGTTGCGCGCGAGGATTGCCGGGATCGAAGGCGAAGCGGGCCACCGACAGGCCGCCGCCGCGGGCGAGCGTCTGCTCCACCGCCTTGGAAAAATCGCGGGCGAAGGCTTCGACCGTCAGGAGGCCGCTGCGCGGATCGAGCCAGCCGCCGGCATCGATCGAGCGCAGCGTGCGGCTCAGTTGCGCTTCCATCGCGTGCTGGCGGATCAGGGGCAGCGCGTTGGCGGCGACCTTCGTGGGCTCGCCCGAGATCAGCTCAAGATTGGGCAGATCGTAGCTCTGCACGAGCTGGTGCGCGGTGACGACGACGGGCAGGTTGCGGAAGCGCGTATCTTCCGCGAGCACCGTGAGGAAGGCATCAGTGACGCGCGGGGTAAAACCTTCGGCGAGCACGACGCCGTCGATGTCGCGGGAATTGAGATGTTTTGCGGCGGCCTCGATCGAGAGTGCGCCGATGACGCCCATGCGTTCGCCGAGCGCGACAGAGAGCGCGGGGTAAGCCGCGCCGCGGCCGATCAGGAGCACGGTGGCATCGCGCACGGGATCAGTCTCCGGCAGCGCAACCTTCATTTCCGGTTGCCGGCGCAGCACCGTGGCATGAAGCGTGCGCACGCGCATCGCGGCGCGCAGCCGTGCGATCAGGCGGTCGGCATTGCCGCCGCGTGAGGCGAAGGGCAGGGCGTTGTGGGGCAGCGTGCTCTGCGCATCCATGGCGATCAGCGGCAGATAGAGCGGCTGGTCCGCGATCTTCTTCGCAAGCAGCGCAATATGCGGTTCGTGCCCGCCATGCATCGCGGCAAGAACGGCAGCCGGCTGCACCTGCTCGACGGCGCGCGCGGCGCTTGCCCAATCGCTGTCGACGACCGGAAAGAGGCGAGCCTCGTCCAGCGCCGCAATGAAGGCGGGCCGCTCGGCATTGGACACAAACAGGATCGGGCCCGCCTGGGACATCATAAACTCTGATCACGCAATCGATGCTGCGCAATCTAGTTTGGCCGCCTTAATGCAGCGTCAACGAAGGAGCCGAAACTGCGCTCAAACCGGGCCGGAGCGGTCGCGAAAAGCCTCGACCATCAGGGGGTTAAGCCCGAGCTCGCTGAGCGCCTCGCGGGCGCGGGCATTATCCTGGGCCCGGCCCGCCAGCCGGTGACCTGAGAGCCGGTCAGGCAGCGCCGTCAAAAGCGCGCCCTGGCCGAGCCGCCGCGCCCATTCCTGGAGGTCGTTGGAGAGGAAGCGGTAGCCGCCGACCGCCATGATGCCGGAGGGCGGCGCGGTGATGCAGATCGCGCCGCTGGCACGGTCGATCCGTGCGGCATAGCCGGTGTCGACATAGTCGCGCGGCGGCTGCGCAATCAGCGTGTCGCCAACCGGCTGCGGCGGGGCGTAGGCCGCGATCGGCACCATCGGTCCGCGCAGGCCGAGCGTGCCCTTTGGGGTCAGCAGGATGTCGCCGGCGATCGAGGATCCCGACTGCTCGCGCGGGGCGCCGTGCGGCCCGGGCATCACCGCCACCGGCATGCCGTTCTCGCCGCGCCTTGCGCCGAACAGCCCGGCCTCGCCGAACAAATAGACGTCCGTGAGCGGCGCATGCGGCGCGATCCAGGCCTCGCTCGCCGCCACCTGTTCCGGCGCGCGCCAGAGACCGATGACGTTGCGCAAGGTCGGCATCCGTGCCGCGAGATCGGAATCGCCAAGCCGAAGCGCGAACTGGGCCGGCGCGATCAGCACGTCGCATTCGTGCTCGTTGATCTGTTGCTCCAGCACGTCGCTCTCGAAGGGATGATGCAGCGCCAGCGTACCGCCACAGAGCAGCCACACCGCGAGCGAGGAGGCGAGGCCCGCGAACGACATCGGCGTGAACGCCGCCATCACGGTCGCGCCCTGCTTGATGTCGGCTTCGAGCGACATCGCGAGCCCGCCGGCGATCAGGCTGAAATGCGGCCGCGGCACCGGACGAAAGCCCTCCGCGGTGACATCGAAGGAGATCATTGCCGCCTTGCGGCCGTCCTGGATCACGGCGCGCGTGGTGCCGGGCGGGCGCGCCAGCACCGCGTCGAGCGAGGCCATGCCTTCGGGCAGGTCGGGCCCGAAACCGAAGACGTGGCGGATCGAGAAGGCTTCCGCCGCGGCATGCATCGCGAGGTCGCAATAGCTGACGCCGTCGACCTTGCTCATGGTGACGATGGCGCGCGCCGCGGTGCGGTTGAGCGCGGCGGTCAGTTCCGCATGCCGCCAGAGCAGCGGCAGCACCGCGACCACGAGGCCGGCGCGATGGGCGGCGAGCACCGTCAGCACGAACTCGACCGTAGCAGGCAGCTGAACCGCGATGACGGAATTGGCCGGCAGGCCCGATTCGACGAAATGCGCCGACAGCGCTTCGATCGCCGTGTCGGCTTCGGCATAGGTCAGCCGCCGCGGCTGGTGCCCGGTGACGCGGGCCTTGTTGAGGGGATCGAGCAAGGCGGGCGCGTGCGGCTGCCGCGTCAGCGTGCGCTGGAACAGCGTGTCGAGCGTCGGCGATACGGCTGGCTGGTTCACGGCGTCACTTCGCTGGAGGCGGACCCTTCGACCACCAGGTCTCCGGCAGATAGCCGGAGAGCGCGGTGGTCGATGGTCGTTCTATCCGATTCCACCGCGCGATCCATTGCTCGGAGACGTTAAACAGGGGGATTGTGTAGAAGCCTGCAATCAGCGCCCGGTCGAGCGCCCGCACCGCCGAGACGAAGGCCGTATGATCACGGGCCTCCAGGAGGGCGCCAATCATGGCGTCGACCGCGGGATCCCTGGCGCCCATGTAGTTGCGGGTGCCTGGGTTGTCGGCGGCCGCACTGCCCCAATAGAAATATTGCTCGTTGCCCGGCGAGAGCGACTGGTCCCAGCGGTTCTGGATCATGTCGAACTCGTAAGCCAGCCGGCGCTGGTCGAACTGCACGGGATCGACCGATCGCACGCTCGGCTCGATTCCGGCGCGCTTGAGGTCGCGCTGGAAGGCGAGTGCGATGCGCTCCTGATCGCGGGTCGTGACCAACATTTCGAAGGTGAAGGGCGCTTTCGTCGCGCGGTTGCGCAGCACGGTGCCGTCGAGATCATAGCCGGCCTCGGACAGCAGCTTCAGCGCCGCGCGCAGCGTGGTGCGGTCGCGCCCCGAGCCGTCGGTGACGGGGAGGCGGTAGCTGCCGTCCATGATGTCAGGCGCAATCTGCGCGGCAAAGGGTTTGAGCAATTCGCGCTCGCGCGCATCCGCGGGGCGGGCATAGGCCGACAGGTCGGAGCCTGCGAAATAGCCCGCGACCCGCGCGTAGAGCCCGAAGAAATAGTTGCGGTTGACCAGCTCGAAATCGAACAGCAGCGTCAGCGCCTGGCGCACGCGGATGTCGGCGAAGATCGAACGGCGGGTGTTGAACACCAGGAATTCCGAGGGCTGCGGCACGCCGGGCTTGATGGTGTCGCGGATCACCTCGCCGCTCTTGGCTGCCGGAAAATCATAGCCGTCGTGCCAGCGCAGCGGCTCGTTCTCGACGCGGAAATCAAAGAGGCCGCGCTTGAAGGCTTCGAACTGGCCGTTGGCTTCGCGAAAATAGTCGAGCCTGATCTCGTCGAAATTGTAGAGCCCGCGATTGACCGGCAGGTCGCGGCCCCAATAGTCGGGATTGCGGGTCAGCGTGACGCTTGCGCCGGGCTTCACCGCCGTGACCCTGTAGGGGCCCGAGCCGATCGGCCCGGTCAGCGTCGTCTCCTCGAAGGTCGCGACGTCGACCGCATGCTTCGGCAGGATCGGCATCAGGCCGAGGATGAGCGGCAATTCGCGGTCATTGGCGCCTGCGAGGTCGAAGCGGACGGTGAGGGGATCGGGCGCGTCGGCCTTGGCGATCTTGGCATAGTATTGCCGAAGGTTCGGGCGGCCGTGGTCGCGCAGAAGCTGCCAGGAAAACAGCACGTCTTCCGAAAGCACCGGCTTGCCGTCGGAGAAGCGGGCGCGGGGATCGAGGCGGAACGTGACATAAGTCCGCTCGTCGTCGGTTTCGACGGTCTTGGCGAGCAGGCCGTAGAGCGTGAACGGCTCATCCTGGCCGCGCGCAAGCAGGCTCTCGACCACGTAGCTCCGCATCTGCTGCACGGCCAATCCCCTCACGATGAAGGGATTGAGGCTGTCGAAGCTGCCGAGGATGCCCCAGGTCAGCCGCCCGCCCTTGGGCGCATCGGGATTGGCATAGGGCATGTGGGTGAAATCGGAAGGCCACGCCGGCTTGCCGTGCATGGCGATCGCGTGGGCTTCCTCGGCCCGCGCGCCGCCAGCCGGAAGCCCAATGATGAGCGCTAAGGCGAGGACGCAAAGGCGGACGCTGGTGCCCTCGAGCAGGCGCTGGAACATGAACATCCGTACACGCTGATTCGAGGACCGGCGGGCCTGAATCCTATCACAGGGAATTTCACTGAGCGCAGGCTGGGATGCGGTCAAAGATGGTTGTCGGCATTGATCTTTCCGTCGGCCACGCTAAGAAGGCGGGCAATCGCGCAGCAGCGCCGAGCCCGTCACTTATCCGCCTCAATTGACGGGGAGAGAGCCGCGCCATGCGGCTAGGTTCGGCGCCTCGGAGCGGTTCGGGGCACTTCCCGTTTAGAAAGGGTTTTCCGCAATGAATTTCCATTACTTGGCCGCGTCGGTCCGGCCGCGCGGGCGACTTCTCGCCCTGTTGACGGCGATGGCGTTGGCCGTTCCGGTTGCCGCCGCGGCCCAGGCCCCTGCGCCGGCTCCGGGTGCGCCCGCGCCCAAGGCCCCCGCGAAAGCGGCTCCGAAGGCTGCCCCAAAGGCTCCGGCGCCGGCTGCTCAGGCACCCGCCCAGCCTGCTCCCGCTCAGGGCGCTCCGGCGCAACAGGGCGCGGCCCAGCCGGCGGATCAGCAGATCCAGCTGATCTATGCGCCCTGGACCAAGTTCTGCCTCAAGGGCCAGGACGCCAACGCCAAGCAGGTTTGCTTCACCGGCAAGGACGGCCGCATCGAATCGGGCCAGCCGGTCATCGCGGCTGTGATCATCGAGCCGGAAGGCGAGCCCAAGAAGATCCTGCGCGTGACGCTGCCGCTCGGCATGCAGCTCGTGCACGGCACCCGCATCATCGTGGACAACAATGCGCCGCTGCAGAGCCCGTATGTGATCTGCTTCCAGAACGGCTGCATGTCGGACTACGAGGCGACGCCCGAGCTTCTCGCCAACATGAAGAAGGGCCAGAACCTCGTGGTGCAGGCGATCAACGCCAACGGCGCGCCGCTGACACTGCCGCTGCCGCTCGCCGGCGAATTCCAGAAGGCCTATGACGGTCCGCCGACCGATCCGAAGGTGTTCGAGGAAACCCAGAAGAAGCTCCAGGAAGAGCTTCAGAAAAAGGCTGACGAGCAGCGCAAGAAGCTCGAGCAAAACGGTGGTGCGCCCGGCGCGCCGCCGGCCGCTCAGAAGTAATCGGGGCTCAAATCCCGGACATGAAAAAGGCGCTCGGTTCGAGCGCCTTTTTTGCTGGCCGCTTGTTGGCGAGCCGAAATTTCAGTTCAGCGAGGGATTGCGCGGGCGGTAGCCGCCGGTCTTGTCCTTGATGAAGATTTCGGCGACCTGGGAATGGCGGATCGGCTCGCCGGAATCGTCGGGCAGGAGGTTCTGTTCGGAGACATAGGCGACGTATTCCGACTCCGCGTTCTCCGCGAGCAGGTGGTAGAACGGCTGATCCTTGTTGGGCCGCACCTCTTCAGGAATCGACAGCCACCATTCCTCGGTGTTGTTGAATTCCGGATCGATGTCGAAAATCACGCCCCGGAACGAGAAGATCCGGTGGCGAACGACCTGTCCGATCTGGAATTTGGCGGTCCGCGCTTTAATCATTCCCCGTCGATAGACCAGGATTGTGGCCGATGCTAGTGGCCTGATTTGGAATTAACCCGTCGTTAAGGGGCAGATAGCCCCCAAGCCTTCAGAAAACACTTCATCAATGGTCGATATCCTCAATCTGGCACTACCTTATTTCGGCTTGATCTTCGTCGGTTTCGCCTGCGGCAAGGCCAAATCGCTGCCGGAATCGGGCCTCGCCTGGATGAACTTCTTCCTGCTCTACGTGTCGCTGCCGGCGCTGCTGTTTGCGATCATGTCGAAGACGCCATTCTCGGAATTGAACAACCCGCCGTTCCTGGTTGCGACCACGCTGTCGACGGTCGCGGCGTTCACTATCGCGCTCGTCGTCGGCAAGGTTTTCGGCCGGCTGACGCTGCGCGAGGCGACGCTCGCAGGCCTCTCCGGCGGCTACGGCAATATCGGCTACATGGGGCCGGGGCTGGCGCTTGCCGTGCTTGGACCGAAGGCGTCGGCGCCGACCGCGCTGATCTTCTGCTGCGACAGCATCTTCCTGTTTTCGATCGTGCCGCTGCTGATCGAGCTCTCCGATCGCGATCATCCCTCGATCGTGCATGCCTTCGGCGTCGTGCTGAAGCAGATCGTGCTCAACCCGCTGATCATGTCGGCCTGTTTTGGCGCGGCGGTCGCAGCGCTCCATATCGAGCTGCCGGTCGCGCTCGACCGCACCATCACCTTCCTCCAGAACGCGGCGGCTCCGACGGCGCTGTTCGTGCTCGGCGTGACGGTGGCGTTGCGGCCGTTCGATCGAGTCCCGTGGGAGGTGCCGGGCGTGATCGCGGTCAAGCTCCTGATCCATCCGCTCATGTCGTTTGCGCTGATGCTGGCGTTCGGCCCGTTCGCGCAGCCTTGGGCTGCGACCGCGGTGCTGATGGCCTCGCTGCCGCCGGCACTGAACGTGTTCGTCATCGCCCGGCAGAACGATGCCTGGATCGAATCCGCCTCCGTCGCCGTGCTGCTCGGGACTTTTGCGTCCGTGGTGACGCTGACCAGCGTGATGTGGCTGCTCCAGACCGGCCGGCTGGTGTTTCCGTAAAACGCTACTTTCGCCAAATTACCGCCGCCAGGTCGGCGTCAGGCCTTCGCGCATCGCAAAACGCCGCAGCGGGCCGATGGCGCCGAGCAGGTGCATGCCGACCGCACGGACCGGCTGGAGCGGCAGGAAGTCGTTGAGCAAAGCGCGGTTGGCGATGTCGATCGCAAACGTCCGGCTCAAAATGTCCGGACGCCGCGCCCGGTCGTAGCGCTCGAGCACCTCGGGCGCGCCGGGATCGTGGCTCGCCGCGATCGCTTCGCCTGCGAGTTTGGCGATGTCGGCCGCATCCCGAAGACCGAGGTTGAGGCCCTGGGCACCGATCGGAGGAACCACATGGGCCGCTTCGCCAACCAGCGCGATGCGGTCGCGGCCAAAGGACATGGGCCGCTCGATCGCCAGCGGGAACAGGTTGCGGCCGGGCTCGACTGTCATACGTCCCAAAATGGAATGCGACTGCTTCTCGATCGCGGCGGACAGGTCCTCGTCGCTCAGGGCGCGAAGGCGTTCGGCCTCCGCAGGCGCCGCGACCCAGACGATGCTGGAGCGGTTGCCGGGCAGGGGCACGAAAACGCAGGGGCCGTGCGGCGTGTGGAACTCGGTCGAGACGTTGCGATGCGGCCTGGCATGGCTGACGTTGAAGGTCAGCGCCGTCTGCGTCAGGTCGCGCCGCGTCACCGCGATGCCGGCGGCCTCCCGGCACAGCGAATGCCGGCCGTCGGCGCCGACCACAAGCCGTGCCGTCAAAAATTGTCCGGAGGCCGTGCGGATCGCGACATCATCGGCTTCGATAAGGACGTTTTCGGCTTCATCGTCGAAACGGACGAGTGCGGGCAGCTCGGCTGCGCGTGCCTCCAGCGCCAGCATCAGCGAGCGGTTGTCGATGTTGTAGCCGAAGGCGTCCACGGCGATCTCGTGACAGGAGAACCGGACCTCCGGCGCGCGGAATAGCCGGCCGGTGTCATCGACGAGCCGCATGATTTCGAGCGCGGCCGCCTTGTCCTTGCAGCGCGGCCAGACCTCGAGGCTCTCCAGCAGGTCGACGGAGGCGCCGAGCAGCGCAGTTGTGCGGTTGTCGGCATAGGGCACGCGCCGCGCCACCAGCGCGGTTCGCGCGCCGGCCTGCGCCAACGCAATTGCTGCCGCGAGCCCTGCCGGTCCGCCCCCGATAACGGCTGCGTCAAAGAGTGCCGATCCATCTGTCATGGAACGACACATGACATGCTCCACGGCAAATTCAAGCCCACCTATTGTTCCTGGTTTTAGGGGCGAATTGCGCGGCGGAACGCCGCGACGGCGGATGTGCAAACCGGTCCCGTTCTGATAGCAGAAGCCATGGACAGCCAAGAGGATTCCCTCAAGCCGACGCCCGCGATCCGCGCCGCGGCGTTTTCGGTGCACATCTTCACCGCGTTCGGAGCGGCGATCGCGCTGCTGGCGATGCTGGAGGCCGTGCGCGAGCACTGGGCGGCGATGTTTCAATGGCTGGGCGCAGCCCTGATCATCGATGCAATCGACGGGCCGATCGCGCGCCGGCTGAACGTCAAGAACGTGCAACCGAACTGGTCGGGCGAAGTGCTCGATCTCGTGGTCGACTTCCTCACCTATGTCTTTGTGCCGGCCTATGCGATCGTTGCGAGCGGCCTGTTGCTGCCGGTGGCAGCGCCATTGCTCGGCATCGCCATCATCGTTACCAGCGCACTCTATTTCGCCGATCTGCGCATGAAGGCGGACGACAATCATTTTCGCGGTTTTCCGGCGCTGTGGAACGCGGCGGCGTTTTATCTCTTCCTGCTGCATTGGCCGCCGCTCTTGTCGACGCTGCTGGTCGCGGCCCTGGTGGTGCTGACCTTCGTTCCGTTCCACGTGTTGCATCCGGTCCGTGTCGTGCGGCTGCGCTGGCTGACGATGTCGTTGATCGCGATCTGGGCATTGCTCGCCCTCTATGTGCTGGAGATGGATTTTCGCGTCGGCGCCGGCGTGACCGTCGTTCTCTGTGCGATCGCGCTCTGGATCGTCTTCAGCGACGCCCTGATCCGGCTGGCAAGATCCTTCGCATGATGCATCTGTTGACCAGCCCCGAGGCCTGGGCCGCGCTGCTGACTCTGACCGCGCTCGAGATCGTGCTCGGCATCGACAACGTCATCTTCCTGTCGGTGATCGTCTCGCGCATCCCCGAAAAGCAGGCCAACCGCGCCCGTCAGATCGGGCTGGCGCTGGCGCTGATCTTCCGCATCATTCTGCTCAGCCTCCTGGTCTGGCTGATCGGCCTGACCGCGCCGGTGTTTGCCTTCAAGGGCTACGACTTCTCCTGGCGCGACCTCATCCTGATCGGCGGCG
>WNGR01008636.1_pt1 | contig 10754 bp, 13 predicted proteins | sample 5407581 | NCBI WGS metagenome assembly WNGR01 (sample SAMN13153383, study PRJNA577476) | soil metagenome | isolation source: 80 cm soil or saprolite under Garry oak tree replicate 2 | place: USA:California | collected 2016-06-15 | reverse complement strand
CCGTGCCCGCGCTGCTCCCCTTCCCGCTCACGGTCGACGCGCTCTCGCTACCGCCCTCCCCGCTGCCACCACCACCGCCGGCGCTGCGCGATATATTCTCCTCTGAGAACGCGACGTCGCAGTCGACCCAATTGCACATCTCGCGCGGGCGCACGCGGCGGAAGCAGCCGTCGCCGCGGCCGCGCTTGAGCGGGAGGACGACGGCGCCGTCGAGCCCGTTGCGTGGAAAGCGGATCATCTCGCAGTCGTCTGTGCAGCACGGATTGGGGCAGCCCGAGGGAAAATCGACGAAGATGTCGGTGGTGGGGACGAAGACGGGGTGGGTGAAGAATATCTGGGAGTAGGAGGTCGTCTGGTGCGAGAAGAGGACGATGAAGGGCGGGCGTCGCTCGTAGAGGATCGCGCGGAAGATGAGGTCGATCTGTGGGAAACAGGGCGTGCGTCGCTGGTGCTCGAGCGCGTACTTGAGTCGCGCGTCTGTTATTTTTCACCAATGGGGACGTGAGCGGAGGGGGGTACTACTAAGTAGCAGGCCGTGCGGCGCAGAGAGAGCATATAATCCTCACGTCGATAGAGTATCTCCCGTTCTGCTTTCCGCTTCACCGTATGGCCGAACGTGTATTGACAGACAAATTTGAAATATTCGGTGGCAGCGTCCATCTCGGCTCGCTTCATATCCGTGACGATGATGAAGATGTCATCGCAACCGTGGTCATGCATGCCCCGCAGGAGCATAAGTTCGGGGAGCTGCATCATCATCGCTCTCCGCTTCAGACTGCGAACGTGGATGCGCACAATCGTGCCACACACCATCGTGAATACCACCGGCATCATAGACAGCTTCCGGTCCTGCATCGAGCGATGGTGGTACACATGCGTGGTCCATGTACGGTCGAGGGGGATCATGCGAGCGGTGTCTACCGTCCGCATGAAAATGTTCTCCGGAACAAAGTCGCCTTTGCTCCAAGCAAGCAGCTGTTCTCCGCGTTGTAGAGTGCGCAAAGCCGAGTGTCTGCGTTCGCGCACGCGCATAAACCATTCCCAGTACGCGTCGTTGCGGTGCTCCAGCCACTTGTCGATTAGCACGTCCGTCGCGTCGTGGTCAAGCGTTTTACAGACGAGTTCGCTCATGGATAGGCTCGGAGGCTGCGTTGGGGAGTAAAAGCGACATTTTTTGCCTGGCATCGTTGGGAGATGGAACGGGTGAAGACGAGCGATCGAACTGTCGGAGGCGAAATTGAGGGATAGTTAAAGTAAAAATCATCGAACGCGAAAGTCACACGCGTGGTGATAAGATTGTACAGCCGCCACATCAACACACATCCCCTTTTTCATGTTTCAAGCAGAAGAGTCACAAACGACCTCCATCCTGCTGAGGCAGCTCAACTATCTGCGCAACCCCGGGATACGCCGGCAGATTAAGTTCGTATCTTTCTTCCAAAGACCTGTCAGCCGCAGTCAGTCAAGTCAATTTAGCTCTCCAGTTCCCCCTCCCCACTCTCTCTCACCTCGACACGAACCGCCCTCCGAGGAAATGCCGCCCCGCGAACCTCCGCACGCCCTCCTTCGGCGCGGTCAGGCTGACCAGCACGTCCGGGCGCAGCCCGCGCCCCTCCGCGTCGCCGCGCTCGACGTCCCAGCCCGACGGGATGTCGACGGACACGATGGGGACGTTGGCGCGCGCGAGGAGCGGGAGCGCGGTGTCGAACGGGGCGCGCACGGGCGGCTGGAAGGAGAAGCCGAAGATCGCGTCGAGCACGACGTCGCTTGAGGCGAGCGCGGTCGAGAGCGTGCTCTCCGCCAGCGAGGGGTCCGAGGCGGGGAGCGTCGGGATGTCCATGTTCGTGCACTGCTTGTGTAGGCGCTGCGGGGCAAGGGCGCGCGCCGTCAGCAAAGGGGGTCCATGAAATCAAGATGGCCCCTGACCTTGTATATATCCTTTGATCCTGGCTGCTGATTGTGTTGAGCCCAAGTATGGTGAGACAACGCAAGATGACGACACCACCTTTGGCATCCAGATCATCGGCTTGTACCCAAACATCCCTGAGAGTAGTCAACAAGTGACGTTTATCTTACACGTCCGTCGCCCCGCACCTAAGTGACGCGCAGCGACTAGTCCGTCTCCCCCTTGGTTTCCTGGTCCGCAGCAGACCAACACGCGCGGATACTTTTCCTTGTCATAGACGGTTGCAAGGATCTGGGCGCACGCAAGGCCAGCGAGTTCCATAAGCTACGACCGAAATCTAGTTGAGCCTGAGGGCGTGCAGGCACCGGCGATCCCACTCGCCTGATCCAAGCTAAAGGCTCCCGCGGCGCCCATGAGCTCTTCATCGATCTGTGCAGGACGTCCGTTGGGAGAAAGTTCTCGTTCAGCGCGAACATACCTGTTGTGCTAGTCTGGCTGTAAGATATCTGATAGACATGGTACTGTACAAGGCAACTCTGCTGTAAGATTTTGATTTTTGACGCTATTATGTCACGGTTCAGTCATATGTGGAGAACATGTCCGTATTTATAAGACGTGAGAGCCAATCAACTACACATAGTGCCGTGAAATTAACTGGAACATGTATCTCATACCATTTGTGATGAATTACAGGGCGGAGAAAAAGAGTTCGCGAGGTCAACATAAACACAAGCTAATCGGACTGCAACTCACACAAGGGCCTGCGCGCCCTTCTTCCAATCCTCATGCATGACAGCGCCAACGGCACGGCACACGGGGCAGCTAACTTCAACAGGTCCGCCTGTCCGCTCCCGCTCCCGCTCGTCATCGGGCGCCCACCCCGCGACACGCTCTGCGCTCACCAAACATGCTGGGTGGAACGCGTGTGTGCACGCGGGATTCCCGTCTCCGAGCGCGTGGATGACAACACGCGCGAGATCGGCTGTCGGCTCCGGGTCATCGTCTGATGGCCCAAGGCCGCACGACATGTCGTCACAGCGCAGACCTTGCACGCGTTCACCTTGCTCGACCCGCTGGCGCAATGTCAGTCCGGGTGGCGGTGGCGGGGCCCATGCGCGAGGTGCGGGTGGGTGTGGAGGCCGCGCGGCAGTCATAGGTGGCAGATCCCCCAACGGCGCAGCCCAAAACCACGTGTTGTCTGGCATCTGGACGACCTGCGGGAGCTCAAACTGGAAGAAGCCAGGAAAGCGCGGCACGCCGTTCGCATTGGCGTCTTGCGGTGGAGGTTGTAGACCTTGCCTTTGCCCTTGCATAGGATGTCGTACCTGGGGTTGCTGGGGGATCGGGGGTGGGGCGGAACCCTCCTGTGCAGGAGCACCGTCCGGTGGTGGTGGTGGCTGTGGCCGGTGTTGTTGCATAGGAGGGGAAAACTGACGGAGAGTGTGGAGGGTGCGTTGGAACATTTGAGGTGAGAAGGGGTCCATTGCTGGGAAAGGACCCTGTTGAGGGCCAAGATTGCCTGGCTGTGGGAATGGGAATGGGAACGGAGGAGGTGGGAACGGAATTGTGAATGTATGTTCAAAAATTGTTCGTCGTGGAGGCGGGGGGAGTGGGAAGGGTGGCTGGGGAGCTTGTTGAGGAAGCGGGACAGGCCCAGATGAAGATTCCTCCTGCTGCTGCTGCTGCTGTGCTGGTTGCGCTGGCACCGGAGCCGGTGCAGCTGGTTGTGGTGGCATTGGTCGCTGCTGCTGCTGCTGCTGTGGCGGCGGCGGCTGACGATGGTCGGTCTGAGGTCGACGTGGAGGCTCGTATGTCAAGTTATCGGGGTCTACGTTGAATCGGCAAGTCGGACACGTCGTCTGCTTTGGTCGCGAGAACCAGGGGACAAGACACCCGCTATGGAAGACATGCGAGCACGGTAGCGCAACCACCCTTGGGAGAGGCTCTTCTGGGTTGGCAGGACTACTGGGACCGGGTTCGGAATCAGTCGCTTGTCCACGATCAGGAGCGGCATCCCAGGTAGGCACCTCTGTCGACTCAGCACTCTCTTCCAAGAGGGTATCCCAACAAATAGCACAGGTAGCACCGTCAGCAGTACCCTCACTGATTTTCCTCATCCGCTTCACCAAGCCTGCGTTTACTTCTTCCAAACCATTGACAAGTCGCTTCGCTCTGACAGGATCTTCGCGCTGAAGCTCGGGGGCACCAAGGCCGAGACCGAACAGCAAACCCAGGAGGCCAGTCAATGCTGGTGATGCACCGACCTGCGGGCCGTCAGCATTCGGATTGGGATTGAAGTCGAGCGCTTCGATGAATTGACGTAATGGATTGGGAATGTCATCGGGAATTGGGTTAGGTGCTGGTGGGTTAAGGTTATTTTCCGCGTTTGGATTGTCGGTTCTCGTTGGTGCCGCGGCAGGTGCACGGTCATGTTCAACGGCTTGCTCAGCTGGACGTTGAGCATCTGTTTGCTGCTGTTGTCTCGGCCGAGCGTCCGCGGGTAGGCGAAATACTGGCACATTAAACGTCACTTGCACAACAGGAACGCCTGTGCGATTCGCTCCTGCAGGTAATGCGTCTGGACCAGTCATGGGACCCAACCCTTGACCGGGATTACCTCTCCCTTGTGCCGTCCGGAGACGCTCCCCGGCTTCGGCGACCGCTTCCACGATGAGCGGTTGAAACAGAGTCCGGAGTCCAGGAAGAGGAACCTGGCCATCACCTTGGCCTTGTGCACGAAGGCCGGGCATACCAGGAAAAGTAGGAAGTTGAACCCCAGCATGTAGCTGTGGGGGGTGAAGCGGATGCAAGTGTTGGTGAGGTTGCGGGTGAGGAGGAGGATGTGGATGTGGATGTAGGTGAGCGTGTGGATGAGGATGAGCGTGTGGATGTGGATGAGGTTCGAGGTGTGACGATGTGCCAAGCTGCGGATTACTTGGAGTCCTTGGGGGGGGTACGGTACCTGAAAACCATATTAATGTTCATGGCACCAAAGAACAGGCTGCAAACCTGCACACTCACCAGTATGTGGCAAATCCTGGTCTTCGACTTCCTCAACCGTTACATGATGGTTTACATGATGGTTCACACTTCCCTCAGCCATTGTCACAACATCAGATGGCGGTGGTACTGCGTCTTCCAGATAAGCTGCACCATCAACGTCAGAGAAGTTCCCATCATCAAATAAAAGGGTCATCTCCACGTCGTGGGCATCCGCTTCCGATTCGGACATGAAGTCATAGACGTTCCGGTGGAAATGCTCCTCCCCGGACTCCGAATCCGACGCATCGTAAAGAGGAGGCATCGAAGTGTCACTACGAGCATCGTCATCTATCACGGAGGGGTGTGGGATGTGTGACACGCCCCAATCGATTGGTGAATGTGAAGATGAAGATGAAGTAGCGAGGGAGCCCGAAGGTGGCAACGATGGTGATTGTGATAGGTCGGGTGTGGGTGGAAATGGATGTGCTGCGGTGGCACGAGGCGCCGCAGGAAGCATTTCAATGTCTTCGTCTACGGGGTGAGGGGCGGGTGAGCCCGGTAAGGACATCGCCTCACGGTCCTGTTACAACAACGATGAAGTCATCAGAAAGTCATCTGCGTTTGAGCGGCGGTAAACGCACGGGTTGGATTGGCTGAGAGGACTGCAACTGACGCACTTCAGCTGACTCGAAGGCGGGATCTCCAGGTTCGTTCACTGGCGTCCGAGTACGGCCGAACATATAGTGGAATGCACCGACGAACAAGTTAGCCCCATGAGGGTGCTGTTCCATCCGTCTTGGTTAATTGAAATAAGCAAGTGGCAAGTAGAGATACTGTCGGGAAGAAAGGGGGGGGGGTATGGTGGTTGGGGGAAGAGATGGATTATAAGGGCAGAATGAATACAAACCAAGTGCAGTGTCCAGACAGTTCTAGTGGTCGTCTGGGGCGATGCTCCCTTTCCCACGCCCAACCCCGGCCGATGCCCGACTTTCTTCCTTACCTCTCTCTATGAAAATAATTGCACAGACCGTATTCTGTTGTCAGAGTCCGAGCATCTCATGTTTGAGTTTCGATAAAACAAAAAAATGCCCAAGCTCCCTCGCAGTTGTTATCACAGCCTGACGGCGCAGCACTGCCATCATGATTTCGCAATGATAGGGCAATAAGTACACACTGGTAGTAACGCCCTACTATATTAGTGTCCACGTACACACTGCCCGAGTCCCCCCCCCCCCAGGCACTCCAAAAAAAAACAACTTCTTCACACCTACACATAAAATCACATCTCAGCCCCAAGAAAAACTTAACAAAAAGGCGGGATTTCCGCGGTTCGTCCGACAGCCATCAACTAGACAACGGGTTTTGTAGGTCTCAAGACTGCCGACTAGAGTCTTCTCTGTCATTACCCGCCCCACTACTCTGGGGCTTGAACTCGAGGTGCGTAGCAATGACAGGCCATACTGGAGGGTAGAGGTCAACTGGAGTACTGCGGCACAGTGGTGGCACGTGCGGACCTTCTTCGAAGCCGGGATGTCGTCCCAGTCTGATCTGGTGCCAAACGCTACGCATAGCATCCGAACTTCGGATCTCCGCCCAGTGGTCAAGAAAGTATTTAACCTCCACCTAATAACAGTAAGTAGTGACGGCACATCTGTACCACAACAACTTACCTTCCGAACGACTTCGAAAGTAGCAGAAAAGGTTGAAAAGACTTCGTAAGGGACGTTTTCTACGGTGAGCGACTTGGTAATATGCTGGGCGCAACGTCAAAGAAAGGTAAACACCGAGTAGACCGAATACACCTGCCTCGAACGCCCGAGACTTCAGCTCCGCAAGACCAAGTTCTACGGGCCACAGGTCAGTATGTACCTCGGTTCCCACACCGAAACAGGCTTTGCTCACTATCTGCGAGTCTGTACACGGCCTTCGCCGAGCACGGCACGGGATGCCCAGGGTTTCCGCGTTCCCAGTCCTGGATCCATTCTCTTCGCGAGCTCGCACCCGCATTTACTTCTGCCGACCCCGTACGCGTGACAGGACCAAGGCTAGCCTGGCTGTCGTTTGGGATTTGCTCGCAAGTGGCCCCAGGCGAACACGACGAAAGGAAGGACGACGACAGCGGTGCAAACCGGATTCGATCCGTATACAGCTAGTGAAACGTTGAGTAAAGGTCCCCAGGAGAGGTAAGAGAAGAAGAGTACGTAGTACAGCACGGCACGATAAGTTGCGTATGCAACATCTTTCACGACCACGCGTAACTTGGGCGGGCCGGGAATGTCCCTATCCGTGGGGGTTGCGGCGCTACGAGGGATAACTTGAATCTGTGCATTCGCACCACGGGGGCTCGAGGGATGCGCTACTTTCTGTCGTACGTTTCGTGGCTTCTCGTCCTCGCCTTCGCCACTATCATCGCCCCCCTCTAGCTCCTCGGCCGCAACCATGGCCGCAACGCTGATACCTGGCTCTAGAAAGTCACGTGGAACGTCTTCGGGTTCATGATCCGAGTTGGGCGGGTCGCCATCAGATTCGCCTGGATCGTATGCTTCGTCTTCCTCGTCCGAATCTTCTGGGTGAGCGCCGATAGCCGTGTACTCAGATGCGGTGTCGACGTTGTCTAGATTTGTGTCGCCTGTAATCTCGAAGGTACTCGTATCAGAGGATGCCTCGACAAAACCGGCATTGAACACTGAGAAGACAACGTCAGATACAGGGGTCTAGAAGTGCCCGAACAGGCTTACTTGAATCAAAGTAGTCCGCACGACTAAGCAACCGCTTGGACGCATATATTCGGCGCGGAGTGGGCGCACGGGGGTTTCGGGATGGAAGAACAAATTCTATGTCTGAATAGATTGGGTCGTCTAGCAGCTGGCCAACCGATTCTAGCAGGTCCTTTGGAACGAGAGATTTGTGAGTCGTCGGTGACGAGGTCGGTGGTCCAGGGGTCGAGCTAATCGTGCAGGTGATTACGAATGCATCATTGCTCCTTACGACGTTTTTCGTATAGAACGCCGCATCTCTGCGTGCAAACTGCGCCCTGCAAGCAAATCAGTTGTTGGTTATCACAATCACGACTGGCTGTAATACCATCCCCAGTTTGCCGTCTGGAGGTCATGAGCGCGGTGGGTGAAAAACAGATATAAATACGTACAGCATGAGAAAATGAGTGGTTGTGTGCTTCCTTGACATGAAATAGCTCTTTCTTCTTCAAGCTGAGGGAGGTTGAGTATCTGGTATCTGTTATTCCAGAAAGAGGATGACCTGTGCAGCTCGAACGAAAACCGATACAGCCCTTCGCGGACCCATCTGACAACAATAAGCACGTCCTCCGTGCGAGGAAATCACAATAATATCTCTCACCTGCCATTAAATGAAGTGTCCTTCTCTTCTTGAGTAGGCTAACCCCTTTGCGTTGAGGGCCTCATCGGTATAGAAAGCCGACATGGCGTACCTCGCATGACAAAAACAAGCTCACATATCCACCAGAACTGGAACCGCCCGCGTCCGTCGAGGTATAGGGTGGTCCGGAGTTCGCATAGAAGAGAACCTAAGAATCATTATTGGTCAAGGGAGATCACAGGTGATAGCGTGAAACAAGGTGCCATACCTGCCACCGCCCTCCACCGAACTTTGCACTCTTCGTTACTTTTGACTTTGCCTCGCCCTTGCTGAAACGGGTTGAGGATCCTGGGCGTAACGCGAGACACAGGGGTTGTACCCACCTCGACTCGAATAGATTCTTTAAACCGCGAAGTGTCCACTCGAACACTATAGAGTTGCTCTCTTGAAACTCAACTGCGTCCATACGCTCTAGAGCTGGAAAGATCGATGGAAAGTAGGGTCGGTAGTAAAGTGTTCAAGGGGATGTTGCTTGTGATGGTTGCGCGAGGCGCCCATCCGGCCCACGGTCCGCACCTCCGTGGGCACTCGCTACTCGGGTAAGTTAATTGAATGCAGTTTTCATTACAAACACCAAACACGATAGATATATACAACAATGCCAATACACTACTTCCCACCTAGAAGCATCTTTCTGAAATCATCCTGGGCCTTTCCCTTACCCTGAGACTGCGCACTATCATCAGAAGGCATTTGTGAACCTGCAGGCAGGGTTGCTGGAGGGGGATTTCGTGCTCGACCCAGTCCGGCACGAGGTCTCGACGCAGCGTTGCGCGGGATGAACGCCCCACCCCTGGCCGCTAGCGTGTTGCGCGGTTTCACAGAAGCGTCCTCGCCCTCTGAAAACCGTAGCTGTATGCCATTGAATTCGAAGGGGTCAGGGTTTAGCAGTAGTCGTGCAGCATCTGCCTGCGATTGGAATTCGACTATTGCTTCGTGCTTGTCGACGAACACTTCTACGCGGTTCACTGGTGCAAGCTTTTCGACGGTTTGTTGGAGTAAGCCCTCTTGGGTACCGTCGGGGAGGTCACGGATGCGCAGCGACCGACTTCGTGCATCCGCCTTTATACCGAATCCAGTCTCCGTCTCACTGACAGTTGCGCAAATCAGATTTCGGTCTTTGGAAGATTGAAAGTTCTTACCGTTTCTGAGAGCGTACACGAGTATCGGACTGCGTGACTGCGATCCTGCGCTTCTTGAGTTCGTAGTTATTGGCCCCAAGAGCCTTTGCGGCATCTTTCTGCATGGGGATCGAGAGTAAGTACTCGACCACAAGCGCGAGATTCGACAGAGAGTCCCACCTCTTCTTCGAACTCAATAAAAGCAAAACCTTTCGAATGGTTGTCGGTGTTCAGAGCCATCCGGACTTCTTTCACAGAACCATACTGATGACATCTGTCAGCGAAGAGAACATTGACATAACCAGAGGACATACGGCCTGGAACAGCTTTGATAGATCATCTTTGGTCACGAACTTGCTTAGCCCGGCGACGTATACCTCTCGAGCATTTGCATCTGCGTCGGTTCGCTCCTTTCTTCGCTCGGGATTCGATATGTATACTTTCAGACTGTGACCCGGTTCGAGCTCCCGACCGTGCAGCTCCAACGCCAATCTAGCTGCAGTCTGTACGACACGGGAATTAATGTCGTCAACACTTGAGGAAAAATAACGTACTGGAGACGTATACTGGACGTAGCAGAATCTCCTCGTGCTCTTGAACTTCTTGCTTGGCCACCGAACGTCGAAAATATGCCCATACTGCGTCATATCAGTTACCCGTCAACGAACCAATTCAAGACAGCTGTGCACCTGGGCAAAGAGTTTACGGATTGAAGCGTCGTCTGCGCTCTCGGGAAAGTTGGTCACATAGAGCGTCGACTCCCACGCGAGATGGACGCTGATCTCGTGATTATGTACTCGCTTCTTATCCTTCGTGAGAGCCGCGGGTACACTATCTCGGAACATGAACTCGACAGTGGCGACAAGCGTGTTCGGTAGCTGGGTGATTTTGACTTCGCGGACAACACCGCACTACGCTGTTTTGTCAGGGAACGGCGCTGCAGGTATGAAAAGGGACAGACATCTTTGAAGAGTTGAGTCAGGTCGTCGTCTGTAGTCCCTGCTGGGAGGTCTCCGACGAAGACAGTGCAATTCTCCCGGTCCCTGCAGCATCGCATATATGTACGTATGTTAGGGTAGTCGCTAGAAATAAGGCGAACCGTTTTAGCATCTGGGGTTGCTCTACATAGTTCTGTTAGCTGTCACCGTGAATTCCCAGTTCGAACGCACACACCGACTCGAGCTTTTTTGCTCTCCTCTGCAGGCTCTTCTTCCGCCTTCCTCTTCACGCCACTTGCTGCCCCTTTCGTCTCCTCATCGATGTCCATAGGCGCTTCGATACTTTGCGCGGTCTCAGTCGACTCAGAGACAGGTACGTTCCCTGCCTGTTGCAGAGCCGTGACTTGCGTG
>WNGR01008634.1_pt1 | contig 10755 bp, 8 predicted proteins | sample 5407581 | NCBI WGS metagenome assembly WNGR01 (sample SAMN13153383, study PRJNA577476) | soil metagenome | isolation source: 80 cm soil or saprolite under Garry oak tree replicate 2 | place: USA:California | collected 2016-06-15 | reverse complement strand
GGTGCCTCAGGCTGAGCAGAAGTCGCGGTGGTGATGCTGATGCTCTCCGAAAGCGCATATAGAGAAGAAAGGGCCTTTCCATGGAAGCCAAAGTGAGGAAAAGGAGGCAATTGTGATGTGTGGTGTCTCAACGTTGTTCAAAGAGACAACGGTCGAGATGGGAATAAAGTGGTGGTGACAACACCCACGGGTTCATAATCTTCCGGTGCGATACCGCTGCCATTATCAATGACTTCGAAGGACTTTAGGCCAGAGTCTTCGAAGCGGACTTCTGCAGTAGCTCTCAGTCAAGGGGTGTGACGAAGCAGTAGAAAGTCACGAACCGCATCGAGGGCAGTTTCCACAAAATTATCTGCGACAGCATCAGGACCGATCATAGCTATGGCACTATGAGTGGTCTTGCTTAATGAGTGGTAAGGGAAAACGAGAGCGCGGCATCATAATAATTGAGTTGCGGGGGAGTGGCTTGCAAAACACGGCACACAAACTTGCGCTTTGGTTGCCAGTTCGGGCCATGTACAGTAAGTTAACACTTATAGTGTTCCCACGGCCACATGTGGGTTGGGCTCAGGGTTGGGCAATATCGTACGGACAGTGCGTGGTTAATACCCAGACGCTCGAACCGTCACTCACTCTTTCCCCAAAAAACATTCTCCTGTAGTACGCACAAAACCTCTCTTGCATAGCTAGTATGGCTGCTGCACAAGATATGGAGCACCAACAAATGTCCCGGAATCCGTGTGTAGATTGCCTTTGTCCAATGACTTTCCTGATAGTGACCCACTGCTCCAGCCCGGGTCCCTCATCGTCGCCAAACGCAGGAGGGGGATGCTTTAATACCTTCTTTTGTGTACCGATGTTCGGTCAAGAACTGTCCTCGGACAGTGCTCGAATCGCCGAATCGCAGGAAAGCCCATCCCAGCTACACGTTGAGGTGACTGGTGTGTACTTAAATCCCAACTCGTTGATCCCTCGATATGTATTAGATCACTTTGTTAGTCCTCCGAGCGGACAATATCCCCCGTATCAAGAAGCAGTTTGGCCTGAAGAGGCGGTTCTTTGTCACTGTAGCCAATAGTGCGACAGTGAAGAAGACAGAAAGCGTTGAGATCGATGGACAGGTGGTGCAATGGAACCAGACGCTTGGTGCCTTGTAGGACTTTCCTTTCCTCGTTCATTCTTTTTTTCCGGCTAAAAATGCTGCTCAGTTCCACACCGTTGTCTTCACATCTTATACTTTGTCTTCACGCGAAGCGGTCTGCACGCCCCGATATCCTTATCGGATCACGTGAGATATCGATACCTGTCGCATCCCAAAGCAGTTCGTCTATGTTTAAATTTCCCGTTCGTTCAACTAACTGAACATCTCGCGCTCGCGCGTAGATGTCCCTTTTGTTCTCAGTAATGGCGATTGGGATGCCGGACAGTCGACGCAGCTGGTCACGCTCCACTTAACGATCGTTGTGTCAACAAACATTGCCTCTCCGAACTTTTCCAACAACCCCCCCGAAATGCCGACCAAGAGAGACGACTCACCCGCTGAAGAAGCTACTAAGCCTTCTGTCGGCCTAGACTCCGGGGGACCGAGTCAATCCTCCGCCCGCGAACCTCTTTTACCCTCGCAAGATCCCCTTCCCGTCGAGACTAGTACTCCTATGCTAGATAGCCAGGCAGAGATGTTGCCTACCGCGGAGACTCTGATTGTTCTCCATCGCGCCGACGAAGCTAAGAAGCCGATTGACCGAACGAATACATGGAAAGGGGCTGTTAGTAGAATCAAGTGGGTGATGGACACTGTAAGCACAATTGCGGAAGTGCGTGCAATATCCATTCTGCCTCTCCTCGACTGAGCCGACTTTCGCACTCAGCTCCACCCATTTGCGAAGATGGCATATGACTTGGTTTCAGTTATCCCCGAGGTGCATCTGTTTGCGTTATTGTCGAAAGGGAAATACTTATCCAATGTTTATTCGGGTGCCAGACAATCCTAGAACAGTACCAACGTGATGACAATGTCTTGTCCCTACTTGAAGCCATGCACGACGCGTTTGATTTCGCGCACCACGAAGACACTTTAAAATCCGTCAAGCCCGACTCAAAGCAGGGCAAAATCCTTACTCTCATGCTACAGGATGTCTGTAATTGCAGTGACTTTATCCAATCGTATGCAAAGGACCCACAATTCTGTATGTTGTCTTCATCTCCTCCATAAGCCGGTGTAAACGTATGATTTTTAGGGAAGCGGACGTTGAAGAATATGGGCGGTGGAGCCACCAAAGAAATTGAGGGCCTGTCCGTCGCCCTTGTCGAACATCGAAGGGCTTTCTTGGATCAGGGTATCATCACCACAGAGATAACTGCGTTTCAGATTCTGGACGACGTGGGAATAATTTCAGCCAAGGTTGACTGGATATCTGCTCACCTTGAATGGGTGTCAAGTCAGGTTTCAGACGTCGGTATGTAGTCCTGATGTCTCGTAGGTAATCGGTCTGATAGTTGCCATAGAACTGGATGCAAAAATCAGAGAAATCCCATATGGGACACTCTCGCGATTTAAACCCGACAAGGGCTGTCTCAGGGGGACACGCACGGCCTTCCTGGATTTCATTGTCAATTGGGTGAACGACCCTGCTTCGGAGTGTAGTCTCGTTCTTTTCGGGCAAGCAGGCACGGGAAAGTCATCTATTGCCCATGAGATTGCACGTCGCTTCGACAAAATGCACCGTCTTACTTCATCCTTTATCTTTTTGCGCAAGGAACAATCTAAACGGGAGGCTTATCATCTCTTTACGACTCTTGCTCGCGATCTCTCCGACCGATATCCTTCGTTTAAAACCGCGCTGGGAAGGGTCGTAAAGGACAACTCCTCTCTTCGGGTTGGAACCGATGACTATGGTACCCTGTTTGAATCCCTTATCCTAGAACCGCTTAAGGATCTGCACATCGTCGGTCCTATACTTGTCGTGATCGATGCCCTAGACGAGAGTGGGGATGCAACCGGTAGAATCGGATTGCACACATTTCTCGCTAAAAATCTTATCAGACTCCCGTCGAACTTCCGTGTGCTCATCACCTCGAGACCAGAGGACGGCATCGAGTCTGCACTCGTTGGAACGCCATCAGTTAGGATCAAACACATGAATGATTCTGAGCTGGCTGCTAAAACGCATGACGATATTCTCGCCTTTCTTCGGAATAGGCTCCCTTCAGAGGAGTTTAGAAATCATGGCGATGCACTGGCCATAAAGGCAGAGGGATTGTTTCAGTGGGCAGCGGTTGCCAGTCAATTTATCCTAGATCCCCCCGGGCGCTTTGGTTTTAGCAAGAAAAAGTTTATAAACCATCTTCTAAAACCTAGTGCAAATCGCGATGGACAAGGCCCTTTAGATGAGCTATACAAAGAAGTCCTCGAAGGATACCTCGCAGACCAAGAAGCAAAGGTTCTATTTCGCACTGTCGTGGGACAGCTCCTTACTGCAATCGAACCCCTTACTATCCGCTCCTTAACCACTCTGCGACAATTGCCCCCTACGACGATGACGACGACGACCGTGATGCCGTTGTTACGTTGCTCCGTCGCCTTGGCTCGTTGTTGACTAATGTCAATTCATCCGATGAAGACCTTCCCATTGTTCCTCACCATACATCGTTTCGCGATTTCCTCACAAATAAAGAGAAGAGCGGAGATTTTTGTGTTGGCCTACGTGATTCTCACCGTCAATTGGCTCATTCCTGTCTCCGTATATTGCTCAACGACCTCAAATTCAATATTTGCAATCTCGAATCATCGTATCTTGCCAACAAGGACGTCAAAGGCCTTCGCTCCCGCGTTGATGAACACATATCGCCTGCTCTGTTGTATGCCTGCCGTTTCTGGGACGATCACTTGGAACATACCGATTTTGAAATCGACCAGTTTGTTCGACTGCGAACTTTCTTTGAGAGCAAATTTCTCTTTTGGCTGGAGGTCCTTAGCATGACGAGCAACGTGGGTCTTGCTTCGCCAGCATTGTCGACTTTGAATGTGTGGCTAGCGTCTGGTCAAGGTGTGAGTAGAATTGTTGATTCAATAAGGAAGGCGAACAACTAATAGCTACGGTTGCAGCAGGTTTCTCAAACAGACCTTGAGAAATTCAGGTTGTTCGTCCATGATAGCTCTGTGTTTGTGCGATATTTTGGGATGGCGATGGCAAAGAGTGCCCCACATATCTATCTTTCTGCTCTACCATTTTCCCCCTCCGGTTCTCTCGTCTTTGCGCATTATTCCAGTTCATTTCCTCGAATTCTGCGCGTGGAACGTGGGCAATTACCTCATTGGCCATCATCGGAGATGGTGATTTCAAATGTTGGGGGCTCTGTATTTTCCATCGCACTCTCATCAGATGGCCAGCGCATCGTCTCAGGCTCTCTCGATCAAACAATTCGTATGTGGGATGCCACGACAGGGGAGAGAGTGGCGGGTCCATTCACTGGACACACGCATTGGGTCAGGTCTGTGGCGTTCTCACCAGATGGTCGGCGCATCGTCTCCGGCTCTCTCGATCGAACAATTCGTGTGTGGAACTCCACAACTGGAGAGATGGTTGCGGGCCCATTCATTGGGCACACATCTTCGGTCTTGTCTGTGACATTCTCGCCAGATGGCCGGCGCATCATCTCAGTCTCGGAGGATCGATCGATATGTGTGTGGAACGCCACGACAGGAGAGAAAGTGGCAGGCCCATTCACCGAACACACGGACTCGGTCTTGTCTGTGGCATTCTCACCAGATGGCCAGCGCATCGCCTCAGGCTCGGGCGATGGAACGATTCGTGTGCGAAGCGCCATGACGGGAGAGATAGTGGCAGGCCCATTCACTGGACACACGTCTTCTATCTGGTCTGTGGCATTCTCGCCAGATGGCTTGCGCGTCGCTTCAGGCTCGGAGGATCGAACGATTCGTGTGTGGAATGCCACGACGGGAGAGAAAGCGGCAGGCCCATTTATTGGACACATGCATCCAATCTCATCTGTGGCATTCTCGCCAGATGGCCAGCGCATCGTCTCAGGCTCTGCAGATGTCACAATTCGCGTGTGGAACGCCACGACGGGAGATACGGTGGCAGGCCCATTCACTGGACACATGCATTTGATCTCGTCTGTGGCGTTCTCGCCAGATGGCCAGCGCGTCATTTCGTGCTCTTACGATGGAGCAATTCGTGTATGGAACGCCACGACAGGAGATACAGCGGCAGGCCTATTCATTGGACACACGCATCGGGTCAGGTCTGTGGGATTCTCACCAGATGGCCAGCGTATCGTCTCAGGTTCGGAGGATCGAACAATTTGTGTGTGGAACGCCATGACAGGAGAGAAAATGGCAGGTCCGTTTACTGGACACACGGATTCGGTCAGATCTGTGGCGTTCTCGCCAGATGGCCAGCGCATCGTCTCAGGCTCAGACGATGGAACAATTCGTGTGTGGAACACCACGACGGGTGATACAGTGGCAGGCCCATTCATTGGACACATCGCTGGAGTCAAGTCTGTGGCATTCTCACCAGATGGCCAGCGCATCGTCTCAGGCTCTTTCGATGAAACAATTTGTGTGTGGGACGCTACGACAGGAGATACAGTGGTAGGCCCATTCACTGGACACACGGATTTGGTCAGATCTGTGGGATTCTCGCCAGATGGTCAGCGCATCGTCTCAGGCTCGGATGATGGAACAATTCGTGTGTGGGACGCCACGACAGGAGAGACAGCGGCAGGCCCATTCACTGGACACAAGGCTGGGGTCAGGTCTGTAGCATTCTCGCCAGATGGCCAACACATCGTCTCAGGCGCGGACGATGAAACAATTCGTGTGTGGAACGCCACGACAGGAGAGACGGTGGCAGGCCCATTCATTGGACACCGGGATTCAGTCAGGTCTGTGGCATTCTCACCAGATGGTCAGCGCATCGTCTCAGGCTCGGATGATCGAAAAATTCGAGTGTGGAACACCACGACAGGAGAGACGGTGGCAGGCCCATTCATTGGACACACGCATCGGGTCAGGTCTGTGGCATTCTCACCAGATGGCCAGCGCATCGTCTCGGGTTCGGACGATCAAACAATTCGTATGTGGAACACCACAGTCGGAGAGAAAGTGGCCGTCCCATTCACCGGACACACGCATCGGGTCAGGTCTGTGGCGTTCTCACCAGATGGCCAGCGCATCGTCTCAGGCGCGGACGATAAAACAATTCGTGTGTGGAACACCATAACAGGAGAGACAGTGGCGGGCCCATTTACTGGACACACGCATTGGGTCAGGTCTGTGGCGTTCTCACCAGATGGCCAGCGCATCGTCTCAAGCTCGCACGATCGCACAGTTCGTGTGTGGGACGCAACGACAGGAGAGACGGTCGCAGGCCCGTTTACTGGACACACGAATCGGGTCAGGTCTGTGGCGTTTTCGCCAGATGGCCAGTACATCGCCTCAGGCTCAGACGACGGAACAATTCGTGTGTGGAACGCTACGACAGGAGGGACAATGGCGGGTCCATTCACTGGACATACGGGTTTTGTCAGGTCCGTGGCATTCTCACCAGATGGCCAGCGTATCGTTTCGTGCTCGGACGACGCCACAATTCGTGTGTGGAACGCCACGACAGGAGAGACAGCGGCAGGCCCATTCATTGGACACACGCTTCTCGTCAGATCTGTGGCATTCTCACCAGATGGTCAGCGCATTGTCTCAGGCTCTGCCGATGGAGCAATACGTGTGTGGAATGCCACAACTGGGGAGAGAGTGGCAGGCCCATTCACTGGACATACGGCTGGGGTCAAGTCTGTAACATTCTCACCAGATGGCCAGCGCATCGTCTCAGGCTCTTCCGATGAAACAGTGCGGGTGTGGAATGCCACTACAGGAGAGACGGTGGCAGGCCCATTTAGTGGACACCTGGACTCGGTCGAATGCGTTGCCTTCTCGCCAGATGGCCAGCGCATCGCCTCCTCAGGAAATGTATCAATTCGTATGATAACTGCTACGACAGGAAGGACGGAAACTACAAGACACGTTGACTTCACTGACCAATCCGCGATCGACAACGAGGGGTGGGTATGTGGTAGCGAAGGTGAACTTCTCATGTGGATCCCGCCATTACATAGAGCACATCTCCACCGCCCAAGTAGTGTTTGGGTTTCTGGAAGATATGAAACCCGCATCGATTTTTCTGCTTTTATGCGTGGACACAGTTGGGCTACCTGTATTAATACCTAGATAGAACCGCTACAGTAATCTGTAGTTTTTTTATGCGGTTTGAAGTGTAATGTAACATGCTCGATAAGAGCTCATTGTGGCCGTGTGCACGGTGTGCTGGATACCTTAGCCTTGACCCTGGTGGTTGGGACTTGTTACTATATGCAGCGTGCCTATACAATTGCGTCGGCAGTGGAGTCAAGCCTTGAATAGAGTCAATAGACAATCAGCCAAATTCAGCCTAGACGAGAGAGCTCAAATCGATGACCTTGAAGCACACAATACTTTATAAGTGAACAGACAGGCTTCTTCGCACATGTAGTATCTGTGGTGCTGCCTCCATGTGCTTAAACCCCCGGGCCAAATATTGTTGAAGGTCACGGTACACTGGCAGTCGCTTGGAGGTGGCAGTCGCACACGTGCAAGCATCGGGCCGGCTGGACCGGCAACGCACGGTTATGTTGACTTAGGCGAATTGCTCGACCGCAGCTCTCATGTTATATGTCAGAAATTTTCTTCGCAATTCCCAGCAGCGATACCTCAGTCTTTCTCTCCCAAAAACTGAGGTTGGTACTTTACATTAGTTGTCGTATGTTACTCTTACTGACCGTGTGCTTAGTCGCGCTTTCCCGCGCCTCTAACAAATATGAGGATGGAGTATACGCTCTAACCCCAACCGTCCATCTGCCACCAAAACAATCTCATCGGGAACTAGGGACCATTTTTCAGGGACGAATTAGGAGTAGAGAACAGCAGTATGCTACGTGAAAACTGTAAGTGACCAACAGCGACACCTACATATTACTGTACTAGAATGGCTTCGAATGTATCGGGCACCCCATGTTCCACTAGCAGGATCGTGTGGACTGCTGCCAGATGCTTCTTCTACCTACGCCCATACTCGCCTGCGAACTCCAAATACAGGACGCATCACAAGTCCATGACGACGATTTCCAAGTACAGCGCATATCGAAAGTTGCTGCAAACAAACGGGACGAGATCTTAGTACGTGGGGGTGTGGGGAAGAGGAAGGGAGAGACTCGGCTAGGTATGTATATCCAGGACGAGACAAGGAGTCCATGCATGCGTGGGATGAGCACTCGATGAGCTCCGGCGTGAACAGCTGGAGTATTCCCGCCAACTTTCATACAGCTACAAATACACTGCCCCACGAGCTATACTCGCTTGCTGAGAGGGCTGAGCACTGCCTAAACCAGCTATAGCCAGCTTCAAGCCCCGGGAAATGGAGTTTATGGAACGAGTCCGACGCAAGTTTACGCAATATCCTTTGTATTGCAATTCGTAAATCAAGTGCCAGAAGTTCAGTCGTTCTGCAAAAGAGGATTGCGTTCTTAACGCACGACGATGTCCAAAGTTTTGGATAGAAAAAATGATAGGGTAATTGGGGGTGTTGGGTGAGTATTTCATTCGTTTCGGTAGAGTAGAAGGCGCAGGATGATAACGGTTGCGGGCGCTGGCTTAGACTGGGCCCGGGGAGCCCGAGCATCTGTGTTATTTGTTCATGAGAAAGAAAGCCGCGGAGGCCGAGTCATCCGGCAGGCGCGGGTGTCCAATGTGCTTTCGACGAAACAGACAAACTAGTGCCCCGTCGGGTGTCACCTGGACGCTGTCCGCCTAATAAATTGACGCACGCCTACCCTCGAAATGGTCGCCAATACAGTAAGACTGGGTTTTCTAGGATAGTAGGGGTCTCACGGCGACCCATTCAGACAAGAGGAATAAAATACCTCCTTCCGCGAAATCCCGCAGCTCCTTCATCAACGCCTGCCGCTCCTCTTCGTCAGCAATTCGGGTACCATCACCCAACTCCAGACATCCGGCCTTCATCATGGCCGACGTCAGAACGTTGAATACCTGAGAAAAGCTCTGGATAGAAAACGCCGTGAACTCCGAAAGAGATGTCCCGTTTAGCCCCTTGTGGGACGCACAGTATTCCCCGTGAGGGACAAGGGCTCGCGTAGATGAAAAGACCTGAAGAGACGCATCTTGAAGCATCTTCCGCAAATGATATGAAAGGCTGCGATCGGATGAGCACCTACGCAGAACGCAGAGATACTGTAGATGTGCGCGCGCACCCGACGACGAAACCTTGTCGGAGCGCCCAGCCCGAATAGATCCGATTGATTGTGGCCAGCGTGGACTTGCCTTGCGTATATGCCACGATATCGGGCTCTTGACCTTCAAGTGGCGGGGGATTCTCGTGCGTGAACATCAAGGGATCACCATCTCGCAGAATCAGGTGCCCGCCAGGTTCTATCATGTTCGACTGTAAGTTCAGAGCTCCGTAGCCTTTGAAAAAGGTTGCTCAACTCAGCAAGTCACGCAAATTCTGCAGCGCTAATTTCCATCCCTGTACTGTCAGCGCGAACCCCAAGTAGGTCATGTTGACGAGATCGAACGTTCCGAGCATCTCATCTGGGAAAGGCTTGGTGACGTCCTGTTGGAAGAAAGTTATCTTGTTGACGTCTGATTTGTCCCGAGCTGCCTGAGGGAACTTCGTGGTGGAGATATCACAAGCAAAGACCTGAACACCGCGATCACGAAGGTCGGGCTGGGATACAAAGTCAAGGGCCCAGGCGCCTGTCCCCGTGGCCACGTCGATCACTTTGCTGAGATGAGCGACGTTGACCACGGGCGGTACGATATTGGGATAGTTGAACACCGTCTTGAAATACAAATACTGGGATTTCAACCTATTTGCAGAATGTCACGGTCATCTTTATGCCAAGATGATCAAGTGACACAGGCCTGGGGCGCACCGAGAGACCTCTGAATTGTTTTCATCTAACAGATACTTAGGCTTGATAGGGGTTTTAGATTCGGATGACATGATGATGCCGGAGGTTGGGAGTCAACTAGTACTACGTAGGGTGCGCAGTGGCGGTTCTTGGTCAGCTGAGCGTTAAAGTCACCAACTCCATCTCTGGAGCGAGACTCCGGGCAGGCCTTGCACCATCGCTCTGACATCCTAGTTGTCGTGACATTCAACGGGGTTATCAAGGGTCATCATCAAAAGCAACAGCGACTTTCAGGTCCAAGTTCGACAGCGTGATTCGCGGAAAGAAATCAGGGAACCTCAACCATCCGAATCGACTCGGATGGAGAAGCAGGGTCGGCACCGCGGCGCTGCTTCCACCGTACGATCTTCTGCACTGTACTGAACTGCATTGGCATGAGAACATCTGAGCTTCAACTTGAATATAACGGCGGCTGTCCCGGATATACAAACGGTTCAAAAAAAAAAAAAATACAACGGCGGCTTCGGTCGCACGTATTCGTTACGCGCTTGGGAATATGGGAGACTGGGACGACTTGAATCGGGTATGAAAATAAACGTCGGAAGTCTCAAGATTTCCAACAGAGCTCTAATTTCAAGTGGCAAACTACCGCTTCTAGATGATCTGATCCCGAGCCCCTTTACTAGATGATGGCAGCCGTTACCTCGGATCCGCACTCACAAACGTAATAATCCGAGGCAGTCACACGGACATCCTTCCTCGACTCGT
>WNGR01008632.1_pt1 | contig 10755 bp, 14 predicted proteins | sample 5407581 | NCBI WGS metagenome assembly WNGR01 (sample SAMN13153383, study PRJNA577476) | soil metagenome | isolation source: 80 cm soil or saprolite under Garry oak tree replicate 2 | place: USA:California | collected 2016-06-15 | reverse complement strand
ATGTTCTCTTCCCCCATCCCCATTTTCCCCTCCTCCCTCCCCATATTCCCCCTTTCCCATGTTCTCTTCCCCCATCCATGTTCTCCTTGCCCACCCTCATCTATCCCTTGCCCATCCTCACTGCACTCAACCTCTTTTTCCCCTTCCCCACCCTCACTGGCCTTACCACATGAACTCCACACCCAATTGAAGTTTTTTCCCTAGGTCTTCATGCCTTTAAACTGACTACAAGGTGACTATTTTTTGACTTTTGTCGAAATTTCTGACTACCACCTGACTATACCTGACTATACCTGACTACCACCTGACTACCAGCTGACTTTCCTTTTTTACTGAGTGTAAAGTAAGGAGTCATGTGAGAAAAGAAGATGAAACGTGTCCGAAATCGTAACATTACCCCCCCTCTTGGATTGAAGTCGGCTCGACTTCAACTTTCGCCATCTCTGTATAGGCTGGGATCCGCCACCTCTTCGTCATGCATGAGTTGATCATCATTGTCCTCGCATCAATGTGTCCTGAGGAAATAAAGATTTCCTTGTCATCTGCACCATCGACAGAGCTCTCAAGTAGGACAGTCCACCTCTTCATAACCCGGGTTGTTGCATAGGCACTTACTGCACCAATGGGGCATGGTTGTGATGTGATTCAGGGCCTTGCTGGTGGTGCATTGTCGAGGGGGAGGTAGTGCAAGTCATTTGAACAGGCACTGTGGTGAACGGTGGCTATAGCTCTGGCAGTAATTGCACTGTCGCATGGGTCGTCGGCGTTCAGGGCACTGCTTTCATTGATGTTTGAAGCTTCCGCACTCCCAACATCCTCGACGTCTGGGCTCGTCGTGTAGTTGTGGCATTTCAAGAGGGCCTCGTGGTCGTAAGTTAAAGAGTTGGTCAGACGGGGAGTGAGTGGGTCTGACGACCATCTGTGTGTATGCATCTGCCAGTGTTTGATAGAGGCACGCTCTCTCCATACGCTCTTGGATACCTCCGATTGTTTGTTCAATGTCGAACTGGGCTCCTACCAACTGCCTCTCTTGTCTTCGTACGTCATCTAGTTGCTTTCGGATCTTCTTCTGTAGATCCAACTTGTTGCGCAATCTAGAGACTTCGGCGTTGATTCTTGGATCCTCCAACCGCTTCAACACCTTGTCAATGGCGTAGGCTCACGGGTCTTCGGATGAGAATTGTTGAATTTGGGAATTGGTGAGAGGAATAGGGAGGTGTATGGGGTTTGGTGTATGGATGTATACCAGGGTGGTGTATGGCGGACTACCTCGTTTCATGCAGCCTACCACTTCCTGCCCTTTATTGCAGTAGTAGATGTAGGGCGCTACCACTTTGTCGTTTGTGTCGTTGGCGCGGGGAATGTAAATGGGGTAGAAGCATAGGGAGGAGGGTTGGTTTGGGAAATATGGAAGTCCGGGGTTGTCGTCTGTCTCGACTGCTGCCTCTCGATTGTAATCAATTGGCTCTTCTACATACTCAATGCGAGTGGCGGCGCTTGCAAGACTTTTGAGCATGGTCACAAAACTGGCGTCAGGTGCTTCTCTGATGGTGTCGGCAGATGGGATCATGAGTGGAGGAGGGGTGGCGATATGGACAGGGGAGGACGGGATTACGGTGGTGACTCTTGGGGAGGAAATGGCATCTCTTTCAGCCTTGTTGGCCAGGACAGTGTTCCGATAAGCGGCTCGCTCTCCCACAGATTCATATTCATCAACGGAGAAGTTCAAAGGAGTCATGGTTAGTGATGTGTGAGGTGAGGATGAGGGAGGAGGATGTATTTTTGCGTCTTCCTCGCTCCTCTTTTATGTTTTCTTGGGCGCTCCCTCTTCATTGGGGTATCGGCGATAGAAGTTGGCGATTAGTTCTGGGGCGTGTTTCAAGTGCTCCACAGGTTCCCAGGTGCTGTCACTCATGGGGAAACCTTTCCACTTGACCAAGTAATGGATTTTGCACCCTCGGCCTTGTCGGTGGACCTTTTGTATTTCTTCAGCCTCATATTCCTCTTCTCCATCGATAAGGTCAGGTGGAGGTCAGGTGAAGTTGGGGCCATGTAATGCCATCTCCTTATAGGGTGTCAGGAGATTTGTGTGGATCACTGGGTGTATCTTCCATTGCACCGGAAGTTCTAGTTCATACGAAACGTCTGATAGAACTTTCTTGATGGGAAAAGGGCTGTATCGTTTTGGGGCTAGTTTTGATGTGGGGTAATGCGTTCGGAGATTAACTCCCTCTAGCCAAATGAGGGTTTCTTGGGCGTAGGGTGTAAACTTGGTTTTCCCCCTTTCTGCCATGAGGCATTGCACGTGTTTGATACACTCCTGTGCCTTGCTGCGGGCGTCCTTCATATCTTGTATACGGTCTTCAACTGCTTGTACCATCGTCCTCTTTTCCTCCCATGTTGTCCTTGGCTCACTTCCCATTAGGAGTTTGAATGGTGAGCTTCTTGTCGTCGCGTTTGGCCAGGAGTTGTGGGCGAATTGGGCTATGGGCAGTAGGTCTGCCCAGTTGTCTTGTTGTGCGTTGCTCCAGTGTCGGAGGAATTGTTCGACCCATTGATTGTTTCTTTCTGACTGACTGTCCGTTTGAGGGTGATAAGCTGATGAGATGTTTTGCTTTATCCCTAGGACTTGGCATAGGTTCCTCATGAAGATCAATATGAATTGTGATCCTCGGTCCGTGATGAGTCTCTTGGGTATGCCATAATGAGGGTAGACGTGTTGAAGGTACAGTTTCGCAACTCCTTCACTTGTAATTGTTTCGTTACAGGGTATGAACAACGCTGCTTTCGTACAGTCATGATCGGTAACTGTGAGGATCGAGTCGTATCCTTTAGATGGCAGGAGTTTTGTGATGAAGTCCATGGCAACGACTTCAAATGGCTGTGCTTCTGGGTCGGTGGTGATGGGGTAAAGACGTGGTTTTTGATGGTGCGTATTGATTTTGTTAGCTTGACATGCAGCGCATCCTTTAACGTATTCTTCCACGTCTTGTTTCATGTTTGGCCACCAGTAGTTTTGTTTTAACAGGGCGACTGTGTTACCGATTCCGGGGTGTCCGCGATACGGTGGGTCGTGAAAAGCGGAAATTACCCCCCTCTTAAGATTGTTGTCGCCAGCAACAACCAAAGCATCGTCCTTCCACCAGCTATCTTGATCCTGTCATAGTTGGTAGGTGTTGGCCCATCTTCTAATTGTCTCCTCATTCTCCAAATTGCTCATGTTGATTTTTGAGTGGGTATCGACTTCCTCGATCGGTTCTTCTCCTGCTAGTCGGATGAAAACATGTGATGATAATACCACAACGTTATCGTTGTCTTCTTCGCCCATGTTGTAGTCAGGTCTTCTGGACAGGGCATCTGCCCGTGCATTCTTGGTTCCGGCTACGTGTTTGAGCACAAAGTTGTATTCTTGTAGCTCTTGGAACTCTCATGCAATTCATTGGCTAATTTTCCTGGGCTCTTTCCAATATAGTAGATTGGAATGGTCGGTGTGAATGGTTATTTGGTGAGGTGCCCCTGCCAGGTAGGTCCTCCAGTGATGGAGCGATTTTACAACTGCTAATAGTTCCTTGTCGTATATGTTGTAGTTTCGCTCGGTCTCTGAGAGTGTTGTGGAGTAGTATGCCATAGGGTGCCACTGTCCAAGTTCGTCCTTTTGATTGAGTGTCGCTCCAATGGCAAAATTTGACATGTCCACTTCTAGTTCAAACGGTTCCTCTAACTTTGGCATGAGGAGCACCGGTTCTTCGCATATCAACTTCTTCAGCGTTTGAAAAGCCTGTTCCCTTTCTTCCATCCACTCCCATTGGACTCCCTTCTTCGTGAGTTTGTTGAGCACTCTTGCAATTTTGGAGAATCCTCTGATGAACCTTTGATAGAAGTTGATGAATCCCATCCACCCTCATAGTTCAGTAAGGGTTTTTGGGCGTTGCCATCTGTCTACTCCTTGGACTTTGACAGGTCCATTTGTACTCTTCCCCCACCAATTATCAGTCCTAGGTACTCGATCTCTGGTGCTTCAAAAGTACACTTTTCTGGTTTGAGGAAAAGGTCGTGTTCCTCTAGTTTGTCCAATACTTGGTGTACCAGTTGTCGGTGATGAGGAATATCTGTAGGGGTGGCAATCAGGATGTCGTCCATATAGATTACGACTTCTCCTGTTGTGGTGAGATCTCTAAAAATTGTGTCCATCATGGTTTGGAAAGTACTTGGTGAGTTCGTCAAGCCGAAGAACATGACACATGGTTCATAGAGCCCCAAATTGGTTTTGAAGGCTCCTTTCCATTGATCTCCTTCCTTTATATGGACGTTGTTGTATCCCCAGCGAATATCAAGTTTGGTAAAGAGTGTGGCATTCCGCAGTTGATCGATGAGTTCTGGGATGAGTGGTAGGGGATATTGGTTTTTGACGGTAAGGGAGTTCAGCTTCCGATAATCTTGTACTGGCTGTAATTTGCTGTCTTTCTTTTTGATGAAGAAGAAGGGGGACGAATATGGGGATTTTGATGGTTGAATATACCCTTTCTCCAATTGTTCTTTGATGAAATCCCATAGGCTGTCTTCTTCTCCTCTAGCCATGGGATATACTTTGCAGTCTACTGCTGCGGGTGCATCCGGGATCAAATCTATTGCATGATCCCATGTTCTTCTGGTGGGAATCAATGTGACTCTTTTTTGTTGAAGGTTCGAGCGTGTCTTCGATACTCTTTGGGGACCATTTGTTCAAAGGTCTTTGGGGTCTTGTCCATGGCCTTCTGGGCCAGCTCCGATGCTGTTGTTGTCTTTTGGAGTGTTGCGTATGGTTCTTCTTCTTGGGTGAGTGTCTCCCACTCTTCTTCTGTTGTGACCGTCGCTGTTTGTGCCTCGGGTTTGACGCTGGAGACTACTACTGGTTGGCAGGTTTTGTCTAGTGTTGTGTCTCTCCAATGGATGATGGGTTCAAACATGGTCAACCAGGGATATCCTAGAATAACTTCGTCCCTTCCTAGGTTGGTAATGAGGAATCGAAGTGTCTTTGTCTCGTTTCCGGTGCACACTTGTAAGTCCGTGAAGTGACTGATGGCGCCGTCTTGGTTATGTGTTCCATCTACGTTCCAAATCTTGATAGGTGTTTCCACTGGAAGGTAGGATATCTTTAATCAATGGAGCAGATTCTTGGATATGAAATTGTCGGTTGCTCCCGAGTCGACCAGGACTTCTCTTTCAGCCATCGTGTGTGCAGATTCAAATAAAACTGGGATTCGCATAGATCGATATCTGCTATTGTACACACTAATTCGTAGTGCCCTAGCCCAGGCTGCCAGGTTCAGGCGTTGAGAAAATCCTTTTTGCCGAATAGTTCGTCGGCGAAACAATCGCGAACTTCTTCTGGTTCTGCGTGGAGGGTGGCGATAAGAGCTTGCGCCTTTTGAGCTGCGCTAACTGGTCCTTGTGTTTGGACGGTGACAACAGGAGTATTTGATGTGGAAGCTTCTGCCACGCATGATCCTTGTTGCGGGCAGAAGCAAGCTACGTGTCCCTTTTGGTTGCAATGGAAACACAATCCACTTTGGATCCTTTATCGCTTTTCTTCATCGGTGAATGTGGCGCGAGCTCTAGTCCACCCTATGTCCATGGCATTTGGGTTGCGGTTGTTAAGCGCATTTCTCCACTGGAATTTGGTCGCTCCTCCTCTTCTTTCGTTTCCCTTGACTCTTTCTTTCAGGAAGATATATTCCTGCTGGTGGGTTTGTGCTGATCTAGTCCAGTCGTTCCATGTGACCGGATGATCGAATTTGACACAGTTGGCCACTAATTTGAATGGTAGGGCCCTCTGGAATACATCTAGGGTAGCCTCACTGTCTAGGTCGTACCCTGCCTTCCTTGCTGTAGTGGCGAACTGGGCTATGAAGCCATCTAGATCGTCGCCCTTCATCTTGAGGTCCCTAATGTTATGTTGGGCCTTCTGTTTTTCCGCGGTGTCAGTATACACTTGGCGGAATCTTGTCTCGATTGTGGCCCACAGGTTTTCTTCTGCGTGAGGTACTCCTCCCACGATCTGATCCATAAGCCACTGCGCTTGTTCTTCGACCCAATTGTTTACAAGGGGTCCTCTAATGTATGACAGGAATGTCATGCTTCTTTGGTATGGGATGGCAAGTTGTTCCACGTGTGGGTTCATTCCTCGATAGAGGCAAAAGTTGAGCAAGAATGATTTGCTTTCTTCTCAGTCACCGTGGAACTCTTTTGGTGGGTTGCCTCCTAGTTTTCCGGTGTGTGTGGGTGGTCCTGCAGGGGCTGCTCCTGCTGGGATTCCTCCACCACCTCCTCCTCCACCTCCGCCTCCGCCTCCACCTCCACCTCCACCTCTACCTCCAAGAGGGATGGTTTGGACGGTGAGTCCACTTCCACTGGTGGTTGTGGGGACTGTGGTGGTGGTTTGTGCTTGGGTACTGGTCATGGCATAAGGTGTAAAGATTTGAGGGGTGGGTGTAACTTGTTTTCCTTTGTCTGTGGGATCCTCGGTATTGGCAAGTTCTCCTTCGGATGAATCGATGTCGATTCCGTGTACTGGCTTATTTCTGTAGGGTCCTAAGCCATATTCGAGCAGGGCTGGTTCGGTTGTAAACCAACTGTGACTCTTGTTGTCGTAGTCGATGAGGGTCCAAAGGTGTTTGTCTTCAAGGTAATGGATGGGGAGATATCCTTGAAGTTTTTTGTCGAATACGTAGTATCCTTCTTGGTCGGAAAAGCTCTTGTAGACTGCTGCTCCTTTGATGTTGTCTGGGAGATCGTCTTCTGTACTTCTTTCTATAAGTTCTGACTTGAACGTCGCTCTGGCTCTGCTAGTCGAAGCCACGGTGGGGAGAGACTTGACTTAGTGTAACACCACGACTGGCATTATCGTGCGACATGCGGTCTGGTCTTAGTTCTTCGTAGAGTGAAGCTGTATCAGGGCCTCAGTTCGATGATGCACAAGTACCAAGTCGAGCTTCGCTCAAGACTGGTGTGAGAGGGGAATGCTAAGTCTGAGTTGCTTGCTCAAGACTAGCCATTGCAAGACTAATGTCGAAGGTCCACATTTCAGGTATGCGAGGCAAAATACAAAGGCCCGCTACTTGTGAGAGACGATGTCGAAGGTCCTCAATGGAGCTATACCCAAGGCTCCCGTCTGGTTCTGGAGACTATGTCGTGATTGTGGAAGAAGTCAAGTCTACCGTACAAGCTAGGTATACTACGACTTATATAGTACGAGAAGATGTTTGTGTTGAACAAACATATGATGCGATCCTAGTATCCAGATCCTAGGAATGAGTCATGATGACGTAGGTAATGAGTAAGCATAAGTCAGCGTGCATCATAGTGACATCAGATGTGATGTCATATGGAACGATCAGTAAGCGATGAGTTATGAGTCTGAGTCAGAACGAGTCATGGGGGTTCGGCACATGTAAAGTAAGGAGTCATGTGAGAAAAGAAGATGAAATGTGTCCGAAATCGTAACAAAAGGGTCTTGTCCATCGCGTTTTGTACTGGGTTTTAGTAGATGGTTTATACACTTTTTCTTGCTATAACCGAAGCGCCCGGGAGGATCTAGGATGAATTCACTGGCAACCGCTGCCCACTGAAACAATCCCTCCGCCTTTATTGCCAGGTCGTCCCTATAATCTCTGAACCCGTCCGAAGGGAGCCTCTCCCAAAGAAATGCGAGAATATCGTCGTGCGTTTTAGCAGCCAGCTCGGAGTCTTTCATATGTTTGATCTTGACTGATTGCGCTCCAACGAGCGCAGACTCGATGCCATCCTCTGGTCTCGAGGTGATAAGCACACGGAAGTTCGATGGCAGTCTGATGAGGTTTTTAGCGAGAAATTTGTGTAATCCCTTTCTACCAGTTGCATCCCCACTCTCGTCCAGAGCATCGATTACAACAAGAATAGGTCCGACGATGTGCAAGTCCTTGAGCGGTTCCAAGATAAGGGATTGAAACAGGGTATCATAGTCACGTGTGCCTACTCGAAGAGAGGAGTTGTCCTTCACGACCCTTCCGAGCGCGGTTTTAAAGGAAGGATAGCGGTCGGAGAGATCGCGAGCGAGAGTCGTGAAGACGTGATAAGGTTTGGATTGCTCCTTCCGCAAAAAGATAAATGATGACGTAAGACGGTGAATTTTGTGGAAGCGACGTGCGATCTCATGCGCAATCGATGACTTTCCGGTGCCTGCTTGCCCGAGAAGAACGAGACAACGCTCCGAAGCGGGATCGTTCACCCAATTGACAATAAAGTCCAGGAAGGCCGTGCGTGTTCCCGTAAGACAACCCTTGTCTGGTGTGAATCGTGAGCCTGTCCCGTACGGGATTTCTCTGATTTTTGCGTCTATCTCTGTGACGATCCTCAGATCGATAATCCTCAAGGTATCAGGGCTACGTACCGGCATCTGAGACTAGGCTAGACACGTCCGAGACTTGGCTAGACACCCACTTCAGCTGTGTGACCATCCCGTCAAGCTGACTTGAAATCCTGCCGACATCGGCCGAAATTATTCCCACATCGGCTGAAATTATTCCCACATTGGCCGAAATTATTCCCACATCGTCCAGAATTTGGAGCGCAGTTATCTCTGTGGTGATCGTAGCTTCGTCCAAGAAAGCTTTGTGCAGTTCGAGAAGGGTGATACGAAAGTCCTCGATTTTTTTGCCAACTCGGCTGCCAGTATTCTTCAACATTCGCTTCCCTGAAAACCGCATGTTTACGTCGGCCACTGAAATGTATAAAGATTACGTACAGAATTGCGAATCCTTTGCGTACGATTGGATAAAGTCACAGCAATTATAGACATGCTGCAACATCAGCGTAAGGATTTGTGCCTGCCTGGGAACACGTTCGATAGTTTTGAAACGGTCTTCCTGGTTTGTGAAATCAAACGCATCGTGCATGGCGACAAGTAACGTTCCGATGTTGTCGTCACGTTCAAACTGTTCTAGCAGTGTCTAGCGTCCAAACAACATAACATAAGTACTTCAATCCGACATTAGCGCAAACAGATCACCTTAGGGATCGCAATAAGTAGACCATATGCCATCTTTGCATATGGGTGAAGCTGACGACGAAATTCGGCTCAGTGAAGGATTGGCAAAAAGTACATCGCACGCACTTCTGCGACTGAGCTCACAGCATCCAACACCCACTTGATCCTCTCAAGGGCACCTTCCAATGTATTCGAGAGATTCATTGTCGTCATAGCTTCATCGGCGTCATGCAGAGCATTCTCGGCAGGTGACATTCCTGCCCGTACATCGGCCGCTGGCGGCATGGGGGTGCTCATCTCGCTAGAAAGGCGATCCGTTGGACTCGGAGGTAAGAGAATTTCAGAGCCTGTGGTGATAGTGGATTGAGTGGTGTTCGTGGTTGTCATCACTGCTTCGTCGGTGTCATGTAGAGCATCCTCGGCAGGTGACATTCCAGCCCGTCGATCGGCCGCTGGCGGCATGGGGGTGCTCATCTCGCTGGGAAGGCGACCCCTCGGAGGTGAGAGAGTTTCAGAGCCGGTAGCGACGGTTGATCGAGTGGCGTTCGTGGTTGTTGTCCCAGCTTCGTCAACGTCACGGAGAGCATTCTCGGCAGGTGATATTCCCGCCCGTCGATCGGCCGCTGGCGGCATAGGGGAGCTCATCTCGTTGGGAAGGCGATCCGTCGGAGGTGAGAGTGTCTCAGAGCCGGTGGCGACGGTGGGTCGAGTGACGTTCGTGGAGTCCGGGGCCATAAAGGGCTTCGTAGCTTCTTTAGAAGGCGACTCGTTGATTTCAGTCGATTGGAGATTGGTGGCGTTGATGGGCAAGACCGGATAGGAAGTTATGTTCGGTGACACAATGACCGTCAAGTAGAGCGTGACCGGCTCGATCGACTGTCCAGCCCGTCTGTCGCCGACGGTGAGGACAAAAAGGGCGTCTACACCCGAGATGTTCAGCTAGTCGAACAAGCGAAGTTTCAAATAAGAAACGAACCAGTTTGGGATTCAACGGGTATCATCTCATGGGTTCCGATAAGGATATCTTGACGTGCAAACCGCTTCGCATAAAGACGCAGTACAAGACGTGAAGCCGGTTGTACAATGCTGAACAGATCTCTCAGCGGAAAAAAAATGACTAAAAAGGCACGACTTACAAGGCATCAAGGTTCTCGTTCCACTCCACCATCGGTCCCTCAGTCGGAAGGCTCGATGTCTTCTTTGTTGTCGTATGACTGGTTACAGTAACGAAGAACTTTGTGCCAAAACGACTCTTGATATGGGGAAGATTGTATGCTCGGAGGACTAAAAACGATAACACTCATCGGGGGGTCAGCGACTCAGGATTCAAGTACATACCAGCCACTTGAACACGTAGTTGGGATGGGATTTCCTGCGATTGGGCGATTTGGGATCTATCCAAGGACGGTTCTTGACCGAGTATCGGAAGACAAAAAAGGGGATTGACACACCCTCTTCCTGGATTTTGCGATGCTGAGGGACCCGGGCTGGAGTAGTGGGTCACTATCGAGAAAGTCACGGTTCAATGGGCATTTACGCACGAATTCGAGGAGATTTGCCGGTGGTCCACGTCTTTTTCAGCGGCCATACTGGATAGAAGGATGTTTTGGGGGGTTAGATTGAATGTATGGTTAGAGTGTCTACTAGGTAACAGCACGCCGCCAATCCGAGGGAAACAACTACCTAATCCGTATGCTCGTTGACCGCGTCCAGATGGTCAACTCGACCAGTCCTGGTGTTGTCGCACAATC
>WNGR01009629.1_pt1 | contig 10756 bp, 6 predicted proteins | sample 5407581 | NCBI WGS metagenome assembly WNGR01 (sample SAMN13153383, study PRJNA577476) | soil metagenome | isolation source: 80 cm soil or saprolite under Garry oak tree replicate 2 | place: USA:California | collected 2016-06-15 | reverse complement strand
CGCTGGCCAGCCCGACGACGCGACCGCCGGCCAGCCGAGCGTGTCATCGGCACGGCGGCCGAGCCTCGCCCTGCCCAGGCGGATCGGCAGCGCCGCGGCCCGCCAGGCGGGCGGTGCCATCGGCCGCGCCACGGGGCCGACCACAGGGCCTACTGCGGGGCCGGTCGCGGGGCCGGTCGCGGGTGCCGCCGGAGCGGGCCCGGCAGCGGGCTTTGCCGGTACCGCCGCGGGCTTCGCCGGCCCCGGGGCCGCCGGTGCCGGCCGCGCGGGCTGGTCCGGGACCGGTGCCAGCCAGCCCCCGTTCCCGCCGGCCCCCAGGCCCGCCACGGATGTGGGCCTGCCCGGCGGCGGTCAGCCCGAGCGGGGCCCCTTCCCCCGGGCCATCAAGCCCCCCACCGACCCGGCGGCCAACTCCGGGCCCCTGGATCCCGGGGCGATGGGCACCGGGGCAATCGGCAGCGGAGCAATCGCCAGCGGAGCGCCCGGCGCGGGCCAGGCCCCGGCCGGCTTCGGGCCGGCGAGCACCGGTCAGCCGCGGACGGGACCCGCGGTCGCCGCGGCGAAGGACGAGGCCGGCAAGCCGGGCGCTGGTGAGCCGGGCGCCGGCAAGCACGAGGCCGAAGACCGGCATCCCGCCCTGGGAGATCACCGACTCCTTCCTCGCCGTTCCCCCGGCCGAAGCCAGCGGGACGGCGGGGGTCAGCGGGACGGCGGGGGCCAGCGGGACGGCGGGGGCCAGCGGGACGCCGCGGGCCAGCGCGGGCCCCGCGGCACCGGTACCGCCGCCCGCACCGCAGGTGAGCACCGGGACCGGCGCCCCGGACGACGGCACCGAGAACATGCCCGCCGTGGACTCCGGCGCGAGCCAGCGATCCTTCCCCGGGGCCAACCCGGGCGACAGCACCGAGACCTTCCCGGCCGTCCGGCCACGTGCCGACATCGAAGACGCGTTCCGCCTGTTCCCGCCGGTGCGGGGCACCGACGGCCAGGACTGACCCGCGCCGTCCGCCGCGCCTGACCCGGCAGCCCGCCTAGGGCCGGGATAGCCGCCCGGGCAAACCATAAGCCCGTCCCGCGCCGGGATATCCGGCCAGGTCAGGCCTGGTAAGCCGTCAGCCCCGCGCCCTCGGGCCGGGATAGCCGCCGGGCGCGCCTGGTGAGCCGTCAGCCCCGCGCCCTCGGGCCGGGATAGCCGCCGGGCGAGCCTGGTGAGCCGTCAGCCCGGCGACTGCGGGTGATCCGCCGAGCCGGGCATGCCGCTCAGCGGCTCCGCTGGGCCGCCTGCTCGGCCAGTTCCTCCTTGCGCACCGACGCGTACATGGGCACGTACTCCTGCCCCGACAGGCCGCCGATGGCCTTCATCACCTCGTCGGTGATGGCCCGGCGGGCCCGTGCCGCGGGCCGGTGGTCCCGGTACTCCTCGAACGTCAGCGGCTCGCCCACCCGGACGCCGACCCGGTGCAGGGACGGGACGGAGTGACCGGGTGCCAGCACCCGGTCGGTGCCGACCATGGCCACCGGAATCACCGGCAGCCCGGAGGCAAGCGCCAGCCAGCCGACCCCGGTCCGGCCCCGGTAGAGCCGGCCGTCCGGGGACCGGGTCCCCTCCGGGTAGATGCCGAACAACTCCCCCGCCTGCAGCAGGCCCAGCGCCGCCTGCAAGGTCTCCTGCGCCGCGCGGGTATCGGTGCGGTCCACCGACAACTGCCTGGTGGCCCGCATGTACGCGGCCGCGACCCGCTGGCCGGGCCGTTTGCCGGTGAAGTACTCCGCCTTGGCGGCGAAGGTGACCGGCCGGGCGAGCATCAGCGGCAGGAAGATCGAGTCGACCAGGGACACGTGGTTGGAAGCGATGATCGCGCCGCCGGTGGCCGGGATGTGCTCGCCACCGGTGACCTCGGGCCGCCACAGCAGGTGAAGGATCGGCCCGGCGAGCACCCGGGACATGCGGTACTTCACTCGCACCCTCCATGCCAGTCGTCAGCCGAGGTTCAACGATAACCGCGGCCCGGGCGATAGCCATCAAACGGTCGCGGGCGGCCGGCTCCCGCGCACCTGGTTCCCGGCTGCGCCCGGGCGCGGCATCACCGGCCTCTACGTACAGATGTTCTGGCTGGCCGTCCGCGGGGCGAAGGTGGACGCGGGCTGCGGGGTGGCGGTCACCGGTCCCAGGGCGACCGTGGTCCCGTAGTCGGCGCCGAGGAGCAGGGTGATATGCCCGGCGCCGATCGCCTCGGCGGGCCCGGACACCTGGGCCAGCGCGGCCCCTGGCACGTCCTTGGACAACAGCAGGGCCTCGGCTTCCTGGCCCGCGTGGTAGCGGATCACCGTCTGGCTGGCCGCCTGGCTGCCGGTGGTGCCGGTGCGGGGCACCTTGAACCCGTACTGCTGCAGGGTCGCGGCCACGGTGTCCTGCAGCCCGAAGCTCGCGCTGCCGTTCATCACGACCACGGAGATCCTGGCCCGGGAGAGGTGCGGCACGCGCGGGTGCTTGAGCAGTGCCTGGCTGACCGGCACGTCATTGCGGAAGGCCTGGAAGATGAGGCTGTCCTGCGGCTGGGTCCAGAGCAGGTTGGCGGTGTCGGTGGGGTCCACGTAGGAGCGCGGATAGGTGGGCAGCGTGAAGAACGTGACCTTGCCGGACGGCAGGTTCCTCAGGCTGGTGGCCAGGTTGTACAGGCCGCGGATGCCGCCGAGCTGGCTGTCGATCGTCAGCGACCTGGTCGCCGCGTCGAGGAACCGGTACAGCGTCAGCGGGTTGAGTTCCTTGCTCTTGACCCGGCTGACCAGCGAGGACATGAACGCCTGCTGCCTGGTGATGCGCTCCAGGTCGCTGCTGTTGCCGAGGGTGTACCTGGCGCGGACGTAACCGAGCGCCTGCCTGCCGTTCAGCATGTGATGGCCCACCGACAGGTGCAGGCCCGATTTGGGGTCGCTGATCGGCGTCGTGTTGCACTCCGGGACCCCGCCGACCGCATTGACCATGTCCTTGAGCCCGTCGAAGTTGACGACGACGAAATGGTCGATGTGGATATGGGTGTTGCTCTCGACGGTCTGGATGACGCACGCGGTGCCGAGCGCGGTCTTGTTCCCGTACAGGGTGCCGAGCGTGAACGCTTCGTTGATCTTGAACGTCTGCGGCGCGGCGAGCTGGCCGTTGCCCATCCGGCAGGCCGGGATGTTCACCCACGAGTCGCGCGGGATGGACACCACGTCGGCCCACTTCCGGTTCGCCGCGATGTGCACGATCAGCAGCGTGTCCGAGTGGTCGGTGTTGAGCTCCGCGCTGCTGCCGTAGCCGCGGCCCTGGCCGAGCCTGGTGTCCGAGCCGATCACCAGGATGTTCTCCGCCTGCGGGTGGAGGTCCACGGGCCGGCTGCCGAGCAGGCCCGAGACGTTCACTTGGTGCAGGTTGGCGTCCAGGTGCCGGTAGACGAGGTAGGCGCCGGTCGCCGCGAGCAGCAGGATGACCGCGAGCGAGCCGGCCACCCAGGTGAGGATCTTCTTCCGGCGGCTCCAGCCCCGGGGAATGACCGGCAGCGGCGCGGTGGGCGGCGGGGGCGGCGTGCCGGGGGCCTCGGCAGGGGCGGGGGCGGTATCCACTCCCGTGGCACCGGCGTGCCCCGGGGCGGCGTCCGCACCGGCGTGCCCCGGGGCGGCGTCCGCGCCCGGGGCCCCGCTGTTCCCGGGGGCGGTGTCCGCTCCGGGAACCTCGGTGGCGTCAGCAGGATGCATCGTCTCTCCCCTGTCCGGCACGGCGGGGCGACCGTGATCCCACGTCACTTCTGACAAAACGCAAAAAAGGCCCGCAAGGTTTCCCGCTGCCAGGACCGATTCGCAATCAGAACTCGAGCTGCGATGGCCGCCCGCAAGCTCCCTACCCGGCCGTGACCGTGACATTCACGGCAGGTCAGCCTTCCATGGCTTTCTGGTCGATTGCCCCGACAAGCTAATGTTAGTCAGGCTTTACCCTGACTTTACCTAAAGGAGCCCAGCCGGGCCCTGGGCTCTGGGCCGGCGGCTGTCTGCGGGGGACGGGGTGGTGGGGATGCGGCCCAGCGTGCTGGGGCGTTACCGCGCCATCGCAGCGCTGACCGCTGTCGTCTCTGGCCTGGTGACGATCGCGTTCGCCCGGCTGCCGCAGCTCCACCTTGGCTACGCCTGGCCCGCGGTGCGGCTGGCCCTGGAGACGTCGGGCTCGCTCATCGCGCTGTTCGCCACGTTCCTCGTCTTCGGCCGGCTCCGGCGGCGCACCTACCTCAACGAACTGCTGCTGGCCTGCGCGCTGGCCGTGCTGGCGCTGATCTCGTCAGGTACCGGCGGCGCCCGGGGGCGGCCGCCCGCAACCCGCCGCACGGCTCAGGCTTCGAGCTCGACCGGGTCGCCGACCGCGACCTGGCCCGGTTCCACGGTCGAGCCGTAGACCCCCAGCCTGGCGTCTCGTTCCCGCGCGATGACACGCAGGATCGCCGGGTCCCTGGCCAGCGTCACCGGGTCTACGGTGACCACCACGCATCGCTGGTCGCGCTTGTCCACCCGCATCCGCAGCCCGCCGATGCGCAGCACCCGGCCGACCCAGTGGTCCTCGGGGAAGTCGCGCCCGGGGGCATCCACCAGGAGGTTGGGCCGGAACCGCCCGGCCGCAAGGCCGGTGCCGGCCAGCCGGCCAAGACCGGCCAGGGTCTGCGCGGACAGCAGCGACAGGGGCATCGCGTCGAAGACGCCGCGGTCCTGCTTGATGACGCGGACGCCCGGCCCCAGCTCAGCCGCGAGCGCGGGGTCCGCCACGTCAAGCTCGCCGCCGGAGGGCGTGCGCACCAGCGTCAGGGACGCGTTGGGCCGGTCCGGTTCGGCGAACCGGGGCCGGTAGTGGGCCAGCTCGGGCCGCTCCCTGATCGTCAGCCACGGAAAGCCGCTGCGCACCTGCCCGGCGCGGATGAACGCCCACCGGCGATCACCCGCCAGCCCGTGCCACGAGACCTCGGTGCCGTCCAGCTCCTCGGCCGCCATGGATTTCACCGGATACCGCCACAGCGCCACAGCGCGACCTACCACGGTCATGACCGCCTCCATCGGCTCGAAGGCGCCCTTGCCGATGCAGCGGGTGCCGAGCGTGGCGAACCTGGTCCGTCGCAGCGCCTCTCGGCCCCATCACCATGCCATACCCGCTGTCAGCCTGCCTTGCTGCCCGTAGTGCCCTGCGTCGTCGCTGTCGCGGCTTCTCAATCCGTGATCTGGACAACAGCGCGGCCCGTCCGGGCTTGGGACTGCCAGCGCGGCGAGCCACCGCTGACCTGCGGCTTCACCCCGAGCAAGAGCAGACAGTCCCGCATGGGCCTGACCTGGGAGCCGGTGAGCGGATTCGAACCGCTGACCTGCCGTTTACAAGACGGCTGCTCTGCCGACTGAGCTACACCGGCCGGGACTCGCTGCATGTTAGCCCAGGTCGGGCTTGACGTGCGCATCTGCACTCTGACCTGGCCATCTACCGCCGCAATTTTGGTTCGCAGCATGTGATCGATAGCGGTGATGTGCCCGGTCGACACCGGGAGACGGCGGTCCTCAGCGGCTCCCTGTGCCCAATACGTGCCCAAGTTCGGGACGTCCCGCCGAGGCGAACACGTGGCGAGGCCAGGTGGGTCGGACGGTGGTGTCGGATCTGATGTTGACCCGCAGCGGCGACCGCTCATCCTGGGCTGTATCCGTCCACGACGGTATCGCGTGATCCGGTGGAGTAGGCACTGCAGGCGCGGCCACTGGCCAACAGCCGCATGAATCACGAGCTGTGGATCACGTCAACTGGGGCTCTGGATGACGCATCGCGACGAAAGCCCAGGCTTGCCAGATCGCTGACCATTCGCTATGGAGAAAGCGGTTCTCTGGATTCGGGGTGCAGATGTTCCATTTAAGGTAGCTCAGGTGCAGCGATGGCAGAAGTTTGGTGCCTGCCTGCCCGGATTAGCTGCCGGGATTCCCAACGTCGGTGTCGCCTGTTCTGCTGGTCTTGTTGTAGTTGACGAGATGTTCGACGGTGGCCAGAGGGTCAGGGTCGAGGCTGGGCGGAGTCAGTTGGTCGTGCAGTTGTCGGCCCTGGGCGGCCCAGCCGTGGCTGATGCCTTCGGCTTGGTCGAGGGTGGCGTGGGCGGTTAGGGCATCGAGTTCGTGCCAGGGCAGGTGGTGGCGGACCGCCAGACGTCGCGCGGCGTCTGCGTCGTCACGACCTTGCGCCAGCGCGTCGGTGTTGCCGGTGGTGACTTGGGCGGCGCGTAGCCGGGCCCGGGAGGCCAGCGCGGTGGCATGCGCGGGGATGAGGGCGCGGGGTGCGGCGATGGTGATCGCTTCGGCTAGGTGGCGCTGCGCGGTGCCCAGGTCGCCGGTGGCCTGGGCGCAGGCGGCCAAGTTGGTGAGGGATTCAGCGAGTTCGGTGAGGTAATCCCCGTCGCGGAAGGCCGCGACCGCGGCGGTCAGGCGCGTGTCGGCGGTGGCGGTGTCCCCGGTGGCCAGGGCCAGGCCGCCCAGGATCTGGTCACACCGGGCCAGGTCGGCGTTCCAGCCGTTCTCGCGGCTGAGGTTGGCGTTCTGGCGGGCCAGGTCCCGGGCCGCGCCGGGCCGCCCAGTGCGGGCCAGCCACTGCGCCCACCAGACTCCGGGCAGCGAGTACAGGTGCTTACCTTCGTCGGTGAGGCCGGTCTGGTCGGCGGTGGTGAAGTGGTCCTCGGCGGCTGCAGCGTCCCCGGCCAGGCCCGCCAGCCACCCCAGAAGCGCACGCGAGTAGCGGACATGGTCCCGCTGGCCGACTGTTTCGGCGCACGTGAGGGCTTCGGCAGCGGCTTCTCGGGCCGGGCCGGGCAGCCCGAGACGATCGAGGCACTCGGCCAGGTTCAGCAGGACCGGCGTCAGGTGAGGCACGTCCGCTGCGTCACGGTGCTGGCGGGCGCCCAGAGTCAGATAGTCGCGGGCGGTCACCAGATCCCCCGCGTCCATCGCTGACAGGCCGGCCTCGTTCAGGTAGAAGTTGACGTAACGGGGCGTGAGGTGGGTGGCGCAGGCGTCGCGACGGGCCGGGGTGGCCACGAACGCGCTGGCCGTGCGCTGCCCCAACCGCGCCGCAGGCAGGGTCAGCCAAACCGAGGGTGCGTTGCCGCAGCGGGCCATGTACAGGTCGTTGGCTGGCCGCCATTGGCCGGCGTCCAGCAGCAGTTCGATGGCCTCGGTCACCCGCAGCGCCTCCGCCCGGGAGGTCACCTTTCCCTGAGGAAGGCCGGTCAGGCTGGTGTCCGCGGCGCTGGCGGCAGCGGGCAAGGCAAGGGAGCGGAAGGTATCGCGGACCAGGGGATGAGCGGAGACGGTGCCGTCAGGGTGCCAGGTAGCCAGCCCGGCCAGCCGCTCCCGCACTGCCGCCTGCACCATGGCCGGCGTCCACCCAGCCAGCCGGGTCCCGAACGCGTCATGAGCGGCTACGGTCAGCACCGCCTCGGCGGTGACGGGACGGGTGAAGAGGGATATTCCGGCGAGCAGGTACCGGTCTGCCTCCGCCAGCCGGTCGGAATAGAAGCCCAATACCTTGCTGACCTGGGTGTTGGTGCGGGCGGCGATGGCTAGGTCTTCGCGCAGGGTGGTCAAGTTGATCGCGGGCGGGCGGGCGGCGAGCAGCCCGGCCAGAACGGTGACGGCCAAGGCGTGCCCGTCCACCGCCGCCGCCAGTTCCCGCCGCTGCGGCTCCGGCAGCCATCCGCCGCCCCTGGCGGCGAGCAGCGCCGCGCCCTCCACGGGGGTGAACGCAGGGACTTCTAGCATCCGGGCGCTACTGCCGTCGACAGTTTCCAGGTCGGCGAACGGGAACCGGCTGGTCAGCACCACCAGCCCGGCATGGTCCTGTCGGCAGGCACCGGTCAGCACCTCGCGCATAGGCCCGTCCAGCAGCCGCCCGAAACCTTCCCCCGCTGGGCCTTCCTGCACGACCTCCAGCCCATCGAGGACCAGCAGCATCGGCACTGCCGCCAGCACCTCCAGCACCCGCCCTGCCACCCGTCCAGTGACCGGGACCGGGACGCCGAGATCATGCTGCGCCCATTTCAGAAGCTTGGCCGCCCAGTGCTCGGCGGAAGGGTCGCCGTAGAAGCTCCACCCGAATACTCCTCGTAGTTCCAGCCGCCGGGTGATCTCGCCGCCGTCGCCGATCCAGTGGGTAACCAGAGCGGTCTTCCCCGCCCCGCCCCACGCGCTCACCCCGACCAGACGCACCTCCGGATCGGCGGCCCACCGGTCCAGCCGGGCCAGTTCGTCCGCCCGGCCGGTAAAAAACGGCACCGGATCCGGCGTCGGCACCCAACGCACCGCCACAGGCCAGTCGACGGCCTCGCCGACACCTGGCCCCGGCCCGGGAGCCGCGGGCGCCGACCGGGCCGGCACCTTCACAACAGCATGGAACCGGGCGTCGGTCAGCCCCTCCAGCAGGGCCGCCAGCGCAGAATGATCATCGCCCGACCTGGGGTACAGCACGAGTTGGGCGCCGTAGTCAATCTCTGCCCGCTGCGCCAGGACCTGCGGGTCGTTGTCGGCCGCAGCCGGATCCCAGGGCATCACCGCGACATGCCGCGGCGCGGCACCCGGCTCAGCCCGCGTGCCGGTCCGCTCGCCGATCTGCCGCAAGATCGCGCCGATCCGCTGGTCGGCGAAGCTGAACCCGATCCAGCACACATGCCCATCCAGCAGCCGGGCCAGCACATGCGGCAGTTTCCCGGCATACGCCCGCCGGTACTCGGTGGTGGCCAGCACCACGGTGTCCGGGCGGTTGTGCTGGCCATGGGCGAACAGCACCGGCAGCTCATCCTCACCAAACACATCCCCCGTCCGCCACCGGTCCAGCCCCAGCTCATCCTCCCAGGTCGTAAACCCCGTCCCCGACGCCTGCGGGCGCACCCGCATCCGCGCGTTCACAATCCCCGGGTCATAGTTCGTGGTCACCACCGCCTTGAATGCGCACCGGCACACCAGCTCCTGCACATCCGTCCACGACCGCCCCGTCACCGGGTCCGACCGGGTCCGCAGCACCTGCCGCAGCACCTCCCGGAACACCCCCGCCCCTAGATCACGGCGCACGATCTCCACTACCGCGTCCGGACTGGAGGACGCCAGCGCCCGACAAGTAGCGGCCTGGGTGGGGGACAGCCGATTTGCAGCGGCGCATGCCAGCTCACTGACCAGCCCGGCCCACAGCGGGTACAACGGCGCGGAGGCACCCGCGCCCAGGAATGCCACCATCTCCCCGGACTTGAGATAGTCGCGCAGCGCCGCTAACCCCGGGGCGTTCACCCGTCCTAGGCTCGCCCGCTGATCCGCAGGCAGTCCTGCGAGGTAGCTCGCGTCCAGATCCCCCGCCATGCCCTGAATCCTCCCGCAACAGCCACTGGCAAGCCAGTGTCATCTGATCATCCCCATGAGCGACTGTACGGCTCCCAGGCAGCTTGAGGAGGAACGGCACAAGCGCACAGATTGGTCATCTCTGTACGGACGCGGCGGGCTCACTGTCAGGAACTTTCCTCGGGTCTGATGCACAAGTATGGAAGGGCTACTCGCTGTCTTACTCGTGGCGTTATCAAGGCTCGGCCGATTCTGGCCGGGCCAATAAGAAACCAGGCTTTGAGCCTGATAAGAGTCAGCGGGATGCGCATAACAGATTGCTGAAAGACCATAGCCGACGCTTATCAGAGATCTCAGACCATTAGCGCCTAACCAGAGCAAACGGTCAGAAAGAAGTGCAATGTCGATTCAGGTAACGCTCGAAAGCTAATTAAAGCCGGTATGAATCGGGCCTGGTCTGACCGAGAGCAGAACGCAAATCAATGCACATCCAGAAGCGGTCTGTAGACCATAGATCGGTCAACGATGCTGGCCCACTGTTGCAGGCAGGTCCGGATGAACTTGGAGACTGGGGCCACCGCTGCATTCGCCCCAGCCGGATACTGCATCGGAGCGGGGCACGTCCGGGCGGCCCGTTCGCCAGCCTCCAGTCCAACGAGGGCCCCTTCCCGGAGCGCCAGCACCGGCACTTGCGCCCACTGCTGACGCTCCCTACACCACTCCGCTGCATGCCTACCTATCCCGTTCAACGTGTCCATCGCTGCTGGGGAAGCACCACCAGAGCGCTTACCACGCCCCTCACCTCGGCAGATCCGGACGCGCGCTGTGCGAGTCCACAGGGACCGAAACGTAGCTGTGCCTAAGTCAGACTATCCGCACCATAGGGCTATGATAGAACTTGTGTTCGAACATGATGTGAGCCAACGCCCCCTCCTTACCTCGATGTGCGGTCACGCTCCGGACTGCTCAGTTGCCCCGCTAACCCGGGATCTGCCGCCGTTGGGCCACATGAGCGGGTGCAGGATTCACTGCAGGCGACCTCTGCTCAGCAGCATGTCGGTTCCTCAAAACCTCACCCATCACGGCAGATAGGCACAGCAGTTGCCAGGCAAAGAGTCCAGAGAAGGGGAGAAAGTGCCTTCGTTCTTCTCGGATTATGGTCATCCAAGAGTTCCTGCTGCCAGCCTTGCGGCTCGTCGCGAAAGCGTATCACTTCAAGGCGATACGCAGAGAGTCCCAGAGGAATCCACACATGGAGGCTTATTCAGCTGGTTGCATAGAAGTGCAGGGCTACTACGGCTGAGATGGTTTCGGGGAATGTTGCCAGTGGGCGGCGGTAGTCCGTGTGCATGATCCGCCAGGTCTTGAAGTTGGCGATGACCTGCTCGATGAC
>WNGR01008631.1_pt1 | contig 10756 bp, 10 predicted proteins | sample 5407581 | NCBI WGS metagenome assembly WNGR01 (sample SAMN13153383, study PRJNA577476) | soil metagenome | isolation source: 80 cm soil or saprolite under Garry oak tree replicate 2 | place: USA:California | collected 2016-06-15 | reverse complement strand
TCGGAATACAGACCACGGCAAGATAGAAGAGCGCGCCAGGGCCGCCACTGGGAAGTGTGAATATCGCGATGAGAATCATGAGGAGCATGAGGATGCTTATTGCCAGGCCGTAGGTGAACCATTTCAACTGCTGGCGTTCCATCCCTCGCGCCTGCCGGTAACGCAAGAAAACCGCGACGATACAAGCGATAACGGTTGGGAACAGGAGCAGAGGAATATCGCCGCCAAGCTGATCAAACAGGTCATTGGCTGGCCCAACGCCAATTGGATTGCGCACGGTTGTCAGGCGAGGATCGATGACAGAATTGGCGTAAGGATAGGGAGAGAGCAGGAAGGTAATCGAATAGACAACCAGCAAGAAAGCAATGAGCCAGGCCAGGAATCGCCAGCGGGGAGATGGGAGATGCCCATTGGGGAAGAGCAAAAGCCCGAAAGTGAGCATCAGGAAGAAGCCTATTCCGCCGATCCAATGTCCAATGATGCCCATGGGTACTCCTGCTTGCAGCGAACCTGGAACCGTAATCAGGACATAGGTAGTGTATTCCTGCAGTAGACTGCCGAGCGCCCACAGCAGCGTACTGATGCAGAAGAGCCAGCCAATCGGATTCTCTGGGCGGCGCGAGGCAACGAGCGAGCCAACGGTGGCGAAGGCCAGCAGAATCAGGGCATCAAACATATCATTGAGCCATGACGAGGGGTCATCCTTGAACTGCAAAAGCAGAGTAATGATGGCAATGATCACATAGAGTACCCATGTGAACCATGCCAGCCAGAAGGCCGTGCGCTTGCTCATGGTTTCTCCTTTCTGGGCTTACCCCTCAGCATAATAGAGAGATGGTCGCCTTCCTCCTGGCATTCGCGCGAACCATTGAGGAAAAGCTATTTATCGAAGGCATTTGAGTGCACTGTATCATAGATGTGTCTCAAAAGCGTTACGAAAAGCGAAGGGTCGAATCATATTGTCGTTCACTGGATTTTGGACAAGGATACGTGTCAAGAAACAGTTTAACATGAATTCTAATCACGCTCAACTTTGGGCAGATTTATATGTCAGAAGTGGCAAGGTAGGTTATGGTCATTCCGGCACAAATCATTCCGTTCACTTCTCACAGTAGGTAAATGTGCCGGGTGGAGTATTGATTTTGCCATTCCCTACGCAGATAGCATACACTAGGGTTAAGCATACAATACAACCATTAGCGTCAAGATAGTGGAGAGAAAAGGAGGGCGTAGGCCGCCGATGTATCGTGGCACACAGTCCCCCAGACTGCGTCTGCGATACATCGCGCTGGGGCAAGGCCATCCCCACCCCAGCGCCATACATGTCGGTCCCACGATACATCGGGGACCTACGCCCTTTCGTGGGAAAGCGAGAAATATATCATGTCATCGAGCAGTAATCAGCCTCCGATTTACCAGCGGCCAGCCGAGATATTACAGCAACTCATCCGTTTTGATACCACCAACCCTCCCGGCAACGAAGCGGAGTGCATCGCTTATATCAATTACCTGCTAACTGAGGTTGGATTAGAGACGAACATCCTGGCGCGTGACCCTATGCGCTCTAACCTCGTGGCACGGCTAGCAGGCCAGGGTAATGCGCCGCCGCTGCTACTGTACGGGCACATAGATGTTGTCACCACCGAAAACCAGCAGTGGCAGCATCCGCCATTCGAGGGCATAGAGGTAGATGGCTATATCTGGGGCCGGGGCGCCCTGGATATGAAAGGGGGCGTAGCCATGATGCTTGCTGCCTTTCTGCGGGCAAAAGCTGAGAACTTGCATCTTGCTGGTGATGTCATATTGACTGTGGTGAGCGATGAGGAGGACGGCGGCGATTACGGCGCTAAGTACCTGGTAGAAAACCATGCCGACCTCTTCAAGAGCGTTCGCTATGCGCTTGGCGAGTTCGGTGGGTCCACGACATATATCGGCGGGAGAAAGTTCTATCCTATTATGGTTGCTGAGAAGCGCGGCTGCCATGTGCAGGCCATTATACGCGGTCCTGGTGGGCATGGCTCTCTCCCTCTGCATGGCGGAGCCATGGCCAGGCTGGGCAAATTGCTCCTGCAACTGGATACGCAGCGCCTGCCAGTACATATTACACCGGTCACCCGCCAGATGGTCGAAACGGTCGCCGCAAACTTACCCGACCCGATCAACTCGGTGCTCCTGCGACTGCTCGATCCGGCGCAAACCGATGCTATACTGGATAGTCTCGGCTCATATGGAGTATTCTTCGACCCCATCCTTCACAATACCATCAATGCTACCATTGTCCATGGCGGCGAGAAATCGAACGTCATCCCCAGCAAAATTGTGCTTGAAATGGATGGGCGCATACTTCCCGGGTACACTGCCGATGACCTGCGGGCAGAGCTCCGTCAACTTACCGGAGGCGACGTTGAACTCGACGTTCGGCCAGCAGAGCCTGTCCCCACTGAGGCTGCTGTGGCCGAGCCAGATATGGGTCTCTTCGACACTTTGTCAAATATCCTGCGCGAGGCGGACCCGGGAGGCATACCTATGCCGTACATGCTGCCTGCGGTCACGGATGGTCGCTTCTTCTCGCAGTTGGGCATTCAGACCTATGGTTTCCTGCCAATGAACCTGCCGGAAGGTTTCGATTTTTCGCGTACCATTCACGCGGCGGATGAACGCGTCCCGGTAGAAGCGATGAACTTCGGCACCAACGCTATCTACGAGGCGCTGCGGCGTTGTGGGAGTTGATCACGCTGCTAAATAGTTACAGCAGGTTATTTTCCCGCGCATAAATGGCGGCCTGCGTGCGGTCGCGCAGACCCAGGCGGCTGAGGATATTGGAAATGTGATTCTTCACGGTGCCTTCGCTGATTACGAGAGCTTCGGCTATTTCGCGGTTGGTCGCTCCCTGCGCTATGAGGCGCAGGACTTCGATCTCGCGCTCTGTCAGGTCGGTAGGTTTGACCGGAGTAGCAGTGGGGTCTTTCGTAGACGAAGGAATAGGTGAGCGGCTCTGTTGGCTGCCTGCAGCGGCCAGAGAGTTGAAGACCTTGCTGGCGACCGCCGGGTCCAACTGGTAAATGCCCTGGTGTGCTGCCTTTACTGCCTGGGCCAGATTATACGCAGGGATGTCTTTGAGCAGGTAGCCAGTCGCCCCGGCCCGCAGCGCTTCTATAACGTATTCTTCGTCGTCAAAGGTAGTGAGCATGAGGACCTGACAAGAAGGTAACTGGCGACGTACCTGGGTTGTTGCTGCTACGCCGTCCATAACGGGCATGCGCACATCCATCAAGACCACGTCGGGCCGCAATGTCAGGGCTTGTTCAAGAGCTTCCTGCCCATTGGCGGCCGTCCCGACTACCTTAATACCGTCCTGTATACCCAGAAGCGAGGCGATGCCGTCGCGCATCAGGCGCTGGTCATCGACGACCAGCACTCGCACAGGAACGGTTTGTTCATGAGGATCGTCCGGCACGGTCGTCTCCCTTCTACAAGGTTGGCTGGAGCAGTTCGCAGGACCTCTGCTTTGTTAGGATAAGTTTATCACAGAAGAGCCCTGCAAGTAGAGACTCACCCCTGATTATCCCGTCAGAGATCGTTTTGCTGGTGCAGGGCACGGATGTGGTTGATCTCGCCCGCGTGGTAGAGATCATGCTCGATCATTACCGCGATGATCCAGCGCGTCTCCTTCAACTCACCCCAGTTCGTCATCCGAGGGCGAAGCAGCTCGGCGTCATCCAGCGCAGCGATACTTTCTCGGAGCCGCGCATGTCCCTCTCGCAGCCACAAAGTAGCCTCCGCAATTGTCGAGAGCGCGTCAGGGCCATCGACGAGGGGATCGTCCCAGGTGAGCTGTGCGTCGCCGAAGGCGTGGTTGTGGTACATGTACTTGCAGCCGCCGACGTGCTGGACGATGTCGCGGATTGAGCGCTGTCCCCCAGATGGGACCCAGAGCCAGTCCTCGGGCGTGACGGAGTGGAGGTTTTCCAACAAAGAATGCCAATCCGTTCCCTGGAACGCCTCATCGAGGAGATATACAAGTTGAGAGACGGCTGGTGCTGTCATAATCTGCATTATACTCAAAATCCACCCCGCAATCAACTAGAAGCTGGCAGTCGTTACCGAAAAGCAGGCAAAGCAGCCGCCATCAGGGAAGAATGAGTCCGAGAAGAAATATACCGCAAACGAATAGCTGATGATAGGAGTTACACAGATTCGCCCGGGATATGAACTAAAGGATCTTTAGGCACAGTGACGACAAGAGTCGTGCCCTTGCCTGAACCGCTCTCTACCTTCAAGCAGCCTCCTATAAGCTCCAGGCGCTCTTGCACCCCCTGCAATCCATAGCTTCCTGAACGGCCCGGCTGCAGATGTTGCAGCAGGACAGGTTCAAAGCCGCACCCGTTGTCGCTTAAAGTCAGACTAGCTCCAGCTTCGCTGAACGTCAGATTTATGTGTACAGCGCTGGCCCTGGCATGCTTTTGAATGTTGGTAAGACCTTCTTGCGCTGCCCGGTAAATGGTCAGCAACACCTGCTTGGAGAAGCCTTCCTCGCTGCCCTCTATGTTCAGATCAATAGAGAAGTGGCTATTGCTTACCTGCTCCACCAGAGCGGTCACGGTGGCTGAGCAGGAGAAAAGTTCCTGCTGTGTCCGCAAAGCTCCCACGGAACTACGTATATCTTGCAGAGCTTCGCTTGCCAGGCGTTTGGCGTCGTTGATCGCTTGATCCGCTTCCCCAGGTTCTTTATCCCGAAAAGCCTGCGCTTTCTCAAGCTGTACATTGATCACCGTCAGGTAATGACCCAGACTATCGTGTATGTCGCGGGCGAGCCGGTTGCGCTCTTTGGTGGTGGCAAGCTCTGCCACCTGTTCCGAGTACACCTTGAGTTGCCGGTGTGAGTCCTCCAATTCGACCAACAATTGCTCCGCACGGGCGCGGCTGGTGCGTTCTTTGACCACGGTCCGTGCAAGGCTGATAGAAAAAATAAGACCTATGGTGAAGAGGGCCAGATAATGAATTTCAGTCGAATTGCTCAACCATTCGGAAGAGTTCAAATAATGCCTGACGATATAGAGCACCCAGTAAAAGCCCACCAGTAGATAGCCTGCAGCGTAGCCAAAGTACAAGCACGCCAGGAACGGTACAATGAGATAGAGAAAAGGCGAGAGATCGAGGTGATCGAGCCAGGTTACCGCCTCTATTAGAATTACACGCGCCAGCAAAAAGTAGACGGCAGCTCTGGCAGGTGTCTCTTCGCCGTAGCGCCAGTACTCCAGGCGATCTACAGAGAGCAGAGCCAGGGTGGTGCAGACCATCAAAGGCACTTGCCACCACGCTATAGGATATCCTCGCCCATAGAGCAGGTTGTAGAAAAAGCCTGCCATGACACATAGATAAAGGCTGGATGAGACCAGGTCAAACGGTTTGGGGATCAACCACCAGTTCCAGCCTCGTTCCTGGCGAAGTCGCCTGGCCGAGTCATTTACGACACCCTTCTGTGCATCTTTTTGCATAGCTTTCTCACTTATCTCATCTGCCGGTGATTATGGGATGCTCGTGCTTATTATTACGAGCTTAACAGAAAGCAGCGTGCAGGACAATATGCCACAGGTCATAACTGGCTTAGCCACATGGCACATGACCTCTGGCTACTGCCTTTGTTTTTCTTGAGGTCTCTGATTGTACTTTCAGCAGCTAAAAATAGTCCGCATTGCCTACATCACTTCGGTCTCCTCCTGCTATGCTTGTGTATAGGCATTGAAATAAACAATGTTATAGGACAGGCGAAAGGAGACAATTCAATGGCAAGTACTTCAGTTATGAACGAAGGACTGTCGTTAAGCGAAATCCAAAAAAAGCATTATATTGGAGGCATCCGTTTTGATCGTGTAATCACCATCTTCATCTGCTGGTTCCTGGGTGGGCTGTTCCTGGACGCGTGGGCACATAACCACGGCCTGGTGGATAAGACATTTTTCACCCCCTGGCATGCTGTTCTCTATTCAGGATATGCTGCATGCGCGTTTGTTCTCGTCGCAACCGTATTCATCAATCACCTGCGTGGTAATCGCTGGCAGGAGGCGATACCCGGTGGTTACGAGTTATCGCTGCTGGGCGTACCCTTATTCCTCGCTGCTGGTGTGGGTGACATGATCTGGCATATTCTTTTCGGGTTCGAGGTTGGCATCGAGCCACTGCTCAGCCCCACACACCTGGTGCTGGCGTTTAGCGGCCTGCTGATCATGAGTGGACCTTTCCGTGCTGCCTGGAGGCGTGCGGACCCCATATCGACAAACAATTGGGCAACCCTCTTCCCGGCAATCATCTCATTGACCGCGATCCTATCGCTGCTTACGTTCTTTACATCCTTCGCCCACCCATTTGTACAGACTGGACTCGTGACAGACACATTCGTAGGCGATGGCGAAAAGTCACGGGGAGCAGCGGCCATCCTGCTCCAGGCGGGCATACTCATGGGAGTTATCCTCCTGGCGCTGCGGCGCTGGCGGCTGCCGGTAGGTACATTGACACTGGTCATTACGCTCAACATCGCCTTGATGAGTGTCTTTGGTCACGAGGACCAGTATAAATTGATACCCGTTGCACTGCTATCAGGAGTTATTGCTGATTTCCTGTTATGGCGACTAAAGCCAGCAGTCACACGGCCAGAAGCATTGCGCCTCTTCGCATTCACGGTGCCGGTGGTGTTCTACCTCGACTACTTCGTACCGCTTATGATCCACAATGGTGGGATCCCCTGGTCGATCCACTTGTGGCTCGGTTCGACTGTGATGGCAGGCGTTGTAGGGCTGGTACTCAGTTACCTGCTGGTGCCCCCGCAGGGACCCGTTGAACGAGCAGAGTAGCCACTCGATCTAACATAGTCAGGCAACGCTGGTTGAGCGTTGCCTGACTATATAACCTTTGCATGTGTTTTTCCCACTAATTTAGGATACATCGGCATCAAAATGAATGCGGCCCGTCAAGTTCCACTACTTTGGACTCAAGGGCTAAATTTGCCATCTGATGGCCACTAATAGTATACGGTGAAAGCACGCGATCTGCACCCGCCAGTTTCAGCTTTGCTTCCGTCTCATCGTGGTTAGAACGCGCAATAATGAATAGATTACTGCTTAAATGGCGTGCGGAGAGTGTGATGTAAATATTGTGCGCATCATTATCCGTGGCAACCAGCAAACACTTTGCGTGCTGAATTCCCGCCTCAAGCAGCACTGCGTCGCCCGTGGCATCGCCTTGCAAAGCCAGGTATCCGCGTTGGATGCAGCTTTGAATAGTATCTTCTCTCTCGTCGATGACGACGAATGATGCATGTGCTGTCGCTATGTCTTCGGCTATATGCGAACCGACACGCCCAAAACCACAAACAATATAATGATTGCGTAACGCCGCAATTTTGCGATCCATGAAACGCCTCCTGATCGCCTGGCTGAGATGGCCTTCTATCATGAATTCCATACCCACCCCGAAGGTATAGAGCAATGACCCTACTCCCAGCACGATTACGGCAATCGTGAATATCTTGCCAAGTATTGAAAGGGGGTGTACTACATTACCTACAGTAGCCATCATGTCAATTGTCGTGTAGAGTGCGTCTACAAATGAAAGCTGCTCGATCAGCATATAACCGATTGTTCCCAGGACAACTACACTGAGTACCAGGATAACTGCTATTCTGAGGTGGCGTAAAGATGCTGGGGAATTCATACATAACCAGCCCTTATGTAATACTTTAGCAATACAGCCTGTCTATACCTCAGTCTACCAGGAACCATCACTTGATACAAGATTGAGAGCATTTCCTAAATTGCAAAAAGAGGGGAAGCTGAGCTAATCTGTTAGACGAGGCTCACCCTCTTCTCCTGAAGACAATGTTGGTACCTCATAGACAGCCCATGACGGTACTCATAACACTTTCATGACACTTCCTCCCTATACTAGCAGCAGAGAGGACGAGGAGCGTCAACTGGGCAGCGGTTCGAAACTCTGCCGGGTGGGCCTTTGTGTTCTGCATTGCTCCCATGATTCATCACTTGAGCGTGACGCTCGCGTCCCTGCACGATTAGCTTCCTGCTGCGAACGCCGCCGTCCTCCAGAGGAAGCGGCGAATAACCTTGATACACATGAGGAAGGAGAAACAACCATGGGCATGTTACGTATCATTTCACGTCGTGGGGATGATCGCCGGCTCTGGAATGACCAGGACGCCCTGGCCGGGGATGCTGAGGCCATAGCCGCCCTGCGCGAAGTCGAACGCATCTTCGCACAAGAGCGCGCCAGGGGCGCCACGGCTTTTCGCGTCGAAGCAGGGAAGCCAGTAGAGCGATTGGGGCAATTTGACCCACAGGCTACGCAGATCATCATGGTACCACGAGTCGTGGGAGGATGAAGGTGGACACGCTGGTCTACGTGGCGCTCGCGATCATGGTCTGTGTATCCCTGGTGCTCTTCTGGTGGTTCAATTCACGCGCGGAGCGACGGGCACGCCAACTGCTGCGTGCCGTCCTCACCGAGGAGCAATACCGCCACTTATTCCAGCGGGGCTACCTCGATATCCCCAGCCCAAGCGATCCACAGCGGTTCTACCGTGTGCCACGAGCTCATGGGCGTGTGCACCTGATAGAAAACGAGATATTACAAGCGAGTCTCTGCCTGCAACCGCTTGATTGGGTACCCGAGGCCGATTTCGTAGTCATTCACAAGCTCATGATCGAGGCAGACGAGCAGACCTATCTGCTGAAGGCCAATAGGATTGTGCCGGTAAATGCTTCCAGGAGAATCGTGTAGCAGCGGTTTGTGGCTGAGAACAATCGCTCCGGCCTGCCGCCGGCGTGGATTTAATGAGCATTGGGTAAGCGCACGGCCATCGAGCGCTTCTTTGGTCTGGTTTTCCTCATCTTCCAGTTGTATGAAATACCCTCACAAAATTCTCAGTTAGCCAGCAACGTTGACACCCCCTTTTCAGGACAGATACAATAAGAGGAGTCCAGGGAAATCGGAACCTGGCGACCGCAAGGGGCACCACTACATCTCGTACGATATCCCCGTGTGAGAGGAGAAACGTAGTGGTGAGGCCCATCCTGACCAGGCTAATCTTGCGTTCCGCATATACAAAGACGAGGCAAAAGAGCAATGAAGATGTTTGTCTGTGTAAAACAGATTCCCGATCCTAACACTGTCGTTAGTAAACTCGATCCAAACACGAAGCGCCTGGTGCGCACTGGCGTCTCGCTCGTGCTCGATCCGGGCGATGAAAGCACTATTTCGGCCGCGATCAAACTTAGAGATACCATTGGCAACAGCGAACTTACTGCTATTAGTATGGGACCCGCCAGCGCACAGGAAGGACTGCGCCGCGCCCTGGCAATGGGAGTGGATCGCGCTATTTTGATCACCGATCCTGCACTGGCTGGTTCCGATGCACCGGGCACTGCCCGTGCGCTTGCTGCCGCCATCAAAAAGGAAGAGGTGGATCTCATCTACTGCTCGACCGAAAGCACAGATGGCTACACAGGTATGGTCCCTGGCGGTATCGCAGAGTTCCTGGGCATACCACAACTAACCTTCGCACGCGAAATTACGGTCGAAGGCAACAAAGCTATTGCAAAATGCGTCACCCTGACAGGCTACCAGACCGTTGAAAGCCCCCTGCCGGCTGTCGTCACTATCGCCAGCGGATCTTTCGAGGCTATTTACCCGACGATGAAGGGCATCATGAGCGCAAAGAAGAAGCCCTTTGTCCAGTATAGCCTGGCCGACCTCGGCATCGATCCTGCACAGGTTGGAGAGGCCGGAGCACGCGAGCGAGTTCTGACCATCGGCAAGGCCGAAGCCCGCGCAGTCGGGCAGGTGATCAAAGATGATGGCAATGCTGCCCAGGCTATTGCAGACTTTTTACAGCGCTACCAGCTGCTCTAAAGGTTATCAGAGCTGGAAGCAATCCCGTTTCCCTCTATCTACAAGGGATGCCCCTACGCGATATCACACACAAGGAGAACACCTATATGTCGAAAACTGTCTGGGTGCTGGTAGAACTGGAAGATGGCAAAGCGGCCCGTTCCTCACTGGAAGTCCTGGGAAAGGCTGCACAGTTGGGTCGTGCCGAGGCTATTGTATTGGGCTCGGCTGCCAGGGAAGTTGCTCCTACCCTCGGAGAGTATGGCGCGGAGAAGGTTTATGTACATGCCAATGCCAATTATGACGACTACCTGACCTTGCCCGCCGTGGACACCCTCAGCGCCCTCGTCAAGCAGCACCAGCCTGCGTTGTTATTGCTCGCCACCACCTATAACCTGCGCGATATTGCTGCACGTTTGAGCGCACGCAACAACATGGGCCTGATTACCGACGCAACCGACCTGAGTTACGAGGATGATACGCTCAATGTGACGGTTCCCTGGGGAGGTGACAATGTTGTCACCGCAACACACTCCCAGCAAGGCACCGGCATCGTACTGACTCGCCCTAAGGCCTTCTCGATAGCACAATACGCGGGCAGGAACGCAGAGATTGAGACACTGAATGCTTCTATCAACCCCGAATCACTCAAGATGAAAGTACTGGAGCGCGTAGAAGTGCAGAGCGAAGGTCCATCTCTGGAGGATGCAAGCGTCATCGTGAGTGGTGGGCGAGGCCTGGGCAAGGCGGAGAACTTTCATCTCGTAGAAGAACTCGCCGCTGCACTGGGCGGCGCTGCAGGAGCGACGCGTGCTATTGTCGATGCTGGCTGGCTGCCCTATAGTTACCAGGTTGG
>WNGR01008629.1_pt1 | contig 10758 bp, 11 predicted proteins | sample 5407581 | NCBI WGS metagenome assembly WNGR01 (sample SAMN13153383, study PRJNA577476) | soil metagenome | isolation source: 80 cm soil or saprolite under Garry oak tree replicate 2 | place: USA:California | collected 2016-06-15 | reverse complement strand
AAGTATGTCGACCCTCGCTGTGCTCTAGATCATCCGCAAAGGACTGAACGCATATGTAGACATGCTTGAGCTCGCAGCGTCTGCGAACGGCAGGATCTTACCTCCTTGTTTTACACAGTCTCGAGCAGCTCGACACTGGCCATGACGACGCATTCCGGCTCCTGCGCAGCGCAGTAGCAGCCAAGGACTGGCAGTTGTGTCGGGAACTGCTGCGTTTTTTGCACTCCATGGATGATAGCGGTGCAGTATTGAAAGAGGCGTTAGCTCAGCCTTTCATGTTTGAGATAGATAGAGGGTAGCACCTGAAGACGGGTTTTGCGATGAGCTGGTGCACGAGACTATCGTTATTCGTGGCGTGACCAAATGAAATGACGCGTGTTTCCGCGACGCGACTGGGAGAACCACCGGGAAACACCGAAACGACACAAAGAGCGCTAGCGAGAAGCGCCTGTTCGAGTTGTAATACTCTACACCCACCACGTCAAGAGTCAACATGGCCGACCGCTTCGACGAAGCCACCCAGGTTCGCCTTTCTCATCTTGTTTGTTGGGCTGTGATTCTCACAAACACAAACAATTAACCACTCTAGAAGGAACTGCAGGCATTCCTCGAGCGGGAGCAGGCACAGGCGCGCGTCCAGCAGTCGATTCATACATTCACCAGCATGTGCTGGGACAAGTGCGTTCTCGTCCTTATTCAACCTTCTGCTCTAAATGTCCTTTCTTTTGTGAACTTCGGTTCAGATGCATCACGGGCACGCCCTCGACTCGATTCTCTCGGGGTGAAGAGAGCTGCTTGGTAAACTGCGTGGAGCGATTCTTGGATACGAGCCTTTTCATGGTGAAAAAAATTGAATCCCAGAGGCAGGGGGCTTAGACAGACGTGTTCACCCTGGACGTTCCCCCCCTCACAGTAAAAATATTGGCGCGTAGGAGCTTGCATCTCGTGCAATACCAATATCATCAAATATAATGAATCCGATTGTTATTCATGACACGGTCCAAAGTCACAGTGGAGACATGACAGGAAAAAAAAAAGCCACCCAATGGCATAGTTGTACATAGAGGTAGAGCAATGAGATTAAATTGTGGTGGAGCTTCCGCGAAAGTGGCTGGTCACATTACTAAGTGGGAGAGCCTGGTCCACGCATACCCGATGATAGCAGGGATAAAGAAGCAGTAAGCATCGAGAATTTCTCGCTTGTGTCTGAGCTGGAGCGGGATGTCGAACGCAGGGAACTTGTCGAGGGAAGGGGAGAATGAACCAGTGTCATAGAAGCGTTGCATGAGTTGGTCCTTCTCGGACCATCTATTCCGTAACCAAACATCAAATGCTTCCCTCTCGTCCTCAGGGACGTCAACTCCGATTGTCTGCCCATGTGGATAACCGTTCGGTTGGGACCTAGAAGCACCGTTGGGTAGGGCGCCTATGGGCACGTGCTTGGCTACATCGAATCGGCGGATGTGCATGTGAACGGCAGGGGGAGGTATCTGATCAAAGAAAATGGACCGCAAGGTGTAGTACGATTGACCGTATCCTGTTGATGGAACTCCTACAAGTATCGAATGAGAACGTGTCGATTCAATAAGAAACGGGTAAGACACACCGGGGTATGCCACGGTAATGTCTAGTAGCTGAAGATCGGGAACACAAGATGAGAGAGCACGGAGGCTGTAAAGCAGGCCCGTCGAACGTGGGAGGAGTGTATGAGACATGTCAGACTGTGAATTCCAATAAGTGGGGGAGGACTAGGAGACGATAGAGCTCACGATGCCGAGTTTGTCAGCAAACTTCTTGCTGACGGGACGTGTATCTGGACTGACGAGGGTACCCTCAGGGTAGAGAATGAAAGTGAGTGGGGTATCATGATCCTGTGCCCTTGCACCCAAGACAGCAAGCTGCTTCACGAGGTAGAGACGATCGGAGGCCCAAGAACGAGCCAAGAAGATAAAGTGAAAGAATTGCATGCCCTGTACATTTGGTGACGTTAAACGGGGGAGAAAATGCGACGATAAGCGCGCACCCAGCCAACGACTGGTACCCATTTAAGACTTTTCTTCAAAACAATGCAGACATCTCTGTGAGTATCCATAAAGTAAGTCAGGCACCAGGCATACCACCAATCTGCGTAGACCTAAAACCGGTAAGAGAAATGTCAGGAGTGTGGTTCAGGTACGGACTTGGTGATTCGCAACGAGGATAGACTTTTGTGGAAGCTTGAGAGCCAAGACCCGACCGTTGCTACCTCGTATAGCAATGCTGTCAATCTCATCCTGGGAAAAAGCGCCAGGGCCGTCGTGTTCAAAGGTTATGATGAGACGAGTCGGCGCAAAATATTGAGACATTAGGACTGGGCATGGGAAGAACTGAGGGAAAGCGGAAGATATGGAAGGAAGAAGGACGCACTGAGAAGGGTACCAAATGAGCCTTTGCTGAGGCGAATGCCGGCATGATAGATGGAGTCGGCGATGGAGAGTGGAAGGAAGCGAAGAGGGAGGAGCAACACGAACTGTGACAGATTGATCATGAGGCAGCCCAGCGTAAAAACAGCAGAGAATATTATTGCGTGAATCGTCTGCGACCAGGTGCTGGGTCGTCGTTTCGCAATCTCAATAGCATGACTCTCTCCCATTGCGTTGCCGTTGCCAGTTGGTGGGAGATCTAGTCACAGACGCCGAACGAATTCTCTCCGCTTCCTCCGCCGCTACCGTCACCACCTTACCGCCTGCCAAACTGTAACGCTTCCACTACTACTACTACCACCACCACCACCTCTACTACCATTAATATTACTACCCACCATTACCACCACTATTATTGCCGCCATCAACACCACTCACCATGGAAGGACCCTCACCCTTGTCCAAAGACAAGGAAAAGTCATCGCCGTCAAAGCACCCGGAATTTCCATTTCCCGCTCGTCGCGCGCCTTCCTACTTTGACCATTATCCCCGTCAATTGTCTCATCCTGCGCCTCAGATGCACTATCCTCACGGACGCGCCGCTCGCTCTTTTGGGGCTTCAACTAGCACCCTTCATTCCGATCTATCGTCTAATTCCAATTTCGCCAATGTCACAATCAACGAGTTAAGCGGTCGTTCTGACCCTCATCTCTCTTCCTCCCGTTATACCCAAAACGACGAGCTCGTTCCCCCACGCCGTCGTTCTCGTCGAGCACCCAACAGAACCTCGACGGAACATCTATCTGACCTGTCTTACTTCCGAATATCCGATTCTTCCTCTCTTACCCAGATTGAGACGCCACCGCAAACGCCAGTTGACTTTTCTGCTGCGAAGCTCTTCTTCGATCCCTTTTCTGTCGTTGTCTCCGCGCCTATATCTGGCGTAGAGACCATGGACGCATTGGTCGATGGCATGAACAATTTTGGGACTGATGATCTATTCATGGGCTCAGGTGGTATCTCCGCACGTTCCCCGCGTCCAAAAGATAGGTTTCACCCTTTGCATCAACCACCGCTTCCCACCCCTCCACCCGGTGTGACTCTCGGTGGTGGTTTGTCTCGCAAAATGTCATCAAAGTCGAGGGCTTCTCATCTCGATGACGGCACAGACGCCGACAATGACGCCGACGAAGATGACGACGCTCGCCCACGCCCACGAAAACCCCCCTCTGTTCGTCACCCCACTTCTCGCCCAAAAGCGACGCACCCGACTTCTCCCTCCTCAGTCACTATAGGCAGTTCTCTTTCTCGCTCTACCGACGGTGGCCGTCCACCGTCGCCACAACTTTCGCGTTCAGATTCTCATAAGAGAGTCCCTCCCTCGATCTCAGAAATCATACGCGCATATGCTCCTCCGCAACAGCAAGCACGCTGCCGTCCATCCACAGCGCGTGATTCGATGAGGGCGAGCAGCCATGGTCATGAAACCGTGTATGAAGAGGAACTCGAATCAGAGCCTGAACCAGTCTCTGCGATAGAGGAAGCTGAGCTTGTCTCACGTACATCTGTCGATAGTGTCGCTGAAGAAGTCAGAATGACGCTACGCAATCAGACTACATCCCCCGTCGTTCAAGCTCCGGCTCTCAGCTCCCAACCCACACGTTCTCAGCAATCCTGTATGTCTGAGAACACATCGGTGCTAGGTTCTCCTCGGTTGGAGGGATGCCACACAACACCCTCTCATAACGGTGCAGATTTAGCCGAAGAAACACCACCAGCTGACCTCGCTCCTCCACCGACTCAGTCTCAGGCCATCGCGGAATATCTTCGCTCCGCCAGACTGACTACCCTCCTCCGGCTCACTCGTCCTCCACACGCATCAAGAGACAATCCCCTCATTGTTAGCTTGTCTGACCTGGGGAGCACCGCAGGATATCCGCTTGTCGTATTTTTGGGTCTCGGTGGCGTCCGATATGTTTCCGGCCTGTATGACGAGATGGCAGAATGCCTCGGCATCCGCCTGATCACGATCGATAGGTCGGTTTTCTACCAACGTCTTTTGTGATTCGCTCTTTTTCATTGGGGTTCTCCAGGTGGGGCATTGGCCGAACTGAAGTTCCCAAATCTAAAACTACACGAGGCATCCCAGAGTGGGCTTCCGCGGTTGAAGAGATTCTCGACCTATTGCATATTGACCAATGTAGCGTAATGGCTCATTCGGCCGGCGCTCCCTATGCATTGTCATTCGCGAATAAGGTCCCAGAGCGCATCCGTGGAGAAATCTTTCTTCTCGCTCCGTGGGTCGGCGGTGTAGAAGGAGGTTTGTTTGTCTCATTTCCCCGAATCACTCAAAGTTTAAGCTCACCTATCTTACCAGCTGGTTACAAGTGGCTCAAATACGTCCCAACCGGTATACTAAAGACCGCTCAGGCTGCGGAGTGGAAAGTACAGGCGTGGATGCTCGGCAAACCTCCAACGGTTGCCTATCAGGGTATTGGCTACGACGCCAAGTCTGCCGCCGTATCGACTGCGCCCCAGTCGACGTACGCGCATCAATCCACAGACAGGAAATCTAAACCTGTGCCGCCCTTACCTCTCGCAGCTGAATCGCGGCGACCGAGCCACGCCTCCAGTCTCTTTAGTGAATATGACGACTTGCGGGACTTTGAAGGTCGTTTTGATAGTAGAAGCACTCTTGGCGCTAGGAGCTCTGGCTCTCACCGTAGCCGTACGGTGAGCGAGAGTAAGCATCGGCCGTCGTTCTCACGCAAGACATCAACATCATCAAGAGGCTTCTTAACCAGGCTCAAAGGCGGGTCGAGTCAGCCGCAACCTCAGTTTCCTCCAGAGAAGCCAGCCCCTTCCGGGGGACGGAGGTTGAAAGCATTGCGCTCCATGGGTTCACTCAGAGGACGATCATCTACATCTCAGTCTAACAAGGTTGTCATACCCCCTCGAGTTCCCCCACCGCTCACTATCGATGCTGATCTTGGATTCGACGCCTTCAACTGGTCAACTGCCACTAGCCCGGCCGATGCCAGCCCTCAGGATCCTTCCATATCGCCCTTAGAGCTCCCCAACCGCCGCGCAGCTGGTCGTCGGTCCTTATCTCACAGTGCCGCTGCCCACCCACCCCCACCTTCCATCGCGTCTTCCCAGCGCACCAGTGTTCCCCCATCTCCCACTCCCACATCCAAAGGAAGGGCAAGTATCACCGCAACAAGCGCGTACCAGGCTGCTCTGGGTAGCGCGCTGATTGTCGCAGCACACGCCGAATCCTCCCGCGGGACACACAGCGATCTGCTGCAGATCCTGAACCACGACCAGCAACCGTGGGGATTCTCGTACGCGGCGTACCCGCACGCGGTGCGCGTGTGGTATGGAGATCGAGACGAGAAGATCGCAGAAAACGCAGTGCGCTGGATGGAACGCACGATGGGACCGGGACGCTGTCGCGTCCAGGTTGTGCATGGTGCGGACCACGGACTGATGTACCGGAGCAGCGTTGTTGTGGAGGTGCTAGAGCGTGTGCGAGATATCTGGGAAGACACATCGTGAATGCTAACGACCCTTGGTATGTCCGTCTGCTTGTTTGGTTTAAAATTTTCGAATTCACTTCGCCCTACATTCTTTCTAGCATACTTCCGGGCTGAACACGTCTAGCTCCTTTTTTATGTATACTTATTACATGATACCATTTGTTAGGAGAAATTTCTCCCAACTGTTCCATCTTTCAGCGCAGCCTGTCTTTATCGTACTGCACTACCACCTTTACTTGCTACATTGTTGTCTGCACTGCCAGAGTAATACTTGGATTAGTAAGCAACTCGTTGACTAACTCCATCCCTTCCAAGTCACCCATAATCACGTCTGCTATCATATTCGAGTCGTAAGTAGTTCAGCGCTGCCTACGAACCCTGGACGGAAGTAGCTAGCAGGGTGAAGTAAACATTTTGGAGGGCGCGAAAACCCAAAATAGAGACGCGGTCACACCAGGATTTAACCTACCAAAGAACCACCTGTATTGTTTGGTGCCGCCAGCGTCGCGCACTATGATGGCGGCAGCACTGCTATGGAACTGGATTCAATAATGTTGGCGAGGGCTGGTTTGTATCTTATGCACTGTATCTGTAATTAGCATGTGCTTTTCTGTATGTCAGGTACGCGGTGGGGTGCACGAACAACCCCATCGAGACAGTCCTGGGCATGAAATAGCAACGTCTGTACCAAGCGAGACCAGGTGTGGTGCTACCGGAACTAGTTAGAGTGGGACTACTACAAGTGACTCTTCCAATCAACACAGCCGGTTTTATGCTGGTAAGGGCCATGCTGGAGCAGAGTCCAAGTACATCACAGCTCACAAGGTGCACTTAGCTAATGCCCAAACCTCCCCATCGGTACACGAGAAATTGTAGGCGCAGGGTGAACGACGACCTCAGCATTCATGCAATTTCTCATTAGGGAGTGGCGGGGTGAATGCAATGGGGAGGGTGCTGAAGCTAGTGGATCGGCTCAAGTCCACACCGGACGTTGAAGGGAAGGCCTCGCCCGAAGATAGCGTCAGTGAGGGGAAAGGGTCGTGGGACCAGTACGGGTGGTGGGGTGTCCTCAGGCGAAGAAGGCTGGGTGTCCGGATCGGGCGTCGTGGCCGTAGCCGTCGCCGCCACCACGTTGAAAGTCGAGCTTGCACTAGATGATACGGAGGTGCAGTAGGACACAGGGCTGGGGATTGTGGTTGTGATACTCAACATATTGCCAGAAGCCAAGCTGCTAGATGATTGGTCCATGACCTGCTTATAATTCTTCCAGGCATACGTGACGAGGAGTTAGGCGTGTGCCACGACGGGAAGCGAGTCGCTGGATACCTTGCTGAAAAGCTACAAGCAAGGCGTCAATGGAGAATCTGCCAGCGGTGCCATACCGTAAGTCTGGTGTATTGGTGACAGTTAAAACATGTTACGTTAAGATTAAAGAGCACAGTCTAGCTGGAATAAGATTGTTAGAAAAGTGCTATGAGTGCTGTACGCGCCGAAGGGGGAATCTTCCTCGATAATATTAGCGCTAGTCTTAGCACTGAACCTCTACAACTGGCTGGTATTAAATGAGGCGCTTGCCTGGGTTGTCTGGGCCAAAGATCCGCCGAGGCTAGGGTGTAAAAGGAAAACCAGCCGTCGGGTCAACGAATGGAGATGTCGTTCTGAAGGTTGAGTGCATTAGACGTAAGACATAGGGGCAGCACAATGAGCTCGAACTGAGGTCAGCTAACCGCTGCCGTTTCTCTTTCAATTCAACATGGCCACTCCCAAGGCCAACAAGTCAGTCCCATCGTCTTCTCGATTTTCTCTCTGGCTAACCTCCCCTCGTACAGCTCTTCGTTCGCCCGTCGAAAGGCCTTTGCCATAAAACATCAAGAAGCAGAACCGTTAACTCGACGGGACCTCCAACACGACTTTCTCCTCCACGTCTTCGCATCCCACGAACGTGTTTTCACTGACCCGACTCTGTCATCCACAAAGGGAAACGATCCTCCGACAACCGTCACCTTCCGCGATCTCTACGTGCACGCGTTGATGAGCTCTCCGCGATGCTCGAGGGCACTCCGCGAGAAAATGCTCGAGACACCTGAATTCGCCACGGATTTCGCAAAAATATCGCTTTTGGCAAATGTCGGACGAGTTAATACAACGATGACTTGTCCGTTCTTTCTTGTTTTCTGGGTTCTCCACTGTTGATGACTTTAACCCGGGAATGTTCTTAGTCCTTCCCGAAATGCGAACGGCATTACGTACATACCACCCCGTCCCTTCCTTGCAAAAGGCCGATGCGAATCTTCAGGACGCTCCCCGCATAAAGAATATTTTGAAGGCTTGCAGTCTTAAGGACGAGGCGGCGACCAACATGCCAGTCACTCCGATGGAACTCTGCACGAGAGCGGTATGTACACACAACTGAGCCATCTCTCCTACTCACCCGCCCACCTTATAGGCGACCGGTATTGTACCCTCCACGAGTATCGTGAACCTTTTCTTTGTTCTTTCTAACCACTTCACCGTTCGTCCCCCTCCCTCTGTCACACTGTTCAAGCGGCCCTGACTCAACCGACCCCGGCGTTCCAGGCCGTTGCGCGCGAACACTTTGGTCGCCTTGATATCGATTTCCTCGATCTCTTTTTACCCGTAAAGTTCTCCTCGCTCTCTCGTGCTCGCGCTTTCCTCTGGCTCGCTTTCCACTATCACGAGGCCCCTTCCGCAAATCCGTTCGATGGTCTACACACAAGGCAACGCCCTAGTCTTGTCCCGGAGTTCGTCCCTCTCACTGATGAGGAATTCGAACTGGAGAACGTTGATCCAGAAGATGAGAGGGACTACGCGGCAAAGATGACCAAGTTGCGAATCGAGTTCCTCGCCAAGAACGCACGAGCCAATGAAAGTCAAAACCCACAGGGCAAGAAAGGTGGGGCCAAATCGAAAGGGAGGGCTTTGTCCCCGGCAAGATCTGTCCTCTCAAAGAGAGAACGATCTGATCCGGATTCCTCGCCGGAAGATGGTAACGTGGAGGACCTTGGTATGGGTCTCAAGTCGTGTTACCGTCAGACTCGCTCGGCTCATATATCGTCGCTCTCAGGCCGACCTACACAGCGCAGAAAGCCCGATCTCTCAAAATCGCTCAAAGTACCTCGTACGCTTTCGGAGTCCTCGGCGCCCCGTGCGTCCATTCGGCAATCCAATATTGTCCATCGGTCGATTCTTCAACGTACGGCATCTTTGATGATGCATCTCTTACTTTTTTCTTTCTCTGATCTGATGACTTCATTCAGAGGCGTGGCATGTCGTCACCACTGTTGATGCCTTTTTCGATTCTGATGAAGAAGATATTGATGAGTCTGCGCGCCACGCCTACAGTACGTCACCCGCTTTTATGGTTGACCTCCTCGCATCTGACTTTTTTTCTTTTTCAGCGATGCGTCTCCAGGTTCTTGATGACTTTCATCAGAACATCAATGCTCCCATTCGCTCCCGTCAGTGGCAACGGGCGAGCGCCAGTTAATCAACATGGTTGCCTCCCTCCTCCAGATTGTATATTTTTATATTTTTCTAATCTACCCCTGTACAAGTCCATCCACACGCATAAGTTATTTCTTGTTTATATGTTGGCGTTTACCGTACATAACTTTGCGCTCACATGATGGAGTATCTAATAAAATCTTAGGGCTGCCGCCACCATATTCGGCACATGCACGACTCCTCTCTCGGTCCCACTCTTGTTCTACTTTATGAGCTACATTGCAATCGGAGCTACTCTTCGTGAGACACACACGACCGAGTAAGGCCTGCTGATACAACGATAGACTAATGGTATGCGTGCAAAGTGGATTGCAGGGTGTAGAGGAGTTACTGAACAGAAGACACAGACAAAGTATGTATAAGGTATGGGGCCAGTCAATATTTACACACGCCTCAAGGCACTGAAGGAAAGAACAAATAAGGAGACAATGGAACAGATGATATGAATGATGGTTGAACCGAAGAAGCACCAGAAGATGTAGGGATATATCCACCAAGGCATGTAGTCCCCGGAAAGCATAAAATACAGCGATAAAACCGGCCCCCCCGGTTCCGTTCGTTCGGCTATGGACATGGTGTGTGTGTGTGGTGTGGTGATGCAAGGAACGCAGAGTGGGTCGCTACTCGGCGAGCCACTTTTCGCACTTCTTCACGTATTTATCGAGCAACTGGGCCATGTCGCGGACAACGAACGTCAGCACGACCGTTGCAAAGAATTCAGATGATCGTCGGAGCTTGCTTTCGATAGCAGATCGCAGCTCTGGAGTCAGGCTGGCATAAGCGGGAGCGATGGGCTGCATCGAGACAGCACGCGAGTGCTCGTCAAGGAGTTGCACCTGCGCGAAGAGCCGGCTGAGTCCTTGTACGTACGTTGCGGGTGAATCGAGGCTGAAACGTGATGCGTGAGTTTATTCAAAAAAAAAAATTGACGCGTAAAAATTAGAACGCATAAACGCACTTCTTCTGATTGGTGAGCTTGTCAAGCTGGCGAGTCAACTTGCCACCCCAGGAGGTAACCTCCATTTACCAGTCAATATAAATTGAATTGAAGTAAAATTTCGTGCTCACCCCGCTATTCTTCTTGATCATGAAACCTTCCCCGACGCCTAACTTTTTTCCAAAGCCCGCAACAACTCCATCACACACGCTAGAGAACTCCTCTAGCTTGAGCGACCACAATTCGCCTTCCTTCTTGCCGATGCCAGGTGCCAAGCTAGCGCTCACGTTACCCGCACCAAAGACCCCGCCACTTGTATTTTGCAACTCCTCGAGCGATGTACATAGCACTTCGA
>WNGR01008626.1_pt1 | contig 10759 bp, 13 predicted proteins | sample 5407581 | NCBI WGS metagenome assembly WNGR01 (sample SAMN13153383, study PRJNA577476) | soil metagenome | isolation source: 80 cm soil or saprolite under Garry oak tree replicate 2 | place: USA:California | collected 2016-06-15 | reverse complement strand
ATTAGGTCCTCCTCATGGCTGTTGTCCCCATTCGTTTCGATCCCGAGCGCGCGCTAGAACTGGTTTTGTACGTCGCCAACCAGCTGCGCTATCCGACGCTGCATTCGGTCTCCAAGGTGGTGTATTTCGCCGACCGGGAACACCTGTCGCGCTACGGCAGCCTGCTGTCCGGCGACAACTATGTCGCCATGCGGCACGGCCCCGTGCCGAGCGCGATCTACAATTTGTTGAAAGCTGCCGCGGGACGTCAGGAACCGTTGATTCCCGCCGAATTCTATGAGCTGGTCGGCCAGTCACTGAAGGTGGAGGGCGGGAGCCGCGTGCAGCCCTTGCGGCAAGCCAATCTCGAGCTTCTCAGCGCCTCGCAGCGCGAATGTCTCGACGCCTCCATCAAGACCAATGGCCGGCTCAGTTTCAAGCGTCTGACTGATAAGAGTCACGACGCAGCGTGGAAGTCCGTTGACGAAAACGACCTTATCGAAGTCAGGGCAATCGCCAAGACGCTGCCGAACGCCAAGCAGGTTCTCGCCTACCTGGAAGAGTAAAGGCTCGCGGAGATGGCGAAGCTCGGCGACGCCTTCTCCGATGACCAGCGCCGCGAATCGGTAAGGCGCCAGCTCCAGCCCGGCGCTGTCATCTACATTGAAGTCGTCGCGGGTACACCCTCTCATCGAGGTGAGTCCTTCGCTTTCGGTTTGCCAAGTCCGTATCGATGCGGCCAGACACTCTTTCCTCAGCGTCGAGAAGACCGACGAGACCGGGCGCCTGTGCCGCATGCACCTCGCGGTGCACGGGCTGGAGGGCGACGTCCGCGGCGAGGTCAACAGCTACTACGACGACCCGCACAAGGCCGTGGCTGAGTAACAAAAACAACGCCAAACGAGACATGACTCCAGACTCAGAAAAGCGCGCCGCGGTTGAAGCCATTCGTTTGGACCTTGAGAAATCACGGGGCTCCCGCATATGGACTGATTACGTCAACGCCCTGCGCCTCGTATCCCAGGTTGTTTTCACCCGCAGTTCGGGCTTCGTTCTTGAATTCATTCAGAATGCAGAGGACGCCGGACAGGACCTTTCCGGCAAAGGTGAAGTCTCCATCAGCGTCAACCAGCGTCGTCTCAAGTTTGTTCACAACGGGCGGCCTTTTGACGACGCAAACCTTGGCGCCATCTGCGGCATTCGTTCCTCAAAGAAACCCGAGCGCGGCACGCTCGGCTATCTTGGCATCGGCTTTAAGTCCGTATTCAAAGTCGCCGATTGCGTCGAAGTTTACTCCGACGGTTATCAATTCAAGTTTGACCGCAACCACTCGGGATGGACTGGTCACGCTGCCGACACGCCTTGGCATGTTATCCCCGTTTGGCTTGACGAGTCCTCGGAACAAATCGAGGCCGACAAGACGACGTTTATTATCCAGCTCCGCGATGAGGAGGCGCACGCCCACCTGATGGAAGGCCTCAAGGCGATCCGCGCTGAGCTTTATCTTTTCCTCAATTGGATCAAAAACATCTCCATCACGGATGAAGTGTCCGGCGAGACTTGGACGGTTGAAGACTCGGGCTCGACGAGTGACGGAATCACAACCCTTAAGCAAAACGGCGAGGAGCATCGCTTCAAGTTTTTCCGCCGCGAGGTCACCGTCCCTGAACACGTTAAACCTGACCGACTTACGCAGGAGTATCGCGCGAACGTTACGAAACGCGAAATCGCCATCGCATTTGCCATGGATGCGAAAGGAGACCTCGATCCCTCCCCCTCCACGGCGATGTATGGCGGCGTGTATTCGTTCCTGCCCTTGGGCGAGTCCAAGAGTGGCGCCAAATTTCCAATCCAAGCCGACTTTCTCGTCCAACCCGGCCGCGATTCAATCAATGCCGAGGCACTCTGGAATCACTGGTTGTTGGAGGAGGTCGCGACTCTTTGTCAGGAGGCTATCCAGTATTTCCAGCAACACGAGGTTTGGAAGTATCAGTATCTGGCCGCGTTCGATTTCAAGCGTTCCCCGGGATTCGAGGCCTACGACAAACTCTTTGGCCCCAAGCTCATTGATCGCATCGAGAAATTCCTCGCCGACTCGCCCTCCGTGCTCACCGTCAAGAACGCTTGGGCCAAACCTTCCGATGTGGTTGTCGTGGACGAAACCTCGGACGCCATTCAAGCCTTGAGCGACCTTGGGATTCTCTCGCCGGACGAAATCGCCCCCAGACTTGGCGGCGCGCCCAATCTCATGCCGGTTCATCCGAAGGTCGCTGCGGCTCAACCCGGCCGCTTCAAGAAAGTCAGCCGTGCCACGCTGTTCGAGAATGAGGAGTTCCTAGGTGCCAGAGCGCAAGCGTTGGACGGTCCTGCGTGGTTCAGAGCGCTCTACACTTGGCTGAACAAGTATCCACTCTACGAGGACTATTTTCACTACAAACGAAAGAAAAGGCTGATTGGTTACCACAACGAGGATATCGTCCTCCGTGCCGACAAGACCATCTCCACAGGCGGCTCCACGTTCGTCCTCGATCTCGGCACGGCCAATCCGTTCCTTGCCAAGCTCGCCTACGAACTGCAGGGCAAAAAGCCCATGCTGCATCCCGATATTTTGGCAGGAACCGCTGACGACCAGGAGCGCGAAGTCCTCAAAGGGTTTCTGACAGGCCTGGCGGGCGTGCAGAAAATGGACACTACGGTCGTATGTCTCGAAGGCATCCTCCCCAAAATCGCAACCACCGCTTCGGCCCCGGCGGCGGCAGAGCTACTTACCTTGACCAAGTATTGTCAAGAGCACCTGCCGCCATCCTCCGTTCAAGGTCACGAACTTTGGATCATCAGCAAGCAAAACCGGATTCGCAGAGCCTCGGAAGTTCTCTTTCCGGCCGAGTTCAAGCCCACCGCAGACTGGGAAAAGCACAAAGAGTATGTTCCTGGCGCAGACTTCTTGGCTGTTGATTATGTCAGCGATTGCACCACGCCTCCTGAGTTTCACGCTTGGCGCGAGTTCATGTACGCAGCCGGTGTCAAGCGAGATCCCGACAACGGGGTTGAAGTGTTCGCCATGGAATATGCAGAACACAAACTCGCCGCCCGCTTCAACAATATCGTGCGGGTGGAAAAGCTCAATCACGGCTACGACATGGAAGCGGAAGACAGCTCCGGTGCGAAGGTGCACATAGAAGTCAAAGGGCTGTCAGCCGATGGCAACGTCGAACTCACCGGCAACGAGGCCAAAGCGGCACGGGACCACGGGGCCACATTCTACCTATGCGTCGTCGCAGGGGTGCCCCAAGCCCCGGCTATTTATCTTGTGCGAGACCCGGACCGCGTCGGAGAGAAGGATAAACTCACCATTCGGGTGGCCGACTGGAAGCGCGAACGATTTGATGATTCATCTCAATCACCCTCGTGACTGCTGCGAGTTCGCCTCGCAAGCGTGATGGCAGAAGAGGGAGCGGACGCGGCTGCTTATTAGTCTCCGGAAATGAATCCAATCGGCCGCCTGGACTTCGGCTCCGGCGGCGTTCCGGGCCCCGGTCTATGATCACAATTTGTGATCTTAAAGACACGGCGGGTGTCGCTCGAGGTGATGTTGCGCGGCACCTGCGCGCCCGCGTGGCGCCATGTCAGAATGCGACGCGAGGGATGCCGTGCTATTCTTCATTGAGCGATAGGCTCTATACACATGTTTGACGGCATCACACACGATCCGAACGTCCTCGCCGGGCGCGCGACGCTGCGCGGCCTGCGCATATCCGTGGCTCATGTCGTCAACCTCGTCGCCAACGGCATGACGCCCGCACAGATCGTCGCCGAGCATCCGGATCTGGAGGAAGAGGATGTGCGTCAGGCGCTTGCATATGCGGCGGAGATCGGCGAGCTCCGAACCTGGTCGAGAAAGTGACCTTGCTTTCCAGTAAGTGTGCCGCCTGAAATGGAACGACCTTCCAAGGCGGTAGGTCTAGCATTAGAATGACGTTCCGCTTGCGTTCCGTCCCGAACATGGCCAAAGCGAAATTCGATCAGCGGAAAGCGCTTCACGCCCTGCTCTACGTCGCCCAGCACATCCCCAAGCCGGCGAACGTGTACAACGTGCTGAAATGTCTGTACTACGCGGACAGGAAGCATTTGCAGGAATATGGACGTCAGATTTACGGGGAGACGTTCTACGCGCTGGAGCATGGTCCAGTTCCCAGCGCCGCCTACGAGATCGTCAAGTATGTCGCCGGCCGGGCGAAGTGGGACCTGGACTTCCCTGAAGCGCTTGAATTGCTCGAAGTAAGCGACGTATATCTCACGGCCCGTGGCGGAGCCGACACCGACCTTCTCAGCCGATCGGATATGGCTTGCCTTCTGGACGCTGCGCGCAAATACGGCACCATGCCGTTCGGGAAGCTGAAGACGCTGAGCCATCGAGGCAAGGCTTTTGAAAACGCCGATCCGAACGGCGAAATGAAGCTTGCCGACTTGATTGCCGAGCTGAAGGACAGCGAGGCGATCGCATCGCATCTCGACGATCGAAATCCCGGCGAGGCGCAAGCCGGGGGAGATTCTGCAGAGCACGCCAAGCCGCGCTCGGCGTGATTCAGTCGCTCGAAGAGCTGATCGTTCCGGGCCGCATCTTGCGGCCTTTTGTTCCTTTACCGAGCCTCCGAAGGAGAAATTCGTGGTGATTGCCGCCACGAAGCCCTTCTGTCTCGGCCTCCTCATCAATTCCAATCCGACGGCGCTGCAACGAGCTAAGAAACACCTCATGGAAGAACTCGTGTCTGTGAGCGCGGCCGACGGATACACCTTCCTCAGAAACCGCAACCGTCCGTGCTCGATTGTACTTTCGTGGCCGATCTGGACTTTGACGAAACGGTTGCACAATTGACCCAGGATCCGTCGCGAGTGCTCGGCCTTCTCACAGACGCCACCAAGGCTCGGGTGATCAAGGTCATCCAGGAATCCGTTACGCTGGAGCGCGGTCTTGCAAAAATCATCCTCAACAATCTGACTGGTTCGTGAGCGGGCGCGCATACACCGAGGACCAACTGGTCGAGCAGCCCGCGATCGACGAGCTGATGCGCGACCGGTCGGCGATGACGCCCGCGGGCGCGAACAGCGAGGCTTGGGCGCTGCTGAAGGACGGCGTGAAAGTGGCGGTGCCGGATCGCGAGTGCGGCCGCCTAAAAGCAGCATGAAGGGGCATGGACCTCAGCACCGCGCTCGCTCTCCTCGCCTCGGCCTTTCTCGGCACTGCGGTGGTGATCGCGAACGTCGGCCTGCGCTACCTGGATCCCGCGCGCGGGGCGCTGGTCAGCATTCCCTCGACGACGCTGCTTTTCTGGCTGCTCGCGCTGTTCCTGTTCCGCGGCGAGGGCTGGAACGCGACCGCGTTCGCGATCTTCGCGGTCGTGGGGCTCGTCTTTCCCGCGTTGGTGACGTTTCTCAACTTCGCGTCGAACCGGCTCGCGGGGCCGACGGTCGCCGGGACGGTGTCGAGCACGACACCGCTCTTCGCGGTGCTGGGCGCGATGCTTTTCTTGAGCGAGCCGCTCACGCCGGCCGCGGCGGCGGGAACGGCGGCGATCGTGCTCGGGGTGATCGCGCTCACCGCGCGCGGCGCGGCGCGTCCGCGCACGTGGGCTGCTTGGGTGATCCTATTGCCGCTCGCGGGCGCCGTGGTCCGCGGTGGAGCGCAGGCGGCGGTGAAGGGGGGACTCGTGCTGTGGCCCGATCCTTTCGTTGCGGCGCTCGTCGGCTACACGGTGTCCTCGGTGACGATCTTCGCGTCGAACCGTGCGTTCGTGCCGCGAGCGAGCGCGACCCTCGACCGGCGCGGCATCTTCTGGTTCATGGCCGTCGGCCTCTGCAACGGCGTCGGGGTGCTCGCGATGTACGCGGCGCTCAACCGCGGGCAGGTGAGCGTGGTCTCGCCGCTCGTCGCGACCTATCCGCTTTTCACGCTCGCATTGAGCGCGATGTTTCTGCGCGAAGAGAGATTCGGCCCGCGCGTGCTGCTCGGCGTGGCGCTGACCGTCGCCGGCGTCGCCGTGCTTGCACGCGCCTGACCCGCGCCGATATGGGCATTCGAATGACGCGGGTCGCCTTACGGCGGTAGCTGCGTCGCCTTGCTTGGGGCGAGCGTGCTAGTATTCAGCTAGAAATTTGCTAGCCAGTGGAGCTTCCCAACGCCAGGATTTGTAATCAAGGATTTACCGCCGAAATTGCACCGCAGGCTGAAGGAGCAGGCGGCCCGGCACCACCGCAGCATGACCCGGGAAGTGCTTGCTGTGTTGGAGCGCGCGTTGAACGACGAAGAACGCCCGCGGGATGTTCCTCCCCCGTTCAAGGGGCGCTTCCCGCTGACCGATGAATTCATCGCTCAGGCCCGGCGCGAGGGGCGTGAGTGATCGTGGGTGGCGCCACGAATATCGAATGAGCATTTACGCGACGCTCTGGACGCTCAAATTCCCCAAGGATGGAAATGACCATCCGGGGTGTGAATGGATCACCGTGATAGCGCAGGGCGTTCCCCCACATATCGGCTCCCCCGCTCCAGGAGCAGGATATGAAGCCGGTGATCCGTATTCGGCGTTTTTGCCTCCGCCTGTGCGCACGAACGAAGATGGCGAGTCTGCGCACCTGCGAGCGGTTGTCTTTGTCACCGAGGGCACGCCGAAGGGGACCGATCGCAGTCCGCAAGAGTATGTCCGTCCGCTCATCGTGTTGACCGGTGAGGAGTACGCCGGGATGACGTTTGAGACTCTGTATGCGCGCATCTGCGACGCACTGCGTGGTAACAGGCCACGGGTGGTCGCCACGTTCTGTGCTCCCAGCGGCCGCACGCGCATCTTCTTTGAGAACGGGACGAGCAAAGAGCTTGACGAGGAGCGCGAGACTCGCGGCAGGTGAGTGCTTCCTCGGTCTCGGGCTCTTTCGCCACGGTCACCGATTCGTGGGCCGTGAGTTGTTGGGAGTGACAAAGAGCGCTCGCCTCATCGAGCCATGCTGCCTGCTTAGTGATCGTCGGGGGTAAAATCCCTTCGGCCGGCGCGGGCGACATTTGTCGACCGGGCGATGGCAGGCCCTCGGAAATCATCCACAATCAACCCCTGCACGGAAAAAAATTGGACGCCGCCCCGTCACTGCCCGCTTACCTCGACGAGGAGCTCGCGCGGCTCGGCCCGCCGGAGCTCGTCCGCCTCATGGTCCGCGACGAGGACCGCGTGCCCCGCAACGTCATCGACGAGTGCGCGCGGCGCGGCGAGGACATGGTCGAATGTCTGCGCGGCATCCTGGAGGACGACCGGCACTGGAGCGAGGAACGCAGCTCCGGCGAATGGTGGCTGTCGCTGCATGCGGCCATGATCCTCGGGTCGATCGCCTCGGAACACGCCGGAGCGCTGCTGGTGGATCTCATGGGCCGCTTGGCGCGCGAGGAAGACGACAATCTCCAGGGCTGGCTGGCCGGGTACTGGCCCGCGCTGTTTCGCAACAAGCCCGGGCCGGCCGGCGAGGCGGCGCGCGAGCTGTGCGCGGATCGTTCGCTCGATTGGTATGTCCGCGCCCAGGGCGCCGACGTGGTGGTCGCGGCCGAGGAAGGCCGCGGCACCGAAGCGCTCGACGGGGCGCTCGACTGGCTCGCCGGCATCGCCGCAGACGAGAACGAAGATTGGACTATGCGTCTGTGCGCGGGCAACGTGCTGCTCGATTTCCCGCGCGCGCGCCATCGCGCACTGCTCGACGATCTGGCTGCGAGGCAGTCAGGAATGAGCGTGCACTTTGCCCCCGAGGACGTGACGCAGGCGTACGCGGCGGGCGAGGACAAGCCCGCGTGGAAGCGCTTCGAGGATCCGTGGAAGTTCTATACGCCCTTGGCGATCCGCAGCCGCCAGGATCGCTGGGCGAAGGAAGACGCGGAAGCTCAGGAGCGGGAGGACCGGGAAGAAGAGCGCTTCGACGAACGCTTCGAAGAACCGGTTGCGTCCTACGTGCGCGAGACCCCCAAGATCGGCCGCAATGATCCCTGCTTCTGCGGCAGCGGAAAGAAATACAAGCACTGTTGTCTCAACAAGCTTGCGCCGGCGGAACCCGACGGGCCCGAGGAGCTCGCGTGGCGGCGCCTGCGGCGCGTGCTGGACGGACATCCCGCCGAAATGCTGCGCTTCGTGAAGAACGCTTACGGGCCGCGGGCGATCGACGAGGCATGGGAGGAATTCACTCTGGGGGAAGAGCCGGAGTTCGATCCCGACACTCCGCTCGTGCCGGTGTTCATGCCCTGGCTATTCCACTGCTGGTCGCCGGATGCCGAGGAAACCTCGGTCCGCGACCGGGCCTTGCACGGCGTGCCGCCCACCGAGGCCTATCTCCGGAAGAAGGGCGCGCGCCTGGACCCGTTGCTGCGCGGATATCTCCAGGGTTGCCTTGCTTCCGCCTTCAGTTTTTACGAGATCACGCGCAGCGATCCCGGGCGGGGAGTCCGGCTGCGCGACATCATCACCGGCGCGGAGACCGAGGTCGCGGAGCGCTCGGCCTCCGAGACCATGCAGGCGGGCGACGTCCTGTTCGGACAGGTGGCCGGCGCGGGCGATCTGGTGCTGCTCGAGGCGTGCTCGCCGTACGCGATCGCGCCGATCTACAAGCCGGAGATCATCGATGTGCGCAAGCGCATCGCGGCGAAAAACGATCTTTTCGCCGGCGAGCTGCTGCGCGAACGGGAAGGGGAGCTGCGCGAGCTGTACCTCGATATCGTCGAGCGCATTCTCAATCCCGGGCTGCCCAAGCTCCACAACACCGACGGCGAGCCGCTGTCGCTCCAGCGGCTGGTGTTCGACGTCGATTCGGCGCAGCAAGCCTTCGATGCACTGAAGCATCTCGCGTTCGGCGAGACCGAGGACGAGTTGCTCGAGGGCGCGGAGCGCGACGCCCAAGGCGCGCTTGTCGGAGTGCGCTTCGACTGGAAGAAGGCGGGCAATCGCATGCATGCGAGCTGGGACAACACCGTGCTGGGCTCGATCCGGATCGACGGCGGGCGGCTCACGGCGGAGGTGAATTCCGCAAAACGCGCGAGCACCCTCAAGGCCCTGATCGAAGGGGCGCTGGGTGAGCGCGCGCGCTACCGCGCGACCGAGATCCAATCGGTGGAAAAACTGCTTGCCGACGCGCCGACCCGAAACGCCGACGCTGTTTCCGCCGCCGGCGAGCACGAGGCGCTCTCCGAGCTGCTCGAGGTCAAGGCCAAAACTGTCGAGATGCTGGAAAAGCACTACGAGCGCTGGATCGACGAGAAAATTCCCGCCCTCGGCGACAAGACACCGCGCGAGGCGGTCAAGGACCCGGACGGCCTGGAAAAGGTGGAGGCCCTGGTGCTGCAGATCGAGCGGAACGGCGCCCGCATGACACCGGCGCTCGATCCGGCGATCGTGCGCAGGCTGCGCGCGCGGCTCGGCCTAGAGCGCTGACCTGCACATTCAGGATCCGCGGTCCGTCGTGCTTGTCGAGTGCGCTATTCCTGCGCGAAGAGAGATTCGGCGCGCGCGCGCCGCCCTGACGGTCGCTGGCGTCGTGGTGCTTGCGCGCGCCTGAAGGCGCTGTGGAGTAGCGAACTGGCGGCCGCGCCGCATTTAGCGCACCGGGTTAGCGTCGATTTGCTCGGTTGTTTTTCAGGCAAAAGGCGAAACAAGGGGAATGGCCTGCCGGGTGTGTTTGCGATACACCGAAAAATCTCGGTCGACAGTGATCACCGCGGTCTCGTCGTACAGTTCCGCCATTCGCACTAGACAAGCGTCCGCGAGGGACATCGGGCGATCCCGGTACCGCGCCGCAAGCCGGCGCACGGCCGCCAGTTCCGCCTTCAGTGCGAACTCAAGAACCACGGTGCCGGAGGCGATCAATTCCAGAAGCGCCGGCTGCCCGGCGGCGGTGCCGCGCAGCAGGTGCCAGGCCTCGGCCAGCACGGCTTCGCAGGTAAGAGCCGGGGGCGTGACGGACGCGAACGCGCTCCTTGCCCAAGCGTGATGATGGTCGCGCGCGCTCAGGAAGGCGACGAGCGGTCCGGCGTCGACGATGTATCGTCGAATCACCTGCCGAAGTCGGCGAGGTGGCGCGGATTAGACGACAGATCGGCGGGCGCGTCCTTCACGCAGCCGAGGAGGTCGCTCGAAAGGTCGAGAAACGATCCGCGGCGCACCGCGGGCGACTCGTCGAGGTAGCGGGCCAGGGCTTCGCGCACGAGGATGCTCTTGCCGACCCCGCGGCGTTTGACCACCGCGGCAAGCTTGCGGTCAAGCGTTTCCGGCACTTTGAAGGACAGGGTCTTCACGACGCGTCTTGTGTAATACCACAAAGGCGATTCTAGCTTACCTGCGGCAGAGTCGCAATCCGGAAAAGCACGGAGCCGCAAGGGATGATAAGGCGCAATCGATCGAGGGGATCTGAGGGCGGCTCCTGCGGGTGCTATTCGAGGTGCTTCGCCGCCGGAACGTCGCGCGAGTACTGCGGCCCGGCGATGAACTGCTTCGGGTCGTAGGTCCAGAACTGGCTCACCTCGGGATAGGTGGCGATGGTGGTGTTGACGAGCCCGCCGTCCTTGCGCTCGACCTTGCGGATGTAGATGTTGAGGATCGGCTTGCCGTACTCGCCGAGGCGGATCGGCCCCATCGGCCCGCGGTCGAGCTTCACCTCGTGCAGCGCGCGGATGAACGCCGGCTTGTCCTCGAACCCGCCCTTGACGCGCTTCATCGCCTCCTCGAGCCATAGGCCCGCGGTGTAGGTGCCGGCGGTGTAGAAGCCG
>WNGR01011531.1_pt1 | contig 10760 bp, 8 predicted proteins | sample 5407581 | NCBI WGS metagenome assembly WNGR01 (sample SAMN13153383, study PRJNA577476) | soil metagenome | isolation source: 80 cm soil or saprolite under Garry oak tree replicate 2 | place: USA:California | collected 2016-06-15 | reverse complement strand
AACAGCGGGCAGATTCGCCTCGAAATGCGTTTCGAGCGTGATCCCTTCCAGCCGGCCGGCGAAGACTTCGACGGACTGGCGCGCGATTTCGTTTGCATCGGTGCTGGCAAGTCTCGCGGTGGGAAAGCGGACGAATTGCGAGAATTCGTCAACCAGGGCCGCCAGTGAAGCCACTTCCTGGCTAATCAACCGCGAACATTCCTGCACCAGGCGCGTGAGCTCGGGGTCGGAATGTGCGCCGTCTGCTTGCTGCTCGCGGCGCTCGAGATAACGTTCCAGGCGCTGCGCGGACAGTTGAATGGGCGTAAGGGGGTTCTTGATCTCATGCGCGATGCGTTGCGCCACCTCTTGCCAGGCGGCGGACTTCTGCGCGCGTAGCAGTTCTGTCACGTCATCGAGCACGACGACGTAGCCGGTATTCGCGCGCCGTGGCCCCAGCGAGCTCACCGTCACGGCCGCGTGCAGAACGCGCCCCTGGGCAATCATTTCGATTTCGCGTGAGACGACGCCCATGCGCTGCGACCGCCGCATCAGATCTTGCACCGCGCGCGCCGCGTCCTGACCCATCAGCTCGTCGAGGGTGCGGGCCTTGCGCGACGGGGCGCCCAGGATCTTGCCGGTCGCCGAATTCGTGCGCAACACGCTTCCTTCGCTGTCCACCGACACTACTCCCGTGGGAACATTTTCCAGAATCGTCTCGATGAGCTGGCGCCGACGCTCCAGCTCCTGGACGGCCTGCTGCAAGTTGCTTGTGAATTCGTCGATCTGCCGCCGGTTATCCCGCAACTGCGTGGTCATGGCATTGAATGAGCGTATGAGCACGCCAAGTTCGTCCTGGGCTTGCTCCGCCACCAGATATTCAAAATTGCCGGAAGACACTTCTCGCGTGCCTTCGGCGAGCGCCTGAATCGGAACGGTCACTTGCTTCGCCAGGAAGAGCGCCATCCACAGAACCCCGAAAATCAGAAGCAGCGTGAAAAGAAAAAGAATGAGGGTAAGCTGCGTTTTCAATGCCTTCAGATGCTTTTTTTCTTGTTCGTAGGCCGAGGATTGGCGCTGGATCTCCGTGAGTCGTGTCAGATAGTCGCTGGGCACCTCCCTCGCCGCGAAACTCGTCAAGCCATTATGGGTACGACTGCGGCCCGCGAGGAACAGAGCTCCCTCGCCGCGCCAAATCTCGGCGCCATTGGGCAAAGTCTGTTGGAACACGGGAGGCCCTTGCTGGGAGGAGTTCTGCGTTCCCGCGTCGGAGTTATCGTGCCAGCAGTAATGAAATTCTCCGATTTTTCCGCCAGCGTCTGCAAACCAGAAGGCGTCAGCAGCTTGGCAACGTGCCGCTCTTTCCTCCAAATGGCTCAGTGGATTCTCTTCGCCAAGCGGGCCCCACTGGCTTGCCAGGCGCGTGAGCCGATCGCGACCAAGTTGGCCCATTTCCCCTAAGAGCCCGCGACTCTGCTCCGAGGCGATCTCCAGAGGCCTTGGGAACCAGCGGCTGAGCGTGCGATTCAGCAGCGAGTAACTCACAAAAAACATGAAAATGACGGGCAGCAGGGATATGACAATTGCGCCGAGCACCATCTTCGTCTTGAAGCGCGCGCCGAGCTGTTGATTGCTGCGTTCCGCCCAGAGTCGCAGCAGCGTGCGCGCCAGAATCAGAAAGAAGACCACAAACGCGGCGGTGACAAACGTAGAGACAGCGAAGAGAGTTAGCGCATCCTTGGGTTCGAACGGCACGTCGAGTGAGCCGAGCGTAAAAACGGCAGCGAGGAGCAGCGTGAGCAGAATCCCGCCGCCCACCAGACGCCAGCGTCGCTTGGGTTCAAGGGGACTCATCGCGCCGAACCTCCCGTTTGGGGTGAGAGCGTGCGGGCACCGTCGACCAGTTTGTTTTTCACAATTGGTGGCAGGTAAGGCCCTAGCGGGCATTCCTCGCAACGCGGGTTTTTCGCCCGGCACCAATTCTTCCCGACCCTCACGAGGAGTGCGTGATACTCGTTGAAAAGGGACGCCTCGCGCCGGAGATTGCTCTCGAAGAAGGTTCGGAAGTCGTCGTAGCGCTGGCGCGAATCTACCAGACCGTGCCGCTCGAAAATCCGGCGCGTATAGGCATCCACGACAAACACGGGATGGCCGCCGGCATACAGCAGAATGCAGTCCGCCGTCTCCGGTCCGATGCCAGGGACACCCAGCAACTTTTTCCGAAGCTCCGCGGTCGGCGTCCGGAACATCCTCGGCAAGGAGCCACCATACTCCTTGCGCAGAAAGCGCACGAAGGCTTTCAGTTTTCTGGCCTTTTGCCGGAAATAACCCGACGACCGAATCAGCCGCGCCAGCTTGGCGGATGAAACTCTCTCTAACGCGCCGGGAGTGAGCAATTTCTCGCGGCGTAGGTTTTCAATGGCCTGTTCAACGTTTACCCAGGCGGTGTTCTGCGTAAGAATCGCCCCTACGCACACCTCGAAAGGCTTCTTTCCAGGCCACCACCCCTGCGGTCCCAGAACCTCAAAGAGGACACTGTAGTATTTTTGCAACACATTGGCCCGGTGGGACTCTATCTTCGCCCTCACGACGGGAGAGATTCCTGTCGATGGTGCGCTGGAAGTAGGCAATGGTGCCGATAAAGTCATTCTGAGGGCAAGATAGCTGCTGCCTTCGGGCAAGTCAAGAACGCCACCTGTGCCCCTTTCGCGCCACCTGTTCTTGTGGACAGGGTGTTAGCCATTCCACAACGGTAGTAGAATTAGTCCGCTCCGGTCGTTCCTCCTTTGATAGGGTTAACTGCGGGTGTTAGATCGCGGGAGTGCGCGGATGTCCATCCGGCTTGGCGAAATATTGGTCAAAGAGAGCCTGATCACCCAGGATCAGCTCCAAAAAGCACTCGACTTCCAGCGGACGAATGGCGGCAAGCTGGGGAGTTGTCTCACCCGTCTGGGTTTCATCACCGACGACGACATCACGGGCGTCCTTTCCCGGCAATACGGCGTTCCCTCCATCAATCTGAAGTATTACGAGATCGATCCCAACGTCATCAAGCTAATTCCGCAGGACACTGCCGCCCGGTACCAGGTTATCCCGCTTTCCCGCGTCGGCTCCGTTCTGACCATCGCCATGACTGATCCCACAAACGTATTCGCGATGGACGACATCAAGTTCATGACCGGCTTCAACGTGGAGCCGGTCGTCGCGTCGGAGTCTGCCATTGCCGAGGCCATCTCGCGGTTCTACGGCGCGGCCGCGCTCTCGAACAACGAAGCAGAGCTCAGCAAGGTGATGAAGGAAATAGCCGAGGAAGAGCAGGACCTCGAGCTCGCTGCCGAAGAGGAGGAACTGGACGCGGCAGCTCTGGAAAAAGCCGCCGAAGAAGCGCCCATCATCAAGCTCGTGAACCTTATCCTCACCGACGCAGTCAAGCGCGGCGCAAGTGACATCCACGTCGAGCCTTACGAGCTCGAGATGCGCGTCAGGTTCCGAGTCGACGGCATTCTCCAGACGGTTATGAATCCGCCGCTTCGCCTCAAGGACGCCATCACCAGCCGCATGAAGATCATGGCGAAGCTCGACATCGCCGAAAAGCGCCTCCCGCAAGATGGCCGCATCATGATCAAGTACAGAGCTGACGGCAAGCGGAAGGAACTGGACTTCCGCGTTTCCACCGTCCCAACCCTGTACGGTGAAAAAATCGTCCTCCGGCTTCTCGACAAAGAAAATCTGCGGCTCGACATGACCAAGTTGGGCTTCGAGCCGGAATCCCTGAAGAAATTCGAGCGCAACATCCTGCGCCCCTACGGGATGGTTCTGGTCACCGGGCCGACGGGCTCAGGCAAAACCAACACTCTTTATTCTTCCGTCTCCCGTCTGAATACAGTCGAAACAAACATAATGACCGCGGAGGACCCCGTCGAGTTTCAGTTGGCCGGCGTCAATCAGGTGCAGATGAAGGAGCAGATCGGTTTGAATTTCGCCGCCGCGCTGCGCGCCTTCCTCCGGCAGGATCCCAACATCATTCTTGTCGGTGAGATCCGCGACTTCGAAACGGCGGAAATCGCTGTCAAAGCGGCGCTTACCGGCCACTTGGTTCTCTCCACGTTGCACACGAACGACGCCCCCTCCACCATCAGCCGCCTGATGAACATGGGGATCGAGCCGTTCCTCGTTGCCACCTCCGTGAACCTGATCGGCGCCCAACGCCTCGTCCGGCGTATCTGTCCCAACTGCAGGGAAATACAGGATGTGCCCGAGCAGGCGTTGATCGACGCGGGGTTCACTCCCGATGAAGTCAAAACGGTGAAGATCTATCACGGCAAGGGATGCAATCTTTGCAGCAAAGGCGGCTACAAGGGCCGCACCGGCCTCTATGAAGTCATGGAAATCAATGATGAGCTGCGCGAGTTGATTCTCGTGGGCGCCTCCGCACTGGAATTGAAAAAGAAGGCGTTGGAACAAGGCATGCTCACATTGCGCCGCAGCGGATTGATCAAGGTGGCCGCGGGTCTGACGACTCTCGAGGAGGTCTTGCGCGAGTCGGTTCTGTAACGCGTCGACCGCTTGGCGGTCGCCCATAAAGAGGAAGGGAACGCAATGGCCGGGATTTCGCTGAGCGAACTGCTGAAAAAGATGATCGAGATGGGAGGCAGCGACCTCCATATTACCACGAATAGCGCACCGCGCGTTCGCGTGCATGGCCGTTTGCGCCCGCTGGATATGCCGCCCCTTACGGCCGCGGACACCAAGTCGCTCGCCTACAGCGTGCTCACGGACGCTCAGAAACACCGTTTCGAGGAGAACCTGGAGCTCGATTTCTCCTTCGGGCTGAAAAACCTGGCGCGCTTCCGCGGAAACATCTTCAACCAGCGCGGTGCCGTCGGATCCGTTTTCCGTACGATTCCCTGGGAGATCAAAGGCTTCGAAGCCCTCGGACTGCCCGCTGTGGTCAAGACGCTCTGCGACAAGCCCCGTGGGTTGGTCTTGGTTACCGGGCCAACTGGTTCGGGCAAGTCCACGACGCTCGCCGCCATGCTGGATAAGGTTAACAACGAGCGCGAAGAGCACATGATCACGATCGAGGATCCGATCGAGTTTCTTCACAACCACAAAAAGTGTCTGGTCAATCAGCGCGAGGTGCACTCGGATACGCACTCCTTCTCCAACTCCCTCCGTGCCGCCCTGCGCGAAGATCCCGACGTGGTGCTCATTGGAGAAATGCGCGACCTCGAAACCATCGAATCTGCGTTGCGTATCGCCGAGACGGGTCACTTGACCTTTGCCACCCTGCACACCAATTCTGCTGTCTCGACCATCAACCGCATCATCGACGTTTTTCCCGCTCACCAGCAGCCGCAGATTCGCGCGCAGCTCTCCATGGTGGTCGAGGGCATCCTTTGCCAGGCGCTCCTGCCGCGCGCGGACGGCCGCGGGCGCGCGATGGTCATGGAAGTTCTTGTGCCCAACGCCGCGATCCGCAACCTCATCCGCGAGGACAAGATCCACCAGATTTATTCAGCTATGCAGACGGGTACAAGCCAGACGGGCATGCAAACCTTCAACCAGGCTCTGGCGAATGCATATTTCCAGAAGTTGATTACCCTCGATATGGCGCTTTCGCGGACTTCGAATGCTGATGAGTTGCAGGACATGATCAATCGCGGCGTGACGAGCCCGACACCCGGCGGGAAAGTTCAAGTGCTGAAGCGCTAGGAGTTTTAACGGGTCGCGGAGGCCCGCAATGGGCGATTCGGCCGACTGAGGAGGAGGAAACATGCCTGTCTTTACCTATCGAGGAACCAATCGTGCTGGCTCCAGCGTGAGCGGCGAACTGGCGGCTCCGAACAAGTCGGAGCTCGCCAACATCCTGCGGCGCCAGCAGATCACGCCGACCAAGATGTCCGAGAAGGGCAAGGAATTCAACCTGCCCACTTTCGGCGGCAAAGTTGATTCGAAGGAACTGGCCATCTTTACGCGCCAGTTCTCCGTCATGATCGACGCCGGGCTGCCGCTGGTGCAATGCCTGGAAATTCTTGCCGGGCAGCAGGAGAACAAGCTCTTTCAGAAGGTGCTCATCGGAACGCGCGCTTCCGTGGAAGGAGGCGCAACTCTTTCGGCGGCCATGAGGCAGTATCCGAAGGTTTTCGACGCGCTGTACGTCAACATGGTGGAGGCGGGCGAAACGGGCGGTATTCTGGACACCATTCTTCAGCGCCTCTCCACTTACATCGAGAAAAACGTCAAGCTGAAGCGCGCGGTGAAGTCCGCGCTGATCTATCCAATCGGCGTGTTGACGATTGCAGGCGGCGTTATCATCCTTCTCCTCTGGAAAGTCGTGCCGATTTTCGCCACCTTGTTTGCCGGCCTCGGCGCCGAACTCCCGCTCCCGACCCGAATCGTGATCCTCCTCAGTAATTTCGTTGGGAGCATCTTCGGCTTGCTCATTCTCGTCATCATGATCGCCCTCGCGATTGCCTTGAAAGTGTGGTACGGGACGCCGCAAGGCCGCATGGCCATCGACTCGACGCTCTTGAGGCTGCCGCTCATCGGCCTCTTGCTTCGCAAGATCGCCGTCGCGCGATTCACCCGCACGTTGGGTACGCTGATTTCGAGCGGCGTGCCCATCCTCGAAGGCTTGGACATCACCGCGAAAACCGCCGGAAACGCCGTGGTCGAAAGGGCCTTGCTGAAGGTCCGCAAAGCGCTCGAGGAAGGCAAGACCCTCACCGATCCGCTGCGCGAAACGGAAGTGTTCCCCGGTATGGTCACCCAGATGATCGGCGTCGGCGAGCAGACGGGCGCGATGGATGCCATGCTGCAGAAGATCGCGGACTTCTATGAGGAAGAAGTCGATGCCGCAGTAAAAGACCTTCTGACCGCTCTGGAACCGGTCATGATCGTGTTTCTCGGACTGGTCGTCGGCGGCGTGGTGATTTCCATGTATCTGCCGCTCTTCTCCTTGATTGGCAAACTGAGCGGCGCGCACTAGACTATCTCTTACGGAGCAACCGCATCGGTCGGGCTGCCGGGAGAGTGCCGCCGGATGGCGCCTCCAACCCGGGCCTCACCGTTGAGCGCACTGGATCCGCCGGCCGGCAGGAACTTCGGGGCGCGCTGGGTGGCATCGTGCAAGCGCATACAAATAAGGAATGGCTGGACTGGCTGACGCGAGTCCGCCTGCTGATGATCACGCTGATTCTCGGCGTGGCTGTCGTTTGGCCTCAGTACTTCCCCTCATCGAGCGTCTCGCGCTTTGTCCTGCCTCTCATCGTTTTCTGGGTGACGCTCGCCGTTGTGCACGCTCTTCTCGTGCGGTGGCTGCCGGAGGCAGCCTGGCACGGCGCGCTGCAGGTCGGTAGCGACGTCCTGGTGTTGACCGCGCTGGTATACGCCACGGGCCTGCACGAGAGCAATTTCGTTTCCCTATACCTGCTCATCATCATCATCGCCAGCACGCTCTTTCCGCGTCGCGCGGCCTTTGCCACCGCTTTATTCTGTCTCCTGCTGTTGGGCGGAGTAACGGCGCTTGTCCACCTGGGGAAAATTCCCCGTCCGTCCGCGGCCATCCCGACTGGCGCATCTCTGCGCTTCTGGTTCTTGGGCCACCTGTTTGCTTTTCTTGCCGTTGCTTATCTGGCGAACCTGCTCGCGCAATCTCTGGCCCGGCAGGGCAAGGAACTTCAGGAAAAACGCGAACAATTGCTGGACCTGCGCACGTTCACCGAAGACATCATCCATTCGATGCGGGGAGGACTGATTACGACGGATCTGGAAGGGAGCATCTTGCTCCTCAACCGCACGGGCGAAGAGATTCTCGGACACCTCTTCGGCGATCTCCGCGGACGCCATCTTCCGGAGGTTTTCCCGGGTTTCTGGCTTCCCGGAATGAAGGACGCGACTGGCCAGATGCTGGGGCGCACGGAAATCGACTATCTTTTGCCGGATGGCCAGCAGCGCTATTTGGGAGTTTCTGTATCGCCGTTACGGTCGCGGGACCCCCGGCAGAGCGGCTACGTCTTCAATTTTCAGGACCTTACCGATCTCCATCGTCTGGAGCGGGAGGTCGCTGTCAAAGAGCGCATGGTTGCGCTCGGTCGGCTCTCGGCGGCCATCGCACACGAAATTCGCCAGCCCCTTACCGCCATCGCCGGGGCCGTGAAGGAGTTGGGACGCCTCGTGCCTCTGGAAGATGACGAGCGGCGCTTGGTGGGTATTGTAGCGCGCGAATCTGAGCGGCTGAACGCGACGATTACGGATTTTTTAAGCTATTCTCGCGAGAAAACGTACGAGTTCCAGGATGCCGATGTTCGCGAACTGCTCGACGAAACGCTCACCTTGCTCGAACGCAAGCCCGAGGTGGACGCGAAATATCGCATCCTCCGTGCGTTCAACGGACAAGCAGTGCACGCGAAGGTGGACGTGAACAGGATCAAGCAAGTCTTCTGGAACCTTGGCGATAATGCCATCCGGGCCATGCCGGCCGGCGGAACTTTGACGGTCCGTCTTGATGCGCGTCCCTTTTGGCTCCGGATCGCTTTCCATGACACGGGCGTCGGCCTGGACGCGCGCCAGCGCGAAAAAATCTTTGAGCCGCTGCAGTCGCGCTTTGCCGGGGGAACCGGTCTTGGGCTTTCGATCGTGTATCAGATTGTTCAGGCTCACAGCGGACGCATTAGCGTGGTGTCCGAGAAAGACCACGGCGCCGAGTTCGTCGTCGAACTTCCGCGGGTTGCTTGATCGATGGCCAGGGCAAGTCAGGACCAGGTGGGAGACAGTGAATTGTCATGGCATTGATTCTCTTTGTCGATGACGAGAAGTCGATCTGCGAGCTTCTTGAGATTACCTTCCGCAAGGAAGGCCATCGCGTTGAGGTGGCGAATTCGGTCGAGGCCGCGCGCCGCAAACTGGAATCCCAGATCTACGACATTGTGATCTGCGACATCCGCATGCCTGGCGCAAGCGGCGTCGATTTGCTGAAGTTCGCCAAGGAGGTTGCGCCGGATTGCTTTTTCCTTCTGATGACCGGCGTGCCCACGGTCGAGACCGCGATCGCGGCCGTCAATGCTGGCGCCGACAGCTACGTCATCAAGGACCATGAGCTCATGGACCAGTTGCGCCGCACCGTTCTGCGGGTCTCCGAAAATCTCAAATTAAAGAAAGAGGCCGGCTACCTGCGCCGCGAGGTCCGGTTATCCAGACGGTTGCCCCGCAATCGAGCCGCGTGCTGATCACCGGTGAAAGCGGTACGGGAAAGGAGCTGGTGGCCCGCGCCATTCACGAAAATAGTGCCCGCGCCCAGGCCCCTTTCATCACCATCAATTGCGGGGCATTTCCCGAAACGCTTTTGGAGTCCGAGCTGTTCGGCTACATGAAGGGTGCCTTCACGGGCGCCAACGAAAACCGTCAGGGGCTTTTCCAAGCCGCCCATGGCGGCACGCTCTTCATGGACGAAATCGGCGACATGACCCCTACGATGCAGGTCAAGCTGTATCGCGTGCTTCAAGAAGGGAAAATACGCCCGCTGGGAAGCACAGAAGAAGCCGACGTGGATGTTCGCGTCATTGCCGCCACCAACAAGGAGCTCGATAAGGAGATTGCAGAGGGCCGCTTCCGGGAGGACCTTTACTATCGTCTGAGCGTGATCCCGATGCATGTGCCATCGTTACGCGAGCGCCGGGACGACATCCCTCTGCTCACTCGCCACTTCTTGGAGAGTTTCCGCAAGGCCATGGACAAGCCGATCCGCGGGATTTCACCTGAGGCGATGCGCCGCCTCGAAAGCTACGACTGGCCCGGCAACGTCCGCGAGCTAGAGAACACGATCGAGCGCGCCGTTGCTCTGGAAACGGGCACCCAGATCTCTCTCGGCGTCCTGCCGGCTCGGGTGGGAGGATATGAATCCCCGGTCCTTGGCGGTGGCAACGGCGCCGTTCCGGTGCCTCCAGATGGCCTTGACTTCGAGAAACAACTGGCCGAGACCGAGCGGCGCTACCTCCAGGCGGCGCTCGAGGCCGCAGGCGGCGTGCGAACCCGAGCCGCGGAACTCCTCAAGATTAGCTACCGCTCGTTCCGCCATTATGCGAAAAAACACAACATCTGATGCTTGCCCGCACGGGCGGAGCGGCGAAGCCTCCGCTCTGTGCGCCTCTGGGCCCCTTCCTGGCTTTGTGCAGCCGCATTCACTTTGGGCGCGGCAACACGGGGTTTGCATGACAAATTCGGGTGACAAAAAGTGTCGACAGTCTCAGTCCGGTACCTGTACTACGCCCATTCTACAGTTCCCCTGGCTCGGCCCTTCGCCTAAGTAATTGAAACTACATAGGCTAGTCGCCATGGGAGCACTGGACTCTTTGCCGCTGCGTATGGCTACGGGCGTGCCCTGTTCTCCTGCAGAGTTTCGGGAATTACCATACACTTGGAGGTTATGAAAGTATGAAACGTCATCAAAAGGGTTTCTCACTAATCGAGTTGCTCATCGTCGTGGCGATCATTTTGATCATCGCGGCGATCGCAATTCCGAACTTGCTCCGTTCCAAAATGGCGGCCAACGAAGCGTCCGCCGTGGGTTCGCTTCGCACCATCGTCACCTCAGACGTGACCTATTCGTCCACCTACGGCAACGGCTTCTCGCCCACTATAAACGTTCTGGGCGGGGTGCCGCCAGCGACGTGCAACGCCGCTGTCCTGATCGACAACGTCCTGGCTGTGGTTCACCAGAAGAGCGGCTACAACTTTGCCTTCTACGTCGGGCTAAACGCCTGGGGTGCTCCTCCGGCCGG
>WNGR01008622.1_pt1 | contig 10760 bp, 11 predicted proteins | sample 5407581 | NCBI WGS metagenome assembly WNGR01 (sample SAMN13153383, study PRJNA577476) | soil metagenome | isolation source: 80 cm soil or saprolite under Garry oak tree replicate 2 | place: USA:California | collected 2016-06-15 | reverse complement strand
GCCGTACTTTCATCGGAACTGTGCAACAGAATTCGTAGGCCTCTCGAATGGAGCGTACGAGAGCTTTCGGCTCGGCGGTGCCAGCGATGAGACCGGGTTTTGCCCTCATGCTTGTCCACCGCCAAGCTCCGATCGTCGGTGGGCGTGCGTTAGAATCTTCCGAAACATATGAGATGGCCTCCGAAGCAGATTTGAAACCGATGCAAGTGCTCGAGGGTACCATCGGTGCGCATTCTGCTCCGAATTTGTAGCCTATTCGCCTGGGTCTTGACGCCTCGTAATTCGCATGCCGTAGTGTTCGTCCTAGAGTCTAGCCGCTTCACCCTTCCTCTAACCGATTACGCGGTTAGGCGTTGTTGTGTGGTACACGGTGAGTTGGGGTTGGATTGGCTTGTCGGATGGTGGTTGACATGGTGAACTCTCAGAGCACGAACCAAAATTGCGGGATGGACTACGTGCCCAATTCATGGATCACTTGGACGAGGTGAACGCGGAGCTGCGAAAGCTCGGGATGCAAGAAGTAAAAGCGAAGGGTACGTGATAGTAGGTAGCAGTACGATCCTGTATTGTAAACATTGCAATTGGGCTTTTGCTGACCGTTTAACCCACTCGGCTTGTGTGAGTTTTCGTCTTAGACCGCCCTGCCTGGGCACAAGTCCGTGCCGTACCACTCTTATCTCTTTCCTGTCTTCTCAGCGTAACTTTGACGGAGCCACATGGCAGAGCGTCCTTTTCTCAGTCTCTCATAAGTTCCGATCAGAAGGGCCAGACCCTCTCAACATTGGCTGGCATTTTCCAGTTGTAAAGACAGCCCTTCGAGCCCTGACCCAGCTATAATATGACATGCTGTGCCGCCCGGCGCTAGGCTAGTTGGCCCTCGTTAGCACCTCCATGACCGTCTCCCTTTAGTCTTACCCACATATTCATATCCGACTATGCAAGCTCGCCGAGAGCCACCAGCTCCTGAGCAACCCAAGAGCGCCGATTTCGTAGACACAGTAGCATCCAATGACCCTGATCAACTGTATTCGCAGCACCTAGTACCCGCCGAGGCTTCCGAGTCACGGTCTACTCCACCCACCACTAATCCCCGTGCGTCATTGTCTATCCTCCTTGAGCCCGATATAGCGTCAGCACGAGCTAAGCAACCTCATCTTGTCTATTAGGATTCCCCATATTGGGCCTTGCTCCACTCATGACCGAGTACACCTACAGCGGTCGTTCATACCTAGCTGTCTCTCCGGAGCTTCCCTCTACTCTTCCTCCCTCCTATCCCACCGCGCTTACGGCTTTAAGCATGAGCGAAATCCCAGAAAAGACGACTTCAGGCGCACCGCGGGGCAGCCGCTCCGGGTCTCACTCATCGAACCTCACTTCGGTCCCGCGCTCCATGCGCTATAACCCCATCGGTTGCGTTCCCTCCGTGGTCCACTCAGGTCGCGGGCGCAAGGGTCGTCCGATGAAGCACGAAGATTCGACCGACAATGACAGTGATTCTAACCCGGAGCACAACCGCGCCGCTCCCCGTGCTCCGTGAGTCCCAAGCCTGCTGACTTGCACGTTCAACTTTTCTCATTGCACCTGCGACATTGCCTTGTAGGCGTCGCCAGGAGATCCGCCGTCCGCAGATTGGGTCGGGGCAGCAGAGACGTGATGGGCTCAGGGCGTCGTACCATCGTCTCAAGGACACCGTTCCAATGCACGCCCTCAGCCTCGGGTCCCACCAAAGGCCGCCGAGCAAGATTGTGCTTCTGGACCGCGCGACCGCCAGTATCAACTGCTTGGAAAAGAGCCGGCAGCAGCTCCTCGCGAAGATTCGAGAGGTAGAGGAAGAGGCTGACCGTCTTCGCCAGTGCGTTCATTTCCCCTTCCGAGTTCCTTAATGTGTGGATTACTGACAACGATTAAGGGCCAACGAGGCGTTGGCGCTAAGCTCCGTCGGCCAACGTCCGACTCCTGCCCCTCCCTCGTCGTAACCACATCCTCGCGTAGCAGATGCGGGCCGTCTGGAAGTCCTCTTTTCGATTCTCTTGCCCCTGCATGGCACAACGAGTGGAATGCACTTCTCTTATTATGTTTCGGTATGTACAACTGGTATCAGTGCCACAGCGAAAAAAAACCCTTGAAGGGTAATATTCTCCCCTGTACGGTACAGTACGTTTATATAATTTCTGTTGTGTCAAGGATCGGACGACGGGATGTGCTGGCTTACTGCAAGCGCACTCCCACTCCTACTGTATAATCTTCTCAGGACACTGATTCCAATGATCTGCAAATGGCCGATATTTGGTAAAAGAAATTATGCGGTGTTATGTCTTAGTCGCATCGTAAGTCAATTGCGGACGGAAATCCAGCGAGTAAAGTTACAGTCATCACAAGCACCCCTTTGTAATCGCAAGTTGAGCAAATCACTTGCCAATCGGCCTTCCGGTGGAGTGAAAAATCCACGAAAAATCCGACTTTGACATAAAATTTGCCAGACATTAAGTCTTTTACGGAGGACAATGGCGGAGGAAAATGGGGTTTTTAAGTTATTGCCACCATGGCAGGTGATCCGATTGGTAATGGTGATTCTCTGTAAAAGAATTGGTTAGCGCCGTAGAAAACTTCAAGCATTTGTCACAGCTTACAGTAATCGTGAAAAGACCTATTCCCAGTCCCGTAAGGCAGGGGTCTATAAAGACTACTGCCTAAGATTAGTAGTTAGTTGTTTTTAATTATGGATTCCACATTCACTTAGCATCAGGACAATAAAAATGTCTTGCTTGTTATGTGTCGTGTAATCGTAAATAGGATAGAATTCAGGTGCCACCGCGCGCGTAACTAGTCAGCCCAAGAACATAGAAAAGTCAGCACGGTATTGACAACATGGTGCTCCTCACACCGCCGGTATTAGTGATCGCCGAGTTGTACCCCTTGAAATGCGAAAAGAAGTTGCGCACCGTACTATAAGCACCCGAGCATGTACGGTCAGGCCTTCGGCTTCGAATTGCGCACAATTACGACTTCGTTTGACACCATGGTTGGATGATAAATTGTCCCCGGACCGCTGGTCACACCCGTTCCGAGTGTATGATGTCCGGCACGCCGCGCTCAACGCCCATTTGCTGCTTACAGCTACGTATCGAATATTGTCTTTGTTGGAAGAGTGGGTGAGATATCAACAGGCTCAGATCGGCCATTTATTTTCCATGGGCTCGCGCTGCAAGTTGCGATCACTGCCGAGTCAAAAGCTACCTCACTGCACAGGAATGTAATTTTATAATCACCAGCACGGGGCGAAATGAATCGAATCAACGTACGCTCCGCACTCACTTCTATCTTTGGATATTGGGCACCTGTGCGGAGAGCGTGTTCGTAAATTGATCGGATCCGGTGGCGCAAATAATGCGAATGGATCCAGCGGGTAAGAGCAAATGGGTCCACATAGATGGCATCGAGCAGAGCAAGGTGTGTTCTGATGAACGAGACACCCGGCTCAAGTCCTGATGCCGGTTTGCTTAAGCCATGTTCGTTCGGATTGAGACTTGAGCCTTCCTCTCATGGGTGCTAAAGTGTCCGTGTGACGCGGTCGCAGCCTGGTCATATCGCAGTTAATCCGCTCTGGAGTATACATCATAACGCGGTCCAGAACGAGGATGTGAAGTGACATCGGGGGAGAACACGTGGAACTATATTGTGTACTGTATGATGTGGTTATGATGTGACCGCGAAGATGGTAGTGCCCGGTGTGAAACAGGAGGTGTGCTTGTGTTGAAGGAGGAGAAATAATATTCCCGAGTGAGGTAAGTGGCGTGTCATAACACCCCCCTAAATGTCGAGAAATTTCACCTACAAAAGTGTGTCAGAGAAAGCAAGATATAGCGTTTTTAGAGTAGAAAGAAAAAGATTCAGAGAACCGAGCTCGACACGAGGGTAGTTCGGACGGCACTTCCTAATATTGTCGGTAACAAATCATCCCGTAGAGAGTGAAGAAGAAAAAGAGAGAGATTACAGTAGAGACTCACCTTGCAGACGGGGTGGCTGGCGAGAAAAAGGTTATAAACTGAGAAGAGCAAGTTGAAACTCCGTCTGCGTAATTTGAGATAATGTGGTTCCAATTCGATAAACTCCCCAATAACCTTTTCCCCCCTCTCCTGAGAGCTGACTATCCCTCCCCATAAGAAGGGGAATCATATACGCTCCATTTACGAGTCCAATAACTTCTTGTTCTTTTCAAATCGTGTCGTTTTGTTGAAGCGGTGAGCCTTCCTATTTTTACTGAGTCATCTTCATAGTTTGTGTTTTCTTTTCTTTTTTTCTTTTTTCGATTGTGAATCTTGCGATGGGGGTTACCACAACCAAAAAAATTATTACCATTCGTCTAATATTTTTCGTTCTCTTACTCTGAATCTCTTTCATATCGTTGCCTGCGATGTCTCTTGATCCCACTGGGACTGACGTCTCGCTCCCTTTGCAGTCTACCCCCCAATGGACAGCCTAGCGAGCACTTTGGCCACCCAGCCTTCAGCATCTGGCCAACCCCCCACCGGCGCAGATACAAACCCGACTGGCGGTGCCCTCGCACCGACAGCCGAGACCAGCGTTTCGCCAGCCACTCCAGTAAAGCGTGGGCCCGGACGTCCCAAAGGTAGTGGCGTGAAGAAGCACGTCGACCCGAATGCTCCTGTTCTACCAAAGCGTCCCGTTGGCCGTCCACGCAAGGACGGTCTCCCAGCTGGTTCCGTACCTCGCGGTACTCCTTCGTCCAGTACGCGCAAGCGCAAGGTCGCCGCACCTGGTGACTTTGCCACACCTTCCGCTGAGAATGGCACCAGTCAAACGCCGGCACCATCTGCATCTGCGCCACCGTTCGCCAGCTCGGTGCGTTCCCTGGCTACCTCGAAAAGGGATGGTGTGTTCAATCCCCACTCTCAGCCTGCTTATAGCAGCTACACCTACCCGACTCCCACTACCCCAGCGCCCCAGCAGCCGTGGAGTACGACGTACAGCACCTTATCGGCCGCGCTCCAGTATAAGGCGGAGACGCCGGCCTCTCCGCAGAAAGCCGTCCAAGCGGTTGATCCGGTGCTCCACGACGATTGGGCCGAGCTTCTCCGCATGGACGTGAACATGTTACTCCAGAGCCTTGTCTCCTCGCTTCACGCACCGGCCCCTGTCTCGCGTGTCGGGATGAACGTTGAAGAGTCGTTCAAGTTTCACGTCAATTCGTTATTCGCACCCCAGGAGGGCCCGATTCCGCAACTATACTCACTGCTCAGGTCTTTCTGGTTGCCCTGGTCCCCGTCTTATTTCGCGCTCACCGCTTCCTCATTGGCTTCACCTACACCTCCCGAACACCGCTTTTTCTATTGGGACCCCCTCCCTCTGGTGTTCAATGGCATCGCCTGTCCTCTCTGTGCCGCGCCACTACTCAACCGTGGTTGTATACGGTCAGCCCCGACGAAGGTTTATGACCTCGGCAGGCCATTCTTTCTAATTGGTTGCGAGTACGCATGCAACAACCCTCAATGTAAAGGACGCACAGGTACAGAAGGACGACGCTTTGCGAGCACGGACCCCGTGGTAATCCGCGCCCTTCCTCCCGTCCTTCGCGACGAACTGCCTGTTACGTTACTTGCCAGCGGAGCCTCGGATCCGCAATCGTGGAACTGGCAACCTATCGGTGTCTCCAAATCGTTATGGGCCGTCGTCGTTGGATGTATCGGGGAGGGACTGGGCAAAGAGGCGACGTTGCGCGTCGTGCGCGCCGCACAGCAGAGCTCTCCCGTTCCCGCGACACAGAAAGACGAGGCGGCCACGGAGGGGAGTTCCGACGATATGGAGTTGCAGCATCCACCGGATGCGATGCAGGTTGACGAAGGTACACCCGAGGTTCGTAACCTACAGCCTTGATGCGCCAGTGATGTGATGTTCATCCTTCACGCAGGGAGCGCCTTATACGGAGACCTGGAAAGGACACCCTCCGCCAGTGACTGCGCAGCCTGATCAGAATACGCCCTCATCATCGTCTGCGCCGCCGCCGCCTACACACGTGCCGTCGCACCCACACCCACACCCACACCCGCACACGTCTGTGTCTGCACCGTACGGTTACCCGCAGGGTGCGCCCTACATGCCGTATGCCTATGGCCCTTATCCGATGTCCTATCAGCCGCTGGCCGAGTCCGCTAACGCCGGGGTAAAAGAAAGCCAAGTGAAGCGCATTCGGCATTGCGTCAAGTGCGGGTCTAAGGACTGCAAAGGCAAGGGTGGCCGGAACTTTTGCACGAATGCATGTCAGGACTGTGGAGAGACGGAGTGCAAAGGAAGGAATAGCAAACGCCCGGACAAGACCTGTCGTGATGCGTGGCCTTGAGCCACCTTGCTTTGCTAAGAGTATTTTGGGGAAATTGACAGGAAGAAAGGAGGGGGGGACAAGGCGTAAGGCCTCATTATGGACCTATTTTTTTCCCAGCTTGCTCTCGTCTATGATGTAGTGTATATGTTGTGTCGTTTGAAAGAAACCTGCTGTGGTTTACGAATCTGTCTGCATGCCAACTGCATAAGGTTGATTTATCTCGTCGTATGCCTAGCTACCGAGACCCATGTCATTTACAAAGTCAACGAACGATACGTCGTGAAGGAATACCGTGACCTAGATATGATGAGCACAGACTGTGTGGAACGGGTGATAGAAGAAAAAAGAAAAGAATTCAGCTTTCCGTTCTTGATGGCCGGTTCTCGACCGGTTCCTAGGAAAGTGTACCTGGAAGAGTCGGCCATCGGAAGGTCACAGAAGATAAACTTCTCTCGAAGGGGGTAAAGTTGACATCACGGAGAGAATCAGAAGTTGTCTACTATAAGTTACTCACCAGTTGAACATGAACATGACGGCTTAAGGAGTGGTGACCTCGGAGCGACCGGACCGGTATGTCATATTAACTCGAGTGTGTTCTTCATCTTCTTCAGAGTTCACGGCGAGTTCTCTTTCGCTCGAGTCGCTGCGCCAGAATACTTTCGTCCAATGGCGCTCCGACGGTATACTCCGATATCAGCCCTCACTATGGAAATATTGCCGACTTTTTATTCTCCAGCCTTTTGCAGTTGCCTCATGGGTACAGGGAAACAAAGTTGTCACCTGTGCACTTCGTACACGTGTTGGCAGGATCCCAGCTTGCCGCCCCCAAAGTTCTTCTTGCATAGCTCTATCAACCGTCTTGGCACTCTCAGATGACGACTCCAAACATGTCCTCCTCCTGGATTGAGACACAGTACGACCCTCGTCCTAACCCCCCTTACCACTACCTAGCAGACCACCCCGACGGGAGTATTCGTGAGGCGGATCATACGCCGTCAATGCGAACGGTCTACTCCGCCACTCCTCATAACAGTCACAATAGTAGCAGACAAACCTATAATTCTGGATTTTATGGCCCCCGCCCACAGCCTCCTCCCGTGGACCCTATCCTGGGTCTGCCTACTCCCACAATGGTACCCCGGGCCATGATGGAGCCAGAAGAGCCCGACGCCGAAACTATGGAGCTCGATCCTGGCATCGACCAGGAGCCAATATATGAGTCAGAATTCGACGACGGGCACCGATCTCACGGCACTCGCAGGTTTGTGGGAGGCTTTATGAGAGGATTGAGGAAGATCCCGAAGGCGATGAAACGCGGCTTTCTACCGGATCGGCGGGGAGCATCACAGACCCATCCAAGTTTTGAGTACCATCCTCAGTCCCCATATCGTTCTCCTTATGCTCCCAACAACCCGAACGCTGGGATCCAGGAGCAGGCAGGAAACCCACCCTATGATGATGCCGCAGAGCACACAGAAGGCGAGCTGCACTACTCAGAGAACCCCAATCCGGCGCTCTCACCATCCGTTGGCCCGTCGCGATCCATGTCTCATACCATCCGAGCCCCCCGCACTGAGTCACAGCCTACATACCAGTCACTCACAAACCCAGCATCGCGGCATGTCTCACATCATGGTTCGTTGCACAACGCCCAGAGGTCCTCTCCCCCTCGCACCGTCCGCAATCCCGACCCTGCCTCGTCCACGGAGGAAGGAAGCGACAGTAGGACTAATGGAAACTCACCACGGCCTTCGCAGCATCCCGCGGAGCCAGAGCCTTCACCCCCTGGGACCTCTCGTATGTCCCCACTCGATCCCGCTCGCCGGCCAACCGTAACAGTCCAGAGTCCCACCGGCAGCCCCATCTACGTTGAGCCGGAGCTTGCAGACGACTACGTCGGCATGGACTCGCCCGTCGAGCCTCCTCCCGAGCCGTCCGTTCCCTCCCAATTCGCGCGTGTAGGAAAGTTCTTCCGCGACCTGAACAGCCTCCCTTGGGTCTCTCCTAACGTCACCGTCGACTTTAACCCGGTAGACTCGGGGCGCGGGCGCCATTCGCACCCCCGCGGCACCGGCAGGTCTTGGTACACCGGCCAGCTGCACGACCTAGACCTCCTCGGAGGCGGAGCCGGTGGCTCGAGCACGCGCAGACTCACCGCGCCCTCTGGTCAATCGCTCGCGCATGCGCAGGGCTCAAGCGCAACGCTTGCTCCCGCTCAGGGCTCAGGCTCCGCGTCCAGCAGCGAGGGCGCGAGCACGCACCTCCCGGCGCCGCACGTCGGACACGGATTCGGGGTCCCGCCATCGTCGTACCCCCCGTATGCCATGCCCCAACTCGCGATGCCGTCCCAGCCGCTCTACTTTTTCCCGGCCTCGTACCCCCAACCACCCCCACCCCGGGGCCCGGGCCCGGGCCCGAACGGGATGGACCAGACGTCGCCGCAATCAAGTGGGAACTCGGATCCTGGAATGCCACGGCAACCGTATTTTTATGTCGTCGCGATGCCGCCTGCGTATGTCGGGGGCCCAGTGGATCCTTCGCGACCAATGATGCAGTATGGTGCTCCGTACCCGCCCCCGGTCTGACGCGCCTTTGTCCGTCCATGATTCACTCTGTTGTGGGATAGACTCTTTCGCTTATTTTATTTTTACTTAGTTGGTGGTTATATGATATGATTTCTCTATGTAGCTAGCAAACTCGAACGCTGCCCTCTTGTAGCCCTATGTATCAACCTGTGTAACCCAGCTTTTTGAAGGAAAATTTTTAGGTTGAGTCGCGTAAGAACGGCTAAATGGCCTCGTGGGCGCTGGCTTCCGAAAGCCCCTAGCCCAGGTTCACTTTCCGGTACTTGTCACCTCTTGTCACTCACCCTTCCACAATGCCCAGAGAAATCATAAATATCCAGGTAATGCTGGTCATCGGTCTCAGGGTGCCGTTGCTGACGACGTACCACTACTTAGACTGGCCAGGTAAATCATCATGCGCATCGTGTCTCGCTTTAACGGAACGGAGGTTCAACGGGAGTACACGTGTGACAGGCCGGAAACCAAATTGGCGAGAACTTTTGGAAGATGCTCCTTGCTGAGCACGGTCTCGACCAGAGCGGGGTGTGTCGCCTTATGTTTTTTGCCAGTCGGTGACGTTTTGACTCACTGCGGGCTGGCAGGCGTACCACGGCACTGACCCGCTACAGCTCGCCCGTGTAAGCCTTTTTTCGCTCCCGTCAATTTTCTTTTCCCCAAAACTTGGGGGTGGGGAGGGTAGAGCAAAGAATGTTGACTTCTTCGGTAAAGGTGGAAACGTACTTCTCCGAGGTCAATGCGGGATCGGTGCCCAAGTATGTCCCGCGCAGCGTCCAGATCGACCTCGAAGCGGGTGTATGCGACCGAGTGCGTATGCTGCACTGTGCTTCACCACGCGTCCGTTGTTTCGCTCATGGGATCCATTCAGATACGTTCCGGTCCTACTGGCCAACTGTTCAAGCCGGACACGTTCATCGCTGGAGACGGTGGCGCGGGTAACAACTGGGCAAAAGGCTGTTCGTCCTCCCTCTTCCTGTTCTTCTTCACTCTCATGCTCATAATACGGGCCTGATGACGGTGCAGTCTACACTGACGGTGAGGACTGAAAACTCCAAAGTTCCTACTTTATCTTACTTTCCCCCTTTCAAGGTGCTGAGCTCGTGGACAACATCACGGTGGGGTTCACTAAGCTTCGCCAGGAGTCCTGTTTCGGTTTTCTCATGATTCCTGTAGGATGTTCTAAGGAAGCAGAGCGAACCCTGTGATGCTCTTCAGGGATTTCAGATCATCCACTCTCTCGGGGGTGGTACCGGTGCTGGACTGGGAAGCCTGCTTCTATCCAAGCTGCGAGAAGTACGTCTTTTCAATTGTTTTCCCCAAACCCGCCAATGACTTTTCGCGTGCAGGAGTACCCAGATCGAATTCTGGCCACGTTTTCAATCTTGCCATCGCCAAAGGTGTCCGAGACGGTCGTGGAAGTGAGTCGTGCTATATCACCTTGGTGCACGACGACCAACTTATCCTCTGTTCTCTCCAGCCGTACAACGCGCTCCTTTCGGTACACCAACTCGTAGAGAACAGTGACATGACCATTTGCATCGACAACGAGGCGCTGTGCGAGAGTTTTTCGAATCGCGTGAAATTTCAAATTTGACTGAAGCTGGTGCATGACCTCTAGGTACGATATTACCACCCGGGCTCTGAAGGTGAAAAGCCCGACGTTCGATGATCTCAATAGCGTAAGTGGGATGCTTTGATTACATCTCAGCGTTATTTGATGGTCCCGCTTGTATAGTTGGTCTCGCAGGTCATGTGTGGAGTGAGCACCAGTCTTCGATTCCCTGGTCAACTGAATGGGTCAGTCGTGGTGATAATGCTTGGCGCTGTTCCGCTGATCT
>WNGR01026737.1_pt1 | contig 10761 bp, 10 predicted proteins | sample 5407581 | NCBI WGS metagenome assembly WNGR01 (sample SAMN13153383, study PRJNA577476) | soil metagenome | isolation source: 80 cm soil or saprolite under Garry oak tree replicate 2 | place: USA:California | collected 2016-06-15 | reverse complement strand
TGCCGCCCCTGCCCGCTGCGGGAGCAGTGTCAATGGCAAGGCCGTGCCACCAAGAAGCCGCGCCAGGTGAGCGTGCTGCTCCATCCCCTGGCCGTGGGTGCTGCTCCTCTCCTCTGGCGTGACTGGAGCCGGCGACAGCCTCGGCGGGCATGTCTGCAGTTGCACAGCCAACGCCTGGAGGTACAGATGGAGCAGTCCCTCTCCGTTAGCTCAGATGCTTCGCCGCCGCCTCTTTCCAGGGCGCAGCGAGCGCATTATCGCCTCAGTTTTCAAGAACGGCTGGCTCGCAATGCCCGCGCTCCAACGGCTGGCCAAGTCACCATCAAGTTGTTCGGTATCCCAGAAACCTTCGCAGCTTTCCTCGGTCTACCGGCAGCTTAGCGTGTCGTCATCCTCCCTCGAATCTCGGTCTCCACAGGTCACGGAAAGGCTCGCTTTTCCTCTCCGAAGGGTGCCTCATGGCTTCTTTTCTTCCTGGCGCCTCTGTTTTTGCCCTCGTTTGGTCTTTCCGCCTTCCATCCCTCTCTTTCTCAATGACTTCAGGCTGCCCAAGTAAGACTTGTCTCGCTCTTCTACCCTATGGCTCTGCTTTCTAGTTCCCATCCTCGTTGCGCAACTCGTGGGTCTTACGGGACACGCAGTGTCACTACTTGGCTACAATGTATCCCGTATCGTCGAGCACTTCTTCGATCTTCGCGAGCGTCACGATCTCGGGATCGTAGTCGATGTGGACAGCCTTCGCCCGGATATCGACCCTGACCTGACTCACACCCTCCAATGTTCCAACCGCTCCCTCGATCGCATGCTGGCAATGCTCGCAAGAAATGTCGGGGGCTATAAGTGTCGTAGATTCCATGATGTATATCCTCTCTTCATTCAGGTGAATTATTTTGAACGTCATCTGTACCATCCATCCCTCCAACGCTGCTCTCGCAGCAAGCTACACGGCTTCCAGGATGAACGGTTCTATGAAACTCCATGCTTCCAATACGATGGCCGCAGCCAACTCTCCTCTGGCCCGCAATCGCGTAGAGTTGGACCAACTCTTGAATGACTTCCTCTTCGCGATCCCCTTTCATCCCCTCCGGGACACAGGTGCGTAAATGCCCCTCCAGGATAAGCGCTTCCAGTTTCTCAATGGCCTTGCGCACCGCGTAGGTTTGACGCAAGATGTCAACGCAGTACTTATCTTCCTCCACCATCTTGCGTATCCCTGCCACGTGTCCCTCGATGTACGAGAGTCGTTTCAGGACATCCGGTTTCCGTTCTTCTTGCATTTCACGTCTTCCTTTCATGCAACACGCTGCTGGCTGTTTCTCGTCCAAAACGTCGTAAACGCAGCGAATTGCTGACCACCGTCACCGATGAGAGCGCCATCGCTGCCGCTGCAAAGATCGGGGCATTCTCCTTCAACAATGGGATCAATGGCGAAAGAATCGCGGTTGGGATCAGGACAACGTTGTAGGCAAAGGCCCAGAAGAGGTTCTGCTTAATGGTGCGCAGCGTCGCGCGTGACAGGGCCAGCGCGGTTGCCACACTCTTCAGATTGCCCTTGACCAGGGTGATATCCGAAGCTTCCATCGCGATATCCGTACCCGTACCCATGGCGATGCCGGCATCAGCCTGCACCAGCGCGGGCGCATCGTTGATGCCATCCCCGGCAAAGGCCACGACCAGCCCTTGCTCCTGCAAGCGCTTGACCTGATTGACTTTGTCTTCCGGCAGGACCTCCGCCAGGACGTTCTCGGCGGGAATGCCCACCTGCGCGGCGATGGCCTGTGCAGCGCGCCGGTTATCACCAGTAATCATCCACACGGAAAGCTCCTGCGCGCGTAACTGCTTGACGGCCTCGGCGGAGCCAACTTTGACGGTATCGGCCACTGCCACCAATCCCGCGACTTCGCCATCAATGGCGACAAGCATCGTCGTCTTGCCCGCCTGTTCTAGCGCGACCAATTGTTCTTCGAGCGCATGATAGGCGATGGCACGCTCGTTCAGCAGACGACGAGTACCAACAAGCATCACATGGCCTTCGACGCTTGCTTCCAGGCCACGTCCGGTGATGGAGGTAAAGCGTTCGGGCGATGCGCCGGGCGTCAATCCTCGTGCTTTCGCTCCCTCGACAATCGCAGAGGCAAGGGGATGCTCCGAACCTTGTTCCGCTTCAGCTACGAGACGCAGCAGCTCGTCTTCTTGCCTGCCGCCAACCGCGACGACATCAGTCAGTTCAGGCTTGCCTTTGGTGATGGTGCCCGTCTTGTCGAGCAGCACGGCGCGCACCGCCTGAATGCGTTCCAGGCTCTCGCCGCCGCGAATCAGGATACCTTGCTCCGCGCCCTTGCCCGTTCCCACCATGATCGCGGTCGGGGTCGCCAGTCCCAATGCGCAGGGGCAGGCGACGACTAGTACGGCCACCGCAGCCACGATGGCGACAATCCAGGGATTACTGGTGCTGACTATACCGGCAGCCGCGGCGTTTGACGCGGTGACATTGCCAACGATGGCCCAGCCGATGAAGGTGAGCGCCGCGATGACCAGCACGATCGGCACAAAAATGCCCGAAATGGTGTCGGCCAGGCGCTGAATTGGTGCCTTCGAGCCCTGCGCCTGCTCCACCATGCGGATGATGTTAGCCAGCACCGTATCGGCTCCCACTTTGGTAGCGCGCATGCGCAGCAGTCCACGCTGGTTGACCGTCGCGCCGATGAGCGCGTCTCCCTCAGCTTTTTCGACGGGAATGCTCTCCCCGGTAATCATCGACTCGTCTATGGAAGAGAGGCCGGATAGGACGACACCATCGACAGGAATCTTCTCGCCAGGGCGCACGACCAGCACATCGCTCACCTGCACCTGCTCGATAGGCACCTCGACCTCGCGTCCTGCCTTCAACACGTGGGCAGTGCGCGCCTGCAAGCCGATGAGCTTCTTGATGGCTTCGTTGGTCTGCCCCTTGGCACGCGCCTCCAGGTACTTCCCGAGGAAGATCAGCGTCACGATCAGTGCAGTCGTATCATAGAACGTGATGCCGCCAACGACGTGCGGGAGAAATGTCGCCACAACGCTCATCATGTAGGCTGCGGTCGAGCCGACCGAGATGAGGGTATCCATATTGGCGCTGCCGTGACGCAGGGTCTTGATGGCTCCACGATGAAACTCCCAGCCGACGATGGCCCAGACCGGTGTGGTAAGCACCAGTAGGAGATAATTCTCTCCCGGGAAGCGATTCAGGAAAAACATACTGAGGATCACCACCGGCAAGGTCAGGATGATACCGCTTGATGAGCTGTCATGCACGTGCGGAACGGATGCAACCTGCGGCGTAGCTTTGTATCCGACTGCCTCAACTGATCTCACCATCTGCTCGATCCCGGTTTGAGACGGGTCATACGTGACGGTCGCCTGCTCCGTCGCGAAATTGACGCTGGCATCCTTCACTCCCGGCACCTTTTTCAGCCCCTTTTCGATGCGCATGGCGCAGGAAGCGCAGGTCATCCCTTCCAGATTGAAGGTTACATGCGACTCAGTTTCTGGTTCGACTGGCGCCGACTTTGGGGTCGGCATGACCAGTGGGATGGCCTTGTACCCGACCGCGTCTACCTTCTGCACCATCTGCTCAGGACCTGTCTGAGATGGATCGTATGTAACCGTAGCCTGCTCTGTTGCGAGGTTGACGCTGGCGTCTTTCACGCCCGGTAATTTCTTGAGTCCCTTTTCGATGCGCATGGCGCAGGAAGCGCAGGTCATCCCTTCCAGCGCGAGAACAGCGCGGTCTTCTCCTCTTATCTGGGCTTGAGGTACCTCGACGGTTTCTGCTAGAGCACGATCGGTTTCGGTAGCCATGTCAATTACCTGTGTCTTCGTTGTTTGGTTTACCCATACCCCCCAGGTGGGGGTGTACATAGTATACCGTAGATGTGATCCATATGTCAAGGGGTTGAAGAGATCAGAACGATGTCTATAACCACTGGTGCTTGTTGAGGAGGTCATAGCAACCCTGGCGCGAGCATGCTGTGTGTGAGTGCAAATTTGTGCCGAGCGGCTGCCGGCGTGCGCTCCTGGAACAAAGTGCCCACTTGTATCGTCTCATCCTGTAGGGAAAAGACGGATGGCTCCTCTTGCGTTCACTCTTTCAGTTGGCTGCTGTATCATTGTTCTTGGAGATCTCGACATGCGTTGCAGGCTCTCTTTAGTGCTCATGTACGTAAGCCTCTTATTGCTGGTTGGCTGCGGAAAGAATTTTTCTCTCTCTCACAAGACCACTCCTTCTTTCCTGACACCCCATACGGGACAGACACCCTACACACTTGCCCCCTATACTGAGTTTGCTTTGCCGCAACTGAGTGAGAAGGACTGTGCCAGCGGGCCGCAGGGGATCACCGTTGGACCTGATGGCGCGCTCTGGTTTACGGATAGTGCCGACAAGATCGGGCGGATCACCACACAGGGGCAGGTCACCGAGTTTGCCCTGCCAAAGTTTGTCAGCTATCCTGAGAAATTCCCCGCTCAGATCATCGCAGGGCCCGATGGAGCCCTCTGGTTTACCGAAACTGGCGATCAGATCGGGCGCATCACCCTACAAGGCAAGGTGACCGAGTTTGCTCTATCATCTCCTAAGGCTGGATATGAGATGGGGATCACCGTCGGGTCAGATGGCGCGCTCTGGTTTACCGAGCCTGAGCTCAACAAGATCGGGCGTATCACCACGCAGGGACAGGTGAGCGAGTTTGCTCTCCCAATTGCTCGGATGGGACCAGCAGAGATCACAGCAGGGCCAGATGGGGCCCTCTGGTTTACCCAGCCTGGACCCAACCAGATCGGGCGCATCACTACACAGGGACAGATCTCCGAGTTTGCTCTGCCGTCTTCTCTTGACCCCCCTAGCAATGGTGGTGGGATTACGACCGGGCCCGATGGAGCCCTCTGGTTTACTCAGGGCTGGGGTCCGCTTGGGCGGATCACCACGCAGGGGCACATCACCCTGTTTTCCCCACACTATACAGGCGGGCCCGGGAGGATTGTCGCTGGGCACGATGGCGCTCTTTGGATGACGGAAGTCGACCCGCATGCTGGTCTGATCGGACGTTTCAGCCCGTCTAGTGCGCGAGTGCCTGAGAGCAGGAAAGTCTCTGCCGCCACGTTCCCTTGTCCGGTGGTGACCCCGATTCCCACAGCACCTTCCACACCCTCCCCATCAGGATCGTGATCATGCGTACTTCTCCCTCTGCTCGGCCGTTCTCCGCATGCCAGTTTCATCCTGATGGATGATCGTGCTCTCATGCAAGATCGATTTCAGTTCTGGAACGATATCTCCACAGGACAACAGGAGGAGGAGTTGTGCCCAGATCATGCTGGATGCTCCTTTTCCCGAGGAAGGTTCTGGTCAGGCAAGCCTGCAAAGCGGTAAAACGCCCGAGAGTGTCCTCCATTCAAGATGAACAGGATGCCAATCGTGACCAGTTCGCTTGGATAGAGCTTCGCTTGTGCGTGCTTCGAGTGTGTTTTCATTGTGTCATCGACAAGATCAAAAATCTGGATGATACTGTCCTCACTCAACTAGCACCACTGGTTAATGTACGCTCGCACCCACAAAAGGTGCTGGACTTTTTTCTTCCTCTTGCTCATCCATAGGAAGCCGCACATGGAACGCGCTTCCTCCGGCTGGGCAGCTTTCAGCCCAGATAACGCCATCATGGAGTTCGATAATGTGTTTGCACATCGTCAGGCCAAGACCGAGACCATTGACCTCCCTGATCAGGCGATTGTCCACACGATGGAAGCGCTCAAAGATGCGCCCAAGATGCTCGGGAGGAATACCCAGGCCGTGATCACACACACAGATTTCCAGGACGCGCCCTGGTTTCTGCGCCACCATCGGAGCATTCTTGAGATGCGCATCTTTGGTGGATGCCGGCGTTTCGTTGATCTGATCTGGTACTTCACCCACAGGCAAGAGGGAGGCAACAGGGTGCACGATCATATCGATGGCTCCGCCTTGCGGGGAGTAGTTCATAGCGTTCTCTAACAGATGGTCCAAAACCTCCCTCAGACGGCGGTGATCGGCCATGACGATTGGCACATCCTGGGTGGGTACACCGAAAGCATCTTTGAGGCGGAGATTGAAGGTAAAACGCCCTGGCGAGTGCCCTGAAGCACGTTGCTCTGCGACCGTAAGGGCCTCATGTGCAAGGCGGGCTACGTCTACAGGGAAGCGCTCGATCCTGATAGCGTCTGTCTCTAACTGCGAGATTTCCAGAAAGCGCTCAATAATAAGCTCAAGGCGATCACTGGCTGCCGAAATCGCTACCAGGAACTCATGTCGTTCCTCGCGCGAGATGCGACGCTCATGACGGAGTAGTGTTGCGGCATAGCCCTTGATAGCTGTGAGCGGACCGCGCAGTTCATGGCCAACTGTTGCCAGGAGTTCTGCTTTGAACACCTCCGTTTCCTGTGATACCAGGGGGTCGTTGGCCGGTTCATCCAGTGTTGCCATCTTACTCCTCAGTATGTTTCATTGGCGCGATCTGCCTTATGAAGAAAGGCGGCTTCCTGCAATTACTTCCAGCGGCGCCCGACACTCGGGGAAAGGAAGAGTGCAGGGGCCGCCTTCTTCGTTGCCTATGGTTGCCGCTTCTCAACAGAGGTGCCTAGCGTATCGGGTTGAGTGTGATGAGCATCAGCGCGACCAACCCGGCCAGGATCAGTATGCCGATGATGACCGAATAGACATCGCGATGGATTCGCTGGAACATATTCTTCTCACTCACCTTTCTTCAGCTTGCGTTGGCAGCTGTGCTGTCTCTTCGTCCGTTGTGTGTTGGTGTATAGCCTGATCGACTTTCGCATTGCGCCGGCGCGGCCAGGTGTCATGCACCCGCCCCATCTGGGAAAAGAGGATCATCATGGCCACGCCTGTCACTGCCAGCCACAGGAGAGTGATTCCCTGACCGGGTTCAAACAGGCCGGTCAGCCCCTGACCAAGACTGTAGACTCCGACCACCGACACGATCAGGAACAACAGGAACTCCGCACCTGCTCGATGGCTCGTTTTCCTTGTCGTCGACTGCCTGTTCATTTGCCACCCCCTACTGCTTCTACGCCTCCATGCGTTGCCCCATGCCGTTCAGCAAAAGCGGGTTTGTCCAGCTCGCCTGGGGTTGGATAGCGGTAAATGAAGCGATAGAGCTTGAGGTATCTGGGGATATCTCGTATGCCCGGAACCAGAGGCACGACAAACAGTAGGATGGCTGCGAACAGTAAGTTCCACAGCACGAACCCCGGACCGGTGACCCCGCCGGGAAAGTAGACGTGGAACACGGCCGGAATGAACAGGTACCACGGCCCGACAGGGAAGCCGCGCTCCTTGACCATCCCCCACTGGTCGTCTGTGAGTCCTTCATCGACGGCTGTGTTGAGCATATTGGGGTGGTCATAGAGCCAGATGTTCACCAGGTGGAACGAATGGCCCGGTTCAACCGCCTCCAGGTACTGCTCCAGGTAGCCACTCTGGGCGAGCTGCAGATCCGCCTTGACCACCACCGGAACCGGGCCGAAGTCCCCCTTCAGGGTGTCGATCTTGGCGAAATCAGGGCTGGCTATGCCCTCCATCTCACCACCGCCCGAGGCAGTGATCGTGCCCAGAGCGTTCTCATAGTTCGAGGCCCAGGCCTGACGCTGATCGGGACTGGCCGCGTCATAGGTAGCCATCGCGGAGCGGACGTCTGTCCCGAGGAATGGCGCAGCCTGGTGGAGTGGTCCTAGCACGAAGACCTGCCCGGGATCCCCCATACCGAACTCAGCGGCATTACCACTCGAGGTCGCAGTGCCATCGAGTTCCTGGGTGAAGGCCAGGATGGCTCCGCCGGGGTTCTCCTTCGCGACGCCTGCGATGGTATCTTTGGGCCAGTTGGGAGACCCGACGGCAGCAGCAAGCACTGCTACCACCACTAAAAGCACAACAGCGAGGATCGGGTACTTCCAGAACACGTGGCGGACCAGGCGTTCCGGGGGCCGGTCGCTTCCCTGGGCCGCTGAGTCGCTCGCTGCGGGTTGTTGGATGTTCTCTTCAACTGCCATATTAGTTCTCCTTCTGATTGGACAGGGGCTTGTTGAGCCCTTGCAGCCGGATCAAGACAATGTGCGCCAGGATCAGCCCAAAGATGATCACCGGAATGACGGCAACATGGATCGTCAGGTCCGCAGTGAAGTTGGCCGGACTGAAGAGATTGAAGAAGAACGGCTGGACGAACAACATATCATCCGAGTGCATGGACACGAATTGCGACTCCCAGTCTCCGCGAGCGAGCAAGCCGAAGAGGTTCTCACCCATGGCCAGCATGAAGATGGAGAGACCAAGCCACCAGTTGAAGATGCGTCGCCCGCGATAGGAGCCGGTGGCCCAGACGCGGAACAGGTGCAAAAGCGCAAAGAAAAAGAAGCCCTGTGCGCTCCAGTAGTGAAACGACTTCAGGAACACGCCGATGGGACAGGGAGTGAGCCTTTTGCAGAACTACATATCTAGACTGGGATAAACCAAGATGGTACAATGCGGCCCAGAAGGGTGCTGAAGCGCCCTGAAAAGGATGGATGAAAGGGATGAAAGACCGCCCTGATCGTGCCGCGCGATTGCAGCTTATCGAGTCGATGTTTGCAGGTTACTCGTGGCAGACCGCTGCTGCCCAGAGCCAGTTGAAGATCTCTCGCTCGACTGCCTACCGCCTCGTCCAACTTGCTCACAACGAGGAGAAAGCTGGATTGGCTTTCCTGGATGATCGCCATGGTCATCCGTACAAATTGACCGAGCCAGTGCAAGCATGGCTCGTAATTCCTTCCAGCCGGATCCAAGCAGAGTTGAAGACTGGCTTTGGCATCGCAGTCAGTGTCGGTCACATCAACCATGTCCGGGCGCAACATGGAGTGACCAGGCAAAGGCACGAGCAAGCTCAGACGCCAAGTAAAAAAAACTGACTGAGCTGCAACCCAGCTGGCAAGAAGGGGTGGGCAGTTTACTGCTGCTGGCCGCAGCTCAGCAAACGGGACTCCTTGAGGCGCTGGTTGCGGCCATCATGGAAGTGGCTGATCCCAGGATCCCGGGATTGAGTCCGCCCAATCCAGCGGTGGTAGCCCGTCTGCTCCTCATGTTGCTGTTTCTGCCGGTGGCTGGCCTGGCCCGTACCTGGGATTTGCGCAGCTATACGGGGACGATGTTGGCCGTGGTGACAGGCCGTGAGCGAGCCTACAGTCAGCGCTACACCGAGCGGTTTCTCGCGCGCCTGGCCCACGCTGGAGCAGCCGAACGCTTGACCGAGGTGATAGCCAGGTGGACCTGGTCGCTGTGGCAGGAGGAGCAACCCGGTGCAGAGCAGGCTGCTCCTCCTGATGTGTTCTACGTGGATGGGCATCGCAAGGCCGTCTACAGTGATGTACTCGTTCCCAGAGGTCCGGTGGGCAAGCTTGGCGGGAAAATCTTGGGCTGCCGCGAACTGGTCGTCTTACACGACGCCCGAGGGCATCCCCTCTTGGCGACGACCCATCGGGGTGATCAACATTTGACGCTTGGACTGCCGTGCATGCTGCACCGCTACGAGCAAGCGACAGGTCAGGCACTGATGCAGCGGGTGGTGGTGGACCGGGAAGGGATGGCCGCTGAATTTTTGGCACAACTGCAACAAGAAGGACGGCAAGTCGTCACGTTGCTCAGAGCCGATCAATACGAAGAAGAGGCTTCCTTTGAGCAGGTAGGGCAATGGCAGCCCTGGCGATACAATCGGCATGGTCAGCTGATCTGTGAAGTGGCCTCGGCCCGCTTTGCCCTGAGGCGACCGGATCCATCCGATCCTCCTTTAGAGGTCGAGGTAGCCCTTATCCGAGACTGGCGCAAGGTGCTGGTGGTGGAAGGAGCCGATATCCAAGACTGGCAGGCGGACCTCACCTCCCAGCCACTGCGCTTCTGGGAGGAAGGATGGCAAGCGTTGCCTGCGCCACCTCGTCCCACTACCCCCAAACTCATCCCGGTGATGACGACGGGGCAAGGCATGGGAACGATGGAACTGGCTCAGACCTACTTCCACCGCTGGAACTGCCAGGAAAACAGCATTCGAGACTGGTTGATTCCGCTCAATCTAGACACGAATCATGGGTACGCGAAAGAGCAGGTCGTCAACTCGGAACTGGCTAAACGTCAGGTGGTGTTGGAGGGGCGAGTTCACCGCCTGGAACACCTGGCCCAGGCTAGCCGAGCACGCCTGACCCACTTCCGAGACCAAGACCAGCACCTCCAAGAGCAAGCTCAGGCCTATGAACACCAATGGATGGAGCTCTCGTTGCAGGTCCTGCCATTCGAAGCCACGAACCAAACAGAGGAGCGGGACTACTTTCCTTTAAAAGCACGGCAACTCGCGGCAGACTGGGAGGTGCGCCAGCGCAAAATCAAGCTGGAAAAGCATGCGGTGCGGCGCCTTCGCATCTTGAACAAATGTGAGGGCTATTGCCAAGAACTGCGGCAGGTGCTCAGGCGACAAGAGGATCTGGAGGCGCAAGCGCGAGAGATGTACGAACTTGATCACGCAAAGGATCAAATCATGACGCTGTTGAAAGTAGGGCTGGCCAACCTGGGCATGTGGGTAAGAGACCACTATTTTGGTGAGAACTATGGCCACTGTGGCTGGCAGCGCTTGTGGCCCTTTTTCCAATTGGGCGGCTGGATCAGCACGACGACGAGCGAGGTGCAGCTCGACGTGTGTGCCTTTAACAACCGGGCACTGA